>SPJJ01039882.1_pt1 | contig 11077 bp, 8 predicted proteins | sample 3741741 | NCBI WGS metagenome assembly SPJJ01 (sample SAMN10925908, study PRJNA522277) | cold seep metagenome | isolation source: Elba SIP-enriched marine methane seep metagenome, extraction at timepoint T1 | place: Italy: coast of Elba, Mediterranean Sea | collected 2014-05 | reverse complement strand
GCCCGTGGTGAAAATAAACCTGAAGAAAATACAAAAAAATGCTTACTAACAACGCGAAAAACATTATTCTCTTGCTGTTGACTCACCGCACGCAAGGTGCTCTGAAAATAACGATATTTAAGCATGATGTGTATGCCTTTATAGGCATTAAATACAATGACCAATGCCATAAGGCATATTCCGCCGATCCAGAAATAATCAGCAGCATGCACGACGGGATCAAACCAGCATAAATGCGCCATACTATTGTTATGACTAATGCAATGTTTAGTTGCTGTTTCATGACTGTCCATCCAGCTAAACAGCACCCCGGAAAGAGATAATGTTACACCAAAAAAAACTGGACTTAGTAGCCAGATAGTCAGTATTTTTGATCTTATTTGGCAAGGGAGTGATATAAGTTTACGACCAACTATCCTATATAACAAGGTAGAAAATAAGGCTGAAAGGCTAGCGAAAAACAATACTGCCAAAACGCCTGATTGTAAAAAATGAATAATCATGAGGAGGATTTATTGCCGTGATTTGACCTGTATTCATTAATTAATTTTTCAAGTTTATCAAGGTGAGCATCATCAGTGCGCGCAGCAATATCAACAAAAGCCGCCAGCATACCATCCGTATCATCTTTCGAAATAGTGTTAACAACATCATTAATCATTTGCCCCATCAGTTCATCACGCGCTACAGCAGTTTGATAAACATAGGCATAGCTCACTTTTCTACGCGTTAACAGTTTTTTTTTGAATAGTCGTTCAAGTGTTGATTGGATGGTGTTGTGAGAAATGCCTCTAGCTTTACCAAGCACAGCGTGAACACCTTTTGTATCAAATTCACCTTTTGACCAGAGATGCTCAAGAACCGCCATTTCTAATTCCCCCAGATAAGGGCGTTTTAAAATTTGCATAAAAATTAGCCTCAACAAATTGATTAGCCATTATTAAAGAAGTTAAACCGATTGTCAATCGGTATTATGGGGTGAGGTTTTGAATGATTGTCATCTGATATGTCTCTAACTGTCCACTATGATGTATGACAGGGTTTCGGTTTACGGTTTGATTGCGATCAACTGGTTTTTTTAAGATTATGTGTCAATACAGCTTACTCATGTTACAACCTGATTTGTCTTGGCGTAGGGGGAAACCTTATATACTTAATTCCCAATGATGATTAGATTTTATCTAGTTATTTAAACTGGCTACCATGTTTTAGTACCAATACGATTCCGTGTATACATTACGCTCTAAGGAATAAGCAACTAGTTTCTATCGATTTCAGCTCTTCTTTGTTTCTCCTGAAACTGCAACACAAAACTATAGATCACCGGCAGTACCAGCAGGTTTAATATCAAAACAGTGAACATCCCCCCCAGCATCGGGGCGGCAATCCGGTGGGTCACATCGGAGCCCGTTCCGGTACTCCACATAATAGGTAACAATCCTGCCATCGTGGAAACAGCGGTCATGGCCACCGGACGAACACGCATAGATGTTGCTGTATGCGTCGCTTCTATTATCTCTGCGGTAGATAAGGGAGCACTACTAGCCTTGCGGCGTTTAGTGATTTCCATATCGATGAAACTCAGAACCAATACGCCTATTTCTGCCGCCATTCCGGCTAAAGCAATAAACCCGACATAGACTGCAACCGATAAATTGTAGCCGTTTAAATAAATCAGCCAGATACCGCCTATCACGCCAAACGGTAGGGCCAGCATGACGATGACCGGCTCAATGATGTTACGAAAATTAAAATACAACAGTAAAAATATGATGAACAGCGTGGCCGGAACGACAATTTGCAACCGTTTTGCGGCACGTTCCATGTATTCAAACTGGCCCGACCAGACTAGGGTATAACCTGCCGGCACGATGACTTTCCTGGCCACTACCTGCTTGGCTTTTTTCACAAACCCGCCGATATCGGAGGTGTTGATATCCACATAAACCCAGGCATTGGGCCGGGCATCTTCACTTTTAATGACCGGTGGTCCGCGTCTGAGATTTAATTCAGCCACTAAAGCCAAAGGGATTTGGCTACCGGTTGGCGTTGCAATCAAAACCCTTTTCAGGCTTTCAAGGTTATCACGCAGTTCACGCGGGTAGCGTAAATTTACCGGATAACGTTCCAGACCTTCCACGGTCTCAGTGATATTCATGCCGCCAATGGCGCTTTGTACCACGTCCTGAACATCCCCTGTCGTTAAGCCATAACGGGCTGCGGATTCACGGTTGATATCAAAATCGAGATAATATCCACCCACTGCGCGGTCGCCAAAGGCAGAGGTCGTTTCTGGCAGCGTTTTCATTGCCAATTCAATTTGTTGAGATACTTGTTGTAATACATTCAAGTCCGGACCGGAAACCTTGATGCCTACAGGCGTTTTAATGCCTGTAGACAGCATATCAATACGAGTTTTGATAGGCATGGTCCAGGCATTGGCAACGCCCGGAAACTGGATTGCTGCATCCATTTCATTCATCAGTTCTTGCGTGGTTTTATCAGGGTTTGGCCAGTGTTCTTTGGGTTTTAAACTAACCGTGGTTTCAATCATCGATAACGGCGCTGCATCAGTTGCCGATTCGGCTCTTCCCACCTTACCAAAGACATGCAGCACTTCAGGGAATGTTTTTAGTATTTTATCGGTTTGCTGTAACAATTCCCGGGCTTTGGTAATTGAAATCCCTGGAAATGTGCTCGGCATATACAAAATATCTCCCTCATCCAAAGGCGGCATAAACTCGCTGCCCAGTTTGGAATACGGGTAATAAGTTGCAGCCAATAAAATCAGTGCTAAGCCCATAGTCAGCCAGCGAAAGCGCAGGGCGATATTTAATAACGGTGTATGTAATGCATGAAGTAGCCGGTTAATGGGATTTTTATGTTCGGAAATGACTGTTCCGCGGATAAAATACCCCATCATCACCGGTACCAGGGTGACGGCCAGTATAGCTGAGGCCGCCATTGCATAGGTTGCGGTAAAGGCCAGCGGGCTGAACAAACGTCCTTCCTGTGCCTGCATGGTAAAGATGGGTAAAAAAGACACGGTAATGACCAGCAGGGAAAAGAAGAGTGCCGGGCCTACTTCACGCGATGCTTCCGCTATCGCCTGCCAGCGTTCTTCGCTGGTTAATTCTGTCCCTTTGTTGTTGGCTGCCTGTTCCAGGTGCTTGTGGGCATTTTCCACCATGACTATGGCGCCATCCACCATGGTGCCGATGGTAATGGCAATTCCCCCTAGCGACATGATATTGGCATTCAGTCCCTGGAATTTCATCACAATAAACGCCATTAAAATGCCTAGCGGTAATGTTATTATCGCGACCAGAGCAGATCGGACATGTAACAGAAACAGTATAACCACCAGGCTGACAATGGCTAACTCCTGCAGCAGGGAACGGTTTAAACTCTTCACCGCCCGCTCTATCAAATGACCTCGGTCATAGACCGGGATAATCTCAACGCCTTTGGGTAATCCCTGTTTAAGTTCATCCAGTTTTTTTCTTACAGCTAGTATCGTGGCCAGTGCATTTTCACCATAGCGCATAATCACGATGCCACCGGCGACTTCGCCCTCGCCATTCAATTCAACCAGACCGCGGCGCAATTCCGGGCCTAAGTGGATATGAGCAACATCTTGCAGTCGTATCGGTGTCCCGTTGGCATCGACTCCGACAGGAATGGTGTTCAAATCATTGACTGAGCGAATATAACCCAAACCACGCACCATATATTCGGTCTCTGCCATTTCCACCAGGCGGCCACCGACATCATTATTGGAGCGTTTGATGGCTAGTTTGACTTTGGACAAGGGGATGCCATAGGCTTGCAGCGCTTTGGGGTCAACCTCAACCTGATATTGTTTGACAAATCCACCGATGGATGCGACTTCAGCGACACCATGGACTGTTTGCAAGGGATAGCGTAAATACCAGTCTTGCAGAGAGCGTAACTGTGCAAGGTCACGTTGCCCGGTTTTATCAATCAGCGCGTATTCATAAATCCAGCCGACACCTGTCGCATCAGGGCCTAAAGTGGGTGTAATCCCTGGCGGTAAACCATCGCTAACATAATTCAGAGACTCCAGTACGCGTGACCTGGCCCAATACATATCGGTGCCATCTTCAAATATAATATAAACAAACGACAAGCCAAAAAAGGAGTAACCGCGTACGATTTTGGATTTAGGCACTGCCAGCATGGCAGTGGTCAACGGGTAGGTAACCTGATCTTCAACCACTTGTGGCGCCTGCCCTGGGTATTCGGTGAGTACGATTACCTGTACATCCGACAGGTCGGGGATGGCATCCAAAGACGTGTTCTGGTAACTCCATAAGCCTGCTATTGTGATGATCAGCATGGCAATCAAAACCATAAATCGTTCTTTTAAAGCGCTGTTGATAATTGCATTAATCATGCAGCATCTCCTGCTTGGCATGCCTGTCTTTGATAGGCTGAAGCATTTTAGCGGTGGCTTCACGAAGTTTTGATTCTGAATCGATTAAAAACTGACCGGAAGTGACCACTTCATCACCGGCTTTCAGGCCTTTCAATACCACTACTTTTCCATTCGAAGCCAGACCCAGCGTTACCTGACGAGGTTCAAATTTTCCAGGTGCTCTGACAACAAAAACCTGGTTACGTGACCCTGAACGAATCACCGCTTCGGAAGGAATCACCAGCGCATTGGGTTGCTTGCCGGCATGAATGGTGACTTCGGCAAACATTTCCGGCTTCAGCAGCAAATTCGGGTTTTCAAAAACCAGTCGCACTTTTATCGTACGCGTTTTGGCCTCGGCATATGGATAGATGTAAGCCAAGTGACCATTAAAGGTTTTACCGGGGATGCCGGCCAGCTGCATTTCAACCTGGTCGCCCTGTTTGACCCAAGGTAATTCATTTTCATAAATATCCGCATATACCCAGACTTTGTGTAGATCGGCAATCATGTATATTTCGGTGGCCGGTGTTACGTATTGGCCTTCACGAGCGCCAATTTTCATCACGATGCCGGCTGCAGGTGTATGAATATGCAGACTTTTTTTGATGGTATGCCTGTGCTCCAAATCGTGTAATTGATGCGCCGGCATGTCCAGCAGTTTTAATCGTTCCCTAGAGCTTTTAACCAGTTCCTCCGCACCTTGGCGTATATCTATAATGGGACTGTTTTCCAGTGCTTTCAGGTTATTTAACGCTAATAGATACTCTTGCTGACTGGCCACTAATTGCGGTGAGTAAATGCTTAATAAATCGGTATTCTTTTCTACCCACTGCCCGGTTTTATCAACATTCAGTTTTTCAATCCAGCCTTCGGTTTTGGGATGCAAATGCACCAGTCTTTCTTCATCATATGCAATCCTGCCTACGGCTCTTACTATATGAGACAGTGTGGAGTGCTTGGCTTTAGCGGTACGCACACCAATATTTTGCAGAGTCACTCCGTCAATTTTTACGCTTCCAGCCGGTGATTTTTCATCTTCGGCATCCTCCGCATAAACGGGGACATAATCCATGCCCATGCCATCTTTGGCTGGAACGGGGGAAGTGACAGCAGGGTTCATCGGGTTGCGGTAGAATAGTATTTTTCGAGGTTTTGGTGTTTCCTGTTCTGCATAAACCGGAACATAATCCATCCCCATTGAATCCTTTGCAGGTACCGGGGAGGTAACCGACGGGTTCATCGGGTTGCGATAAAATAATATTTTTTTATCGGAAGAAGATTGAGTCTGTTGTTCGGCTATCTGCCCAGAATCTCCTATCCAGTAGCCGATAGCCAACCCTAAGGCAAGCGTCAGCAGTATGATGACAGGTAGGTACTTATTCATAGATTTCTTCCTTGCCGACCACGGCGATCAATTCAGCCAATGCCTGATTGGCTTTAGTTAAAGCATTCCAGTACTGGATTTCATAGTTATATAAAGTAATTTGGCTGCGTACCAGGTTTAAAAAGTCGACCTTGTTGACTTGATAACCAGCCAGCATAGAAGCGACTGTTTGGCTTGCCTGCGGAATAATACCGCTTTTAAATAACACCACCTGATTTTTAGTTTGATGAAAAGTACTGATAGCTGTTGATATTTCAGCACGCACATTATTCCATTGATCCTGCAAGGCATAGCGTTGTTGCATGAGTTCACTACTGCGTTGATCAACTGCTTTTCGTTACTTGCTGGCAGCAAAAACCGGTACATTCATGCTGAGTTTCAAGCTGAGAAAATCTGCCCGTTCCCGGCCGGACAGCATATCGTCACGTCCGCCGTAAAAAGCACCGACTTTAAAATCAGGAAAAATATCCTTTTTGGCCAAATCGAGTCGTGTTTTAGCGGCATGGATAGATTCGCGCCTGGATGCCAGTATAGCCCGATATTGTTCGGCCTGTTCAAACAAGACGGATTTTGCTTGCAACGTCGGCAGCGTCTCCGATATTTTTTCAGATATTTTTATCGCGAGGTCAGCGGGTTGATCAAGCAACGCGTTTAATTGTGCTTTTGCTTTTTCCTGACCGCTGATCAGCCTGGTTTCGGTATCTAACAACTTGGATAATTCCAGTTGTGCCAGTAACACATCCTGCTGTAAACCTTCACCCACTTCATATTTGGTTTGCGCAATTTGAACAAATTGACGTAGCAGGTTCTGGTTAACAATAATAATGTCGAATGCCCTGTTCAGATAAAACAGTGTCCACCAGGTTTTTTTAACATCGCGTAATAGCCGGGAACGGGCTTCAGCAACATCATGTGTGGCTGCTTCTGCTTGATAAGTGGCAGCCTGTTCACGCAAGGCCAATTTTCCGAAAAAAGGAATAGACTGAGAAATACCCCCCTGCATTTGCGTCATATTTTCCTGTGCGGTGTCAAAGCTATCGACGGGCAGATTAAGCGCATTAAAGCTGATAACGGGGTCGGGTAAGCTGCCGACCTGAGACGGTATGGCAGCCATCGCTTCAGAGCGGGCCTGCATTTGAGCCAGGCTGGGATTGTTTTTCACCGCAATATCAATTGCTGATTGCAGTGTTAATATATTAGCTTGTTCCGCATTAACGAAGCTGGATAAAACCATCAACATACAGAATGCGTTGGTTTTGTTGAGTGAAATCATAAGATCCTCTTAAACAAGGGAAGTAAAAACTGGCATAGATAGAACGTGTATGTGAGGAGTGTATTGTGCATGCAGGGTGTGCCAGGACAAAAGCGCATCATTGATGCTGAGTAATGTCAGTCCTGTCGTCAGCGCATCCTAATTGCTCATGACGATACAAATCCTCTTAGAGGATGTCTATGGGAGGTCTTAGGTCAGCAGATAAAGTCGTGCTGTATTGCGGATTCGATTCAAAATTAGAATGATAAAAAGCGATATTTATAATGACAGGCGGTGCAGAAGAACTATAAGCACCACAGGCACTAGATAAACAGTTGCCATTGATTTGACAATTCAAATCGGTGTGGTTGTTCTGTTGTTCGTTAACTTTTTCTTGATGATATAAAAGGCTTGAATCATCAGTTGACGACATAACCATATTTAGACTGATAGAAAAATCACCAGACATATCCATACTTGCGCAATGGTCAAACGCCGATGCAATCGGTGAGATCAACATCATCAGGATGAGCAAAAACGGAAGTCTATGTTTTTTCATTCTATGCCGGGTTGTAAAATATAATTTTAGACTAGGTCAGTTGAGAGTTAATGTCAATGGTCTTGTTTGTAGCGTCTAATCTGAAGTTCATGGGTAATTTATAAAGTTCAGTTGCTTGCATTGAGTTTAACCCAAGGCTAGTATCAGACGAATTGTACCTCAAATAGAATAGATTTTCCCGCATTAGCTGCACTAGTTTTCAGCCTGATAGCAGATTGATGAATTTTCATACAGCGATACGGAAATGCCCACTAGGTTTTTTTATTGGGGCTATTCCTGTCCAGTACAGATCACTAATAGCTTATCTGCAATACCTCTACGTCATCCCATATTTTTTTTGTAAAATCTAAATTCATTTCAGGCATGCCTTGCTTAATCCAGTCTACTATGATGCCTGCAACATTCGGGTAGGTAATTCTAATCGAGGTGTCATTATTCAGCCACTCTTCTATGACCGACGTTTCCATTTCATTCATGGTCTGACCGTAGCCCAGTTGCTTTAAAGCTGCCGCATTTGAAATTTGTTCCATTTGAGCATGTAATGGCTTTGCCAGAATTTTTTTACCCAGTTGTAATGACTCGCTGGCTAATTCAAAGCCGGCATTGCTGAATATGCCCGCGCAATCATACAAATCACTTTGAAACCCGGCTCTGGACAAAGGGTTACAAATGATGTGCCGGTGTTTGCTGATGACTGGCTGTGGTGAATAAATGTGAAATTCAAAGTCCTTATAAGGAGATAACAAATTGATCACTTCATTTTGATCTTCAAAGGGTAAATACACCACGACCTTGTTTTTTTGGATATGTTTAGGTATTTCCGGCGTATCGATAATCGGTGGAAGTATAGGTTGGTCAAAATGGTGCCAGTGCAGGCCTATACCTCTATTGGCAGGGGCAAAATATTTCATGACCAAGTCTGCCAGTGGATCTGATCCGGTTCTGGGTATGGCATGATCAAATGCATATTGATGGCCTATGCCTAGCATGGCTTTTTTCTGCATTTTTGCAGCCCAGGCGGTGACCGGTTCAAAATCGCTGATAACTAAATCATAAGCGGACAAATCCAGTGTTTTGACATCCCGTACAAAGCGTATCGGGCTGGATTGCAGGGCTGTTTTGATATAATTGACCTGACCGTTATCGGTATTGAATGTCAAGCCTTCCCTGTGCTGATAACCATTGAAGACATCCATGTCGAAGAATTTATCTTTAGGCCGGCCGGTAAATTGAAATGTCACATCAAAACCAGCGGCAAACAGTTCCTTTGCCATTACCCGAGCACGGGTAATATGACCATTTCCGGTTCCTTGTACTCCATAAAATATTTTCATATAACGATTTGACTCAAACTATAAAAAGCAACAGAAACACCGAGCACCATGCCGACCAGTATATCGGTAGGAAAATGCACGCCCAGTACGACACGGGAAAACCCTACTAGAGCAGCCCATAAAACCATGGGTATGCATGCAGCGGGTATGAAAAACGATGTTATAGTCGCCACCATAAACGAGGCTGATGTATGGCCTGATGGAAAGCTGAATTGATCGGAAGGCTTGATCAGGCTGTGAAAGCCTTTAATTGCTATTTGTGGACGGTCTCTTTTAAAACCATTTTTCAATAAAAAATAAATTGGCCTCTCAATCAAAAAAGCCAGGAGTGTTACGTTTAAAAACGGGCTTTGCATACCTTCTGTTGCGTACAGAAAAATACCTAGCAACAGATATAAATGACCATCTCCAGTCCTGGAAATATATCGGGAAATTAATGCCAGGTAGCGATAAATACCGGCATTAATCAGGCGGGTGAACATATATACATCGAATTTGTGTACAGAATAGATTAATCTCATTTTTCTTACCTCTCTAACAACTGAATACATATTCAGTATTATTGGATACGACTGAAGTAAGAATAGTGATTGTCTATGACAAACAGATGAACATTATTTTAAACTTTTATGACATTTCTGTTCAGTGAGGCTGTTTTTTTTTGCGTCGCCGGTAATTTCTTATTTTTTGCCAGGCCTTTTGAGTCTGTGGATGTTTTCCTGACAGCCTGATGACTTTCCGTTTGACTTTGTTGGAAGCTTTAAACATGATGGCTAAACCGATGATCATGATAGGCAGACCAAAAGGCACGGGTAATGGAAATAACACCATGCCGATCAGAAAAATTATGCTGCCTGACATCATCAACAACGTTTTTTTAAGCATGGTCAGGCTGCTTTAGCTAGTTTTACAGTTTTTTGTTGTCTTGCCTCATCCAGTAACTGACAGCTATCTTCCAGCCAGTTAATGATAGATAACTGCCCCTGTTTATCCTCGACCAGGGCGGTACAGCTTTCTACCCAGTCGCCGGTATTGCAATAGGTCTTGCCAAACTCCATGTCGACTATCTCGGCATGATGGATATGACCACAAATAATCCCGTCAACTTGCTGTTTTTCCGCTTCCAGACCTAACACATGTTTGTAATTGTCCATTACCTGCACAATGTTTTTAACTTTGTGCTTTAGATAAGCTGACAATGACCAGTATTTGTAGCCCAGCATTTTTCTGATGCTGTTAAACCACCGGTTGACGATTAAAAGAGCTTCATAGGCTTCACCGCCAATATAAGCGAGACTGCGATTATGGCATACGATACTGTCAAACTCGTCACCATGCATGACCAAAAAACGACGGCCGTCTTTATTTCTGTGGATCGCATTCATTTGAATTTCTACACCGTTAAAAAATGTGCCGGCATGTTTTCTTAGTTGTTCGTCATGGTTTCCCGGTATATAAACAACGCGCGTTCCTTTCCTGGCTTTATTAATGACCCGTTGCACGATGTCGCTATGCAGCATCGGCCAGTAAAAGCCGGATTTTACATTCCAGCTCCATAAATCAATAATGTCTCCGACTAAATAAAGCGTGTCGCATTCAACATGATCCAGGAAATCACGTAAGTATTCTGCTTTACAGCCCTTGGTGCCAAGATGAGTGTCTGAAATCCAAACTGTACGGTAGTGTAAAGTCATTTGTTTTTCCGGTAGTTATTCATGTGGCAAAAATAACAATTATTTATGACAAAGCTATAACGATTTTATGAATATATGGTGACAAGATGCTGTGGATACTCACTGTATGCTTGGGTACGGCACAGTTGCCGGTCAAGCGACCAGTTGCACAATGTTGTGCTGGGGAGAGGAATACTTCAGATTATGGATGTCAGACTTTTTCAGAGTGACGTAACAGGGGGGAAGGTCGGGTTATATGCTTAACCCGACCTGGTAAACGATTAATCAGCGCCAGCAGATTAATCTAATTCAATCATTTCTACTGTTCCATCATCTAATACTTCGGCCATATGGCCTTTAGGCTCTTCGATGAATTGAACGGCAATTAGAACGATTAACGCACCTGCACCTATCGTCATAAAAAATACAGAAGG
>SPJJ01060167.1_pt1 | contig 11082 bp, 6 predicted proteins | sample 3741741 | NCBI WGS metagenome assembly SPJJ01 (sample SAMN10925908, study PRJNA522277) | cold seep metagenome | isolation source: Elba SIP-enriched marine methane seep metagenome, extraction at timepoint T1 | place: Italy: coast of Elba, Mediterranean Sea | collected 2014-05 | reverse complement strand
GAACAGGCTCGAGATCGAGTCGCCGTGGTGGATGCGCTTGACGGCCTCGCCGAGCAGCCGGCCCATGCCGAGCACCTCGAGCTTGTCGCAGACCTTCACCCGCTCCTCCTGCGCAATGGTGTCGGAGACGAGGACCTTGGCGAGCGCGCTGTTGTTGATGCGCTCCATGGCCGGGCCGGAGAACACCCCGTGCGTCGCCGCAGCGACCACTTCCGTCGCACCGTGATCCATGACGGCTTGCGCCGCGTTGCACAGGGTCCCGGCGGTATCGATCATGTCGTCGACCAGGATGGCCTTCTTGTCCTTGACGTCGCCGATCAGGTGAAGCACCTGGCTGACGTTGGGCTTGTCGCGCCGCTTGTCGATGATCGCCAGCCCGCACCCGAGCGCCTTCGAGTAGATGCGTGCTCGCTCCACGCCCCCTGCGTCTGGCGACACGACCACCGTGTCCTCGCCGCGGTAGCCGTGACGCTCGAGGCGATCGACGAGCACGGGGCTGGCGAACAGGTGGTCGAAGGGAATGTTGAAGAAGCCCTGAATCTGACCGGCGTGCAGGTCGACCGACACGACACGTGTGGCCCCAGCAGCGGTCAGCAAGTCGGCGACCAACTTGCTGCTGATCGGCGTCCGCGGCTTGACCTTGCGATCCTGGCGCGCATATCCGAAGTAGGGAATCACCGCCACGATGCTCCCGGCCGACGCCCGCTTGAGCGCATCGATCATGATGAGCAGCTCCATCAGGTTGCGGTTGGGCGGGCTGCACGTGGACTGCACGATGAAGCAGTTCACGTTGCGAACGTTCTCCCCGATCTCGACGAAGATCTCGCCGTCCGAGAACTTCTCCACCCGAGACTTGCCCACCGGCGTGCCGACATACTCGGCGACGTCGCGAGTCAGCTGGGAGTTGGAGTTGCCACCAAAGATGCTCAGGGTCTTGTTCATCGGGGCCTCGCGACGCCTGGATGCTCGCAGACGACCTGCGACAGATCGACCCCTTCGTGACCCCAACGTGTCCGCCCGCTTGCGATCGTGGCTCACGCGAAAACCCCCGCGAACCGGTGGGCTCGCGGGGGTTCGGATGGCAGGGGCGGTAGGATTCGAACCTACGAATGCCAGGATCAAAACCTGGTGACTTAAGCCACTTGTCGACGCCCCTAGGGGACCTCCGTCAGCCCAGAGGGCCAAGGGAGGGCGGCTTTATAGGGCGGCCGGCTCGGGGCTGTCAACGGTTCGGTGCGAACTCGCGAGACGATCGTCGGAGCGCCGGAATTCGGCCGACAAGGGCCCGTAGATGGCCTTGCGCGCAGCGAGCGCGATTGCGCCTCACCACTCGACGAGCGGGCAGTTCACCAGCATTGGCAGCTCTTCCGGGTCCTGGGCGAGCGCCGAATCGAGATCGACCACGTCGTCGAAGGACGCCTCGGGAAACACGCTGGGCTTCCACAGCGGGGAGTAGTCGTCGGCCGTCGGAATCGAGGCCACGACGTTGTGGGTCCGCCCCGCGGGGTCGGTGCAGAACGCTCCGTCCTCGGTCAGGCAGACATAGATCGGCACGTAGTCGACGAGATCCCCCCGGACGCCGAACTCGCCCTCCGCGAAATCGAACGCGAGGGCGATCTCGTCCTCGACCCAGGCTTGGAAGAGTCGGCCATCGTCGGTCCCGAAGCGCGCCGAGCTCCCCTCGGGGACGACGGGACGATTGAGCACCTCGACGGTCGGGGTCCGGGGATAGCCGGAGGCCATCACTTCGGCGACGCTCGTGATCGAGTTGGCGAGGTAGCCCGGGGGGACTTCGACCTCGGTCACCTGCCAGAAGTCGCTGTACTCGGGCGCTCCGGGGAGCGCGCCGATGATCAGCCGTTGGTCGTCGACCGGGACGCCGTCCTCGTCGACCAAGCGGAACGCGGCCATCGTGAATCCGGAGGAAGGGCCGAAGTCGTAGTAGCTGACCGCTTCGCCCTGTGGCCCGAACCCTTCGACGAAGAAGTCCGCGTCGAAGTCGATGGGCGCCGTCGAGCCATCGCCGAGTCGATCGACGGCGACGCGCGGCGCGGCATCCGGGACGAGCGGATCGCCATGGGCCGTGATGACCACTTCATCCGACCCGGCCTCACAGGCGAGCAAGACCATCGAGCTGAGGAGGACCGACCGCACAACGAAGACATACAGGCTCTCGCCCGGAACGTTACCCCGCGCGACCGATTGCCACATCGTCATGACGTCGGGTCGTGCGCCGCGCCCGAGCGATTGTCGTTGTGTCGGAGGGACCCCGACCGCGGCGAGCCAACACCGCGAAATCTCGTGCGGACCGGGGCTTGCTTTGAACGACGACATGCCTGGCCGTCGACTCCTTGGACCCGTGCTGCTCGCCGGGGTGCTTGCCAGCCCTCCCGCCTTCGCGGCTCCCCCCGAACCCGCCGCCGAAGCGCCCCAGCAGAGCCTTCCGCCGGTCACGGTCCCACCACTGCCCGACCAGTGCGACAAGCCCGGGCGCAATCAGACGTTTCGCATCACGCTCAAGCAGGAAGCGGAGCTTCAGGACCTCGTCGAGTGGATGATGAGCGTCAGCTGCCAGAAGTTCATCTGGGACCCCAAGCTGCGCACCAAGACCGTCAACATCGTTGCGCCCGAGCCGGTGAGCATGGCCGAGGCGTACGCCGCGTTTCATGCCGCCCTGGCCACGATCGGCGCCACCGTGGAGCCCGCCGGTGAGTTCTACAAGATCGTCGAGACGTCGCAGGTACCCACCGCCGGCTTCCGCGTCTACGGTCCCGGCGCCGACGTGCCGAACGACGGCCGCTTCGTGACCAAGGTCTGGCGCCCCGATCCCGACCGGCACGCGGAGACGGCCGCCCTGCTGACCGAGCTCAAGACCGAGGCTGGCACGGTGAAGACCGTAGGGGAGGTCGTCGTCGTCACGGATACCGGTGCCCGGATCCGGAGGCTCGAGCGGCTGCTCGCCGACCTCGAGCAACCCGAGGGCGCCCACCGCAAGATCCACCTCTACGGGGTGCGCCACGCCGACGCGGAGACCCTCGCCGAGGTGGTCCGGTCGGTGTTCGCGGCCGGCTTGACCACCTCCGCGACGACGACCACCACCACCCGCAGCGCGGCCCCGGCGAAGAAGAAGGCCAAAGCCACCAAGCCCAAGGCGACCACGACCACGACCACGACCACCGCCCCCGACGACGAAGCCACGATCGAGGTGGACGTCCGCACCGGGACCATCATCGTCGTCTCCACCGACACCACCTTTGGTGCGATCTCCCGACTGCTCGACGAGCTCGACGTGGACTCGGGCGAGGGTCGCGAGTCGCTGCACGTCATCGAACTGGCCCACGTCGATGCCCAAGAGGTCGCCACCGTGCTCAGCAGCCTCGCCAGCGGCGCCCCCGACACCAAGGGCAAGGGCAAGCGCGACGCGGCGGCGGTCGGCAAGACGATCAGCGGCACGGTCAACGTCACGGCCCACACCCCGACCCAAACGCTCATCGTCAGCGCCAACGCGCTCGACTTCGCCGCGCTGCAGAAGGTGATCGAGCGCATCGACCGACCGCAGCAGCAGCTCTACTTGGAGGTCTACCTGCTCGAGGTCCGAGCGGAGCTGGGTCGCGACATCGACGTGGGCGCCCACTGGGGCCGGCAGGTCGACGGTGGCCTCGGCTACGCCAGCAGCAAGCCGGGCGACGCCAACGCAGTGACGGGAAACTCCTTGCTGCAAGGACTCACCGCGGGGCTGCTCGGGCCCACCATCCCCGCCTCGGCCCTCGGACTCGACGCCGACATTCCCGCCTTCGGCATCACGCTGCAAGCTCTCGAGACGCAAGAGGACGTCGACATCGTCGCCCAGCCACACCTCTATGCGGCGGAGAATGAACAAGCGATCGCCGAGTTTGGCGAGAAGGTCCCGATGAACCGGGGGACCACCACCTTGCCCAACAGCGCCCTGGGCACCATCAACAACATCGAGAACCAAGACGTGACGCTCAAGCTCGAGGTGACCCCCTACGTCAGCGAGGACGACACGGTGTCGCTCGACATCCTGCTCGAGGATCGACAGCTCGGTCAGCTGGAGGCGAGCACCGGCAACTACCGAACGTTGACCCGCAAGCTCGAGCTGAAGAAAGTGCTCGCCCACCCAGGCCAGCCGCTGGTACTCGGCGGCCTGACCCGAGAGGTCGAGCGCATCAGCGACAGTCGGGTCCCAGGGCTGGGCAGCGTCCCAGTGCTCGGGTGGCTGTTCCGCAAGCGGGGGCGAGACAAGGAGAAGGTCAGCCTGCTGATGGTGATGGTGCCCCACATCATCGAGTCTCCCGACGACGCCCGGCGCATCCACACCCGACGCATGCGGGAGCGGCAGGAGTTCATCGAGCGCTACACCGCGTTCAAGCGGCGCGATGCTGCCTCGCACGTGAACTACCGAAAGAAGTCGGGTCTGCTCTCGGCCGTGGGCGTCGCGGCGGGGCGCCAAGAGCAGGACGCGCGGCATGCCGATCAGGCGGCCGCGGAGCTGGCCCGGCCACGGATCTCCACCTCGATCGATCTGCGCGAAACCGCACCATCAGGCTGACCCCCTCCAAAGACACCGTTGTTGCAAGTTTGTGGCAAAAACCACGTTGACCTACCTGAATCTACATGTAGGATAGTTGTCGACATCATGCGACTTCGCACGCTCAGCCTCGGTCTCTCCCTGCTCGTCCTGGCGCCGGCCTGCGATTCCGCGGAATCGACGGACGGGGATGCACCCGAAATCGCGGCGGTCGGCGGCAAGTCCGACCTCGCAGACCTCGCCAAGCCCCTCGCCTACGACACGCCGGTCCCCGGCGAAGTCACCGAGGGCAACTTCGTCCTCTACCGCCTCGAAGGCGAGCGCGGCGACAGCCAGGTCGAGCTCCAGGTGGTTCGGACCGGCGACCGGGACGGCTTCGACCCGCGTGCCGACGCATACACCCCGGTGGGCACCGACGTTCGGCATGACCGTGGATCCTTCCGCCGCATCGACGACGGCAGCGTGAAGACGGTGACCCTCCCGCTCCTGTCCGACGACCCGCTCATCGCCGTGAGCGCCCACGGCGGCAGCGGTGCGGGGACGTATGAGCTGACCGTGCGCTGCGTTTCCGGCGCGTGCACCGGCGAGCAAGAGCCGCACGACGACTACGCGCCCTTCCACGCCTCGATCTGCCTCGAGAACGCCCGCGACTGCCTGTTCAACCAGAACCCCGCGTCCGGGGAAGGCCGCAACGTGCTGGCGACCTGCCTTCAAAATGCCTCCGGGATCGAAGGCAGCTGCGCCAGTGCCTGCGACGTCGACGAAGACTCCGCAGACGCCTGCAACCTCATGGCCTCCGCCGCCGAGGACCTGACCGCCGCGGGCGAGTACTGCGTGGAGATCGTCGACGACTGCCTCGACGAGTGCATGCTCCAAGAGGAGAACAGCCCGTTCGCGGAGGATGACGAGCCGGTCTTCATGAGCACCGGCATCGCCCGATGCTGGCTGGACCCCAACTACTTCGGCACGTGCGACGCGTTCGCCCGCTCCACCGACGACTGCGGCGGCGAGCGGAGCTCGTTCGACGACATGAACTACGGCATGTGCTTCAACTACTGCGAGTCCATCCACGGCGGCTGGCAGTCGGACGTCGACGAGACGTGCGACGAGATGTGCATCGACCTCGTTTGCAACGACCTGTACGAAATCTGCGAGGTCCGCTGCTCGTCCGACGCGGTCGACGACTTCGGCAGCTGCTTCGACACCTGCGTCGAAGAGGATGAACTCAACGAGTCCCACACGGGCTCGACCTGTTCCGACTATATCTAGCCGTAGGAGAAGTCTCTTCGTCCCGCCGCGTCTTTCGAGCGAGCTCGGAGCCCCGACGGGGTATCCTGGGCCGAATGCTCACACCGGCATCAGAGGGCGTGGAAACCCTCGTCGAGGGAGACGCCGGCCCGAGCAAGAGTGAAGCCGCGGGCCCGGCTCCGCTCGCGCCCGGCGACCGCATCGGTCGCTACGTGATCGTCGACCCCGTGGGCAAGGGCGGCATGGGCACCGTCTACCGCGCGTACGACCCGGAGCTCGACCGCCGCATCGCGATCAAGCTGCTCCACGAGCGCCTGAGCGGAGGCGTTGGCGCGAGCCGAATGCTCCGCGAAGCGCAGGCGATGGCGAAGATCAGCCACCCTCATGTCGTCGCCGTCCACGACGTTGGGACAGCCCGCGGGCGGGTGTACATCGCCATGGAGTTCGTCGACGGCCAGACGGTCGGCCGATGGCTCAAGGCGGATGAGCGCAGCCCTTCGGAGGTCCTGGACGCTTTCCTCCAAGCCGGTCGCGGGTTGGTGGCCGCACATGCGTTGGGCTTGGTGCACCGGGACTTCAAGCCGGAGAACCTGATGCGCGAGGCCAGCGGCCGCGTACGCGTCATGGACTTCGGCCTCGCGCGCACGGCCAACCAGGAGCCCGAGACGCTCTCGCCGGAGACCGAAGGCTCTGGCGAGCGGCCGACGGTCAGCGCGCTCAACAACAACCTCACCCAGATGGGTGCGCTCCTGGGAACGCCCGGCTACATGGCGCCCGAGCAGTTCTCCGGCCAGCGTACCGACCAACGCACGGACCAGTTCAGCTTCTGCGTCGCGCTGTGGGAAGGGCTGTTCGGAGAGCGGCCGTTCGGCGGGGACACGCCGGCCGAGATGGCGGCGGCGGTCTGCAACGGCGAGATCGCCGAGCCGCGAGCCGAACGCCAGGTCCGTCCGGCGATTCGTCGCGCGCTCGTCCGCGGACTCTCGAGTGAGCCGAGCGATCGGTGGCCTTCGATGAGGGCCTTGCTGACCGAGCTCGAGCGCGACCCTCGGCGTGGCCGACGGCGCGTCGTGGGTGCGGTCGGGGGCGTCGCCCTCCTGGCCGCCGGGGGTGGCTGGTTCGCGTGGAACGAAGCGCAGTCGGTGGCAGCATGCGAGGCTGCGGGGGACCGCGTTCGTGCCCTATGGACCGATGACGAGGTGACGGCAGCCGAAGCCGCCGTCGAATCGAGTCCGCTCGTCTACGCCGAAGCGGCCTGGGCGCGGGTAGGTCCGGAGGTCTCGGGCTACGCCGAGCAGCTCGCCCAGGCCCGCGTCGCGAACTGCCGAGCTCGAACCGTCGATGATTCGATCGACCCACGTGACGGAGCGCTGGTCAGCGCGTGCCTCGACGATGCAACGCGAAAACTCGAGTCGTTGGTCGACGTGCTCGGTGGAGCGGCCGATGACGCCAAGATCAGCCGCTTGACGACGTCGGCGACTCGGCTTCCTTCGCTCGAGCGTTGCGACGATCCGGCCCTACTCGACCGCGTGATCCAGCTCCCGGACCCGCTCACCCGGATTCGCGCCGAGGCGCTGCGCAAACCGATGTCGGAAGCCGATACGCTTCGTGCCGTCGGGCGGCTGCAAGCGGCCCTCGACGGGTTCGAGGACCTCACCGTGGCGGTCGAATCGGTCGGGTGGCCCCGCCTGAGCGCCAACCTCCACATGGACAAGGGCCAAGTCCTGCGCGAGATGGGCCGAATCGACGAAGCGTCGGTTGAACTGCGGGCGGCGTGGCGGGAAGCGTCGGTGGCCGGGGACGACCTCACCGCCCTCCACGCGGCCGGGCAAATGGCCTACATCGTCGGGGTCGAGCGGTCTCGTCGCGACGAGGCGATGGTCTGGGCTGACCTGGCCCAGGTTCACATCGAGCGGCTCGACATCGGCGACAGCACCGACGTCGGGAACGCGTATACGATCATCGGGGCCGTCCACGCCTCGCATGACGAGCTCGACGAAGCGCGCGCCATGCTCGAGAAGGCGATCGGCGTCTACGAGCGGGCCAAGGGACCCGACTCGCCCGACCTGCTTCCGGTCCTCATCAACATCGGGACGGTCGAGTCCTACGCGGGGCACCCGGACAAGCAGGCCGCCTACCTTCGCCGTGCGCTCGACATCGGCGAGCAGTCGTACGGACCACAGCACCCCATCCTCGCCGATGTCCTCAATGGCCTCGCCAACCACCACGAGAGCAAGGGCCGCACCAAGGAGGCCGAGGAGTTGTTCCGACGATCGCTGCGCGTCGTCGAGAGCAACCACGGGCCGAAGCACTTCAAGGCGGTTGGGGGACTCGACGGCCTGGCGAGGCTGGCGCAGAAGCGCGGAGACCTCCAAGAGGCCCTTGCGCTCAACCTGCGTGCTCTTGGCATCGTCGATGAGACGCTTGGCCCCGACCACCACTTCGCTGCCGTCGTCAGCAGCAACGTGGCCGCGGTGCACGATGAGCTGGGCGACCACGAATCGGCCGTCACAGCGATCGAGCGGAGCGTCGCGATCATGACCAAGCTGCACGGCGCCGACTCGGACGAAGCGAAACCGTTCCAGGACGCCCTCGCCGACCTTCAGAAGCGGTAGCCCTCGCCGGGTCGCGGTGCTACACAACTCGGTCGGAGGTCGCATGAGCACCCAGTTCCGCTGTTTCGAAGACGTCGCCCGTCTCTCGCTCGACGAAGCGGCCCGCGTTCTGCGAGGCCCGGACTCCACCGCGCGCGTCTGGGCGGCGTGGTTCATCGGGCACGCGCTGGGCCCGGATGCGATCGACGGCCTCGAGATCGCGCTGCAGGATGAAATCGATCCCGGTGTGCAACGGCACCTGCTCATCGTCCTGTGTGGTCTCGGGGCGCATCGTGTCCTCGGCCGCCGGGCGGCGCGCGACCCCGACCCGCACGTGCGCGCCACAGCAACCCGCTACTTGGCGCGCGTGACTGCGCCCGACGACCATGGTGCCTACGACCTGCTCGCGGCCCGCATGCTCGACATCGCAGCGGTCGTTCGGGCCAACCTCGCCGACGCGCTTCGGCCCGATGCTCCCGCGGTCATCGTGAAGCTCGCTTCCGGTTTCCTCTTCGACCCCGAGCCCGGCGTTCGCGAGGCCCTGTGGCGACGGATCGCCCGCGGCGACTTCGACCGCGAGCCGTTCGCGGCAGCCATCGAGGTTCTGCAGACGCGCGTCGTTCCCACGCCCGAGCGGCCTGTTCGGCCGTCGCAGATCACCGCACTCGCTCGCCGAGTGCCGCCGCTCGAGCTGGTCTGACGGGGCTCGCCGCAGCAGGCGTCACGCTCGTCGCGGCATCGGTTCAACCCTGGCGCCCGGGCTGCAGCCGCTGTCGCTTCATGCTCTGCATGAGCACCCGGCCCGGCCCGGTCATGCGGGTCATGAACAATCCTTCGCGCCCGAACAGCACCTTGATACAGCCACCCACGCCAACGACGTCGTAGCCCACCCCGGATCCAAACGCCGCGAGGTTGCCGGTCGAGACGGTGACCTCTTCGCCCGGCTCCAGGTCACGCTCGACGAAGTCGCCCGAGCCGTGGATGAAGACCAGCCCCTGGCCGGAGAGCTTCTGCAGGAGGAATCCCGCCCCGCCGAAGAGTGCGGCGCCGAACCGACGCGCGACCGTCACGTCGATCTGCACGTCCCCGATCGCTCCGAGGAACGAGCCGGAGGTGCAGGTGACCGGGCCCCATGCGAGGTCCCAGACGGCGACCTTGCCGGTCTGATTGGACGAGATCGTCACCGACGCACCAGCCTTGTCAGCCGTGACGTAGGTCAGGGCGAGTCCCTCGCCCGAGAGCACTCGGGACACCGCCGCGCCGGGGATCTTCAGCTGCCAGCGGATCCCGTCATCGTGCGAGAGGATCGCGCCCTTGCTCGCCCACATGGTCTGGCCCGCCTCGAGCGCGACCGTGACCGTCTGTGCGATTTCCCCGCGCAGCTCGTAGGTTCCCGGCACCCGCGCGGAGAGGTTGACGACGTCGGGACCCGAGAGCTTGGCCGGAAGCGAGGACGGCTGCATGCGCGGACGATAGCTTGACTCACTGCGCGGCGGGGCACGACGTGCCACACTCCGGACGCTCGCGATGAAGATCTGCAGCCCCGAGTCCGCCGTCGCCTGCATCGAGTCCAACCACCGCGTGTACGTGCACGAAGCCTCGATGGTGCCGCGGGTGCTTCTCGACGCCTTGGTGGAGCGGGCCCGCGGCCTCTCGAACGTCGAGGTCGTCCATCTCCACATCGACGGCGACGCTCCTCACGTGCACCCGAGCCTCGACGGGCACATCCGACACAACGCCCTGTTCGTGGGCGCCAACACCCGCCAGGCCGTGGCCGAGGGCCGGGCCGACTTCACTCCGGTCTTCCTGGGCGAGGTGCCGGCGATGTTCCAGCGGGCGCTGCCCCTCGACGTCGCGATGGTCCAGGTATCGCCGCCCGACGACCATGGCTATTGCCGCCTCGGTCTCTCCGTTGCGTGTGCCCTGCCCGCTGTCGAGGCGGCGCGCATCGTCGTGGCCGAGATCAACCCGCAGGTACCCCGCACCCTCGGCAACTCGGCGATTCACATCAGCGAGATCGACTACGCGGTCGAAGTGGACCGGCCGCTCCCGCTGGTGGCTCCGGCCGCCTTCGGAGCGGTCGAGCGAGCGATCGGCGAGCACGTGGCCAAGCTCGTGCCGAACAGCGCCACCATTCAGGTCGGCATCGGCAAGGTCCCCAACGCCGTCCTCGCTGCGCTCACCAACCACGAGAGCCTCGGGGTCCACACCGAGATGTTCAGCGACGGGCTCCTCGACCTCGCGAAGCGCGGGGTGATCAACGGCCACCACAAGACCCGGTTCGAGCGCCGGGTCGTCACGTCGTTCGCGGCGGGGTCCAAGGCGCTGCACGATTTCGTCCACGAGAACCCGCTCGTCGAGTTCCACCCCTCGCATGTGGTCAACGACCCCAACGAGATCAAGAAGCAGCACCAAATGGTCGCGATCAACTCGGCGTTGATGGTCGACCTCACCGGACAGGTCTGCGCCGACTCGGTAGGCGAGCGGATCTACAGCGGCATCGGCGGGCAGATGGACTTCGTACAGGGCGCGCTTCGAAGCCCCGGCGGCGGTGCCGTGATCGCCCTGCCGTCCACCGCCAAGCAGGGCCAAGCCTCGCGCATCGTCCCCCAGCTGCTCCCGGGATCGGGCGTCGTCACCACGCGCGGCCACGTGCAGTGGGTGGTGACCGAACACGGCGCGATCAATCTT
>SPJJ01034078.1_pt1 | contig 11093 bp, 13 predicted proteins | sample 3741741 | NCBI WGS metagenome assembly SPJJ01 (sample SAMN10925908, study PRJNA522277) | cold seep metagenome | isolation source: Elba SIP-enriched marine methane seep metagenome, extraction at timepoint T1 | place: Italy: coast of Elba, Mediterranean Sea | collected 2014-05 | reverse complement strand
CCAAGATCATCAACAAAAGATGCATCGTTAGCAATTTCGTCTTTTACACCTAATTGTTCTGCAACAATCTTTTTAACTCGTTCTTCAATGTTACTCATTTTTTTTCCCCAAACTTGTAAGCGCACTCTAGGCGACTTACAACAATTATTATTTAAAGTTATAGAAACCTCGTCACTGGACAGCCAGCAAACCGAGACGAATTATACTTGATTTTACGCCAAAGTCACAACACTATGACATAAACATGCCACCATTGACATGTATAGTTTCACCCGTGATATATGATGCGCCTTCTGAAGCCAAAAATGAAACCGCATGTGCAATTTCTTTAGGATCACCTAAACGGCCTAATGCGATTGAACTCATCAAGGCATTTTTATGCTCATCAGCCAGTTCTTTAGTCATATCGGTATCGATAAAACCGGGCGCGACAGTATTAACGGTTATATTACGCGAGCCCACTTCTTTGGCCATCGATTTAGCAAAACCCACCATACCGGCTTTAGCAGCCGCATAATTGGTTTGCCCAGCATTACCTGTGGCACCGACGACAGAGGATATATTAATAATCCGTCCACCTTTCGCCTTCATCATACCGCGTAAAACGGCCTTACTCATGCGGAAAATAGAAGTCAGGTTGGTATTGATAATATCATCCCATTCATCATCTTTCATCCGCATCAGCAGATTATCCCGGGTAATCCCGGCATTATTGACCAATACCACTGGAGCCGCATAGTTTTCTGCTACAGCTTTTAATACCTGATCAATCGACTCAGCATCTGCTACATTTAACTTCAAACCTGTGCCGTTTTCCGCCAGATAGGCTGAAATAGCATCCGCACCGTTATCACTAGTTGCCGTTCCGACAACAAAAAAACCATCATCCACCAGCTGCTCTGCAATGGCTCGGCCAATTCCACGACTGGCCCCAGTGACCATAGCTATTTTCTTATCCATTCAATTGCTCCAATACATTTTCTAATGTTGCGGGATCATACATCGTCATATGATTCGCTTGCTTAACAATACGTTTATTCAAACCTAACAAGACTTTACCCGGGCCACACTCAACAATGCTAGTCACGCCTTGATCATGCATATACTTCACGCCATCTACCCAGCGCACAGGCTTATACAATTGTTCTTTCAGAGCGTTTTTAATCACTTCTTCCGCGTTATGTGAAGCCACATCCACATTATGGATTAAAGTCATTTTAGGTGTATCGATAGAGATCGACTGTAATTTCTCGGCTAATTGTTCAGCTGCCGGCTCCATCAAGGCACAATGAGACGGAACACTAACTGGCAATTTCAATGCTCTCTTAGCACCGGCATCTTTTGCCGCCTGCATAGCTCTTTCCACTGCAACCTCATTTCCAGCAATAACAACTTGCCCTGGTGCATTGAAATTTACCGCAGAAACCACGTCACCCTCGGCACTGTCAGCACAAGCTTTAACCACTATATGATCTTCCAGCCCGATAATTGCCGCCATTGCCCCGATACCCGCAGGGACAGCCTGTTGCATCAGACTACCTCGTTCTGCTACCAAAGAGACCGCATCGTCAAATGCCAAAGCCTCTGAACAAACTAATGCACTGTATTCACCCAGGCTATGCCCAGCCATCCAGGCTGGTCTTATCTCAGACTGCTGACACCAGACTCGCCACATAGCCACTGCAGAGACTAACATAGCGGGCTGCGTATTATGGGTTTGATTTAAATCTTCAAGCGGACCTTGCTGTACCAATTGCCATAAATCAAAAGCTAAACGATCAGAAGCCTGCTCAAAAGTTTGCTTAACAACAGGAAATGCCTCTGCTAGGTCAGACATCATTCCAATGGATTGCGAACCTTGCCCAGGAAAAACAAATGCTAAGTTATAATTTTGTTCACTCATATTAATTTTTTTTATTTGAAAAAACAGGGAAAAGGCAAAAAGCTAAGCCAAATATCCGGCTGCTTTTGACTTTTAGCATTTAATACTTGATTAATGCAGAACCCCAGGTAAAACCGGCACCAAAAGCTTCCAACAATACAATTTGCCCTCGTTCAATACGCCCATCTCTTACCGCTTCATTAAAAGCCAGTAACACCGAAGCTGAAGATGTATTTCCCTGGTTTTCCAAGGTTAGTACAACCTGATTCATCGACATTTTTAATTTTCTTGCTGTTGCTGCAATAATACGCGTATTAGCCTGATGAGGCACTAACCAGTCGATCTCATCTTTCTCAAGACCATTTGCTGCCAGCGTTTCATCAACTATACGTCCCAACGTATTCACAGCCACCTTAAAGACTTCATTGCCTTTCATATTAATTACGCCAGGCTCACCCTTATTAGCGTCAGTTGCCACTTGTGGATTCGGGCAATATAACAAATCCTCGAAAGCGCCGTCGGAATGAATATGAGTGGATAAAATACCGTATTCTTCTGCGGAATCCAGCAATACAGCCCCAGCCCCATCACCAAACAGAATACAGGTACTTCTATCGGTCCAGTCTACCAGGCGAGAGCATATTTCAGATCCCACGACCAAAACCTTATCGGCTGCTCCTGATTTAATATATTGATCGGCAATACTTAAAGCAAAAATGGAACCTGAACAAGCTGCCTGTATATCAAATGAAACACAATTCTGAATTTCCAGCCTATGTTGCAACATACAAGCAGTACTTGGATAGACCCTGTCTGGCGTTCCGGTAGCTACGATGATTAAATCAATCTCACCGGCTTCTATACCAGCCATTTCTATTGCTTGTCGAGCTGCTACCTCGGCCATGCTGGCTGCAGACTCATCCGGCCCAGCAATTCGACGGGTTTTAATCCCCGTTCTTTCGACTATCCATTCATCAGTAGTATCGACTAATTGTGAGATATCTTCATTAGTCCGCACCGCTTCAGGCAAATACCCTCCCGTGCCTATTACTTTAGAAAATCGCTTCATACATCCCCTCTATCTTGTAAAGTAGTCGCAACACTTTCACTGATTTTTTGTGTAACGCTTTGTTCAATTTCTACTTCTGCCAGATGAATAGCCGTTTCAAAGGCCACAGCATCGGCCCCGCCATGACTTTTAACAACCAGGCCACGCAAGCCAATAAAACTGGCTCCGTTATACATTCTGGGATCTATGCTTTGTTTAAAAATCTTTAAAACAGGATAGGCTGCAATAGCCGCTAATTTCGTAAAGATATTTTTTGAGAAAGACTCTTTTAGTTTTGTCCCTATCATCTTTGCTGCACCTTCTATAGATTTCAGCGCCACATTACCGACAAAACCATCTGTCACAATCAGATCTACTTTAACATCACCGGCGTTTATAGAATTACCTTCAACATAGCCGATATAATTTAACGAAGAAGTCTCTAACAATTTAGCAGCCGCCTTCACCTGCTCATTGCCCTTCATATCTTCTTCACCGATATTCAGCAAACCGACTTTAGGTGAATCTAAATTTTCAACGGCCTTGACAACCTCGTTCCCCATGATGGCAAATTGATACAAGTGCTCAGCAGTACAATCGACATTGGCACCCAAATCCAACACATGGGTATGCCCAAATACAGAAGGCAAAGTGGAGATTATAGCCGGCCTATCGATTCCCGGTATCATCTTTAAAACAAAACGTGCGATCGCCATTAATGCCCCGGTATTCCCAGCACTGACACAGGCATCAGCCTCTCCATCACGCACCAGATTAATGGCAACACGCATGGAAGAATCTTTTTTACTTCTCAAGGCATTCTGTGGTTTTTCATCCATTTCTACCTGTTGAGAAGCATGCTTAATGGTCAATCTGCCTTTGAACTTTTCCAGTTCATTAGCCAGCAATTCATTAAGAACTGCCTCATTACCAACCATAATGATGTTTAAATTGGGATTTGCTGTTAAGCATTTTAAAGATGCTGGAATGGTAACTTGAGGACCAAAATCCCCACCCATTGCATCAATAGCAATTATTGAGCTCACGCCAGGGTTAACTCCAGAAAATTTTTATAGAAACCGAACCAGAACAAGTCCGATAAAAGAAAAAAACAACGTGATTAAAGCTTAACCACGTTGTTTTATCAAGACTGTGATGCTGCTAAAGCAACAACTCACGACTCAATTAATCTTCGTCAGCAACCACAACTTGACGACCTTTGAAAACACCATCAGGCGTCATGTGATGACGCAGATGAGTTTCACCTGTCATTGGGTCTTGTGATAGTGTTTTGCTTGTTAGACTATCATGTGAACGACGTTGACCACGTCTTGAGCGTGTTACTTTACTTTTTTGTACAGCCATTTTTAATCTCCAGTATTTTTAAGTTTAGCTAAAACAGAAAACGGGTTGTCAGACCTCGCTTGTTTATTCTCTACTGCCTCAACAACTATCTCTTCGTTCTCACGCTGCACACACTTTTCAGTGTGACGGGGAAAGTCAGGCAATGCCAGTAACAGTTCATCTTCAACAAGTTCATTAAGTGAAATTTTTTCTGCATGCAACAATAATGGTTCGCAATCTGAATCCAGCCGATCAGCCTGTTCCATAGAGCTAACCACTCCAAGTTTGAAACTTTGATCAACGGCTAATTCAAGCCGCTCTAAACAGGATTGACACTGCAAAACTAAATTTGCTTTAATTTCACCCACGATCACCGCCAACCTGCCATCTTTTCCAAAAGCAAGATTTATTTCAATATCTCCGCTACGATCGAGCAAGATTTCCGATAAACGAGCCAAGTCTTTTATCGCAATACTGCCGGAAAGTTGCTTCGACTTCTCAGCGAAACTTAACGGATCTATATGATGGGGTAATCGATCTAACATAACTTATCAATTTTAAAGACTTAAAGAGTTTTCGTCAACACTGTAAACAACAGAATATTGGATTATACATAATTATAACGGTAAAATTCAGAATGAGATTCAAACTCAGCCTACCATCCGACTCGCCTTAATGAAAAACATTGTTCTCGCCTCATCTTCAGTTTACAGAAAACAACTACTGACAAAACTCCAACTCTCATTTAGTTGCCATCCGGCAGATATAGATGAAACAGCAAAAGTAAATGAGTCAGCAGAAAAATTAGCTATACGCCTCAGCAAAGAAAAAACTCAAGCCTTAAGAAAACATTATCCTCAACATTTAATCATAGGCTCTGACCAGGTTGCCAGTCTGTCAGATCAGATATTAGGTAAACCTGGGAACCATGAAAACTGCATAAAACAGCTAGAATTGCAATCGGGTCATGCAGTCAATTTTTTTACTGGAATTTACCTGCTGGACAGTGAAACAGGTATTAAACATAGTGCAGTAGATCTTTGCACCGTCTATTTTAGACAGCTCAGCAGACAACAAATCATTCATTATGCAAATTTAGAAAAGCCTTATGACTGCGCAGGAAGCTTTAAATCTGAAGGTTTAGGCATAGCCCTTTTTGAAAAAATTGAAGGCGATGACCCTAATGCCCTGATTGGACTTCCGTTAATTAAGCTCATAAGCTTATTAAAAAAATTTGATATAGAGATCATTTAACCGACAGAAATAAGCAAAGTCTTAGCGATATCTTTTTTCCGGCGCAATGTTTTCAAAAATCTGCATAAATTCCAGCTCAACTTTTTCCATCACCCTTGTTACCGATTCAACATCCAATCGCATAGTAATTAACGCCTGCTCAGAAAACTCCGCCAAGACAGTCTCTATACTGGAATCATTCTCAGACAGCAAAGATAGCTTTGCGGCCATGCACAATAAATTGGTATCCAACCAATAAACTAATGATTCTCCAGGATTTAAATAGCAGGCAACCGCTTCATACAAGGACTCCGGCAAACCCCACTGTTTAATCAATTCCGCCCCGACATCGGCATGGGTAAAACCGATTATTTCCTGCTCCAACCCACCGACCAAGCGCCTGTCATAATCAGCAGCCAACAACACCTCTAAAGACTTTTCCGGCATCTTGTTATATAAAACCAAAGCCCCCAGATTATGTATCAGACCCGTTAAAAACAAACGCTCACAATGCAATACCGCACTTTCTTTGGCCAATAATTTAGCAATTAAACCGCATTGCACACTATGCATCCAGAAATCCGACATATCCACCAATTCTGTTGGAATTTTGTCGAACTTGTCGATAACAGATGTTGCAAACACCAGGCTTTTCAGGTCCTCCATACCCACAATCGTAATTGCGCGCGAAATAGTATCAATTTTTGCCTGAAAGCCATAAAAAGAGCTATTAACAATTTTCAATAATCGCGCGCTCAAGCCAGGATCTTTAGCAATAACCTGCCCAATATCATCTGCAGAAAACCGGGGATCATTAATCATTTGCGAGACCTGATAATATATATCCGGCAAGGAAAATATTTCCAATGAACCCTCAATCAGTTTTTGCGGAGTTATTCCATTCATTTTGCTCTCAAATTCAATCTTGTATTGCAGTCAGTTTAGCAGTTACTACAAGAATTTTAATGCATGAGATAAATGGGCAACTAAGAAAGCGCCCCTTAGAGAACAAGGTCAGCCTTTTAACTTACGATACAAACCCATCACCTTACGCACATAATTCCTTGTTTCAGGATAAGGAGGAATGGAGTTTTTGTATTTTTTAACAGCCCCTTCACCAGCATTATAACTAGCCAGGGCTAAATCCAGCTTTGAATTAAACATGGATAACAAATCCTTTAGATAACGGGTTCCAGCATCAATATTCTGCTTGGCATTTTTTCTGTTTGAAACCCCGTAGCGCTTTGCCGTTCCAGGCATCAACTGCATCAAACCCACCGCTCCGGCGGATGAAATAGCTTTTTCATCATAAGCCGATTCAGTCTGGATAACGGCATGCAATAACTTCTCATCCATCTGATATTTTGCCGCAGCCTCAGCAATCATAGGAGTAAATTTTTTCTTATTTTTAGCCAGTTTCCTATAAGCCACAGCATAGTTTTTAGGCTTGGTTCGGATTATACGTTTGTATTTAAACCCCGGCTTAGGTTTGTCCGTATAAAAAACCCGCCCATCAGCAGCCACCCGCTTATAAACATCAGCATACAACTGGGAAGAAATGCACAAAAGCAGCAAAAAACCAAATAAAACTCTCATTCAACACAACCTAGCTTAATTGACTAATATTAACCAGTTTAGCTGCTTTAACGGCTTTTTCCCGTGCCACTTTCACATTATCTGCAGTTGCCAAAGCAACCCCCATACGCCGACCAATTAAGGCTTCGGGTTTGGCAAACAATCGGACATCTACATCCGAATCCTGTAAAGCCTTATCCAAACCCTGATAACCGACCTGTTTAGACTCCATCTCAGATAAGATCACGGCACTGGCCGAGAAATGCTGTAAGTCGGTTGCGACCGGCAGCCCTAAAATAGCCCTGGCATGCAAATCAAATTCTGTCTGCCTTTGACTCACCATGGTGACCATACCTGTATCATGCGGCCTAGGGCTGACTTCACTAAACCAGACTTCATCCTGCTTAATAAACAGCTCAACACCAAATAACCCCAAACCACCAATATTATCAGTCACCTTTAATGCAATCTCCTGAGCATTTTTCAATGCCTGCTCGGTCATAGACTGCGGCTGCCAGCTTTCGCGATAATCACCATCTTCCTGACGGTGACCGATAGGCGCACAAAAATATGTTTCTATCTCACCCTGAGCATTTTTAGCCCTCACCGTTAGCAAGGTAATCTCATAATCAAAATCAACAGCTCCCTCAACAATCACCTTGCCAGTATCTGTACGCCCACCTGCCTTGGCATATCCCCAGGCGCACTCTAACTCCTGCTCGGATTTAACCATGGACTGCCCCTTACCCGAGGAGGACATAGTCGGCTTTACAAAACAGGGATAACCAATGGATTGATCGACCGCTGCTTTTAATTGCTGATAACTCTCGGCAAAAGCATAACTGGAAGTTGGCACCCCCACTTCTTCAGCCGCCATGGTGCGGATCCCTTCACGGTTCATGGTCAACTGAACTGCACGAGCATTAGGTACAATCCTCGACAGACCCTGACTTTCAATTTCAGCCAGCGCATCGGTTGCAATCGCCTCAATTTCAGGAATAATAAAATCAGGTTCTTCTTTCTCAATAAGCGCCCTAACCGCATCCGGGTCAGTCATATCGATTACATACGCCCTGTGCGCCACTTGTTGCGCCGGAGCATTGGCATAACGGTCCACAGCAATCACCTCCACACCATAACGCTGTAGAGATATGGTCAATTCTTTACCCAGCTCACCACTACCTAATAATAAAGCCTTTGTTGCACTATCCGTCAATGCTGTTCCAATCTTCATCTTATACCTATATCTTTGCTCCTGACCTATTCTTCACCGGCCAGATAATTATCTATATCTTCTTTAGAAAACCCAATTTTCTTCGCCACCCTGTCGGCATGGCTGACTCGGGAAATCCCATCAATTAATTTATAACTAGGCAGATCATTTAAAAATTCAACCTGCCTAGGTACTCCCTCACCCTTATTAACAAATACATCGACTAGTTGATGATTATGAGTGATCAAAATCGTACTATTACCTTTACGATAAAAACCATCTAAAACATTAGCAGAAGACTCCATCTTTTCTTCAAAAGTCGTTCCTTCTGACAACTCATCCAGCACAATTAAACTATTTGCGGTCGCAGCCAGGAAAATATCCTTAGTCCGCTTCAGTTCGGTACCAAAACGACCTTCACCATCATCCAGATGACTGATTTCCGGAGCCTGATAAAAAATTCGATCTGCCACGCTGAGCCGTACTTTTTGGGCCGGCACATAACAACCAATTTGTGATAATAACTGTATTTGAGTGACGGTTTTACAAAAGGCTGTTTTTCCGCCACTATTTGGGCCGGTCACAAATACCAACTTCTCATCATCCATAGTGAAGTCATTGGCAACATAGTCTTGATTTTGCATACCCAGGACTGGATTTTTGGCCGCCTTCAGACTTATGGCATGATGCTTTCCTTCACTCATCTCAGGTAAAACCGTATTACTGCCATAGTTCTCTGAAAATTTGATAAATGATAGTAATTCATCCAGCTGACCCAAAGCCTCCAGCGCATCAGCCAATTCTTCGGATTGCTTAAATTCATCACGTAAAGGAATAATACAATTATCCCTATCATATGAACCTATAAAAGGAAAATAAACCAATGCCAGCGGGGCCAGCAACACTCCAGACATAGTCCCTCCACCAAAGGACAGCCCCGGGACATTGTAACTAATAAATTGAGTTAACAACCAGACACCCAGCACCGCCAAAGTAATCAATAAAGGTTTAATGATACGGGGCACAAAAATACTGGCTGGCGTAAACGACCCCTTACGTTCTTCTTTACTTCTAAAACCCTTTTCTGTGTTGTAAACTGGCCCCTGCATCAGAGAATAAACTCTGCTTTCAGAAAATCGATTTATCTTATCAAAAACATCCTGCAAGTAAGCACTTTCCGGTTTTCCCGAAGCATAGATATGGCCGCTTAAATCCAGCATAAATCGTACGCCTCTACGATATTGCCGATAACCATAGCCTTCTATTTCATTATCGCTACGGGCAGTCCCCATGGAACCAAGAAATTTACCGAATAATAACAAATACAAAGCCTGCTCTTTATCCGCTGACTGACTGACTATATTTTCGAGATTATCTCTGACTGCCGGATTTTGTTGAATTTCCTTAACCGCTTCCTGCTTGGCATTAATTTGCTGTAATGAATCTTCCGGCCGAGTCAAAGACCTATACAACACAGTTTGCCCAGCAACAGTATGGGTATGATTAACGGTATCAAATAACTCATCGACCTCTATGGTATCAAATGCCGCCTGATCAATAACCCCATCACCGGTTGCCAAAGGTTTCGTCACCTTGGGATTCGGCCACTCGCCTCCCCAGCTTTGTAAAATATTCTGTTCCATACCGCCCTCTTATTTTTTATATTTTTTTTTATCAAGCATACCAAACACAATAATAGCTGACACCACAATACCGGATAAATAGATATTTTGCTGACTGGCTCCGAGCAAATAAGCACCGCCACAACCAATCCCCATACCGACTCCGGTAAAAGCCAAACTACGCATTAATCGGCAAAATGGACAATTATCTCTATCATATTCTCTCATAAGCAGTTACCTACTCAATATTTTGAATTGAGCATGTTAGCAGACTCTACACTGATTTTTTAGCTAATTTATACTGAGCAAGTCCGATCAATAAAAAACATAATTCATCAGAACATAAGACAATACCGACAAAGCCATTATTCATCGGTATTCAGGAAGGGACGGACTACAAATTTAAAAGCTTAATTAAAGAGTTAAGCTTTTCTAGGCATAAGACACGCACTACTTTCGTTTAGAAAACGTGCCTAATGTATGAAGCGAATAAAGGTCTACTATTTACTATTTCGATTGATCAAGTTTAAAAACTCAACCCGAGTACTTCGATCTTCTCTAAAGATGCCTGTCATCACAGAAGTCGTCATCACCGAATTTTGTTTTTCCACGCCGCGCATCATCATACATAAATGCTTGGCTTCAACAACAACAGCCACACCTTTGGCACCGATAGACAGCTCCACTGCATCAGCAATCTGCTTGGTCAGTTTTTCCTGAATCTGCATGCGTCTGGCATACATATCCACAATACGGGCAAGTTTGGATAAACCCAAAACCTTACCATTGGGGATATAGGCAATATGGCATTTACCAATAAAAGGTAATAAATGATGCTCACATAAAGAATACAATTCTATATCTTTTACGATCACCATATCTTCGGTATCGGCTTCAAAAATGGCACCATTCAAAACTTCATCCAATGATTTGTCATAACCATTGTTTAAAAATTTAAAGGCTTTAGCAGCACGTTTAGGTGTATCAACCAACCCCTCACGAGTGATGTCTTCACCAATTTCAGTAATAATTTTGGAAAAAAGCTCTTCCACATTTGTCTCCATCTGCGTAACTAAAACCCAAGAAGCCAGCATCACACCAGGTCCCCAAGTCAAACGACAGTTTATGTGCCATTTATTTTGTAAAACACAAAGAAAATCTTACAATCTTTGCCAT
>SPJJ01047182.1_pt1 | contig 11102 bp, 9 predicted proteins | sample 3741741 | NCBI WGS metagenome assembly SPJJ01 (sample SAMN10925908, study PRJNA522277) | cold seep metagenome | isolation source: Elba SIP-enriched marine methane seep metagenome, extraction at timepoint T1 | place: Italy: coast of Elba, Mediterranean Sea | collected 2014-05 | reverse complement strand
CGTTGCCGCAGTCGGTCTCCTGATCGGTCGCGTAGTCGCAGGAGAAGGTCCCGTCCTGGTTGTCGGTGCAGGTGCCCGGCGTGGTGTACGTGGTCGCCACGTTACCGACGCACTCGGCCGCCTTGGGCTGCTGAGTTCAGTGCAAGATCTATTGCTGGCCAGCCAGCGCAGCGCAGCCCCGCGGGAGCTGCGCTTGGTAGCGTTGAGCTCGGTGCACGCGATCAGAGCTCGGGCCTCAGGCACAGGGGCCGGCGCCCTGTCGCTGAGCGCGCCGGGTGGAATCGGGCTGCTGAGCGTGCCCAACCCGCCCCATGAACCGTCGCAGACCTCCGCCTCGACCTTGACTCCGCAGGGCCCCCGCGATTGAGCAAAGGCATGCGTATCCTCCTGCTCGCCCTCACGCTCTGCCTCGGGTGCGCTACCGCGACCAAGTCCCCCACGCCCGGCACCCAACCCCGCCAAACTGCGGTCGTCGAGTTGGTCAAGACGAACCACGTCGCCATGTTCTGGGGGGAGCGCGAGATGCTTCGGCGCGCGGTGGCGGATCATCTCAAGCGGCAATCCAGCCTGCGTCTTCAGCCCCTGCCCGACCTTGAGCAGGAGGTGCTTCGTGCGCAGCTGGCCAAAGATCGCGCCGAGTGCGGCGCCCCTACACGCCCCAGCATCTGGATGGCCGCTCAGCACCCGGACGCGGTCTACGTGCGCACCACCGCCAGCTGCGTGCAGCGCCCTTGCACCATTAACGTGCGGGTTGAGCGCCCCCCGACGGGCGGCAAGGGCCCTTGGACCGTTCTTGAGCGATGGACAACGCCCGTACAGAACCCAACGACCACCAACCAATGGATCAACGCCGTCGGCAGCCTCGTGCCGCTGCCCTCGGCGAAGACTGCGGCGGCCGGCATGCTGACGGGCAGCAGCAGCCCGGACGGCCCCAAAGTGCGCGTGCTGGGGGTATCGACGGTTCACCCATGGGCGGCTCCGCCCACCGTCACTATGATCACCCGGGCTCAGGATGCGCTGGACGCCTGTCATCGTCCCGGCTGGTCCTCGGCGGGCACGGATCACGTCGCGGTGGAGGTCTCGCCCCAAGGCCGGGTGGCTCGATGCGAGGGCGCGTCCCACCGCGAACAGGAAGACGGACGTCGACTGAAGTGTGTCTGTCAGGCCGTGAGCAAGCTGCCCTTCGGCCGAGGCCCACGCGGCCGTCGCTTCGAGATCCAGCTGCTCAACCGCCCGGTGGCGTTGAACGCACCTAAAGAGGGCGCCTCCGTCCGCCTCATCGAAGCGACCCATCAGCCCGGCTTTGATCCGCGCCCCGAGTTGGCGGCCAGCGCGTCTGAGTTGCTTGGCTGCCTGCCCGAAACGGCTATGCAGGCTACCATGCAGGCGAAGTTCCAGGTCAGCGGCCAAGGCCAGCTCACACAGCCGCAGATCTCAGGCGTGCCCCAAGAGGTAGCGGCCTGCGCAGCCGAAGCGCTCAGGCGCGTCAAGCTACCCTGCACCGCCGAGCGCAAGAGCAGCCGGGGCCAAGCGAGCTTCGACCTAAGGGTTCACTAGCTGTCGGCCTCCCGCCGCGGCCTACCCGCACTCAAAGAAAGCCGCGCAGGCGGGGGACTCCAGGAAGTTGCACAGATCCCCCTGCAGGCTGTTCAGGCAGGCCTGCAGCTGCCCCACCGTGCAGGACGACTCACTCGTCACTTGATCAGCGATGCACTCCTCGTAGGTGGTGGGGTCGATGGTGATCTCTTCGTTGCAGACCACGGACTCTGTGCCCTGGGCCGCGACGACCTCCTGACAGAGCGCTGCGACCTCCTCGGGAGTCAGGGTGCTGAGCACCTTGCTGGGGTCCAGGTTCACCGGGCCCGTGCCGCTGTCCGGTGGTGCTCCGCCGTCCGTGGTGGGGCCGGCATCCACCAACACGCCGCCCTCCAAGCTCCCGCCATCAAGCGCCCCGGATCCGGAATCCGAATCCGTGTTTATGCCCGTGTCGCGCGGTGTGCCGTTCGGAGCGCCACTGCCGTTTCGCGTGCCGGGGGTGCGATCCCGCGTGCCACACGCCAGCATAACCCCCGCAAGGCCCACGATCGCCCACATCTTCCATCCCATCCGGTGAGACTCGCGAACCCCGCACACCCCGTCAAATGACGGGCCTGTTGAAGGCACTAAAGCGTGAAACATAGGCCGTCTCGGGGTAGGCTCGGCCCGCACATGGCGGCGGAAATCCTTGTCAATCGCGCCCTGGGAGAGACCCGGGCGGCGTACCTTGAGGACGGCGTCGTCAAAGAGTTCTACGTCGAAAGAGATGAAGGCCGCAGCGTCGTCGGCAGCATCTACCGCGGGCGCGTGACCCGCGTGCTGCCCGGCATGCAGGCAGCCTTTGTGCAGATCGGCCTCGAACGTGCCGCCTTTCTGTACGTCGACGACGTGGTGACCGCGAGAGACCTCGAGCATCACGACGAGGATGAAGAGGCTCCACGGCGCAAGGACCAGCCCCGCCCTTCCATCGATACGCTGCTGAGGGAGGGCCAAGAGCTGACGGTGCAAGTGGTCAAGGCGCCGCTGGGTACCAAGGGCGCAAGGGTCACGACCTACCTGACCATCGCGGGGCGCTACGTGGTCTATATGCCCACGATAAAGCGCATCGGCGTGTCCCGCCGAATCACCAGCGAGGCGGAGCGTAAGCGCCTCAAGGACATCGTCGCCGAGCACCAACAAGATAACGAAGGCGGCTTCATCATTCGCACCGTCTGCGAAGGTCTGGACGGCGACGAGATGGCTCAGGACATGGAGTTTGTACGCTCCTTGTGGGGAGAGATCGAAGACAAGACCGCCCAGGCGGCCGTGCCCTCTCTCATCCAGCCCGACCTCGACCTCGTGCTTCGGGCCACACGCGACCTCTTCACGGACGAAGTGGCCCGCATGTGCATCGACGACCCCCAGCACGTCGACCGCGTAAAAAAGCTCCTGCTGCGCTGCGCCCCTCACCTCGCCGCCCGCACCGAGGTCTATCTGGAGCCCCAGTCCTTGTTCGACCTGCACGGCGTTGAGCGGGCCATTGAGCAAGCCCTCCTGCGAGAGATTCACCTCAAGAGCGGCGTCTCCATCGTCATCGACGAGGCTGAGGCCCTGACCGCCATCGACGTGAATACGGGACGCTTCGTCGGCTCCAAAGATCTTGAGGAGACGATCCTCGAGACCAACCTGTTGGCGGCGCAGGCCATCGCGGCGCAGATTCGGTTGCGCAACTTGGGTGGCATCATCATCATCGACTTCATCGACATGCAGGCGCCCGAGAGCCGCGTCCAGGTCCATGATGCCTTCGTCGAGGCTCTGAGCCGAGATCGCGCCAAGACCCACACCCTGAGCATGAGCGGCCTCGGCTTGCTGGAGATGACCCGCAAGCGAGTATCTCCGTCCTTGGGTCGGTCGCTGACCGAACCGTGCGCCTATTGCGAAGGCCGCGGGCGGATCCGCTCCCGCCGCACCGTCTGTCTGGAGATCCTTCGCGAGGTGAAGCGCAAGGCCCAGACCCACCCCAAGGGCGACTTCCTGATCAGCGCGATGCCCCAAGTCGTCTCGATGCTCACCGATGAGGAGCGCTTGCATATTGAGGACCTTGAGTTGAGCACGGGGCGCAACATCATCATCGAGGCGCGTGCCGACCTGCACCAAGAGGTCTTCCAAGTCAGCGTGCGCCCCAGCACACCGGGGGGCGCCTGATGAGACTTCGCCTCGCATGCCTCGCCGCAGCGCTGCTGCTCAGCCCGCCTGCGCGGGCTCAGTTCGAAGCCACCCCGATGGCCGTGGTCCGCCCCGGAGGCGGCATGCTCAGCGCCGACGGCCTGTCGAAAGTTCCCTTGCAGATTGTGCTCATGAGCCAAGACAAGGGCCCGAGCATTCGAGGCGCGCGCATCGTGGCCTCGGAGGGCGCGATCGAAAATACGCGGGTGGTCGGCCCCTACTCGGTGCAGTTCACCTATGCGCCGCCCAAGAAGTCCCGCGGCCTCGATGAGATCTTCGATGTCGCGCTGACGATGACGGACGGCAATACTGTGGCCGAGGCCTTCACCTTGGCCGTACCGGGGCCCTCCAGCCCCCGCCTGGAGCTGTCCGCCAATCCCAGCGAGATGCAGGCCGCCAACGGCGGCCCCATCAGCTTCGAAGCCACCGCCTCCGGCACCGGTTTGGAGGGGCTTGAGATCATCTCTGACAGCGGCCCGCTGGACTTCGAAGGCCCCCGAGGCAGTGACGCAACCCTGGTTGCGTCTGGTTCCTTTGAGCCGCCCGAGCTTCCTCTGGACGCGCCCAGCCACTTCGTCTTCATGGCCGTCGCCTCTGGGCAGGCCGGCTTTTCGGTCGTCACCGAGGATGTGCCGGTCAGCGCCGAGGTCCGCCTATCCGTCGAGATCCCGCCCGGCACGAGCCTCGAGGTGAAGGGCGCGAAGAACCAACCGCCCCGGGTGAGCGCCCCCGCAGACGGACGCACGGTCATGGAGAACGTGCAGGTCGACCTCAACTCCCCGCTGCGCGTCTACGAGCGGCGGGGCCGAAAACGAAGGCAACTTTCGGTGGTGGTTCCCACCGGACTGGTCTCCAATGGCATCGCCGCCGCCATCCCGGGGCAGACGTTGGCAGACGGGGGCGTCGGCCCTACAATCGTGGTGGCCCTGCCGCCGCCGGCCTTTGGGGCCCCAACCTTTTGGCCCGACATCACCGTCGAAGGCGCCGACCTCATCCGCGCCGAGCCCGCCGGGGACCGGGTGCGAGTGCTGGTGCTCGCCCGCCCCAGAGAGCCTAAGTCCATCCGCGTGCTGCTGGACGACGTCGCCGTCGGCACCATCGAATTCAGCGCGGCCCGCGGCCAGCGTGTGCGCCTTGAGCCCATCGCGGCCCGCACCGGCGAGCGCGCAGCCGTCAGCGTCGTGGTCAGCGACGCCGAGGGCAGCGCCACCGACTTTCCGATCCCGAAGGTGCGGCTCGGCTCCAGCGACTCCTTGCCCATCGAGCGCGTGGCTGCGGGGCGCTATCGGGCGCACGTGCCCGCGGGCACACCGGGAGCGCCGGACAGCAAGGCCGAGGTCATCGCCGTCTTGGACCCCCTGCCCCGCGTCGCGGGTGCCTCTTTGGAGTACGCGCAGGCCAGCCTGCAGATCATTCTCAGCGGCGCACCGCCAGCCATCAAGGCAAAGCCAGACCCCACTGTTGTGCAAAAACCGGTGCGTACTCGCCGCAGAGGTCCCGGTGTGAAGATCGGCGTGGCCCTGAACGGAATCGTCGGCAGCACCTTTGGCAGCCTGCTTCTGTTTGGAGGCGGGCTTCAGGCCGATGTTCGACTGCCCCTGTTGAACCAGCGTTTGTCATTGAGGACCGGCGTGGAGTTTGTGCGCGGCCACGGCGGCGGCGGCCGGGTGACCTTCGATGATGAGCGGCGCCTCGAAACGACGACCTCCCTCGGCGGGTTCCTCTTCCCGATTGAGGTGGGCTTCGCCGTCATCAAGCTCGATAGCTTTGAGCTGCTCGTTCATGCCGGTGGCGCCCTCCGCATGGAGCAAGTGGCATTGCAAATCCAAGGCAATAGCCCCGGCGGCGCCAGCAGCCTCGGCTTTGGTGCGCGGGCCGGCGTGGAGGCCGGGATCAACGCGGGCAAGGGCACCCTGTTCATCGGCGCGATGGTTGATGGGCTGGGCGCGAACCTCTCCGCCTTCTCTACGGACCGGGTGAGCCTGTCCGGCTCACTCTTCAACGTGCGAGGGGATGTAGGATATCGGTTCTGGTTTTGACGAATACGGGGGTCGATAGGCGCGTCACACACAGGTGTGCAGCCACTTGGACCGCGCTGCTGAGCGCTCTATGCCTCGGTCTGCCTGCGACTGGGGCGGCCGCATCGACCTCAGCCATGATCCCCACGTCGTCCACCAGCAGCATCAGCGACCTCTCCAACGACGCTTTTGACGCCTTTTTAGACGCCGGGGATCCCACCAGCGCCCAACGCCCTGCCGCCGCCCCTGCCGGTGATGATGCCTTTGCGCCTCGCGCAGTCTTCATCGAGGCCATCGAGGTCCTCGGCAATGCTAAGACCCTAAGACAGACGATCCTCGCCCGTATCTCCGTCGAAGTCGGTGACTTGGTGCACGAGGAGTCCATCGATGAGTCTCGGCTACGCCTGCTGAGCACCGGCCTGTTCCGCAAGGTAGATTTCAGCCTCCGCCGCGGTTCCAAGCGCGGCCGCGTGCTCTTGGTCGTCGAGGTGGAAGAACGCAATACCATCTTGGTTGACGAGCTCTTCTTCGGCTACTCCAAAGCCTCGCCGATCTTTGGGGGCCTTGGCCTCGCGGAGACAAACTTCTTGGGCCGTGGCGTCACGGTGGCCGGCGGCTTCGTGCTGGGTCGTGATCGACGCTCGGTGCAGCTGCGCTCCTTCGCGCCCAATGTCTTCAAGACGCCGCTGCAACTGTCCGCCTCCGCCATCCTACTCGAGGGCGTGGAGGTGCTCGACGAGGCGGACCTCACCGGTCCGAACCTGTCGTACCGCCGCCTCGGCGGCACGATCGGCCTTGGCTTTCGAGTCGGTGTGGCTCAGCGTGTATCGCTGATCTACCGCCTGGAGTCTGTGCGCGCCGAGCGCCTGCCCAACCTGTCCCCCGGTGTCCTGCGGCGAGCCCCTTCGGTTCAATTTGATGACTCGGTGCTGTCGACGTTGACGGCCCGCTTTGAGCGGGACACCCGCGACGACCCGTTCGTGCCCACCCAGGGCAATCGCATCGCGCTCACCGCGGAGGTCGGCACCGCCATCATTGGCTCTACCTACGAGTTCAGTAAGTATACCGTCGCCCTTTCGCAAGCCTTCTTGCTCTTTGGAGATCACAGTCTGGAGCTGCACCTCTTCGGAGGCATGGTCCAAGGGCAGACCCCGTTCTTCAATCAGTTCTTCATCTCCGACTTCGCCTACTTTGCATGGAAGCGAGACTCCCTGCCGCGAAACGTTGAGCTCAACTTCTCGGAATCCAACGATTACGATGACCTGCTGGCCTCGGGCGGAGCAGTCTATTCGGTGCCTGTGCTCGAGGGCGAGGACCTGCTGTACCGGGCCTGGCTGTATGCAGGCATTGAGCTGAGCGCCACCGCGTCGCTGGATGAGTTGCAAGAAGACGCCTCGGGTCGCGGCACGGGCGGCACCGTGCCCTTATCCTTTGACCTCGGCGTCAAGTTCGACACCTTCTTGGGCAACTTTCGGCTCTCGGCCTCCTATATTCTGGATCTGGTGTTCTGATGGCGGCGGCGCGGCGCAGCCCTTGGCTGGCCCTCGTCTTGTGCCTGGTGGCCGCGAGCGCGGGCGCACAGGAGGAGCCGGCCCCCCTCAAGGCGGAGATTCGTACCGTGGCCCAGACCATTGCCACGCGCTACGATGTGACCTCCGCGTTTACCGAGGACTTTCGAAAGCGGCTCAGCGGGGGCCTCACCAGCCGGGTGGTCATCGAGACCCTCTTGCTGGCCCCCGATGGCGCCCCGATGGCGGCGCGTGTGCGCAGCTGCAAGCTGCGTTTGGACGTGTGGGACGAGCTGGTCTACGCCCAGATCCGTGACTCCACGCGCGTGCGTCGCCGCACCTTTCGTCTCATCGATGATGCGCTGAGAGCCTGTGGCAGGGTAGACACCGCCATCGCCGATGAGGCCATGATACGGGCGGAAACGGGCTATCGTGTGCAGGCCACAGTATCCTTAAACCCGGTGTCCGAAGAGCTATTGGAGAGGACCCGCGAGTTCACCTCGAACCCGCGCGGCAGCGTGGAGGGCCGGCCCCGGGCCTTCTTTGGCGCCGTCTCTCGTCTGTTCAGGACCGAGTCGGATATTCGCGGCAGCGTATTTGTCTTCCTGTCTAGGCGGGTGGGCCGCGCCGACCTGAGGGAGACGCCCTGATGTGGCCGCGGATCTCCCGCTTTGAGCGACGCATCATCGTCGCCATCTTCTTGAGCGCGTTGATCCCCTTCCTAATTTCGCTCATCTTCATCCCACAGATTATCGAAAGTCGTCTTGCGCTTTCCATGCACGCGGGCGTCAAGAGCCAACTCGACGCATCAGCGGTCTTCTTCAGCGAGTTCTTTAACGCCAAGAAGAGAGAGTATTCAGCCCGAGCGGAGACTATCTCCCGTGACCCGGTGCTGATCCGTTCCGCGCGAGCCAAGAACGTCGAGGATGTGCAGGCTCGCCTGCGACAGTTCATCGATGACAATAAGGAGATCCGCAGCCTGACCGTGCTCAGCGCCGAGGGGGTGAGTATCGCGCAAGTTGACGGGCCCGAGGACCGCCAAGGCCCTGACCTCGTGCCCAAGACGATCGCTCTGCCGTTGGGGGTGGGAGACGCGCCGCGCCTGGAGGCTGAGTTTGTCCTGCCCAAGAAGTACCTCAGGGACCGCGCCCACGCGGAGGAGATCGCCACGCTCTATGATGCGGCCCTTCGGTCCTCCGACCAGCGCGCCCGCACCTTCTATTGGACCTACTTTGCGATCGCCTTTGCCTTACTGCTCTTCGCGCTGGCGGTGGGCTTTTTCTTGGCCCGAAGCGTCACCCGGCGAATTGCCCACCTCGCCTCAGCCACCGAACGCGTGGCCCGCGGGGAGTCTGGCTTCACGGTGCCCATCAAGGGGGATGACGAGATCACAGAGCTGACCTTTGGCTTTAATCGAATGATCGAGGAGGTCGCCGACGCACGGGACCGCATCGTCTACCTCGAAAAGGTCTCGGGCTGGCAGGAGTTCGCCCGCCGGCTGGCCCACGAAATTAAGAACCCGCTCACCCCGATTCGGCTGGCCATCCAAGAACTCAGGCGACGCGTGCCGGAGCAAGATCAGCGCTTCAAGAAGCTCGTCAATGAGTCCGCGGACGTAGTGGAGGAGGAGATCAGCGCGCTCACGCGGCTCGTGGATGAGTTTTCGAACTTTGCGCGGCTGCCTGAAGTGCACCCCGTACCCTTGGAAGTGAACTCCTTCATCGAGGAGTTTCTCGCCGCCTATAATCACTTCGCGCCAGAGGCCCAGGTCGAGGTGGAGCTGCCCAAGCAGACTCCGGTCGCTCCCATTGATCGCGTGATGCTCAAGCGTGTGCTCGCAAACTTGGTGCTCAATGCCATCCAGGCCTCAGGGCAGCAGACCGCTAAGCTGTGGATCCGGGCCTGCACCATCCCCGCGACCCAGATGGTAGAAATCCGAGTCGAGGACAATGGCCCGGGCGTTCCGCTCGATCACGCAGCGAAGATCTTCGAGCCCTATTATACAACCAAGGCGGAGGGCACCGGCCTGGGGCTGGCCATCGTGAAGAAGATCGTTCTGCAGCACCACGGCAGCATTGCGCTGCGACGCGCGCCCGGCGGCGGCGCGGCATTCGTCATCTTGCTGCCCCCGGCGCCCAAGGGCGCCCGCCCTGAGCGCGGAGAGGCCGAAGAGGAGGCGAAGGAGATCGCGCGGCGCTCCCAGCGCCTGGCGGCGGTCAGTCCCGATGACGCGGGATAGGGGCGCGCGCTCGTCTTGAGTTGGCTTATTGCCGCGCGGCCCCATAGGCTCGGTCGCGGTGCGAATCACGATATTGAGCCTCTGCGTCCTCACCGGTGGGATCGCGGCCTGCGCAAGCGGACCCCGCCCCGCCCCCAAACCCGCGGCTGAGGCCCCACCGCCTCGCCCTCCGCGCCGCATCGGCCTGGGCACCAAGCCTGGGCAAGTCGAGCTGGAGTCCGCCATCGCGGCCGCAAAGGCCGGCAAGCTGGACCTGGCCGCCAAGCGGGCCAATGACGCGATCGACAAGAACCCGAACTTGGAGCACGCCTACCTGCTATTGGGCAGCGCCTGCGCCATGAAGGACGACAGCGCCTGCGAGCGGGCCGCCTACGAGCGCGGCATCGAAGCCCTGCCCCGCTCGGCTCCGCTCAAGCGGGAGCTGAGGCTGTGGTTTCTGCAAAACGCACAGTACGACGAGGCTATTCAGCGCTACGAGCAGGCCAATACCCTCGCCGGCGGCAAGGCGCCCGAGTATATGGCGGACCTCGCCTACGCCTATGTTTTTGCAGGTAAGGTTGCCAAGGCCAAGAGCCTCGCCGCAGAGGCGCTCAAGCTCGACACCGGCTGCTTCACCTGCGCGATGTCGTTGGGGCAAGCCAACTTGTCGCTCCGCGAGTACCCCGACGCTGTCGAGGCCTATAAAACGGCGTCTGCGCTGGACCGCGCCTCGCCGGATGCAAAGCATGGCCTCGCAAAGTCCTACTTCTTGGCAGGACAGCTTGCCGACGCCTCCGCGATCTATGAGGCTCTTGTCAGCCAACAACCGCAAGACCATCGACTGAGGGTGCAGGCCGCCCAAGTGCAGATGGCGATGAAGAAGTACAAAGCGGCCGCTGCTCACCTGCAGGCGGTGGCCGATGCCAACCCCGGCCAAAAAGCGCTGCTTGAGCGGCTGCTCGAAGCCCAAACAAAGGCCAAGGACAAAAAGGGCGCCGCCTCGACGAAGAAGCGGATCCGCGACCTGGGAGGTCAATGAACGTGAGTGATTCCAACAATCCGGGCCACGCCCCGATCAACAAGCCTGTGCAGGTCAAAATTGAGCTCGACCCGGAGACCGCCCAGGGCATGTACGTGAACATGGCTATGGTGAACCACAGCGAGAACGAGTTCACGCTGGACTTCATCTACGTGCAGCCGCAGGAGCCCAAGGGCAAGGTGCGGGCGCGAGTCATCACCAGCCCCAAGCACGCCAAGCGCATGCTGGCTGCGTTGCAAGACGCGGTGACAGGCTTCGAGCGCAAGTTCGGGCCCATTGATGCTGGTGGTGGGCCGCCGGCGCCTTCCGGAAGTTTCGTTAATTAGGGGGCCCTTCGCGGGCTGTGCTTGGAGGCTGTGCTTTGGGAGGCGCGGCGCTATCGGGGCCACGGCCTTGCCGGCTCCGGGGGACACGGCGGGATGGTGCGTGGGTGCCTTGAGCGACCGGCGATCCGCCTGGTTGGGGCCCCAGGGCGGCCGAGCTTCGGGCAAAGCGCGTTGCATCCCCAAAGTCCCCCTACGCGGCATGGCCTGGGCCCCTGCGCGCCGCTCGGCCGGTGCTCACCCGACCTAGGCCGT
>SPJJ01043571.1_pt1 | contig 11103 bp, 4 predicted proteins | sample 3741741 | NCBI WGS metagenome assembly SPJJ01 (sample SAMN10925908, study PRJNA522277) | cold seep metagenome | isolation source: Elba SIP-enriched marine methane seep metagenome, extraction at timepoint T1 | place: Italy: coast of Elba, Mediterranean Sea | collected 2014-05 | reverse complement strand
GGCCTTCTTGCCCTTGGGCTTGGGCTGGGCCTTCTTCGGCGTCGGCTTCGGCGTCTGCTTCGCGGGCGCCTTCTTCGGCGTCTGCTTCGGCGCGGGGTCGTCCTCGTCCTCGATGACGACGACGTCCTCGTCCCCTTCTTCTGCCTCGGGATTGAGAGGCGCCAGCTGGGCGAGCACCACCTCCCGGCGCGCGGGAAGCTCTTCGCACACGGTGGGGTCGTCCTTCGACTCCGGGTCGGGCGTCTCGGGGGCCGTGGGCACCGTGGCTTTGTCGACACGGTTGAAGAAGTAGTAGTCCGGCGCCGCCTCGACACCATCGAGCGCCGCCGCGTAGGACTTGCACGGCGCGCTCGAGTCCGCCGCCTGCATGATGTCGAGCGCAAGGTTGAGCCGCGTGTTGATCAGCGGGCTGCTGTCGGGGTTCTTGCCCAGCGCCTGCAAGACCTCGTGACGCACGTCGTACTGCAGCGGCTGTTTCTCGTCGTTGACGGCCTCGAGCAGGTACTTGTCGCCGTGCTCGCCGTGGTGCTCGAGCGAGAACGCGATCGCCTCCTTGCGAAAGCGCGGCGTTCGAAGCAGGTCGTGGAGCTCGGCATAGAACTCCTTGTTGTCGACGAGCCCGGGGTCGGACTCCAGCGCTTGGCTGTAGAGCTCGAGCGCTTCCGAGGTCTTGCGCTTGCGGACCGACATCGCCTTGCCTTGCCGCCAGATGAGGGTGGCATCCTCGGGAAACTGCTCGCGAAGCGGCGCGAGCAGGGCGTCGGCGTCGGACGCCTTCTTGGCCAGTAGCAGTCGGTCGATCTCGGCCAGGACCGCCGCGGGCGGTCCGGATTCCTCGGTGATCTGGAGGTCGACGTCGTCGTCCTTGTTGGAGACTGCCGTCCGGGTCTCGGTGACCTCCGCGTCGTCGGAGTCGTCACCGGTGCGGGCCAGGACGGCCGCCGATCCGACCACCAGCACCACGGCCGCGGACGCGGCGCCCCACTTCCACGCTCCGCCTTGGGACGCCGGCGGAATCGTGGCGGCAGGCGCGGGCGCCATCCGCACCCCGGTCGACGTCGCCTCCGTCGCGGGCACGGTGATCTCGATGTCACTGACGTGCTCGTCGAGCATCATCAGCTCGATGCTCTCGAGCGTCTCGATCACCTCGGTGGCCGTCTGGAAGCGCTTGTCGCGGTCTTTCTCGAGCAGGCGAGCGACGACGCCAGCGATCACCGGTGGCACGCTGGACGGCAGCGGATCCGGGTCGACGGACACCTGCATCCGTACCAGGGCGACGGGGTCCTCGTTGTCGATGGGCAACCGCCCCGACAGCATTTGATAGAAGAGGATGCCGGTGGAATAGAGGTCGGCGCGCGAGTCGGCCTCCACCCCCATCGCCTGCTCCGGCGACATGTACGCGGGCGTGCCGAACACGAGACCCGCCGACGTCTTGTGGGTGTCGACGCCGGCGTCGGTGAGCTTCGCGATTCCGAAGTCCACCAGCTTGAGAACCTCGTCGCCTTCGTGGTCGTGGGTGACGAAGACGTTCTCCGGCTTGATGTCGCGGTGCACCACGCCCTTGCCGTGGGCATGCTCGAGTCCGCGGAGGATCTGCAGGATGAGCTCGACCGCGCGGGGCGAGCCGACCTTCTTCTCCAGCACCGGCGTGAGCTCGTTGCCCTCGAGCAACTGCATCACCATGTACATCATCCCCTCGTCGGTCTGGCCGAAGTCGGTGACCTGCACGCAGTTGGGATGGTCGAGTCGCGACGCCGAGCGAGCCTCCCGCTCGAAGCGCGCGGACATCTCGGTGTTGGCGCTTAGGTTCGGGTGCAGGACCTTGAGCGCCAGGTCCCGCTTGAGGCCTTCGTGATGGGCGCGGAACACCGCAGCCATGCCGCCGACGCCGATGAGTTCTTCGACTCGGTAGCGCCCGGCCACCGTTCGGCCGACCAGGTCCCGCAGGTCCTGGTGCAGTTTCGCGAGAGGTTCGCTCATCGAATGGGGCGGGCGCAGGATAGCAGCCGGCGCCGAAACGGACCGTGGCCCCAGTTGCATTCCGCGGCCAGCGCATCCTCGGGCAGCGCGCTAACGGCGCCCTGCGACATGAGGGTTTATCGGACCGGCTTGGTACGGACCGTGTCCTGCTCGGGATCCGAGTCGTCGTCGTCGTCTCCGGGAGCCTCGATGAACGCGGTGCCGAGGTCTCGCTCGATCCGGGCCAGCGCCTCCTGAGCCCAGTGCGCAAGGCTCAGCTCGTTCCCCGCCTGGAAATCCGCGAGCATCTCCTCGAGCTCACGACGCGCCCGGGCGCTGTCTCCCATGATGTGGGCGACTTCGGCATCGAGGAGGCGAAGCTGCTGAAGGGCGAGGTGCTCACCCATGATCACCGCCATCGCGTCCTTGGCTTCGCCCAGCAACTCCGCCCCTTGGTCGGCATCCCCCCGACGGGCGAGGACGTAGCCGAGGAAGCCACGGTTGAGGTGGAGGTGGTAGTCGAAGCCATAGACGCTCGCCAGACGGATCGCCTCGCGGAACGACACCTCGGCCAGCTCGAGGTCGCCTGCACGAAGCCGAAGATCGCCGAGGTTGTGCATCGGCGTGAGCAACAGCCGGGGAAGGTTCGCGTCGTGCAGGGCCGAGATCGCGTCCTCGGTCTCCGGGATCGCGCGTCCAGGGTCGCCGCCGAGCACCGCCAGGAATGCGATGCCCGAGAGGTAGCTTTGCCGCTGTAGCACCGGGCACGCGGCGGCGATCGGCTTGGCCATCTCGTGCAGCGCTCGCGCCTCACCGAGCTGCCCCGACAAGGACAGACAGCGGAGGCGAACGCCGATGATGTTGCACTTGTCGACCGGGCTCGCATCTTCGAGGTCGACGATCTCCATCGCGCGCCGACTGGCGCGGCTCGCCTTCTCGATCTCGCCCGCACCGAGCAACACCTCGGCCCGACGGTTGGCGATCCGAAGTTCGAGCGGCTCGTCATGTGCTGACTTGGCAGCTTCGGCGGCCTTCTCGAGTCGCTCCAGCGTGAGGTCCATGTCGCCGTCGCCCGTCTGCGTGTAGCGATCGGCGAGACCGAGCCAGAACGACGCCTGTGCCCGATCGTCGCCAAGCAGCTCGGCGACGAGGATGCCCGCCTCGTAGTGCGCGGCTTCGCGATGCGGGTCTTCGAGTGCTCCGGCGGCGCTCTCGAGCAGCTTGACCTGCGCCGCGAGCAGCCGGTCGAGCGAGGCGGTCCGGCCATACTTGCGCAGGCGAGCGATGATGCGCTCGAGGACCTGGGCCGCCAGCTGGGGCCGCTTTGCGACGAACAGCGCGTCCGCGGCCTTCTCGAGGGCATCGACCGACTCGGTGGCCTCGGATGCGTCGTCGAGCAACCGCGCCCGAAGGAAGACCAGCATGGGATCGCCGGGCTCGCACTCTTCGATGCGAGCGGCGAGGTCGAGCCGCGTCTCGTCGAGCGAATCTTCGTAGCGCTGGCGCACGGCCGCGCGGACCGACTCGTGGGCCAGGCTGATCGTGCTCGATCCCGACACGGGGCTGCGGGTGATGAGGCCCTCGCCCTCGAGCCGCTCGAGCGTGCGGTTGAAGCGTTCCTTGCGAAGGTCGGACAGCTCGGCGAGCGTGGACTCTTCGATCGGCGCCTCGAGGAGATAGAGGATGCTTGCGATCTCCCACCCCGACACACCGAGCGTATCCAGGCGCGACTCGGAGCGCTGCGCCAAGGTCTTGTGAAGCTCGTCGGCAGCGGCCGAAGCCCCGCGCAGCGACCAGCTGTCGGTGTCGCGAACCAGAATGCCCTCTTCGATGAGGACGCGGAGCGTCTCGCGGAAGCTGAGCGGGTGGCCGCCGGTGAGCTTGTCGAGCATGTCCGCCAGGTCGCGAATCACCGGCGTGTCGCCAAGCACGCCTTGGAGCACGCTCTGCATCTCGCGGACCGTGAACGGACGGAGGTTCCAGACCTCCGAGCATTGGTCGCGGCTGAGCCCCTGCACGACCGGCAACACCTTGGAGTGGGGCTCGGTGGTGGCGCACAACAGGATCGGGGCCGCGGAGTGGTCGATCGCGCGACTGAGCTGGTCGAACTGCTGACGCACCCCTTCGGGCGCCTTGGAGACCGCCGTGAGCAGCAAGACGAATGGGCGCTCCTTCGCGGCGGAGATCAGGAACTCGGTGACCGAGGCTGCGGCCGACTCGTGGCCGCGATCGCGCCGGGCCAGGTGGATGAGCTCGGGGAATGAACGGACCGCGACGCTGTCCTCACCGAGCGCGGTCGCGAGCTGCGTGATGACGCTGGCGAACGGACCCAGCGCGTTGCGACCCGAGCTCCAGCAGTTGCCCTCGACGAACAACCCGTCGGCCAGCTGCACCTCACGCCGCAGCTCGGACATCAGCCGAGACTTGCCCATGCCCTCGGGCGCCTTCACCACCACGGTGCGGAGCAGTCGACCCACCCGCATCCTGTCGGCGGACGACGACGCGAGGGGGTCCGATGGCGTCGCCTCCTCTTCGCGATCGGAGCCGACGATGGCGCTGGCCTTCTCCATGAGGAGCTCGAGGTAGCGCGCCCGATCGACGAACGGCAGGTGCGAGACGAGCACGCGCGCGAACTCGCGGCGGTCCTCTTCGCTCTGCTGGCGGTTGCGGAGGTGGGACGCTTCGCGGCGCAAGAGCTCGAGCAGGATCGAGCGGGCGCTCTGCGGGCGATTGTTGGGGTCGGGCTGGAGCATGCGCCCGACGAGCTCTGCCACCACGGGGCCGGCCGACTGCAGGAGCGCGCCAGCGAGCTCGGGCCGCCAGTCCCGCTGCACCTTGAGCACCTCGCGGAAGGTCTTGCCCGGGAACGGGCGCGACCCTCGAATGGCGGCATACATCGTGGCTGCCAGCGAGTAGATGTCGGCGCGGGCGTCGGTCGGCTGACCGCGAACCTTCTCCGGCGCGGAGAAACCAGGCGTTCCCAGCACCGTGATGGTGTCTTCATCGCTCTCCTCCTCCTCTTCGTCGAGGTCTTCGGGAGGCAGCGGGTCGCGGAGCATCCGAGCGAGGCCGAAGTCGATCAGCTTGGCTTGGGGGGGCGAAGTCGGGTCTGCCGACGCGCAAACGAGCACGTTGGAGGGCTTGATGTCGCCGTGCATCAGGCCGAGCGCGTGGATGTAGTCGAGCGCGCGCGCGAGCTGAACGAAAACCTCGGCGATCACCTCGCGCGAGGCACTCTTGAGGAAGGCCGACAGCTCGACCCCGCGCACGAGCTCCTGGGTGAAGAAGAAGCCCTCTTCTTCGCCGGTGCAGCGCCCGAAGTCGAACACCCCCGCGAGGTTGGGGTGGTGCAGCTGCGTGAGCAGGCGGAACTCGTCCTTGAAAGCCTGCGCCACGCCCGACGATCCGCCGGTGCCCGGCGTGCCGAAGCTGCGCGTCACATTGGGGCGACGCAGTGATCGCGACTCCGCGCGCGAGCTGTCCAGCAGCGGCAACCCCGCGAGCTCCGCCTGATCGCCGCGGATCAGCTTCAAGGCGACCGAGCGCTCTTCGAGCTCGTCGTACGCCTCGTAGACCGCACCAAAACCACCGCGACCCAGAAGACGCTTGACCGCATACCTCCCCGCGATGCGTTCCGGGACTGCGTCCGCGGTCCCCGCATCGGAAGAAGCGCCTGAATCTGGCGCAGTTGAGGGTTTTGCGGTCATTGCGCTACTGGATCTCGATTTCGATGGACTGTAGTGCAGAACACTGGAGCCGGACAACACAAAGAGGTTGCGACTCTTTACATCGTAGAATTTATGTAATGCGAATCAATTATTTTTCATCAACTGATGATTTGCAGAAGTATGCGTGCAACCTTCATCGTAGCGAATCGTCCTACCCTCCGCCGCTGGTTTCGAAGCGCCAACGGGCGCGGGGCGCCCACGGGGGGACCTTGCCCTCTCGAATGGCGGCAAAGTGAGCCCGGCCGGTGGAGGCGTCTCCGACCGTCACAGTGAGCTCATAGGCCCGTCGCTCGGCTTCGAGCCGAATCGACTCCGGCTGTCCAAGGCCACCCAGCATTGCTGCTTTGAACGCGGCAGTCGCCGTCGGAGATTTCCTCGACACCAGCGACGCGAGCGCACGTGCACGCTCGAGCCCGGCGTCGACGTCGGCGACGACTTCTTGCACGAGCCCGATCCGGGCCGCCTCGTCCGCGTTGATCGACTCCCCGGTCACGCCGAGGCGAACGGCGTGCGCAGGTCCCACCAACATCGCGAGCTCGGCCGTTCCTCGCGCCCCTGGAAGGATGCCCAGGCCCGTTTCAGGGAGTGCGAAGGTCGCCGCGGCCGTCGCGAGCGCGTAATCGGCCGTCAGCAGGTACTCGGCGCCCCATCCCAACGTGACGCCGGAGGGCACAGCGATGTTGAACACCGGGAGATGGCGCAGTCGCACCATGAGGGAGCGCTGCCGAAGCACGTGCGCCTTGACCCGCTCCGAATCCCAGTCGACCCGTTCGGTGACGTTGGCGCCCGCGATGAAGATCGGCTTGCCCTTCCTGCTCGTCCGTCGCGACGTCGTGCAGAGGGTGCGGATCGAATCGTCGGACTCGACGAGCTCGCAGAGCGCTTCGAAAGCGTCGAGCTGTTCGGTGCCCATCTCGTTCGCCTTGCCGTGGTCCAACTCGAGCGTGAGGAGCTGGCGCTCGGCGTCGAACGTGGGGTGGAGCCCTTCGATCGCGGACAAGTCCATTGCGGCGGACCATAACCGAGCATCGAGCGTTGGTCGATCGGCGACCGGTCAACACCGTTTCCGGCCCCAATGCGGCGTTTGGTGCCCGTGGGTCCTGAGTCGGCGCCGGGACGAGAAGATGTCCGCGACCGTGTTGGCCTCGACCAGAATCGGCGCCTTGGAAGGACCGGCCGCGCCGACGCTGGGCGAGGCCGGCGAGCCTGCGGCTACTTGACGGGCTTCGCCTGCTCGACCTTCACCGGCATCGGAGCGGAGATTGCCTCGACGCCCTCGACGAACTCGGTGATCTCCTTGAGGGTGGCGATGGAGTCCTTGCCCATCTGCAGCGTGCCCGTGGGGACCACGAGCCCGGCCGCGCCATCCTTGTCGGAGAAGCGAACGCCGAAGCCGACGTCGGCGTCGTCCTTGACCTTGGCGAGCGTGCCCAGGTGCTTCTTGATGTCCTTGAGCTTGGCCTTGTCGGAGGTCTTGGTCTGCATGTCGAGCAGACGAACCCGGAGGTATTCGGTGCCATCGAAGCTCATGCACAGCTGGCAACCGTCCATGCCCTCGCGGAGCGTGGTGAGCATGCCCTCGGAGGCCATCGAGCTGCCTCGGTCCTTGCCCAATGAGCGTGCGACGTCGGAGCCCACCGAGCGAGCGCCCGCACCGACCGCCCAGAATGCGACGCCGTCCTTCACGAACGACACCGACTCGACGGCGTTCTTCTTGAGGAAGAGCTGCACGTCCTCGGTGTCACTCTGGAAGTCCTTGGGGATCTTGATCGTCAGCTGGTCGGCCTTGACCCCGGAGATCTTCAGGCCGCTTTCCTTCCAGGTGACGCCGAACTTGGCGTTCTTGTTCTTGCCCTGAAGGGCGGCGTGCGCCTCGAGGGCCGACTTCAGGGTGCCCTGCACCTTGCGCATGCCCTCGATCGCCTTGTCTTCCTTCTTACCCTTGACCCCGGCTGCCATCACCACGGTCGCGGCGCCCTTCTTGTCCACGTAGAGCGCGAACACGACGTTGGCCGAGATCGAGTTGAGCACCATGCGGGTGCCCTTCATCGCGTCCTTGACCATCGTGTCGAAGGGCGCGGGGACCTGGTCGACCGGCACCATCTTGTCGATGGTCTTGTTGAGCATGTCGGGGTTGCCGAACGACACGGTCGTGACGAAGACCGCCCCGGCCGGAAGCTTGCCCTCGAGCGCGGTGGCCTTGGTGCGGGGCTTGCCCAACGGGTCGAGGCCGAGCTTGCCGAAGGGTGCCTCGGCGCTGGCGACGACTTCGAGCTGCTTCTGCGTGCCGTAGTCGACCTGCAGTTCGGCGGCGTTGAGCTCGGCGAGGATGTCGGAGAGCGCAGCCATGCCCGGGACGTCCTTGGGAAGATCGAGCAGCTCCGCAGGATTGATGTCATCGGCCGGGATGTTCCACGCCTTCACGCGAACGCGGCGACCGGTGCCCGCATCGGAAGCGAGGCCCGACGCCTTCTCGACGTCACCCTGGCTTCGGCCCCACAGCAGGAGTGCGCCCGCTTCCTTGATGAGCAGGGAGTCGTTGTCCTGCCGTAGCTCCCACATCTCACCGCCGAGCGGCTGCGGCCGCATGGAAGACGGGAAGCTCTCGAGGACCTTGCGACCATCGACCACCGACATGCTGGCGGCGAAGTCGATCGCCTCGGGGCCCGCGGCATCGTCGGTGGGGAACGCGAGTTTGACGACGTGCTGACCGTCGAGGTTGATGTTGCCCATGAAGCCCGGGCCGAAGCCCTGCGCGAGCAGGCCGGCCTGCACCTCGGCGAGCGGGTCAGCGCCGGGCTCCTCGCCCTCGATGCGCGCCATCAGATCGGTGCCCGCCACGAGCATGTCCTGGAGTCCCTCGAAGCTGGCGAGGACCTGGATCTTCTCTTCGTCGGGGATGCCCGCGACCTTGGGCTCCGGCTGGTCTTGCGCGTCACCAGCGGGAGCGGCCGGCTCGCTCGGCGTTGCGGGCTGGACGGTCTCGGGCGCCGTCTTCTTGGAACAGCCGGCAGCGGGAACGAGGAGGCTCGCAGCCCCAGCGAGCAGAACAACGCGGGCGGATTGCATGGCGCGGAGAGTACACCACGCCACGCGAGCCGCCAGTAGACGGCTCTACTCGCCCGTCGTGAACGAATTCAGGTGGTAGACCTGAACCTCGCTCTTGGGCGCGCGCGCGGTGAGGGACGGCGTATCGAGCTGGATCTCACGTACGGCCTCGAAGTCGGTCGGCAGGGGCGCCCGGATGGTGACCCAGGGGCCTTCGGTCCAGGGGTCCGCCTCGACGAGCAGCTCGTCGTCGTCGCCGTCCTCGTACGAGAAGCGGATGCGGTGGTTGGGCGTGGCCTGCTCGGGCTCGACCCAGCCGCGGTCGGTCCACCACACGGACTCGCCGGTCTCGGTGTTGACCGAACCGGTCAGCAGGTAGCGGCCCTCGAGCGCGCCTTCCATGTCGGCACTCTCCCAGCTGCTGAGCGTCCGGATGCGCTCGAAGGTTTCCTTCCACTGCCAGTCCGAAACCCACGTGGGGTTGCAGTAGCTCATGTAGTCGTAGTGCGTGTTGCCGTTGCGCAGCTGGAAGTCGCGCACGCCGAAGCCCCATCCGGTGGTCCTGCCGTCGTCGTAGGGATAGGACGGGTCGGTGCCGGCCGCTTGGGCATTGGGACAGAAGATGTGCCGCCGGCCCTGGTTGTGCCCGACCTCGTGCACGAAGGTTTCGATGCCCACCTCGGACTGACCGAGGAACTGGGCGCCGATGGCCACGCGCGATCCGGCTTCGCCGATCGAGTCGCCGGGGATGCCGTTCGCGACGCCGAGGGTGCAGCCACCGCCGTCGCCGATGCACTCGCCGCAGTTGTCGAACAGGCCGTAGTAGTAGACGTTGGCATCGGGAGCCTCGGCCGCCCGAAGCTGAGACATGCGGTTGAGCAGGGTGAAGAACCCGTTGCCGCCCAGGTCGAGGTCATCCACCCGGTAGTACTCGTGGTACTCGACGTCGATGTTCTCGATGCCGTTCTGCTGGAAGATGTGATCGATGTAGTCCGACATGTTCTCCTCGGAGATGTCGAACTGGGTCTGGCAGCCGCCGAAGTCGTACTCGATCGGCACCACCATGATCCGCATGTTCTGGTACGAGGTCTCGATGCCGATGAAGTTGGGTTCGGGCATCGCGGTGGGGATGCCGTTGGGCTCGGGGAGCGCCTCGTAGTCGTTGCCAGGCGCCTCGAACAGCTCCACCTGGAACTGGGTGTTGGGCTGCATGTCCTCGGCGAGCACGCCGATGACGATGTTGGACTGGAACGACGAGGTCGAGCTGTCGGCCGAGATCGTGACGGTCTCGGAGTAGACCTTCTCGGTGCCGTCGGGCAAGTAGACCGTCATCCGGCCTTCGATATCCCGCTCGACCCAGTTGTTCTCGTTGACGTCGACGTAGACGCGAAACGCCGTGTTGCGGTTCTTGGGGATCTGCGCCTGGCGCTGCGAGCCGTCGGCCCACGCTCCGTCGATCGCGATCGGAATGGCGACACCCGAGTTGGCCTCGACGCGAGAGACGCTCACGGCACGCGCCGGGACGTCTTCTTCTTCGACCGGGCCCCCGGTTTCGTCGGCGGCCGACGTGCCGCTGTCGGAGTCGTCGGTGTCCGAGTCGGACTCGTCGGTCTCCCCGTCGGACGGATCGCTGTCGGAGGTCTCCTCGCCCGAGGCTTCGGTGCCGCCGCTGTCGGCCGACTCCATCGCGGCGTCGTCGTCGCTGGGACAGCCGGTGGCCAACATCACGGAAGAGAAGAGCAGAAGTCCGCGGCGCGTCATTGGCCCAGACTGACAAAGCTGACAGCCATCGTCACGTTCCTAGGCGTGAAATGCCTCACCACCGGGCCAATCGGTCGCAGCTGCCCACCCCGGTCGGAGCACGCCAGACGGCGTGGGGGGCGTCCCCAGGGGGGTCATCCGCTTGGGCAGGATCAGGGGACCCGGTGCCAGCCCCGGTGAGACGGCCTGCGGGATTCCTCTCACTCCTTACTCCGACGCATCTTCGGGCGCGAAGATGAACGGATAGTGCACGACAACGCGCCCGCCCCCATCGGGTGGGTCGAACAGGAGGGTGGCCGTCGATTCCGTCATGCACTCCGCGAGCGAGGGATGCCGCAGGGTCGAGCGGGTCTCGTCGATGGCGACCTCGTCCACGATTCCGCCCACGGATTCGTCGCCCGCGATCGAGAACTCCAGCATCAGGCGACCGCCGAGTTCGGGGTCGTCCTCGAGCGCGCTCTCGTAGCACTCCTGTGCGATCGGCACGAGGTCCTCGGTGACCACCTCGCGAATGTACTCCTTGTCGAGCGATCCAGCGGGCGCTTCGTCGTGAACCGCAGCGTCCTCGGCGTGCGGATTGAAGTGGCCCGACTTGCCGCTGCCGAGG
>SPJJ01017248.1_pt1 | contig 11115 bp, 8 predicted proteins | sample 3741741 | NCBI WGS metagenome assembly SPJJ01 (sample SAMN10925908, study PRJNA522277) | cold seep metagenome | isolation source: Elba SIP-enriched marine methane seep metagenome, extraction at timepoint T1 | place: Italy: coast of Elba, Mediterranean Sea | collected 2014-05 | reverse complement strand
GCATGGGCCTCACGGGTGACATCACCGTCGGCCCCGCCACCGCTACCGCGCTCATTCATGGGCGGGTGCCCGGCAACCGCGCCGGTCTCATCGCCGCGATCGCCGACCTGAACGGCGATACCGTGGGCGACTTGCTCATCGGTGACCCCTCATTTTCACCCGACGGCACGCGAACCCGCGCCGGCGCGGTCTTTGGTGTGCTCGGTCCTTTCGCGGCCACGATGGGCACCGCCCAAGAGGTCGACCTCTTCGTCACCGCACCCGACGTGCAGTGGCACGGAGCGGCGACCAACGACCGCGAAGGTACCGCCATCGAGGTGGGTCAGGTCGTCGAGGACGCCAACCCCGAGGTTGTGATCGGCGGCAAGGGCTACCACATCAATGGCGCCGGGCTGCAGGTGGGCGCGGTCTCCGTTTGGACTGGCCCGACCTGGACAGGCACCATCGACATGCAGGTCACCGACCCCTACCACCGCTTCATCGGTGGTGAGTTCCAGGCCGCGACCGGCGATACGCTGGCCCTCGGCGACATGAACAACGATGGCTTTATGGATGTCGCGCTCATCACGCCGCTCGGCGATACCGTGCTGGACGGCGGTAATGGCACCGTGCAGACCTTCGCGGGCGAAGCCGCGGTGGTCTTTGGCGGCGCATCGGTCGTCGGCCCCGGCAGCTCGAGCTCGCTGTTCGCGGGTGGCGGCATTCAGCCTGCGCCTTTGCAGGTCATCGGCGCCGCCGCCAACGACCGCATGGGCATCTTCACCGGCAGCGTCGACATGGGCGACATCGATGGTGATGGGTCCGCCGACTTCTGCATCGGCTCCTACCGAGGCGGCGATGGCCGCTTTGGCCTCAGCGTGCCCGGCCGCATCGACTGCATTCGTTCGACCTGGTAACGCATCGGGCCGCCCGCGGCCCGTCCTTGCCACCCACGCACAACGCTGAGAGGCTGCGCGCCCCCATGATCGCCAAGCGAGTTGTTCGTCGCCTGCGTGAGTCTTTGACGCACCCCCCCATTGAGTCCGTGCTCATCAGCGCCTACGCCGGGACCCAGGGTCCCGCGCGACGGGTGGTCGAGGTCTTCACCCCGCAACCCAAGGACTTTGAGTTCACGGACCGTCGCCAGGCAGACCGGCACGGCTACCGTTGGGACCTGTGTCCGGCGGAGTACTGCCAATGGGTGCACTACTTTGGCTATGTCGATCGGGTCTTCGAGACTCTGTGCGCCCTGGCGCGCGTGACGGGGGCCCAGTCTGCGGTGGATGTGGGCGCGAACGTGGGCCTGTACGCCTTACCCCTGCTGGGCGCTTTGGGGCCCAGCGGACGGCTGCTCGCGGTTGAAGCGAACCCCACGACCTACGACCGGCTCGCTGGGCACGTCGCGGCCAATGGCGCGCAGGACCGCTTGCGCACCTGTCAGGTGGCGCTGGGGCGTGAGCCGGGGCGGGCTGTGATTGCGGGCGGCGGGGACAGCGGCAAGTGGTCGCTTCGAGACGGCGCGGAGTCTGGGGTCGAGGTCGAAGTGACCACCCTGGATTCGCTGCTGCAGGCGGAAGGCGTCGCGAGCGTCGACATCATCAAGATTGATGTGGAGGGCTTTGAGCCCGAGGTCCTGCTCGGCGGCCGACAGACGCTTCAGACTCAGCAACCCATCCTGCTCGCCGAGCTCACACCCGCTTGGAGCGAGGCGGGCCCGACGGGCGAAGCGGTCGCGTTGCTGCAGGAGCTGGGCTACCGAGCCCACGAGATTTGGAGCCTGTATGATGGCCGCGAGGTTCGGGCCTGTAGCCTGCGCGAGCTCTTCACGCGGCATGCGGGCGATGCGCAGATCAACTGCGTGCTCGTGCCGCCCAGCTGCGACCTGGCCCAGGCCTTCCCGCAGGGCATCGCGCGCCACCGCTGCTAGCAGTTTTCAGTCTTTTCGCAGCCAGACGATCAGCGACGAGCCGCTGCGGGTCGCGTCGAGGGCTCGGTTCATGGCCGACTTCGCGGTCTTGAGCCACGGCCGCTGCTCGATCGCGGCGCGCAGGTCCTTTTCTTTCGCGTTGGTCTGCGCCTCAGATTTGCGGGTGCTCGGTGGAGCCACCGGGGCGCGCCACCGCCGCGGGTCGGCGAGCGTACGCAGGGCCTGGCCGGATACGTTGCGGGACTCGACCCGTTCGGTCCTGAGCCCGGCTCGGCGCACCAGCTCGTTCAGGGTTTGGGGCGTGAACAAGGTGACGTGCTCAAGGTGGATGGGGCCCCAGGCGGGGCCGAGCACGCGACGATCCAAGGAGGCAAAGTTCGGGGTCGTCAGGTAGATGAGGCCGCCCGGTTCAAGCAGCTCCGCGGCGCGCTGCAAAAAGGCGATGGGGTTGGGCACGTGCTCGATGAGCTCGAACATGGTGACGAGCCCGAATCGCTGAGCGTCGAGTTCTGGCGAGAAGAAGTCGATGCACTCTGCGGGCAGCTCGTACTTTTTGCACAGCTGGATGGCGCCCTCGGCGAGATCGATGCCGCGCACCGACCAGCCGGCCCGTTGCGCGGCCGACAGGAAGTGGCCCTTGCCGCAGCCCACATCCAGCGCGGTGCGGTTGGGGCTCGCCGCCCCGAGCTGACTCAGCAGCTCGACATAACGTTCTTCGGTGATCGGATCGTAGAGCCGCTCTTTGGGCCAGCTCATCCGGCGCTCGTAATACGCGTACAGGTCGGGCTGAAAGTCGTCGGGGGTCTGCGCCAGCGTGACGAGGCCACACTCGGGGCATCGCACGAGCTCGGCGATGAGCCCGTCCGCGAGCGGTTTTTTGAGCACCGGAGTCGGCGGTGCCACCGCCCCACAAAGGCGGCAGGGTTCAGTGGTTCCGAGTGCGCTCATACAGGTCCTCCCAGCGGTCCACGATCTGATCGACGTCAAAGGCGCGACGCACGCGCGCGTGCCCGCCCTGAGCGAGCTGCTCGGCGAGCTCGGGTTGGCTCATGATGCACGCCAGCGCGTCGGCAAGCCGAGCCGGGTCCCTGGCGGGCACGAGTAGGCCGCTGATGTTGGGCTCAACAACGTCGAGGTAGCCTCCGACTGCCGAGGCAATGACGGGGACCTTCAGGGCCATGCCCTCGGCGGCGGCCACACCAAAGGCCTCGTGCGTAGAAGGCAGCACCACGGCGCTAGCGCCGGCCATCAGGGCCATGCATTCGGGGTGCGGCAAGCCATCTTGCAGTATGCGCACCTGGTCGGCGAGTCCCAATGTGGCCGCCTCTCGGCGCAAGTCGTCGGCCAAGGGTCCGCGGCCCACGAAGTAGGTCTGGGGCCTCATGCCGCGGCGCGCGAGCTGGGCGAGGGCCTGTAAGAGGTAGCGGTGCCCCTTTTCGATGGACAGCCGCGCCGGCACAACCAGGTACGAGCCCTCAGCCCGGGCCGCCTGCACCTGCTCCGTGGAGCTGGCCTGGGCTTGTGCGACGATGGCGTCCACCGGGATGGGGTTGTGGATGACCTGCACATCCTCGATGCGCAGGTGCCGGGTGAAGTGCTCCGCCACCGGACTGGAGATGGCGGAGTAGGTATGTACCAGCCGGCGTACCAACGCGCCCTCAAGCTCCGCACGAGCCCTGCGCTTAAGTTGGGGCACGTGCTCATAATCGTGCGCCAGGTTGTGAAACGACACGGTCACCTTGAGCTGCGGACGGAAGAGTCGGGCCGCGGCGGCCGAAAGCTCCGCGAAATACAACTTGCCATGCAGGACTTCGTAGCCTTCGCGGGCACATAAGGCCGCAAGCTGACGCCCCATCTGCGGGATGTTCCAGCGGTGGCTGCCGACGAGACGGTGCACACGCACGCCGCCGGCCGCGAGCTCCGGCTCGAGCTCATAAGGAGGCCATAGGCTCACGACCCCGACCGTGTGCCCGCGGGCCACAAGCTGCGGGAGGGTATTAATGAGGGTGCGCTCGGTGCCCCCGGGGGCAAGCGACTGAATGGCGATCAAGATGCGCAAGCGAGCTTCCTCATTCGATCCGCCTGTCGATGCTGTACACAAAACGCACAGGCCGCGCCAGTCCAAGCCGGCCGCCGCGGGCTAGCGGGCGTGGGCTGCACGCTGCAGCGCCTCAAGCACGGCTTGCTGCTGGGCCTGCACGCAGTACCGCGCCTTGACGCGCTCATGTCCGGCCCGGCCGAGCTCGTCGCGCAGCGCGGGGTCGTCACGAAGCGTCGTCAGGGCCTCAACCCACCCCGCCTCATCTTGTGCGAAGCGCCCGGTGTCCTCAGTCACGACCTCGCGGTTGGCGCCCACCGGTGAACTTACCGTAGGCAGGCCGCAGGCCATGTACTGAATCAACTTGAAGGCACACTTGCCGCGGGCCCACTGCGTATCGGGGATGGGCATGATGCCGACGTGGGCCTCGTGCAGGTCGGCGGCCTCTCGTTCCTGCGACCAAGGCCGCACTTCAACATCAACGTCCGGGATCTGCAGGGGGCGCGAACCGACGGCAATGAATCGCAAGGGAGCTTGCCGACCGAGTTTGCTCAACGCGGGGGCCACGATCGACAGGTACTCGGACGTGGATGGTGACCCGATCCACCCCACCGTGAAGGTGCCCTTTGGGGCCTCGCTTCGTAGCGGGTAGCGCTCCAACTCCACGACGGTGGGGATCACGGTCACGTTTGGGTTTTGGCGAAGCGCGCGCTCTGCGAGGTACGCATTACCCGCAATCACGCCGTCCGCGAGACGCATGACGGTATCGATCTTCGTGCCCAGCGCGCGGCGCACGGCGGCCTTGGAGTGCGTGTCGTACATGTGGAAGATCGCGTCATCGTAATCGACCACCCAGGGCACGGAGCGCCACGCCAACAGGTGCTCCAGCAGCGGCGGCATATAGGGGATCAGCTCATAGGCCACCCAGCACAGGTCGAAGCGGCCCGCCTGAACCAGGGCGCGAAGACGACGCAGGAAGGCGTCTACGACCTGTCGAGGCGGCGCGCGGCCCGTGGCGAACTTAGCCTTAAGATAGGCATCGTCGAAGAGCGGCGAGACTTCGAGGGTATGACCGGAGGCGCGCAGGTGCTCGGCGAACTGCAGAAAGCGCACCCGAGTGCTGGCCGCCAACGTGCCGTATTTGGACAGGACGAGGATACGCATCAGCCAGCCAGGCCCGGGAACATGCCACGCGGCGTCCCCTGGCCCAAGGCCGATCATCGGTGGCCCCTTTCGAAACTGCTCAGGTTTTCAACGCCCGCGCGTGTTGGCCAAGGTTGAGAGTCGGAGCGGTCTACGTTAGACCGCCGTCACTCATCATGAAGCTTGTCCTGGAAGATGGGACGGAGCTCGCTGGTACGAGCTGCGCCGCCCAAGAGTCCGTTGCTGGGGAGGTCGTGTTTAACACGGCCATGACCGGGTACGTGGAGACACTGACCGACCCCTCTTACCGAGGACAGATCCTCGTTCTGACCTACCCGCTGGTAGGCAACTACGGCGTACCTGCGCCGCGAGATGCAAACAGCATTGCACGGCCGTTTGAGTCGGATCGCATCCAGGTTCAGGCCTTGGTGGTGCAAAACTACGTGGACCACCACAGCCACCACGAGTCTGCTCGATCCCTGGCCGAGTGGTGCGCCTCCGAGAACGTCCCGCTCATCACGGGCATCGACACCCGTAACCTCACACAGAAGCTGCGCGAAAACGGCACGATGCGCGGCTGGGTCGTCACCGGCAACGTGGCCGAGGGCAAGAAGGCGGCGCGCGAGGTCGACATGCGCGACGAGGTCTTCCGTTCCGTGGCGCCGGCCGAGACGAAGGTCTACGAGGGCGGATCGCCCAAGATCTTGCTCGTTGACGCGGGCTGCAAGGACAACATCTGCCGCTCGATGTTGGAGCGCGGGGCCACCGTGGTGCGCGCCCCCTACTTCGCGGACATCGTGAAGCTGGCCAACGAGTGTGATGGCGTGCTGCTGGGCAATGGCCCCGGCAACCCGCAGAACCTCGGTGAGCTGATCGACAAGGTGAAGATCCTCATCGATACCTACGACAAGCCCATGTTCGGAGTTTGCCTCGGCAATCAGATCTTGGCCCATGCTGCCGGCGGCACTACCGCCAAGATGCGCTATGGGCACCGCTCGGTGAACCAGCCGGTGCAAGACCTGTTGACACGTCACTCCTACATCACCAGCCAGAACCACGGCTACGCGGTGCAGGATGAGTCCCTGCCCGACGGCTGGGAGCCCTGGTTCGTCAACCTGAATGACGGGACCAATGAAGGCATTCGCTGCCGACACAAGCCCTTCTTCAGCGTGCAATTTCACCCCGAGGCGTCACCGGGTCCCCAGGACACGGCCTTCCTCTTCGATGAGTTCCTCCGCCGGGTTGGGCGGAGTTAGGAGAGCCGGAAGATGTACGGAGCTTTTCTCCCCAATAAGCCCAAGCGCTGCCTCATCCTGGGGTCGGGCGCCCTTCAGATCGGTCAGGCCGGCGAGTTCGACTATTCGGGCTCTCAGGCGATCAAGGCGCTGCGTGAAGAGAAGGTCTTCACCGTCCTGATCAACCCCAACATCGCGACCATCCAGACCAGCGAAGGTTTCGCGGACCGCATCTACCTCGATGCGGTGACGCCGGACTTCGTGGAGCGGGTGATCATCAAGGAGGACATCGACGCTATCCTGCTGTCCTTCGGTGGCCAGACGGCCCTGAACTGCGGCCTGGAGCTCGAAAAGAGCGGCGTACTCGAAAAGTATGGGGTGCGCGTGCTGGGCACCCCCGTCAAGGCCATCCTCGATACCGAGGACCGTCAGCTCTTCAAGGACCGCCTCGACGAGATCGACGTGAAGTCTGCGCGCAGCTTCGCTTGCGATACCATTGAGCAGGCCAAGCACGCGATTGAGCAACTCGGCTTGCCCGTCATGATCCGCGGCGCCTTCGCGCTGGGCGGCAAGGGCAGCAACGTTATCCGCACTGAGGATGACATCCAGCCCATGCTGGTGCGTGGCTTCGAGCAGGTCTCCCAGCTCTTGGTCGAGGAGTACCTCGGCGGCTGGAAAGAGGTGGAGTACGAGGTCGTCCGCGACTGGCGGGACAACTGCATCACCGTCTGCAACATGGAGAACTTCGACCCGATGGGCATTCACACCGGTGAATCCATCGTCATCGCACCCTCCCAGACGCTGAACGATCACGAGTATCACAAGCTTCGAACCATCGCGATCAAGGTGGTGCGCCACCTCGGCATCGTGGGTGAGTGCAACATTCAGTACTGCCTCGATCCGCACAGCGATGAGTATCGAGTCATCGAGGTGAACGCGCGGCTGTCCCGCTCGTCGGCCTTGGCATCTAAGGCCACCGGTTACCCGCTGGCCTATGTGGCGGCCAAGCTGGGCCTTGGGTACACGCTGCCCGAGATTCCCAACGGCATCACGCGCCGCACCAGCGCCTTCTTTGAGCCGGCGCTCGACTACCTCGTCGTCAAGTTCCCGCGCTGGGACCTGGGCAAGTTCAAGGGGGCCAGCACCCGCATCGGCTCTGAGATGAAGTCTGTGGGTGAGGTGATGGCGATCGGCCGAACCTTCCCCGAGGTCATTCAAAAGGCCTGCCGCATGTTGGATATCGGGGCCCACGGCGTGGATCCCGAAGCCTACCCTGCAAAGGACGTGAAGGACGTCCTTAAGAACCCCACGCCCACCCGCATCTTCTCCATCGCCAAGGCCATGATGGACGGCATGAGCGTCGATGAGGTGCATGAGCTGACGAAGATCGACCGTTGGTTCCTCAGCGGCATCGAGCAGATCGTTCAGATGCAGCGCACGCTCGAGGGCAATGGTTCGGCAGAGATCGCGACGGAGACGTTGCGAGGCGCCAAGGAGCTGGGCTTTTCCGATCAAGGCATCGGCAAGATCACGGGCATCGACCATCACCGCGTGCGGGAGATGCGCAAGGCCAAGGGTGTGCTGTCGCAGATCGCTAAGATCGATACGCTGGCCGCGGAGTTCCCCGCCGAGACGAACTACCTGTACACGACCTATCACTCCAAGAATTCGGAGAGTGAGCCCTCGCGCCGCCGCAAGATCATGGTGCTGGGGTCCGGGACCTATCGCATCGGCTCCAGCGTAGAGTTTGACTGGTGCTGCGTGAATGCAGCCCAGGCTGCACAAGAGCAGGGTTATGAGACCATCATGCTCAACTACAACCCGGAGACGGTCAGCACGGACTATGATGTCTGTGACAAGCTGATCTTCGACGAGGTGAGCTTTGAGTCGGTGCTCGACGTCTACGACCGCGAGCAGCCCGAGGGTGTGGTGGTCAGCATGGGCGGTCAGGTGCCCAATAACCTGGCCATTCGTCTGCACCGGGCCGGGGTGAAGATCCTCGGCACCAGCGCCGAGGACATCGACCGCGCCGAGGACCGCAGCAAGTTCTCATCCCTGTTGGACAGGCTGGGCATCGCTCAGCCCAAGTGGGCTCACCTCACGGACGCGGAGGGCGCGATGGGGCTGGTCGACCAGCTCGGTGGCTTCCCAGTCTTGGTGCGACCCAGCTACGTGCTCTCGGGCGCCGCAATGAGCGTTGCGCACGAAAAGAACGAGCTGCTGCGCATCCTGGAGCGCGCCAAGGCCGTCAATAGCGAGCATCCCGTGGTCATGACCTCCCTCGAGGTCGGCGCCCGCGAGATCGAGGTCGATGCCGTCGCCGACGACGGTGAGATTGTGCTGTGGGCAATCTGCGAGCACGTCGAGGATGCGGGTGTGCACTCGGGGGATGCGACCTTGATGCTGCCGCCTCAGACCGTGCCGCTGCCGGTGGTGCACCAGTGCCGCAAGGTTGCAGCCGAGCTTGCAAAGGCGCTGCGTATTACCGGGCCCTTCAACATGCAGTTTTTGGCCAAGCAGGGCCAGACCCGCGTGATTGAGTGCAACCTGCGTGCGTCCCGCTCGCTGCCCTTCGTCTCGAAGGTCACGGGCAATAACTTCGTGCGCGAGGCCATGCGCCGCATGCTCGGAGTTCGCGAGCCGATCACCAACCACGCCTTGGACCTGGACTACGTGGGCGCAAAGGTGCCGATGTTCTCCTTCCCGCGTCTGACCGGCGCTGACCCGCTCCTGGGGGTCGAGATGGCCTCCACCGGAGAGGTGGGCTGCTTCGGCGATGACGCCCACGAGGCCCTGCTGCACGGCATGTTGGCGACCGGCTTCCGGTTCCCCCAAAAGGGCGTGCTGCTGTCCTTGGGGCCGTTGACCGGCAAGTACTCCTTCACGGACGAGGCCCGCGCTTTGGTGGAGGAGCTCAAGTTGCCGATCTACGCGACACCGGGCACGGCGGAGATGCTGGCGACGGTGGGCATCCCGTGTGAGGTCCTGTCCAAGGATGAGCAAGGTGAGAACAGCGGCGTGAACTGCATCGCCGAGGGCAAGGTCGATTTGGTCATCAACGTGCCGAAGTCTTACGACGAGGTGGGGCGGCCCGATGGCTACGCGATTCGCCGGCGCGCGGTGGACGCGGAGATCCCATTGGTCACCGACCTCATGCTGGCGCGGGCCCTGGTGGATGCCATGGTCATCAAGCGCAAGCCCTCGGACCTCGGCATCGTGGCCTGGAACGACTTCATCAGCCGCAAGCCGATGGCCCTGCGATAAGCCCAAAAACCTTTCATATGTGAGCAAATCCGTCACGTGTCAGCACGTGACGGATGGCACCTCCACGTTTGACTCCCCCGTTGGAATGAAATATCGAACGGGTCTCTTTCGAGGACGCGATATTGGCGAGCACCAAACTAGGCGAACAATTCGCCGAGCACCAAAGCCACGATGACGCAGAGGAGATCGGTTCCGACCGCTCTTTCGGCATCGTTTTCACCGTGGTCTTCGCGATCATCGGGGCCCTTCCGCTGCTGTCGGATGGCGCGCCCCGGATCTGGTCGCTGGCGGTTTCGGGCGGCTTCCTGCTCGTAGCCCTCGTAATCCCCAAGATCCTGCATCCCCTAAATGTGGTGTGGATGAAGTTTGCTGCGGTGCTTAACAGCATCGTCAGCCCGCTCGTTTTGGGCATGCTCTTCTTCACCACGATCACTCCGATTGGCCTGCTGATGCGCGCCCTCGGCAAGGATCTGCTCCGTCTGAAACTGGACAAGAGCGCCAACTCTTATTGGATCGACCGTGAACCTCCGGGCCCCCCGCCGGAGTCGATGTCGAACCAGTTCTGAATCACTAGACCATCCAAAGGGACGAAAGAAGCACCATGGGATTTGTCAAAGAGATGTGGGCTTTCCTCAAGCACCGCAAGAAGTTCTGGCTGCTGCCACTCATCATCATGATGGTTATCTTCGGAGGTCTGCTGGTTCTCGCGCAGGGCTCGGCGGTAGCGCCCTTCATCTACACGCTATTCTAGGAGCCCCCGCTGATGCGTATCCTCGGAATCTCCGCGTTCTATCACGATAGCGCGGCCGCCCTCGTGCGTGACGGCGACATTGTCGCCGCCGCTCAAGAGGAGCGATTCACTCGTAAAAAGCATGACCCGGGCTTCCCGGAGCACGCGATCAACTATTGCCTCAGCGTCGAGGGCATCAAGCTGGAGGACGTCGACTATGTCGTCTTCTACGATAAGCCCTTTTTGAAGTTTGAGCGGTTGTTGGAGACCTACCTGGCGTTCGCGCCGCGGGGCTTCAACTCATTCCGCATGGCGATCCCGGTCTGGCTCAAGGAGAAGCTCTTTCAAAAGAGCTTGCTCGCTAAGAAGCTGAAGACCGAGCGCCCGGACTTCAACTGGGAAGATAAGTTGCTCTTTGGTGAGCACCACCAAAGCCACGCAGCCAGCGCCTTCTTCCCATCGCCCTATGATGAGGCCGCCGTGCTGACCATGGACGGCGTGGGGGAGTGGGCCACCACGTCCTGCGCGATCGGCAAGGGCAATACGATGAACATGGTGCGGGAGATTCACTTCCCGCACTCCGTCGGTCTGCTCTACTCCGCGTTCACGTATTACACCGGCTTCAAAGTGAACTCCGGTGAGTACAAGGTCATGGGTCTGGCGCCCTACGGTGACCCTAAGTACACCGACCTCATCTTCGACCACCTCGTAGACCTCAAGGACGATGGCTCCTTCAGGCTCGACATGGACTACTTCGATTACTGCACGGGTCTGACCATGACCAATGACAAGTTCTCGG
>SPJJ01007167.1_pt1 | contig 11159 bp, 11 predicted proteins | sample 3741741 | NCBI WGS metagenome assembly SPJJ01 (sample SAMN10925908, study PRJNA522277) | cold seep metagenome | isolation source: Elba SIP-enriched marine methane seep metagenome, extraction at timepoint T1 | place: Italy: coast of Elba, Mediterranean Sea | collected 2014-05 | reverse complement strand
CTTCATGACGATGCGCTATATCCATGGCTTATAAAACTGGCTTCATGAAGAGCAGAAAGCGTACCAATTTTGATCCATTGCAGATAAACAACGACTAAGACTGACTATCCACCTGCAACCAAAAAACCGCGTATGTTTTTTTTGATTACATTACAAAGAGTTAAAAAAAATCTAAGCAACAGCACAACAATTCAACAGTTTGAATACCAGAAGAAAAACCTGACTCATGCGAAACGATACTTTGCATTCACCCTTCGTTTTTCATGATAATGATCATTAATAATGTTATTTAACCCATTGAATATTGGCAAATAACCTATTGCAAACACAGCGATTATATGACCTAAACACAGCGGTTTATTATGAACGCCTGGCACGTTCTAAGAGACAGAATGGATTTACAAGAACACACAGCGTTGCCACACAGAACACGGGGGCAATAAGGGGGGCTACAGCAGAAAACCTGGCATGTTTTCACTCTACGTCATAACTAAGTCTCCTCTCCACTTAGGGGGAGGGAACCCATTAATCCTTAATAAATCTGTACAGCGTCAATTCACCCATGTCACCTTGGCGGCAGCATCCCTGCTGCCAACAGTCTTGAGAAGCAGAATAGAAACCACTTCAATCAATCCTTCCCTGGAATTTGAGGATAGCCAGTTAAGTAAATAGATGTAGTGGATCAGCCCACTTGACTTTACCCTTTATTTTTCGTCCCACAACACAGGAAAGACTTTTTTAACGCGCTCTATGGCCTCTTGCTCGACGTCTTTGCCACGTAAGGTCAGCAATAGAGCATATAAATCTTCTGTACTTACCTGAAACGTCCGTGTTGGGTCTGCATCCACAGATTTGGACAATTGCTTTAGGGTTTTCTGCATGGGCAAGGGTTTGACTTTGGGTTTCACGGGTTGTGATAAGCCTTGCTCAATAATTTGTTTTTCCTGCCCAACCGGAGCTTGTAATGATTTGCGCAAAATGTCTTTTGCTCTGGCCCAGGAAATCTCTCCTTTGGCTAATTTCTCATGCATAGAGGCAGGCGCTAATGGCGCAAAACGGATAATGTCATCAATCCAGCTGATGCTTTTATCAAAAAATTCTGCAATGCGTTCTTTTGGCCAATTGGCATTGTTTAAGTAGATAACCGTCTGAAAATAATCGGTTATTTTGGTATCGACACGATCCGAGTTTAATTTCAGGTTCAACGCCTTAATCTCATCCGGGTCACCGCTGACCACGCGCACATCCACACGATCAAAATAGCCTGGGTTTGAATAGCGTATGGCATGAATGGCCTGCATTCTATGAAACCCTCCCACCAGATAAAACTCCTGGCTATTGCGCTCCCAAACGACTAAGGGTTCGAATAATCCGTTGCTTAATATATCCTTTTCAAGATGCGCAACCTTGGCTAAATCAAGATCTCGATGATTGGTTAAAGTATGGTGATATTCGATTTGTTCAATAGGTAGATATTCGTAACGTTTGGTCGCCAGCATAGTGGAATCCCTGTATCAGCAAAGGTTTGAAAAGTATCGCTGAGTGTATAACTTTAACTTGCCAGTGGACAAGCGCTACAATGTTTCCAGATACTGACTAAATACCTTGCCTGAGTATATTTTTTAATCAAGTGACAGCTAAACTTAGCGGGCAACTGATTTATTTAGGTTTAATGCTGTTTGATTTTACTACTTGTAAGCGCACGCATAAACGCCACTAAATCCTGTTTTTCCTGTGGGCTTAAGTGCAAGGGGAAAATTGCCGCATCCAGAAAGCGGTTTTTATCTCCCCCTTTATTGTAATACTCAACCACATCATGCAAGGTAGCCAGGCTGCCATCATGCATATAGGGCGCTGTCAATGCAATATTTCTAAGTGTGGGGGTTTTAAATTTTCCAATATCCTGCCTTTGAGCGGTCACATTAAAACGCCCCAGTGCTGACTTTTGTTGTGCAGTTAACTTTACGCTCTCAACTGGTTTATGCGCTTGAATGGCCAAAAGCAATTCATCTATTTTATGGCTCATTGCCTTTAAACCTATGCCAATATTGTAAAACCGGTTGTCTGTAAACAAGGCATGATCCCAGGAAATTTCGTGGCAATTGGCGCAATTACCCTTGCGCCTGAAAATACGCAAACCACGTGCGGCACTTTCATTTAATAGCGATTTATCACGCCCAAAATAATATTGATCAAACGCTGAATTCCCACGCACTAAGGTTCTTTGATAGCTAGCTAATGCCTGTGATAAGTGTCCTATGTTAATTTCAGCATCCTCAGACAATGAAAACACGTGTTTAAACACTGTTCTGTATTCCTCATCATCATTCACTACCTGCATAATATGTTGGCTGGAAGTCATGCCGTGTTCTAGCGGATTTAATATGGGCCCGATGGCCTGCTGTTCTAACGAGCCCGCTCTTCCATCATGAAAAAAACTGCTGTAGTACGCCGCATTTAACAAGGTAGGTGAATTCCTCACACCGCTAAGCCCATGAATGCCTTGTGCGACTTTTTTGCCATCGGTAAATGCCATTGTCTGCTGATGGCAACTGGCACAACTAATCGTGCCATCGGCACTGAATCTGGCATCATTGAAGAGTTGTTTGCCTAATGCAATTTTACCCGCTGTTTGTGGGTTATTTGACGGCACTGGTACACCTGGAAGTCCCAACAAATCACCTGCATATATAGGTTTTACAAGCAATAGAATAACGAAGAGTAGTGTTCGCATAAGCATAAAAAAAGCCGGTGTCATATATAAGGTGTACTTATACATCGGCACCGGCAAGTGGGGGTTGATGAAAATCCTTGAACCCTCCCTGGCTCGCTCCTCTCACTGACTGTTAATCTTGTTCAGGCATATCCTGAACGCGCATGATGTAAGGTTCTCCTAATGGAAATTTATCTTCTGGCTGTTGAAAATAAACCACTTTGCCATACGTCTCATTAATGGCCGGCAATAACTTGGCGGCCTCCTCTGCCGTCAAATCTGGGAAGGTGGCATGAGCACGCGGGACTTCTACCAAGTGGTAATGCCAGTATGTCTGCTCTTCTTTTGGTAATGAATTAAATTGCTCGGTGGTGATGATATATTCAAAACCGATAGGCTTATCCTGATCTTTCATGCCTGAGTGAAACATCAAGCATAATAAGGTCTGGTCAGCGTAAGCCTTACAATGGTGATGCACAATAGTTTGTAATTTTGGATCATGTATATCATGCGTATCCGGTTTTAAGTGCCTAATCGCCTGGATATGCAAATCATTAAACCCCAAATGATTCGGATATTCCTTCTGACGTGGGTTAAATGTTTCATTGTAAAGTTTGCTCGCGCCTGCAGTCGCAGGCGTTGTCTCGTTAGCTGTGGTTGCACAACCGGTCAGCGCCGCCATAGTTAAGGCGCCAATGAATAAATTTTGTTTCATAAGAAGTCCCCTCTAAATTGGATATCAGGCCAGTCTCTCTAACCTGCGTATTAGAATATAATTATATTCTTTATTTTTCAACCAGTTTTTATCCACGCTGAACTAATGAACTATGAGTAACGTGCTAATATAAAATCTGAATCCGCCACTTCACTGTGGATTCAGGTAAAAGTAAACAAGGGGGTGTTTAATATGGAAAAGCTGTTACCCGAGATTCGTAATGCCGTCAGGGCGGTGATTTTTGATAACCGGCATGTTTTGATGCAGAAAAAATATACTGAAGAGAAAGGTATTTACTACACACTGCCGGGCGGCGGTCAGGAAACCGGCGAAACCCTGTTACAAACATTACAGAGAGAGTGTAGCGAAGAAATAGGCACACAGGTTACCCCTAAAAACATTGTGTTACTTGCAGACTTTTTTAAACAGAAAAGTTCGCCAAACAAATCTATCCGCCACCAACTGGAAATTCTGTTTTATTGCCAGATTAATACAGATTATTCACCACACAATGGCAATCATCCAGACAAGGGACAAATTGGCGTAGAGTGGCTACCGCTAGAACACATTCAAAACTTTAAGCTCATGCCTGAATTTTTAAGCGATGTTTTACCTAAAATAGCGCTCGATAAAGAAACGCTCTACCTTGGAAAATCTGCTTGAAAACCACGCACCAACACAGCATTTTTAACAACTTACGTTTTTTGATTGCCGAAGTCTCCCTACAACTTAACGGGCTTGAGCAAGCGGTGACAACAGAACAGAATAACCCCCTATTTCATCTGGATAGACTCAATTATGTTCTTAATCTCAAAACCAGCATTCAAAACGCCTGTCATCAACGGCTGATCAAATTAAACAAAAATGACCAGGAGGTTATTTTCTTGCGCACAATGGAAAGTATTGCCATGCAATTGCAAGGCGTCGCCGAATTATGTATTGAATGTTTTCAATCTCCACAGGGTTTAACTGAATTATTACAGCAAAACCAGACACAACTTTTCCCTCACTTACAACAGTGCATCGGCTATGTTGAACCCAGTATCACCCATTATGATATTGATGACGCATTAAACCTGTTAAACCAAGCCGAGCAAGCGAGGCTGATTTGTCAGCAAACGCATGATCAGTATGTTGCCTCTCTAAAACACAAGCACACCGATAGCGATCTGATTGTCTCAGTATTATTTACCAATAAATGTTTCAGTTCTATGTGTGAGCGCATGTGTAAAATTGCTGAAGCGATTATCTCTACCATCACCGGACAGTCATTAAACCTAAACAGATATACCACGTTTTCTGAATTGATCAGCCGACTACAAAAAAATCATCCTGACAAAAACTTTAGTGTGCAAAACCTGGCCGATACCAAATCCGGCAGTAATATTTCTCGCGTGGTTGAAACCCACAACAATGACGTCATTGCCGTTTTAAAAGATGGTAAAAAACGCAAGCTCAAGGAAGAACGTCAAGGTGTGGAAAGCTGGCATGAAATTTATCCCGGCATTGCACCCAGGGTTCTTGATTATAGAAAACAAGGCTCCAGCGCGGCATTGCTGATCGAGCATTTAAGTGGCGATACGATTGAAAATATCGTTTTACACGGCACTGATACGTTAATAGATCAGGCCATTTCAGAATTATTGAACACACTGCAAGCCGTGTGGGTGAAAACCCGTAAAGAAAAAAATATTGATGCCAGATTTATGCAACAACTACATAAACGGCTGGACGATGTATATGCCATCCACCCACAATTCGTCCAACAAAGCTGTACGATTGCAGGCGTAAAAATGGCATCTTATGAGCAGCTGGTGCAACAGGCAAGCGCACTGGAAGAAAAGCTCTCCCCTCCTTTTTCTGTGTATATTCACGGAGATTTTAATAGCGATAACATTATTTACGACCCAGAACTCAACAAAATCAACTTCATCGACTTGCACCGTTCCAAGTACATGGATTATTTACAGGATATTTCTGTATTCATGGTTTCAAACTACCGACTTCAGTCGCTTGATAAAGTTTTCAGAAAACGGGTGCAATGGATCAATCTAAGGCTATATAATTTCGCTGCGAATTTTGCTGACTCTCATGATGATACGCATTTTGAAGTCAGGCTGGCATTGGGATTAGCGAGGTCATTTGCAACATCAACTCGTTACGTACTGGATACTGGATTATCCAGAGCCATGTTTTACCGGTCTCGCTACTTACTTGAGCAAGTATGCCGTTTAAAAAACAAGCAACTGGCTTCTTATAAAGTCCCGATTACGGAGTTATTCCTTGGCTGAATACAAAATTGGCGTTATAGGCCTACCCGGCAAATGGTCAACCGAAACCCTGGCCGATGCTGTTGCCGAACACACTGGCTACAGAATGATTATCGACATGTCTAATGTCAGTTTGCAACTCGACGCCGGAAAATTAGTCCACAAAGACATGGACTTAACTGAATTTGACGCGTTAATTGTCAAAAAAATCACAGGCAAATACAGCCCGAATACCATCGATCGCCTGGATTTGTTGAAAGTGGCAGAATCCAAAGGCGTCAAAGTGTTCAGCCGGCCTGGCTCCATTCAACAGCTGATTAACCGTCTTAGCTGTACGGTAACGATGAGCAATGCCGGTATACCCATGCCTGCCACACTGATTACAGAAAATGTCGAACAGGCCATAAAGACCGTTCAGCAGTATGGTAGCGCCGTATTAAAACCGCTGTTTTCAACTAAAGCTCAAGGCATGCAGCTTATCCATGCCGACATGGATGAGAAAACCTTGCGTCGCATCTTAATTGATTTTCAAAGTCAGAACCCAACCTTATATATTCAGCAAAAAATTGAATTTGGTGGCAGCGACCTGGGTTTGATGTTTCTTGATAACCAGTATTTAGGTGCCTATGCACGCGTGGGTCAACAAGACGCCTGGAATACCACCATTCATAGTGGTGGTCATTATGCCCCCGCGCAACCGTCAGACGACGTAATAGATATTGCCTATCGCGCGCAAAAACTGTTTAACATGGATTACACAACGGTAGATATTGCAATTACCGAGCACGGTGCCATGGTCTTCGAGGTTTCTGCTTTTGGCGGATTTAAAGGCGCCCATGAAGCGATGAACATGAATATTGCCGAACTCTATGTACAACACGTTGTAAAGCGACTTGCCGCAAACCCCCACGAAGCCTCTTCTTCGTTAGATTTTGCTTCCTCTTGATAACGGCCATCCGCCTTTTACTTTCCTTGCTTTCTTGACATGCACATTCATTCCAAACAAATATTTAACGGCAAACAGCTGGGCGAAGATTGCAAACAACTTATTGAGACCTCAAACTTTTTAAGTGATCCTTTAATCATCATACAGCATGACGTTACGATCAAACTGTACTGTCAGCAACCTGAACTGTTACAACAGCTGAAAGATTATTTTTCAGCATGGACGGGTGAGCAGACAAATACGGTTTTTGAGGTCTACGCCATTGACCACCCTCAGTTTACAGCAAACTCTGATTTTATAGACTGGCCGCGCGAAACGGGGAAAATGGGGCGTAAGGAACGCTATCTGGATTTTGATGACGGCAGGCTGGTTTACAAGCATAAAACTGGCATGTTGTTTGTGCAATCGCCCACCTATCGACTGGCTATTGGACCTTGTCTGCAGCATGCTAATCAACTGATTAATTTTATCAACAACCAGTCTATGAACTGGCTGCAACAACGAGGTTATTTGATTTGCCATGCGGCGGCCGTGGTTCATAAACGTAAAGCCTATGCCTTTGCGGCGTTCTCGGGTGGCGGTAAGTCCTCTCAAATGCTGTTCTGTCTGGATAACCCTGAAGTCAACTTCCTCACCAATGACCGCCTGTTTATCAAATACATCGATCACAGCATACAGGCTGCGGGTGTCGCTAAACACCCTCGCATTAATCCCGGCACGATCATTGGCAACCCTGCACTTTCAACATTAATTTCATCAAATGATAAGCAACAACTTTTAAACTTATCCGCGGATGAATTATGGAATCTGGAGCAAAAGCATGATGTTAATATCGAATCAATGTATGGGTCTGGCCGCATCCGACAGCACGCAACCCTATCCGCGCTGGTTATTCTCAACTGGCAACATCACAGCGAACGCCCCTGTCAGGTTGAAAAGGTGAACCTGAACAAGCGCCCGGAATTACTTAAAGCGGTGATGAAATCAAAAGGCCCGTTTTATTATAATGAAGAAGGCGATTTTCTAGATGGCCAGGAAATGCCAGATACCGACAAATATATTGATATATTCGACAAGCTTGATGTCTATGAAGTCAGCGGTTTAATTGATTTTCACTTTTTATCTCAGTATTTTAACCACACGCTAATTGAGGAGTAGAGCGTGCACAAAGAGCTCTTGTTATTGCGTCATGGAAAATCAGACTGGAGTGGCAGTCAAAGAGATTTTGAGCGCCCTTTAAAAAAACGCGGCAAACTGGCGGCGCAGCGTATGGGTGAATATTTAAAAACCCAACACATCGTACCCGACTTGATTCTCAGTTCACCCGCTGAACGCGCCAAAACGACGGCCATTAAACTCGCCAAAGCGATGGGGAAAACTTCGGCACATGTCACTATGTCTAATTTTTTATATGCTGCGAAGGTCGATGATTTTATTCATGTCATACGTCAATGCCCCGAAGATAAACAACGCATTCTTATTGTCAGTCACAACCCTGGGCTGGAGCAGTTGACGCGTTACCTATGCAATAACGTCATTCCTCAGCCTGCTGATGGTAAACTGGTGCCCACCACGACACTGGTGCATTTCGAAATACCTGGCAGCTGGCAAGCCAACTTGCAGCGCAGTGCACACTTAATATCCATTACCCGCCCTTCGCAACTGCCCACGTCATTTGCTTTTCATACCTACCAGGGAACAGAACAACGCATCCGTCCAGCCTATTATTATTCTCAATCTGCTGCCCTGCCCTTTCGCATTCAGCACGATAAATTACAGGTATTATTCATTACCTCCAGTGGCAACAATCACTGGACCATACCCAAAGGGATTATTGAACCCGGACTCAGCGCTTATGACTCAGCCTCTAAAGAGGCACGTGAAGAAGCCGGCATTAAGGGTATTATCAGCCATCAAATGCTGGGGTGTTATCATTATGAAAAATGGGGAGCCAACTGTACTGTCCAGGTTTTCCCTATGCAGGTGACTGAAGAGTTATTGGATGACCGATGGGAAGAACAGCACCGTCAACGTCAATGGCTGTGCATTGCAGACGCGCTACCCATCTTAAAAATTGACGGCATAAAAAAAATGTTAATTCTACTTGAAGACAAGTTCCGTGAAAGTGCGCCCTGAACTCAATAATAATCATGTCACGAACGATTTTTGCGCTTATTCGCCACGGCGATTACCACCAACTTCCACACACGCCTAGCGCACATCAGCCCTTTGCATTGACGGCACAAGGCATTGAACAGGCCAAGCAATGTGGCCTGCAATTACAACAGTATTGCAATCACCATCAGTTAATTTTGCAGCCACAGTTGTTATGCTCACATTTGTTACGCGCTTGGCAAACGGCAGAGCAAATCCGACAGGTGCTACGCGATGAGCTTGAAATCGTTGAGCATCGCGCCCTGGCAGAACGTGCGGTAGGCACAGCCGCAAACTTAAGCCTGCAACAAATTGAAGAGTGCCTGGCTACAGATCCCCGCTTCCCTTCTCCACCAAAGGACTGGAAATCAAACAGCCATTACTGCCTGCCTTTCGCCGGAGCAGAATCCTTGTTAGACTCGGGGAAACGTGTCGCCAAGCTGTTATCAGATCATATGCATAAGCTGTCTGAAATAAATTCAAATGCTACTCTGCAAATTATTGTCGGACATGGTGCGGCAATTCGTCATGCGGCTTATCATTTAGGACTCATACAGTTTGAACAGATTGCCCAATTAAGCATGTACCATTGTCAGCCGGTGTATATTGGACTGGATGACGCAAATCAATGGCAGCATGTCGATGGTGACTGGAAAATTCGCACCCCATCCGCCACCCCACTCTTAGATTAAACATGAAGCACGCTCAGTTCTTACCACACTATCACGGCTTAAAATGGATTGAAGCAGAGCTTCCGGAAAAAGCTCAAACCTGGCCATTAGAGAAATTTCATTCTGCGGCACATGACGCGTCTGATAAACTGCCTCTTAAGCAACGGCTCTCGCATATTTACCAGGAAACCCCTTGGCACTGGCCCAAAAAACCGGTGTTTTTTTTCTCGGACTTACATGCCGATGCCGATGCCTTCTTCGCTTCATTGGTCGCTTCTGGCGGCATAAAAAAAACCGGTGAACAAGACCATCAATTTAAACTGACCGAACAAGGCCAATCTGCGCGTTTTGTCATCGGTGGAGACTGTTTTGATAAAGGTCCCAGCAATTTGCGCCTACTGCGTTGTATTAAACGGTTAATTGATAAGGGGGCAAAAGTACATATTCTGGCAGGTAATCATGATATTAGAGTTAAGCTAGGTATCAGCAGCGTCAATCAACCCCGTGACTGCATAAATGAACATTTTTTCCTGCGGATGGGAAAAAAAGCCATTCCTTTTTTACTGGAAATCAACCAGCAATACCTGCAAGACAAGCAGGCTCTCAAACATATCCCGTCAGAAAAAGAGTGCAAAAAACGTTTACATCCCAGTAAACAATGGTTTGCTCAATTTGCTCAGGAATCTCAACACTTGCTGACTGAAAAAATCATCCACAAAGAAATCAAACGCATGCATGAAAAATGTCAGCAATTCGAAAAACAATTGTTTAAAGCGGGCCTGGATTATAGACGCGCCTATGCAGCCGCTCTGCAATGGCAGGCTCTGTTCTTACAAGAAGATGGCGAATTTTACTGGTATTTTAAAAGAATGCGTTTGGCGCTGCATAAGGGGTCGTTTTTATTTGTACATGCCGGGCTGGATGACCAGATTGCCTCGCTCATCAAACACCAGGGCGTAGGTCAGCTAAATCGTGATTACAAACATAATCTACAAACTTCCCTGGCCGAATTTTACTACGGTCCTCTTGCCAATATTGTCCGCACCAAATACCGCGACATTGACAAACCACTCAGTAAACAAGGGGTCAAGCAACTAAAGAATAAAGGGATTCATGCCATCGTCCATGGCCATAAGAATATGCGTTTTGGACAACGTATCATGTTACGCAAAGGGTTGATTAATTTTGAATGCGATGCTTCTGTAGACCGGCACACGCGCAAATCAGAAAAAATTGGGCTTGAACACGGTGCAGCGGTCACGATTTTTCAACCGGAAGGTCGCATATTGGGCATCAGTAGCGATTACCCCTATGTTAAAGTTTTCCAGCCCTCTGCTTCTCTGAACAACAATTAAGCATCCAATTATGAAACAGGATAAAAAAAACTTTCAGCATGAATCAATCCAAAATAGCAAAGACGTTGAAAAAATTCTTAAGTCAGTTGCCGATGGATTGGGAAATGGAAAACTAAAATTCAGCGATGAAGACGATGAAATTTTGTTTCAACCAGACGGTTTAATGCAGCTAAAAATTACTGCCGTGCAAGATGGAAACCAGCAACGTTTTAACATCAAGGTCAGCTGGCAGCGTGAACAGGACAAATTAAAAGATAAATCAATTAAAATAAATTAAGCAAATCAGATCCATCAAAAAAACGCATAATCAAACGTTTAAAATTCAATTATGCGCT
>SPJJ01000486.1_pt1 | contig 11160 bp, 4 predicted proteins | sample 3741741 | NCBI WGS metagenome assembly SPJJ01 (sample SAMN10925908, study PRJNA522277) | cold seep metagenome | isolation source: Elba SIP-enriched marine methane seep metagenome, extraction at timepoint T1 | place: Italy: coast of Elba, Mediterranean Sea | collected 2014-05 | reverse complement strand
CGAAACTGAGATACCGGGTCGAGCTTGGCGAGGGCGGACTTGTGGAGCGCGCGCTTCGCGAGGCGGGCGGCGATGAGCTGTCAGGCGCGGTCGACTTGGTGGTTGAGAGTGATGACGTTGTTCCGGCGGAAATATTGGAAGCCACGGCCCGAAGATTGGCTGAGCTGCTCGACAGCGACGAGGCGACCCGGACTACTCTTCAGAAGCGGGCGGCAGCCGGCCGACTTGGTGCTGGGATCGTGCACGAGGTGAGGAACATCCTTGCCGGCATTCGAGGCTTTGCCCAGGTCGCTCTGTCGCCGGACAGCGACGAGGCAAAGACCCAGCGGCTGCTCGGGCGCCTGGAGAGTGAAACGCAACGTTGCATCGACACGGTCAGCAGGTACCTGCGGTTTTCGCGGGACAACACAAGCTGTCATGAGCGGCTCGATGTCAACGAGCTGGTTTCCGAAGCAGCGGAGTTGCTAGCCCCTCACGCGCGAACGAAGCGTGTGCGTATTCAGACGACGTTGGGGGAAGGTGTTCCGCCAATCTGGGGAGACATGTCTGAGTTGCTGCAGCTGCTGGTGAACCTGGGGTTGAACGCGCAACAGGCGATGCCTGAAGGGGGAGATCTCGGAATCGCGTCGTCGCGCACTGAAGACGGCCGGGTCATCGTTCGTGTTTCTGATACCGGACCCGGAATCCCCGATGGCATGCGAGAGCAGATCTTCGAACCGTATTTCACGACGAAGGAGCAAACGGGCACGGGGCTGGGGCTGGCGCTCAGTCGCCAGATTGCGCGGGCTCACAAGGGATCGTTGTCGGTTGCGCCGTCCGAGCGTGGTGCGTGCTTCGAGCTGGTGCTTCCGGCACTGCCGGGTGGGGAGGCATGAATCGCAAGATCTTCACCGCGATTGCTGCCACGCTCGTCATCGTGTTGTTGGCGGCAATCATCGATCGGTTGTTCTTGTCTTCTGGGGACTCGAAACAGGCCGAGCAGGCCGTCCGGAAACCGGACGCTGCACCGGTAGCACCGGTCACAACGCCGGACGCCGCCGCTGAGAAAGCTAGGCCCCAGGTGGTCGCCGAGATAGAGGGAACTGTCGAACGACTCGATGCCGACGGTACGTGGAAGCCGATCGTGGCCGGCACCACCCTCAGCGCCGATGATCGTGTCCGAACCAAGTCAGGAGCACGGGCGATCATTCAGGTGGACAAATCGAGGGTCGTGCTGGACGAGAACACGAACGTGTCAGTTTCTGGTATCCGGGCCGCTGTATCCGAGGTGCGATTGAAGGTCGGGCGTGTGAGCGCCGATGTCAGTGCGGGGGCGGGGCGACCGTTGAACATTCGGCGTGAGGGCGCGGATCTGGTCGCGAGGACGGCTAAGGGCCGGTTTTCGATGATGGCCACCAAGCGCGGCGACACCTTCGTCGCCTCGTCCGCGGGCAAAGTAGACGTGACGGCAAACAACAAGACCGTCACTGTCGCCAAAGGCGAGCAAACCTCGGTTCTCAAGGGAAAAGCGCCCACGGCGCCCCAGAAGATCCCCGCATCGCTGTTTCTCAAGCTGCACAAGTCCTACGCCAAGTCGAGATCCAAGCGCTACCTGGTACGTGGCAAGGCAGATCCGTTCGCACGGATCACGGTGAACGGCATCCCCGTACAAGTGTCGTCGACTGGCGAGTTCTCGCAGATCGTGAGCCTGCGCGAAGGCTTCAACAAGGTCAAAGTAAAGAGCAAGACCGTCAGTGGGCGGACGAAGGATGGCACCGTCAACGTCGCGGTGGACACATCGGGACCAGATGTCAAGGGAACAGTTGAGTGGGGTAAGTAGGCATAGCCGAGTTGCAGGTATTTGTGTGATCGTCGCGATGGCTGTCCTCGGATTGCCTGGCGCGGTCGCCGCCGCGCCCTTGCGGATTGTCGCTTCCTCGACCACCGTCGACTCGGGACAGCAGGTGTCGCTGCGACTACGCACGACGCCCGCCGCGTGGCTCGCAAGGGCTAGCGCGGTCACGGTCACCTCATCGGCAGGCACGCTCAAGCCGAGTGGTGCGCCGGGGCGCTACGTTCTCGTTGCGCCGAGGCTGATCGCGCCGCTTTCTGTGGTTGTGCGCGCGACCGTCCGGGTAGGGCAACGGCTACTGCGTGCCCGGGCAACAGTGGCCGTTCGCCCACAGGTCGTCAAAGCGAAGTACAAAGATACGGGTGGGAGCTTTGGGCTGCGTGTGCCATCGAGGCTCATTCTGGGCACCGCTGGCAGCGCAGAGATCTCGATCGCCGCTACCACGCCCCTACCCGACTTGATCGTTAGTCGGGGAACACTGGGGCCTCTGCGTCGGCAGGGGGACCGCTTGGTCGCTCGCTATACGCCGCCCAGCAAGACGTTTCCACAGCTGGCTATTGTGGCTGCGGTATCGCTCGATAGGTCGAAGATCGACTGGGTAGCCATTCCCCTGTGGGGCAAGGCACGCACGCGCTTGCGTGGGGAACCCCTGGCCAACGTAACCGTCCTGGCTGAGAGGCTCAGTTTTGGCCCGGTCCGCCTGGACACCCGTGGCCAGGGATTCTTGCATGTGGCGGTCCCACCCGGTGCATCCGAGCTCAGCACCTTGGCTGTAGATGCGATTGGCAACAAGAAGCGGGGGAAATTGCCCCTGCGCGCGCCTCCTTTGGAGCGTTTGTTGGTGATCTGCCCGAAAGCCAGCGCCCGCATCTTAGCGCTGTCAGTAACACCGACGGGCACAGCCGAAGCTGGGCGGGCTCTCAAGTTCACAGCCGACCGCGGCAGCGCGGTTTCCGTTGCCGGTACGCCTCCCGGGGTTTACGCGGCCCGCTACACGACGGACACACCGCGCACGGCGGCCGAGCCACTGACGATTACGGTCGGCGACGCTAGGGACTCATCCAGGTGTATCGGCAGCGTGCCGAGCTTGCCGCCGCGATCTGCCCAGTTGTCGGTGTCGAAGCAAGTTGTTGTTGCCGGCGGCAGTGCAGTCGAGGTGGCTGTCAAGCTCAGCTACTCAGCCAAACTGCCGCCTCGGCAGGTCTCGGTATTGGTGCATGCATCGTCGGGTAGCGTGTCGGCCGTTCGTAGATCACGCACCGGAGTGTGGCTCGCCACATGGAGGCCCCCGAAGAAGCTAGCTGGCAATGCCGCCGCGACCATCACCGCAACGGTCGGTGGTATTCGAGCACGCAAGCGCGTACGCCTGCGTGCTGCGGCGGTCACTCGCGCTCGTGCCCGCCTCGCCCGGACGGTCCTGGCTGCAGATGGCTCCGACACAACTCGGCTGACGGTCGAAGTGTTCGATCGCTTTGGCAACCCGGCCAGCGCGACGTTACAGGGAACCTCCCGCGGGGAGCTCACTCCGTTCGCCAGGTTGGGACTTGGGCGTTACACTGCCCGCTACACCGCGCCGGCCTCCGGGGTTGGCGATCGAGTTTCTGTGTCCATCGCGGGGCGTCCTCTCGCGAGTGTGGATGTACGCCTACTAGAACTCCAGAGCTGGGCGTTGGGTGGTCAGCTGGGCTACCTTAGCAATCTCGCTCGAGTCAGCGGACCGGTCGGTAGTCTCGCCGCCGAATACACCTTGCCGATGTGGCGCCGACGACTGCAGGTTGGCGGTTACGTGGGATTCTACAGCTCCAGCTCCAAAATCGTCGACGCTGGGATGACGGAGCAGTTCGATCTCGACGTCCGCGGGGTGCCATTATTGGGCAGAGCGCTGCTGCAACGTCGCTTCGGCAGGGTTACCGGGTTTGTCGGAGTCGGTCTGGGCGCGGTCTGGCTACGTACCCAGCTGGAGTCCGACGCCACAGGCCGGGTGATCGACAATACTCTGCGCCCTGCTGCCCTCGGCATGCTCGGCGGATCGTGGTCGCTCGGCCCGGGCAAGCTGCGCATCGAGTTGGGATACCTGTTTGCAACCGCAAGTGGAACGGCTGTTCGCGGTCGTGTCGGCGGGCCGATGTTCGAGCTCGGCTATCGATATGCTCTCTGAGCCCTAGCCTAATTGCCGAGCCACTCGCTGAGCTGGTCGAGCTTCATTGGACGCGCGAATAGGTAGCCCTGGACGTAGCGCGCGCCGAGGCTTCGCACCATCTCCCATTCGTCTTCCGTTTCCACGCCCTCGGCGATGGCCATAGTGGTTTCGCCGTCGCAGAACTCCACGATGTGGCGGATGAGGCGGCGTGCGCGTGCGCTCGTTTTTGCTTTGAGCATGAGCGCGCGATCGAGCTTGACGAAATCGGGCTCCAGGGTGGCAAGTGCTGCCAGGCCGGAGTAGCCAGCGCCGAGGTCGTCGAGGGCGAAGCGAAAACCGTACTGGCGAAACCGAGCCATCACGTCACGAACTTTGCCAAAATCGTTGAGCTCAGCCACCTCGGTGATCTCGAACACGACTTGCTCGGCCCACTGGGCCATGAATGACTCAACGGCCACGAATTCTGGGTTCTCCAACTCGTGCGGATGCAGGTTGATGAACACCGTCGAGTTCGCCGGAAGCGACTCCATGCCCCGCACTGTGTTGATGCGCAGGCTGCGACCTAGCGCCGCGATCTGTTGAGTTGCCTCGGCAGCGCGAATCAGGTCGAGCGGTGATTTCAAATCGTCATGCTCAGTTCTGCACAGAGCCTCGAGCGCATATGCGCTCCCCGTGGCGGAGTCGACGATGGGTTGGTAGACGATGTGGAACAACTGGTTGGTGATGGTGTCTTCGACGGCTCGTGCCTGGCGCAGGGCGACCTCCCGAACCTGCGCATCCTTGGTCCGCATGCCAACCAAAGATGGGGTGTAGCCGACGACTGGAGCCTGGCCGTGTTTGGAGGCGAACAGACTGACATCCGCCGCGTGAATGAGTCCGTCCCGATCCTTCGCGTCGTTCGGATAGGTCGCGACGCCGACACGAACTCGCTGGTCGGGTAAACCCAGGACGTCAAATGCATGACCTTCCACCGCAGCCACGACCTCGGCAGCCAGTCGTAGCCCTTCGCCTTTGCTGACGCCGGGCAGCGTTAGCGCAAATAGGTCTCCACCGTATCGGGCGGCCATCGCCGCTGGCCCCTGCGCCTCGGTAGTCGTTTTGATGATCTCCGCTATTGCTTGTAGAGCCCGATCACCCGTGACGTGTCCGAGCTCGTCGTTGACGCGCTTGAACTCGATCATGTCGAGAAGCAGCAAGCTCACAGGGGTTTCTAGTGCAGACTCTGTGATGGCTTGGTGCAGATGATCCTGCATGCGCGCGTGGTTGAATAATTTGGTGAGCGGATCGCGCACCGCCAACGAACGCAGCTCTTCATTCGACGTACGCAGCTGGTCGAGCAACTGTTCATTGTGCTGTTGCAGGGCGCGAACTTTCGCGGCTCGCATGACGACGTTGCGTACGAACTCTGGATCCGGGAACGGTTTGGTCAGGTAGTCCGATGCACCCATACGCAGCGCCGCGATCACTGTCTTCATGTTGCCGAAAGCAGTCATGACAATGGTGGTGCAGCGATACGGCTTGGCCATGGCTTCGCGGGCGAAGTCCAAACCCGACCCGTCCGGCAGATTCTTGTCGACCAGAGCTATATCCGGGGTGTCGACTGCGATTAGCGCGCGCGCCTCTGAAACGCTTCCCGCGAGTTGAATCTGGAAGCCGACCGGCTCGAGGACGAGCTCTATGAACTCGCAAACGCTCGGCTCGTCGTCGATGACTAGGATCGACATTTGATGCCAGGCGATGTCGACACCCGTATCAGTGGCCTCCCAGTCCTCAGCAATGTCAGTCTGCTGACTCACCCCGTACCTAGCATAACCCACGCGGTGGCGGCGGTGTTGGGTTGGCGCGGGAGCGCCTGCGGTTCGATAAGCGGGTAGCGGCCGGGCCCTACAAGCGTTCCGGTCGGCCAAACAGGTAGCCCTGGAGCAGGGGGCAGCCCATTTCTACCAGGATCTGATGTTCCTCGTCCGTCTCGATGCCCTCGGCGATGACCTCCATCCCCTCCTCGGCCGAAAACTCGAGAATGTGCTGCACCAGCCTCCGGGCGCGAGTGTCGGCGATCGCCGAGCGAACCAACTCCATGTCCAGTTTGACGAAGTTCGGTTCGATCCGTGCTAGCGAGCTCAGGCCGGCATACCCTGATCCGAGATCGTCAAGGGCGCTTTTGAAGCCGAGCTGGGCGAGCTTTCCCAGGATGCTCTTGACCCGATCGAAGTCCTTGATGTCGGCTGTCTCGGTAACCTCGAATACAAGTCGACTCGCAACGGCGGACAACTCTGCACTCGGTGCCTGCAGCTGAGGATCGTAGAGCTCGTGCGGGTGCAGATTCACGAACAACAACATGTCCGTGGGCAGCTTGTGCATCCCCCGCACGGCAATGCTTCGGAGAACTCGACCAAGCTCGCGAATCTTGCCGACCAGCTCCGCGGTCTCGATCAACACGCCGGGGTGAGGAAAGGCGTCGTGACGTGGTCGGCATAGCGCCTCGTACGCCATCACGCTGCGATCCGACGAGCGCACGATCGGTTGGTAGGCAAAGTCGAACGCTTCGTCGCGCAGAGACTCGTCCAGTGCTTTGACCAGGGACGTGTCGACCAGAGTCTTATCCGCACCGCGCCCGGATACCGAGGGAAGTCCCGCGCTGAAGCTCATAATGCGATTGCGGCCGCTGCGTTTGGCCGCATACAGGGCCCGGTCCGCCGCGTTCACCATGCCGAGGCGGTCCCTGGCGTCCTTGGGGTAGCCGGCGACACCGACTGAGATGGTTTGCCTAGGCAGGTCGGCGATGCGGAAGTCGTAGCTCTCCACGTATCGTCGCAAGCGCTCGGCCTTCATCAACGCGCCTCGTTTGGGGGTCTCTGGCAGAATCAGCACGAACTCGTCCCCGCCGTAGCGGGCTGCAACATCTTCGGCGCGCAAGCGGAACGGCATGTCACCGTGTCGGGAGTCTCCTCGGAGAATTGTCGCAAACTCGGTGAGCAGGAAGTCTCCAGCCGCGTGGCCCAACTGGTCGTTGACCTGTTTGAAGCCATCGAGGTCGATGAACAGCAGGCCGAATTCGTGATTGTGTCGCTCGGCCAGATGAACGGTGTGGTCCAGGTGCTCCTGAAGAAACCCGTGGTTGAACAGCTTGGTCAGGGGATCTCGAACCGACAGGCTCTCTAGCTCGGCGTTCTTGGATTCGAGAGCGACGGTCTTGTGCTGTAGCTCTCTGAGCAGGGACGCCTTGTCGCGGCGCAGTTTCTGCATGGTGAGCACGCGCTCGAGCACGACCCACAACATCTTGATGTCTGGCAGGGGCTTCTGTAGGTAGTCGGCGATCCCTAGCTTCATCGCTTCGATCGCCGAGCTCATGTTCCCATAGGCGGTGAACATGATCATCTCACTGTCCATACCGCGCTCTCTAACGACTTGCGCGACATCCAGGCCAGTGCCATCGGGCAGATTCTTGTCCAGAATCAGCACGTCGTAGGGCCGTGCCGATAGCAGCGCCTTGGCCTCGCCGACGGTCTCTGCGGACTCGATCTCGAACTCGGTGTCTTCCAACACCAAGCGAATCGTCTCGTGGATGACCTGCTCGTCATCGACAATTAGCAGCGAGACTCCGCGGCCGAACTCGTGGTCGGTTGACATCTAAGGACGATCTTCGCTGCAAAGCATACGCCCAGTCTAGGAATGGGACCGACTATGTTGCCCACATTCGCGTACCCGTAGTCGCCCAAACTGGGACGTGTTTCGTCACGTGTCTGTTCTGCCTTAGAGGCTAGAATAGTAGTGATGAGAACCGGGGGACTCATGGCGCTCGTGGCGTTCGCGATCGCCGGCTGTGGTAGTCATGAGCCGACGCCCCGGCTGACTGGCGCCTCCCCGGACACTGTCACCACCCTGACATCGACGATGGTGATGCTGCGCGGAGATAATCTGCATCTGGGGGTCGTCGTCAATCTCGCCGTGGATGATCCACCCGCTCTCAATCGCGGCTGGTCGGTGCGAGTGGGATCCGCCGAGCTGTCGCCAGAGAGCGTGGTTTGGGTGGATTCGACGATGCTGCAGATTCTGGTACCGGCGGGCTTGGCGCCTGGTACCTATCCGGTTTCGGCGACCACCCCCAACGGCGATGTGGTTTTGCTTCCCGAGCCGCTCATCGTCGAAGCCGGTCCTGTCGGGTTGGCCTTGTCGGTCGAGACTCAGCCGGACGGGAGTGGTGAACAACTCGCCGCTCAGACGTTGCAAGCGGGAGATGACCTACCGGCATTCGCCATCGCGCGGACTAGCGATGGTGTGTTCGTAGCCAATGTTACCGTTACCTGGGGCGTCGATGGCGGGATTGGAGTCGTCGACGTCGCAAATGGCACGACGACTAGTTTCGGCGCGCGCAGCGTCGGCGTCGGCGCCATCACTGCTACGAGCATCAGTGGCTCGAGCGCCCGTTCCGGTTTGCTTACTGTCGAAGCCGGACCTGCAGCAGGGATTGAGGTGCGAGATGCCGCCGGCCCAGGTGGCATGCCCATCGGCGACATGGCGGACTTGACGACCGACGATACGCTGTCGGCCCATGCCGTTAGCATCGACGCATATGGCAACTTCGTCGGCGATGTCCCGGTGACATGGGCCGTGACGGCCGGCATCGGGACTGTCGGCGCCGGGCCCGCGACGACGACGACTGTGGACTTCACGGCGCCGGGGGCTGGCACTATCGTCGCTACCCACGCGATGCATGGCGTGGCTAACTCGGGGCTTCTGACGGTAGTCCCAGGACGGGTTACCGAGCTCACGGTCGTTCCCAATACCCTATTCACCAGCGCAGACGATCCGCCGACGGCGTTCACGGTCACTGGATTGGATCTGGACGGCAATGCGACCACGGACCTGGGCACGATCACCTGGGCGATTGACAGCGGGCCGATTACGGCCATCGACTCGGGTACCGGCAGCTTTGATCCGACTGCGGCTGGCTCGGGTGCCGTGCGCGCCGACAGCTCGTATGGCTTGTCTGCAACCTCGGGTGTCGTCACCGTGAACCCCGGCCGAGTTTCGGTGCTGACCGTCAGCCCCGACCAGCCTATCGGCGTTACTTGCGATACGCTCGCCTTCCCCTTCGACGCCACCGGGGTCGATGGTGATGGCAACGTGACGTCCGACCTGGGGACGATCACCTGGTCGTCCAGCATCGTCGGGACCGTTGGCTCGGGCACGGGAGTTTTCGATCCGGACACGCCGGGCACGGGAACAGTGCGCGCCACCAGTAGCTACGGCCTATTCGACGATACCAGCAGTTTCGACGTTCTGCCGGGACGCGCTGCGACACTCACCATATCGCCCGATTCGCTTACCACGGTGCAGAACGGCGCGACTTCCGCGTTCTCGGTCACCGGCCAGGATGCGGACGGCAACACTACCTCCGACCTGGGCGTGATCGCATGGTCGATTCCCACGCCGCCAATGGGGGACATTGACGGTATGACCGGGGTGCTTACGCCACTCACACCGGGTACCGGAGCCGTGAGAGCGACCAGCTCGTACGGTCCATTCGACGACACTGGAGTCGTTCGAGTGCTACAGGAAGCCACGCTGGTGTCTTCGTGGATGAGCATTCCGGCTTCGGTCAACGTTACCCAGAACTTTCAGATCACCATGCGGGTCACTAACGTAGGCGAGTCAGATGCGATGGGCGTCATGCCCTCGGCCCTCAGCCAAAACGGTACGGTAACAGCGACGCTGATCTCTGGTCCCGCTCCGGCTACAGCGACGGTCGTCGCCGGAGGCTTTGTCGACTTTGTTTGGACCTACTCGGCGGCCAGCACTGGGACGGTCAACTTCACTGGCAACGCCGCGGGCACCGACACGAACACGCTCAACACAGTATCCTCGATCTCGGTCGGCACTGCCGATATCTCGGTGCAGACACCGGCGGCCCTGACGGCGACCCTGACGTTGTCATCGAACAGCATCGAGGTGGGCAGCCTGTTCTCCGCCGACCTCAAGGTGAACAACTCCGGGCAAGCCGACGCGCTCGCCGTGACGCCCACTGCGCCAGTGCTGGCGGGCACAGGAACTGCGACCTTGATCTCTGTATCGCCGGCCGCGCCCGTACCTGGCGGCGGCACAGCTGCGTTCTCGTACACGTTCCAGGCCACTGGCGTGGGGACCATTCAGGTCAGCGGTCAAGCGGATGGAACCGACGCCAACTCGGGGGCGCCAGTGACGACGGGGATGGTGATGTCTGATACCGGGACGATCGTGGCAGCGGCGCCGACCATCCCGCGTGTCGCGACCGGTTCGGCGCATACGTGCACCAGCGTGGCCGACGGCAGCGTGCGCTGCGCAGGCTCGAACGGAAAAGGCCAACTGGGCGACGGGTCGACAACTAGCTCGGACAGTCCGGTGCAGGTGGTCGGAGTTGGCGGGGTAGGATTGCTCAGCGATATCGTGGATGTCGCCGCCGGCGATCAGCATTCGTGTGGCCTCAATAGTTCCGGAGACGTTCTGTGCTGGGGACACAACGACAAGGGCCAGCTTGGCAACGCCACCACGAGTGATGTGGATGTGCCGGTGAAGACGCTCACGGTAGCTGGCGCCACTGCCGTCGTCGCGGGGGACAAGTTCAATTGCGCACGTCAGGCGGACGGCGCGGTTTGGTGCTGGGGCGAGAACAACCACGATCAGCTGGGCCAGGGCGCCGATGGGGACGACAAAGCCACACCTGTGCGGGTCAAGGGCCCTGGTGATGTGGGCTTCTTGACGGGAATCGGAGACGTCGCGGCGGGCCTGAGTTGGGCGTGCGGCATACAGGTCGGCGACGGTAGCGGTAGCGTCTGGTGTTGGGGGCGCAACGACGCGGGACAGCTGGGGGCGGGATTTACATCCGGAAGCGAGACGACACCGGTTCAAGTCTCGGGACTCAACGACGTCGTTTACCTCGATGGTGGCTCCAATCACATGTGCGCCATCCGAAGCGACCAATCGGTGTGGTGTTGGGGCGACAACAGCAAGGGCCAGCTGGGCGACGATTCCACCGCAGACTCGACAGTCCCGGTTCAGGTCAAAGGGCCCGGTGGGGTTGGGGTGTTTACCAACGCCGTCTCGGTCGGATGCACGAACAAACACACCTGCGTTGCGCAAGCTGATGGTTCGGTGTGGTGTTGGGGCGATGATTCGCAAGGTCAGCTGGGTGACGGGCCACCGAGCTCGG
>SPJJ01023341.1_pt1 | contig 11179 bp, 11 predicted proteins | sample 3741741 | NCBI WGS metagenome assembly SPJJ01 (sample SAMN10925908, study PRJNA522277) | cold seep metagenome | isolation source: Elba SIP-enriched marine methane seep metagenome, extraction at timepoint T1 | place: Italy: coast of Elba, Mediterranean Sea | collected 2014-05 | reverse complement strand
CTCAGGCACAAATCGCGCGCGCGCATTCTTGGCATCGTCCATGGTGAGGGTGCAGGTGAGCTCTCCGCCCGCGTCGGAGCAGTCCTGCTCCCAACGCTGGAAGGTGGAGCCCGCCGCGGGCGCGGCGGTGAGCGTCACCATCGTGTCCCTATCGAAGACGGCGGTACAGCTGTCGTCACAGTCGATGCCCGCGGGCATCGAGGTCACCCGGCCGTCACCGCGCCCTGTGGTACTCACGCTCAAGCCAAAGGCCGTGGCCGAGAAACTAGCAGCGACGCGCGTATCGTCGCTCAGCGTGACTTCACATATCGGGTCGGTGCCGGCGCACATGCCGCTGCGCCAACGTGTAAAGGTGGATTGCGAAAGCGGAATCGCGACCAAAGTCACGACCGTGCCTTTGAAATAATCTGCGGAGCAGGCCGTGCCGCAATTAATATTCGCGCCCGGCTGACCCTCCACCGGCTGGCTGCGCAAGACCCCGCCCGGTGAGTCCAAGAGTACGAAGAGATTCGACACGTCGCGGCAAGTCCCATCTGCCGGATCGCAAGCCTGCTTGTCTGCACAGGGTTCATCGATCCAGAGGTTTCCGCGCGCCGAGCAGACCTGTACACCGGCGCTGTCCTCGCCCTGCACACATCGGCGGGCGTCTGGGGTACAGACCCGCACCAGCTCAAGTCGAAACTCCAGCTCATTGTCCTGCCCCACGGTGGGGGTTAGGCTCTGGCTCTGGAGCGTAAAGCCATCTTGCGCGGCCTGAACCTGGTAGCGAATACCGAGCTGCGCGGTCAACGCGAAGGCCCCTGTGGCATCGGTGAGCACCTGCTCCGTGGGCGGCATGGTCTGCACCTGGGCGCCGACGATCGCAGCGCCCGTCTCAGCGTCCAGGACCAGGCCTCTCACGACGATCTGATTGTTGAGCGCGGGCGTTCCTCCGCACCCCACACTCAGCGCGAGGAGGAGCCATGAACAGAGCGGATGCAGGCGCATCCGGGGATTAGGCCACCACCTGAGCTTGGGAGCGAGCCCCCCGGGGCCTGGACTATCGGGCATCAGCCGCGAAACGCCGCCCGTGCGGCGACGTCCGCACACTTGTCGGCGAAGAAATCCCTATGCGCGCGGAGTCGTCAGGGTTTGCGCAAGGGCCCTCATGGGGCGGCTACAGGGTGCGCGCGAGCATGACCTCGCCATAAACCCGAACGGCCTCCACGAAGGGCTCCGGCTCGTCAATCGAGCCTTCATAGCGCTCGGCCCACGTGAGCCCCTTGAGCTGCCCGGCCACCGAGCTCAGCCGAAGCAGGCCCTCGTCCATCTGTCCCAGGACCAAGAGCCCCGGCAGCCGTTGCACCTTGGACTTACCGGCCTCATCGATAAAGAAGGAGAGCTGCCGCACGGTATCGACGAAGCGATCCTCGCGCGCGTCGGCCATGTAGATGAGGCCGTCCAGCCCCACGAAGAGGCCCTTTGCTCGTACATCGGCCTTTTCGGGGCCGTGCCACTCATAGACTTCGATCTCCACCGCGCGGCCATCCTTTTCGGAGGTCAGCGGCAAGGAGGCCATGCGAGTCGGGCCGAGCGCGGCGTTGCCAAAGCAAGCGCTCTTGCCTTCGAGGCCGAGCTGCTCAAGGCGCTCGGTCTTACCAACGCAGGGCGGACCGGTCAGCACCACCTTGAGTACGAGTACGTCGCGGCGCAGGTCTACAATGGCCATGGCCCTCTTCTAACCCAGCTCGGCGCGCCGTGCCTCGACCCAGTCGATGATCTCAGCCTCGAGCTTTACGCCATCGAAGCGATTGATCTCCTGAAGCCCCGTCGGGCTGGTCACGTTCACTTCCGTCAGGTGCCCGGCGATGACATCGATGCCGGTCAAGATCAGCCCTCGGCGGGCGAGCTCGGGCCCGACCGCATCGCAGATTTCCTTGTCGCGCGCCGTGAGGCCAATGCGCTCGGCGCGTCCGCCCACGTGCATGTTGGCGCGAATATCGTTGGCGGCCGGCACTCGGTTCACGGCTCCGATGGGCTGTCCATTCAAAAGAATGATCCGCTTATCCCCATCGGTCACCCCGGGCACGTACACCTGAGCCTCGATCATGGCCTTGCCCTCCAGCGTGAGCAGGTCCAGCACGGAGCCGATGTTCCGGTCCCCCGCTTGCAGCAGGATGATGCCGCTGCCCCCCGCGTTGAGCAGCGGTTTGACCACCACCTTGCCCTCCGCCTCGATGAAGGCCCGCAGTCGCTGCCTGTCTGCGGCAATGAGCGTCTTGGGCATCAGCTCAGGCCAGCGCAGCGCCGCGAGCTTTTCGTTGAAGTCACGGATCGCCTGGGGATCGTTGACCATAACGGTGTGGCGCGCATCCACACGATCCAACAGCCAGGTGTAGATCAGGAAGTGCTCATCGAAGGGCGGGTCTTTGCGCATGAAGACCGCGTCCAACTCGTCGAGCGCCACCGTCTCGGCCGGACCCAACTCAAAGTGATCGCCGAGCGTGCGCTGCAGGCGGATCGGTCGCACCGTCGCGCAGACCCGGTGCCCCATCTGCTCCAGCGCGTTAGGATGGGCGTAGAGCACGCGGTGCCCGCGGGCTTGGCACTCGAGCATCAAAACGAAGGTGGAGTCGCCTTCGAGGTCGATCGCGTCGACCGGATCCATCAAAAATAGGCTGGTAAAGGACATCTGTGTCGTTCATCGGCCCGCCCCGTATGCACGTCAAGCTGTCATCGCTGCGGAAAATGCTTGCAACAACGAGGGCTTGCCGCCCGAACCGCGCGAATCTGCGCCAAATCGAAAAAAGAACAGATTCACAATTGATAAAGACACCCTCATGAGTGAATGATAGGCCTTGTTGAGTCGGCGGCGGAATCGCGAAGATTGACTGCGAACCGCTACGAGTAGGGAGCAGAACAAAAGATGCGAAACATTCTTCGAAATGGCTTTATCCAGGCGCTTGCGGGCGCTGCTTTGCTGACCGTCGTGGGCTGCGCCCAGGGTACAGACGGCACCAACGGCACGGACGAGCCCACCAGCTTGCGTGACGTAGAGATCCCCACGGACTTCACGTTCGCCACCAGCCGCGCGGTGGCGCTCACCGTCGCTGCCAGCCAGGAGACCCTCGGGGCTCCCAGCGCCGCACTTGAGGTGCAGCGCGCCGACGGGCGCGTCTTGTACCGCGGTCCCCTGTCTGCCCAGACGCCGCTGACTTTGAACCTCGCTGTGCCGAGCAAGGACGACACCGTTAAGCTCAAGCTGAGCGCAAACGGCCAAGAGCACCTCGCCGACGTCAGCATCAGCGCCGAAGGCGCTGAGCACACGTTCTAGTCGCGACATTTCACCGCCTCGCATGAACGGCCGAACCGGGCACATCGCCGGGTTCGGCCGCTTCTGTTAGCGTACCCCCATGTCTGATGCTGGTGTGCTCGACGCCTGGGTTCAGCGCCTCGAAGCCGAACGCGTGCACATGGCCCCCATTCAAGCGCTGCGCAGCGAACTGTCTGGTTGGCTGCCTCTGCTGTACAGCGCGGACACCGTCGACCACGACGCCCTCATGCGGCAAGTTGCCTTTCACGCCCGTAACCTAGGGGCTGAAGGCCGTCCTGCATCCGCCGCGATTATGCAGATCGCGTTGCTCGAAGACGCGATGAATGAGGTGGGCCGCCTCGCCGTCGCCCAGCGCCCCGTGCTGCGCCAGATGCTTCGCGTGGTGGCCGATGCGCACGCCCTCGGCGCCAGCGTGCGACAGCAAAATAGCCACCAGGCGACGCTCAGCCGCGCGCCGATCGTGCGACTGCCCGGCCAGGCGACGGTGGGGTTCTTGGTCGCCGGCATGCAGGCCCAATTGATCGATGCGGTGCTCGGCCGCCTGCTACGAGCCGCGGCGGGATCTGACCAGACGCGCGCAATTTTGGACGTGTCAGGCGCACCGCCCGACGACGAGACCTTTCATCGAAGCCTGCACGGCTTCGCTACCCGACCAGAGTTCAAGGGACTGACGCTGGACGTCACTGGCCTGCGCGATCCTTCAAAGACCCAAAGCGCCCTAGACCAGCTCAAGACTCCGGCGGCGCGTATCCGGCTGTTTGAGCGCCTCGAAGACGCTCTGGGCAGCTCAGCCTGAGGGCGCAGGGCCTCAACAACCCGCCAACTACTGGGCTGTTAACATTCGTTAATACTTCGCCGGTTTCCTTCAGCCTATGCACGCACGGACCGAACATGCGCAGGGCAGGATGGTCTCACCTCGAAGACGAGGACAAGGAGAGCCAAGATGAAGACAAATACCCCCAAGCTGATGATTCTCTCGAGCGCCCTGGCCGGCATGATGGCCCTGGGCGGCGTCGCCTTCGCCGGACCGGGCGGCGGCAGCTGCGATGGCAACGGCCGCAACGGACGCGGCGGCGGGCACGGCCCCGGCATGAAGATGATGCGCATGATGGGCAGCCTGGACCTCACCGAGGACCAGGAGGTGCAGCTGGTTCGCATTCGACGGGCGCTGCGTGAGGAGCGCAAGGCCCTCAAGGCCACGCGCAAGACGGATCGGGCCGCGATGAAGGCTGAGATGGCCAAGGAGACGCCCAACGCCCAGGTGCTGCACCAGCTGCTCGACAAGCGCATGAACATGAAGCGCTCCATCGCGCACAGCGCCATCGACAAGATGCTGGCCTTCCGCGCGACGCTGACGCCGGATCAGAAAGCCCAGTTGCAACAGCGTATGGATAAGATGAAAGAGCGCCGAGCCAAGCGCGGCAAGCGTGGCGGCGGACGAAACGCGCAGTGAGCACCTCGAGGACCATCCTCGTCGTTGATGACGACGCCCGTCTCAGGGAGCTGCCCGAAGAGTACCTGGGCCGGCGCGGTTATGCGGTGCGCACCGCGGACGGCGGGCAGGCCGCGCTAGAAACGGCCCGCAGCGAGACCATCGACCTCGTGGTCTTGGATGTGATGATGCCCGGCATGGACGGCTTCGAGACCCTCAAGGCCCTCCGTCGGTTCTCGAGCACTCCGGTCATCATGCTCACGGCTCGCGGAGATGAGATGGACCGTATCGTCGGCCTCGAGATCGGCGCCGATGACTACATGCCCAAACCCTTCAACCCTCGGGAGCTGCTCGCACGTATGCAGGCTGTCTTGCGTCGCACCGAGGGCACCCAACAGGCCTCAGAGACTCAGCTATCCGCCGGTCCCCTGCAGATCGACATCGATCGCCGCAGCGCCAGCCTAGACGGGCAGCCCATTGAACTCACGACAACCGAGTTTGAGCTGTTGAAGACGCTCGTCGCCAACGCGGGGCGAGTCATCCCTAGGGAGCGCCTGATGGAGTTGGCGCGCGGCGAGGACTTCGCAGCCTTCGACCGCTCCGTGGATGTTCACGTTAGCCACATCCGCAAGAAGCTGGGCGATGACGGCAAGCGCCCCCGCTTCGTCAAGACGGTGCGCGGCATCGGCTACACCATGCCCCGGGATCCCTGATGTCGCTGCGGGTCAGACTCACGCTGCTGCTCGCGCTGATCATCAGCGCCACGCTCCTGCTGGCCTGGGTGCTGACCCGCCGGGCGGTGATCAACCCCTTCACGAAGGAGGTCGTTGCAGCCCAGCTTGACCATGCTGTTTACGTGGCCAGCGAGATTGAGCGCGGTGTGCCGCCCGAAGATCTCGCCGAGAAGCTGGGTATGGACCTGCAGGTTCGACGGCGCCCCCCGGGATTCATGCGTGGCCACCGACCCGGTGATGGCTCCGGCTGCAGGCGGGATCGACACCGCGGCCATAAAGTCATCATCTGCCGCGGCCCCCGCAGCCCCACCGCGGTGCGGCTCAAGACCGGTGATGGCTGGGTGGTGATGCGACGCGACCTGGATGTCGACAAACCCATCAACCGATTTGCGGTGGTCCTACTCATCCTCGCGGGTGTCATCATCTTGCTGTCCGCCGCGCTCGCGGTGCGCATCACACGCCCTTTGCAAGCTACCGTGCAGGCACTTCAAGCCATGGCCGATGGCGATCTCACCCACCGTCTGCCCGAGGGCGGCGGCCGCGAGTTGACCGAGGTGGCCCGCGCCTTCAACGGCATGGCGGATCGCATCGACCAGATGCTGCGCGCGGAAAAGGAGATGATGGCCGGGATCTCCCACGAGCTGCGTACGCCGCTGGCCCGCCTTCGACTGGAGATCGAGATCCTCAGGGACATGGCCGCCACGCCCAAGCGTCTGGACGCCATGGCCCAGGACATCGAAGAGGTCGACCACCTCGTCGGCGAGTTCATGGAGTTCTCGCGCCTGTCCTTGGGCACGCAGGCCCTCGAAGACAGCCCGCTCGACCTGCGCAACATCGTGCAGCAAGCGCTTCAACACCACCCGCTGCCCGATCACACCGTGCGGATCGAAGGCGAGGCCCAGCCCGTTCGTGGCGATGGCCCGCGCCTGGTGCGCGTGCTCGGCAACCTGCTGCAGAACGCCGGCAAGTACGCTCCGGCCGGCACCGAGGTCACGGTGCGCCTAGATGGGCGCTCTGTGGAGGTCATCGACCAGGGCCCCGGAGTGCCCGCTCAGGACCTGCCCCAGCTCTTTGAGCCTTTCTACCGCGGAACCCTAGGGCGGCGCTCGTCCGCCACAGGGTACGGGCTGGGGCTCATGTACGCCCGGCAGGTGATCACGCTGTGTTCGGGGACGATCGAGGCCCGCCTGGTGCCCGGTGCCGGCCTCGGCATCCGCTTTGAGCTGCCTCCCGCTGAGCCTGGTCCTGTGTCACACTCGCTCGCCCCATGATCCGGGAATGGCTTAAATCAACATTCAGCAACGAGCGACTTGAGCAGGCCATCGATGACCTGAGCGAGCAGGTCCCGGACCACGACGAGTGGGGCTACAGCCCCAAAGAAAGTCAGGCGATCGCCAAGTTCGCAAGCGGGGTTTACAAATACTTCCGCCCAGAGATCAGCGGCATCGAGAACGTGCCGGATGGCCGCGTACTCATCGTGCCGAACCACTCTGGCCAGCTGCCCTTTGACGGCATGGTGGTCGGCACCGCGTGTCTGCTCGACGCCAAGCCGCCCCGCATGTGTCGAGCGATGGTCGAGCGCTGGGTGCCCACCCTGCCCTTCGTCAACGTGATGATGTCCCGCGCCGGCGCCGTGGTGGGCGACCCCATCAACTGCCGCAACCTCCTAGAGCAGGAGAACGCGATCTTGGTCTTCCCCGAGGGCGCCAAGGGCAGCGGCAAGACGTTTTGGAAGCGCTACCAATTGGAGCGTTTTGGGCGCGGCTTCATGCGCCTGGCCCTTCAAACCAAGAGCCCCATCGTGCCGGTGAGTGTGGTCGGCGCCGAGGAGTCGATCATTAGTATCCACGACGCCAAGGGCCTCGCGGAGATGTTCGGCATGCCGTATATGCCAGTGCCCGCGCTGCTACCCCTCCTAGGCCCGCTGTCGATGGTGCCGCTGCCCACCAAGTTCTACGTCGACTTTGGTGAGCCCATGAACTTTGAGGGCCCCTTCGACGATGAGGACGAGATCATCGACGTGAAGGTGGAGCAGGTGAGGGCCCGAGTGCAGTCCATGATTAACGACCGACTCGCCAAGCGTGAGTCGGTCTTTTGAGGAGTCTGCGATGAGTGAATCCAAGCGTGTACTTATCACAGGCATCGCAGGCGGCCTTGCGCGCCGCGTCGCCCAGATGCTCTTCGACCAAGGTTGTGAGATCATCGGCGTAGACTATCGGCGCCACGATGACCTGCCCTTTGCCGCCAAACTGTATCGGGCGAGCTATAATAAGACCAAGATTGAGGACATCTACCGGCGCCACACCCCCACCCATGTGCTGCACTTGGGCCGGGTCGGCAACCTCAAGGACAACATCGACAAGCGCTTCGATCTCAACGTGATGGGCAGCCGAAAGGTCTTGGACCTATCTGTGCGGTACAACGCCAAGCGGCTGGTTGTGCTTTCGACTTTTCACATCTACGGCGCCCACCCTCACAACCATGTGCCTATCTACGAGGATGAGCCGCTGCGCGCCGGCTCTGAGTTCCCTCAGATCGGGGACGCCATTCAGCTGGATAACCAGGCGGTCACCTGGACCTACCAGCACCCGGAGCTCAAGACGGCCATCCTGCGGCCCACGAACGTCGTAGGCCCCGATGTGACCAACGCGATGAGCAGCTTCCTTCGCCAAAAGCGCACGCCCGTCGTGATGGGTTTTGACCCCATGACCCAGTTCATTCACCAAGAGGACCTCGCGGAGTCTCTGGTGCGCATGGCCAATTGCGACGCCCGGGGGGTCTTCAACGTGGCAGGCCCCAGCCCCATGCCTTGGCGCTCCGCCCTCGATAGTATCGGCACCCAGACCGTGCCCGTGCCCGCCAGCATCGCGCATACCTACCTCAAGCTCGCGGGCCTGGTGACCAATACCTTCCCGCCCTACCTGATTCGGTTCTTCAAGTACCCGTGCATCATCTCGCATACGAAGATCGAGGAGGCCCTGGACTGGAAGCCCAAGTGGGCGGCTGAGGATGCCATCCTGGATACGGTGCGGGGACCGTCTCGGCTCAGTAGCAAGTGAGATTGCTTTCGGGGCCCCGCTGGAGAGTGAGAGCCGCTGAGTGCCCGGAGCGCGCCGCTGGAGAGTGAGAGCCGCTGCGCTCCCGGTGCCCGAAGCGCCCCGCTGGAGAGTGAGAGCCGCTGCGCTCCCGGTGCCCGAAGCGCACCACCCTCCCGGGGACCGGCGGAATGTAGCCGGAGCGCCCTGATAGACCCTCAAACCGCCTAGGTGGGGCCCCATGGAAGCCCAGCTGCGATAGACGCGAGTTGCTGCCCCAACTTCCCCCGGAGGGCGGCCCACTCCGGACACCTCGCGCTCCGCTCAGGCACTGCTAGCACGAGGCAGAAGAAGAGGATCCGTGCGGTCGACGAGCCCGGCCACAGTCAGTTGTAGCTCAAGTCGTCGCTATCGAAACCCACCTTGGGCCGTCCCCGTACCCCAGCGGTCAGGTCGACGGAGCGAGCCCCCGCGATGTCCTGCGGGCGACCGAAGGCGTAGCTGCCGATGATGACTTCCTTGTGAGCGCGCAGCAGCATCGGCATCAGCAGTAGTCCATGCACGAAGTCAAAGCCCCCACCACACCCGGCGATCAAGAGCCGTTGGGTCTTGGGGGACAGCAACTCCTGCGCAAAACGCGGCACCAACCCAGCTCAAGTATGGGTCTGACCGGCACGCACCGCGTAGCCGCACTTACGAAAAACATCTGCAAGGTCCCGAGGGCTCGCCGCGAACACATCTTCGAGCCAGCGCGCGGACTCGCGCACGGCCAGAAAGGCAGGTTCGAAGATGCGTACAATAGCCACTGGGGCGCTGTTGATCGGCGCTGTGTGCGTGGGGGCCTGCGGGCAGTCGACGCCGGGCGAAGACCCGCCCGAACCCCAAAACGAAGCACCGCCGGGGCCGCCGGCCACGCTGGTGGCGGACTTCGGACAAGAACACCGAGCGCGCTCGACGCGGTTTCAAGTGCGAGGCGCCGTCGGCGGCCTCGTGCATGGGAACCCACGGTCCGCGACGGGACGTCGATTGAGCTCGGCGGGAGGGAAGTGAGATGAACGTAAAGCAAGTATGCACGATGGTCATGATGATGTGCGCAAGCACGCCTGCATTGGCTCAGGTACCGAGCACGGTCACGTACCGGGGCTCGCTGTACGACGCGGACGGGCGCGCGGTGCAAGGTAACTTTCCGACTACGTTTTCAATCTACGACACGCCGGGAGGCGGCCGGCCGCTGTGGTCTGAGAGCCACGACGTGCAGGTCGAAGAGGGGCGCTTTTCGGTGGCGCTAGGGTCACAAAATACGCTCACGCCCGAGTTATTCTCCGCCCGAGAGCGCTGGCTCGATGTGTCGATCGACGGCGACGTGCTGTCACCGCGGCTGGCCTTGAGCAGCGCGCCCAGCGCCCTGGTCTGCGAGGACGCGGTGGGCGACATCAACCCCACGTCCGTCTCCATCCAGGGTGTGGGTCCGGTCATCGACGGGGCCGGGCGCTGGGTGGGCGATGCGACGGGGCTGGCCGGCCCCCAGGGCCCCGAAGGACCGCAGGGAACGGCAGGTGCGGCCGGAGCTGCTGGACCGGCGGGACCACAGGGCGCGGTGGGGCCCCAGGGACCCACGGGTGAGGTGGGGGCACAAGGCCCTGCAGGCGCGCGCGGCGCCACCGGACCGCAGGGGCCGATCGGCAACCAAGTGTGGTCCACCTCCGGGTCGCGCACCTTTCGCACCGGCGGCAACGTCGGCATCGGAACCTCCGCCCCGGCGGCCCCGCTGCACATCTCAACCACAGGCATACCAACACAACGCATCCAGAGCTCTTCGCCCATCGGCACCTGGTTCTCGCTCGGCAATACCGCCACCAACGGGCGCTGGTTCGTAATGCTCAATACCGGCCCCAACAACGGTGAGGGCGTGGGCAAACTCGTCTTCTTGTCCGCAGACAGCGCGACCTACACCCGGGCGCCGATCATGACCATGGTGCACGCCAACCGCCGCGTGGGCATCGGCACGATCAACCCCTCACACCTGTTGCACGTCAACGGCGTCGCGCGCTCATCGAGTTCGACCTGGGCCACCAGCTCCGATCGACGCATCAAGACGAACGTCAACGAGATCGAGGGGGCCCTAGACCGTGTGCGTCGATTCCGACCCGTGACCTACGCGTGGACTGAGGACTACCGCGCCGACCACGACGGGCTGCCCAAACGCAACTTTGGTTTCATCGCCCAAGAGGCCGAGCAGATCGTTCCCGAGATGGTTCGACAAGTGAAAGAGACCGTGGGGGGCCAAGTGATCCCGGACTTCCGAGTCATGGACCACAGCCCCTTGGTGCCCCTGCTCGTGGGTGCAGTCCAAGAGCAGCAGGCCACCATCGACGATCAAGCCCACCGCCTTGAGGCCCTCGAAGCCCGCCTCGCCGAGTTGGAGACGAAGCTGGGCCAATAGCTCAAGTGCCCATGACGCGACGCACGCCCCCGCCTCGTCCGGGTGCAGCCGCGCCCGCGCCACGCCCCGAACCCATGCAGAAAGGCGGTTGGCCCGCCCCATCGCCTGGCCCGGGCACTCGCCCCGGGCCGGAGGGCGCCCCGCGCATTGCCGGCATCAACGCCCCCATGATAGCTCCCGCCTTCATGGACAAGCCCAGGATCTCTGCGCGTAGAGCCCTTT
>SPJJ01020726.1_pt1 | contig 11180 bp, 11 predicted proteins | sample 3741741 | NCBI WGS metagenome assembly SPJJ01 (sample SAMN10925908, study PRJNA522277) | cold seep metagenome | isolation source: Elba SIP-enriched marine methane seep metagenome, extraction at timepoint T1 | place: Italy: coast of Elba, Mediterranean Sea | collected 2014-05 | reverse complement strand
TCGAGGACATGATGCGCGCGTTGGCCGACGAGTTTTGGCTGATCGCGCCAGACGTGCCCGGGTTCGGCCAGAGCGACCCGATCACCGAGCCATTGCGCCTGGACAGCTACGTCGAGCCCGTGCGCGAGGCCCTCGGCGTATTGGACGTGGGCCGCGCGTTCGTATTTGGTCATCACTCGGGCACGGCGGTGGCATTGCGTCTCGAGACCAGGCAACCCGGGTTCAGCCGGCGCATGGTGCTTTCGGGCCCCGCGGTTCTGTCGCCTGAGGTCAAAGGCATGCTCGAGGCCACGGTCCGCGCCGTGGAGCCAGTCGCAGACGGTAGCCACTTGTTGGCCATGTGGCAGCGCATTCGCGAAAAGGACATGAATGCGCCGCTGGACCTGAGCCAGCGCGAGACCGTTCTCAACCTGGTGGCCGGGCGGGTCTACGACAAGATGTATCGGGCGCTGTTGGCCTACGACTTTTTGGCCGACGCAGCCCAGGTCGGTTGTCCCGTACTCGTCACCGCCGGCGAGCGCGATCCGTTGTTTGGCGCTGTGGACGCCACCTTGCCCGTACTGCAGCACGGCCACAAGGCCGTGGTCGCCGGTGCGGGTACCTATCTTTGCGATCGCCGCGCCCGCGAGCTCGCCTCGTTGGTGCGCGAATTCTTCAACGAAAAGGAGATCTCATGATTCGTAGCGCAATCTTAGTCGTCGCCGCCTGTGCCTTGCTCGCTGCCTGCGGCAGTAAACGTGGTGAAGAAGTGCGCAAGGGCACCTTGCTCGAGCGTGTGGGCAACAACGACGGCATCGTCTCGGTGGTTGCCGACTTCTCGAAACGACTGCCCGCCCACGACGTGCTCAAGGCCAAGTTCTCGGGCGTCGATATGGCGGCATTCAAGGCCAACCTGGCCAATGAGCTGTGTGTTCAGGTCGGCGGTAACTGCCGGCGCGATGCGTCCATGCTCAAGGCGCGCGGTCTCAGCCAGGAACAGTACGACGAGTTCGTGGAGTTGTTCGTCGAGTCGATGAACGTGGTCAAGCTGCCGAGCAAAGAGCAGAACGACCTGATCGACGCGTTGTACGCGCTGCGCAAGAAACACTCCGGTGCCAAGACCGCCAAAGCCGAGCCGGGCAAGTGAAGCGGGTCGCTTTGATCACCGGTGCCAACAAGGGCATCGGCTTCGAGATCGCTCGTCAGCTGGCGGAACGCGAGTTCACGGTGATTCTCGGCTGTCGCAACGCCGCCGCGGGCCGCGCCGCCGCGGACGATATTGGGTGTACGCCGCCGCCTGTCGTGTGCCAACTCGACGTTACCGACGATGACAGCATTCGGCGGGCGGCGGCGTTTGTAACCAAACAGTTCGGCCGGCTCGACGTGCTGGTCAACAACGCCGGCGTGGCCCTCGACAAGTTCCGCTCGGCGCTCGACCTCGAAGCGGGCACGCTGCGCGACACCTTCGAGACCAACGTCGTGGGCGCGTTCGCGGTGACCAAGGCCATGTCTCCGTTGCTGATGATCACCGACGGCGCCCGGGTCATCAATCTATCCAGCGCGCTGGGATCGCTCGAGTCCATGGGAGGACTGACCCTGGCGTACCGCATGTCGAAGACCGCGCTCAACGCGATCACTCGCGTGCTGTCGGCGGAGCTCGCGGACCACGGCGTGTCGGTCAACTCGATGTGCCCCGGCTGGGTGCGCACCGCCCTGGGCGGGGCTGACGCCGAAAGAAGTCCGGAAGAGGGCGCCGATACGGCCGTGTGGCTGGCGACGGTGCAGCCGTCGCCGACCGGCGCGTTCTTCAAGGACCGACAGCCGCTGCCCTGGTAGCCGACAACGCAACCACCTGCTGATGAGGAAGCCATGACTGACGTTAGATCCGTCGACCAACGACTGACCGATACCGCACCGAAGGACCAACGCGCCGCCCATGACCGGTTCGCGACCGGCATGCGAGGTCTCGCCGACCAGGTGTACGCGGCCTTCGACCTCGAACCGCACGCCGCGTCCATACCCAACTACGCCAGTGCAGATGGCGCCATGCGGGGCACGCTCAAAGCATCGTCCGGTGGTGATCTGGATTGGGTGATCGACTCATGGGTGGGGAGCCCCGAACGCGGCTTCACCAATCACCATCTGACTCTGTGGGTCGGGGACCGAATCGCTGTGCCACACCTGGGCCTCGCCATTGGAACGATTCCTCAGCTGTTCTGCTTCTGTGACCTGGTGCCGCGCTCGGACCTGTGGGTGGACACCGACACTCTGGATCGCTACTACGAGCCGTTCAACGAGCGCTACATGGCGGTCGCCGCGGACGAGCGGTTTCGCCCGTTCATCAGTCGCGAGGTCTATATCCGGGAGGCGATTTCGCCCATCGGTCTGTGCATCGAAGGCGAGCCCACCCGGGCCAACATCGATTCGTGTCTCGGCTACTTCGCGGAGACCCTGCAAACCTGGATCGGCTGGGTAAAGGAAGCGCCGGAAGTACCGCTGGAAGACCGGGCGCGCTTGGGCGCGCGCGATGCGCTGATGCGTAAAACGATCTGCGAGCGCGACCCGGCCAACATCGTCGCCGAGAAAGTTCTCGGCGCCGACCTGACCAACCAACTCGTACGCACCCTGTCGGGGGCAGTGAGGCAAGAGGTATGAAGAACTACGGACCCGCGGGTGAGCGCCCGTATCAGTGTTTCATGGGCAAGTGGGAAGGCCTGTGCAAGACCTTCTCGGCTCGGGGACAGTTCCTCGAGGCGTCGGCCGTTCACATGGACGTCTACTGGGTAGACGACAACACCTGGCACCTGCACGAGCACTTCGACAACCTGTACGAGGTCGGCGAAACCGTGTTTCACACGGATATCAAAGTCGACGGGCCGTTCTGTCACGCCGAGTCGGAGCAGATCAAGATCTGGGGCACCGGGCTCACGCCTCGCAACTACGTATTCACCATCGAAAGCGGTGTGTCGAATACGACGGTCTACAACAATCACTATTTCCTCGATCACGACACGCGGCGGATCATCACCCACAAGCTGCGCGGAGGACAGACCCACCTGTTCCAGATTCAGGACTTCGCCAGGGTGGTGGCGCCGTGATCGTGCAGACCTCTGGCGATGGCGAGCGGTTCGCGGTCATCGCGCAGCTCGAGCACACGCGAATGGCCGGGCGGTTCGCAGCACACTGGGGCAATACCGAGTTCAGCGCGCTCGAACCCAAAGAGCTGATGGAGTACATGGTGACCCACCACGATCAGGGTTGGGAAGCGGTCGATGCGACGATCGGTCGCGACCCTGTAACCGGGCTGCCCTACAACCTGGTGCAGACGCCGCTACCCGAGGTGATCAAGAGCGGCCGACGCGGACCGGAGTTCAACGAGGCGCATCACGCGTACTGCGGCCTGTTGTCGAGTATGCACACCTACGGTCTGTATCACGGCCGCTACGGGCTCTCGGACAAGATGTTCGTAAACATGATCCCCGAGCAACACCGGCCAGCGGTCGACGACTTGCTGGCAACCGAGCTGGGCCGACAGAAACGCTTGCGCGCCGCGTTGGCAGACGACCCGAGCACAGCGCCGTGGGTGCACGAGGATGCGCTGTTTCACGCCTACAAGCAGCTGCAGTTCTTCGACACGCTGGCGCTGTATTTCAACTGCACCCACGAGCAGGCTCGCGCCGAGTCGGTGTTTCACAACGTGCCTCGAGCCATTGGCGACGACGTCGACGTCACGGTCCGGCGCACCGCCCCGGGCGTGTACTCGGTGGCCCCGTTTCCGTTCGACACTGCGGAGGTCGAAGTGACCTGCTCGGCGCGCTGGTTGACGCCTTTGCCGGAAGGGGCAGACGTGGCGGCAGAACTGGCGTCGGCCCCCGAGTATGTCGAAATCGTAACCCTGGTGGCATCATGAGTGGCGGCGGGTTTTGTCAGGCGGTGGGCGACTGGTTGGGCACCGCCGAGGTCTATGGCGGGGACGGGCGATTTTTGGGCAACGGCGTCGACAAGCGCCACGTGACCACCCCGGTTGACGACACCCGGGTGCGCATCGAGCTGTCGTTCACCGGACCGTTCAGCTTCGCCGGCCACTATGTGATCGATGATCGCGGCGATCACCGGCTGTACCAGGGGCCGATCAACGTGGGCTTCGCCGAGGCGCTGGGCGACACCGCGGTTCAGGCCGACAATTACTGGTCGGCCATCGGTATGACCCAACGGTTCCTGCTCATGGTTGCGCCCAATGGCACCCAACAGTTGTCTCTGGCGTTGCTGTCCCGGGGAGAGAGCCTGTGCTACGTGGTCGTCGGCGAGAACCACAAACAGACGGCGTGCGCGACTGAGGGGGCGGCGTTCGCGCCGAGCACGATCAATCGTGCCAGTGTGGACGTGACTGCGGATCCGAGCGCGGGTCGCGGTGAACTGTTGCTGCACCGGCCGGGGCGATGGCATGGCACGTTGCACACCAGCGGGCCCCAGCTCGGCGAGCTGGTCGACCACGCATACGAGCAGACGTTGCGCGAGCGTGAAGGTTCGTTGGTGTTGCGCAGTGTTGGCGGCCGTTTTGCCCCGGAGCCCCACGAGGTCGCTCTGACCACCAGCGGTTGGCACGCATGGACCACCGGTGGGCCGATCGCCGGCTCCTACAGCATCAGCGGTGGCCGCGCATCGAGCGGGCAGCTTCACTACCTGGCCGAGGAGCTACGGGTGTGGCGCCGAGAGGTCGTCAGCCATGATGGCGCCATCAAAGCCGTGGTCGAAAACTGGTACCGGGGCGGCGAACGCATTGGTACCCAACACGGAATGCTCCAGTTCGAGCCCGCATGAGCGATTCGTTCGCCGGCGCATGGGCGGTGCGCGAGTACGTATTCGATCCCGGCGGCGCCGCCCTGGGGACTGTCGCGCAACGCCGGCGCGTCGTCAGTCGTCCGGGCGGCGGCCTCCGGGTCATTCAGGACTGTGTGCCGGATCCGTCATTGGCGGGCCATCCCATGGACGAGTTCCGCGGCCACCACGAATTCGATCTGACCAAACAGGGTAGCCTGCGCCGATACCACGGACCGGACGTGGTGGGGAGCGCGGTGTCCTACGGAGACGGTGCGATGCTCGGCCGGGGTGTGTGGACGCGCTTTGGCTACAACTTCCAGTCGTGGGCGGTCATGCTCGGTCCCGAGCGCCAGCTCACGGGGGGCAGGTTCAGTCGCGCTGGCAAGACTATGGCGGTGATCGTCGGCATCGCGGAACCGGAGCGCGAGGGGGCCAGCCCCAGTCTTGCCGAGCCGACCACACCCCAGGCGGTTTCCAAAAGCTGGGCGGGGACCTCCGAGTTGTTCAGCAGCGAGTTGGGCGCGCGTCTGCATTCGAGCCTGTCGCGAGCCTACGATGCCCACGGGTTTCGAGAGCGCGGCCAGTACGCCTGGTCGATCGACCTGTCCAGCGTCGACGGGGCGTTCCGAGCGTCCGGTAGTAGCGGAGGCGAGACAGTGATTGGCTTTGCCCGGCGCTACGGATGGGTGACGTATATCGAAGCCGCTTCTTCTGACGGCGGCCACGTCGACGCGATCGAAGCCTTCGACCCCGCGAGCGACACGCTGGTGGGGTTTCGGCGATCGGGCGAGGGCGAAACCACTACGCAAGTCGAGGTCATTCGCTTGCAGGCACAACGAGGACACGATGAGTGACAGAGCGAGCAAGTGGCAAAACAGCATCGAGGGCACGTGGCATGGAATTCCATCGGTGTTCGATCGTGACGGCAACCACGTAGGCCACATCAAAGTCGACCGTTCGAGCGTGGACAGCGAAAACGGTGTCACCTATTTCATGGACACCAGCGTGGATATCGCCGGGCCGTTACGCGCGCGGTTCGAAGCGGATCGGTTCGCGTTCGGCGTCGAGGACGTGGGCGGTGATCGCTGCTACATGGGGCCCGACTTCGTCGGCGCGGGGCATCCTTATGGCGCCCTGGTGGATGCTCACTACTATTCACCGGGGTGGATGACCGACCTGCGCACCATGGTGCACATCCTGCCGGACGGCAAGACTCAGGCGTATTCATCGTTGTTGTACGAAGGGCCGACCATCGTGGCCGTGTTCAACGGCCTGTACCGCATGTCGACCGACTACGAAACCAACCCGCAGACTCGTGAAACCATCGATGCGTTTACCGCCGGTGAGCGGACCAACGGCAGCAAGTCTCACGTGCTGCCGTTCAAGCACGCCGGCAGTTGGACCGGCAACATGGCGGTATACGATCCCAAGGGTGCGTCGGCAGGTGCGGCCGAGGTGAGGGTCGACTATCGGCCGACATCGCTGCTGCGAGCCGACGTACAGCTCCACGTGGTTGGCGACATCGAGCTGCACGCGAGCTACACCCGTTCGCGCAACGGCAATCGACATTGCTTCGAGGGGCCCGAGCTGTACGGCAATGCGATTAGCTACGGTCGCGCTCTGTATACGACCCAACATCTATACGGCCGTCCGCTCAAGATTCGCGGCCGCGAGTTCTTGATCGACGACCAGCACAACATGAGTGTGGCGTGGCAGGTGTTCGGTTCCGATCGCATGCTGCTCACCCTGTATGGAGTGCTGTCCTGGCAGCCGGGCGAAGAGGTGTTATCGGCAGCCAAGCCTCGGGCAAGATAGTGCCGGTGTACAGGGTTCACATCCGAGCCTAGCTGTCTCACGTGAGACCCCCGGATATCGGTTTCCGGCTAGTCGACTGACCACCCTGATCGGTCTGGCTCATAGATTCTCGTACCCTAGCTAACTGTTCGAATTGGAACGAAAGATGCTGGGCCTGGCGTCGATGAGTACCGCTGGAACCTGCATTCGCGCGCTGGCCCTTGGGGTCGGTGTCCTGACAACCGCGGCCTGTGTCGCCGGTGAGCAAGATACTTCCGTATCCCAGACCACCCAGGCGTCGACCTTCGACTGGGGCAGCGACTGCTCCTCCGGATCAGGCCAATTTACCGACTCGATCCCCCTGCAGCAGACCAAGACGATTGGCGAAATCCCCGCGAACAAGCGCAACGTCACCATCCTGCTCGACGCCAACGCCGACGTCGACGTCCAGTTGGTCGACAAGCTGACCGGTGACGAGATCATCGCCTGGCCGAGCGGCCTGCTCAACGGCGACAGCTTCGCCTGCGCCACCTATAAGGATGTGGAGTACTGCTACAGCGGCTACAACGGTCTTGACGGCAACTGGGGCAAAGAGCAGATCGAAATCCGCGGCAACTCCAACCGCACCCTGGTGATGAAAGCGTTCGGCTACCAGGCCGGCGATGCTGACGTGACCTACGCTTGGCAGCCGACGACTACGTGTAACGAGAAGGGCAACGGCAGCTTCACCACGTCCCTCAACAAGGATGAGGTCGAGACCATCGGCGACATCCCCGCCAACAAGATCGACGTCGAGATCAAGCTCGACTCGAATCAGGACCTGGACATCCAGCTGTTCGACGGTGAGACCGCGCTGGTCAAGTGGCCCAACGGTTTGCTCAACGGCCCCAACACCCAGGTGTTGCAGCACAACGGCATGAAGATCACCTGGAGCGGTTACAACGGTGATGGCACCCTGGCTGGGCTCGGCAACGAGTACATCCGCATCGAAGGTCGGGTTAGCTCGACCCTGACCATGAAGGCGTTCGCGTTCCAGTCCGGTTCGGCCGAGGTGACCTACGAGTGGGGCATCGGCGCCGGCGCGGCATGCGGCTCCTTGGCCCTGCCGGTTTGCGCCGACGGTTTCACCTGCAAGAACGGCAACGACGGCAACATCGCCGTGGACAAGCCGGGCACCTGCCACAACCAGTTCTGGTGCGAGAGCAACGCGAGCGTCGACAGCGACTGCAATGGCCTGATTCACCCGGCGGTTCCCGGCTCGTGGGCGTGCGAAGAGTTCACCTGCAAGTGGCAGATGACCATCCCGGAGCAGACCTGCTCCCTGGCCAACCAGGCGTGCCCCCAGGGCTACGAGTGTCAGATCGGTTGCCCGACCGGTGAGAACTGCGGCATCAATCCTCCGGGCGTTTGCCTCAAGACCTGCTCGCTGTTCAACCAGGACTGCCCCGCTGGTACCAGTTGCCAGGTCGGCTGCCCGAGCGGCCAGAACTGCGGCATCAACCCGCCGGGTATCTGCGAGCCGCTGTAAAACGCTCGACCCAATTGTGTTACGCCGCCCCGCTAGCCTGGCGCAGAACGCTCGGGCTAGACGGGGCGAGCCATTTTCGGCACGGATGGACGCCGCTGCGGGGACGCGCGCGGCATTGACCTGAACATCTAGCTGATGTGCCGCGGTTCTTGCGCTACCTTTCAGCCAGGGGGAATCAATGCGCGAATCGTTTGTCGCAATCGTTGTCGCAGGTCTTGTTGGCTTGGCATCACCGGTCGCCGCGGAGCAGCCGCGAGCAAAGCCCAAAACAGTACCCGGGATGGCCGGCCGAGCGGCGCTGACGTTCGGCCCGGGCAACGTTGGCAAAGGCATGCCGGCGAACCTCGTGCGCCGGGTGCTGTTTCGCAACAAGCGCAAGCTGCGCGCGTGTTTCAATCCCAGCGGCATCAACCGCCACAAGTACGTCAAGGTGGTGTTTGCCATTCCGCCCTCGGGCAAAGTCGTCATGGCTCAGACCCGTGGTGCGGACCCGCGCATGCGGGGATGTATCGAGGCCACGCTCAGAGGCATCCAGTTTCCCAAGCCCCAGGGCAACAAGACCGTGCCCGTGTTCTACGAGCTGCGCTACGTGGGGGCGCCGCTGAACATCCGCGGCGGAACAGGGATGCCGGGGACCATTGGACCCGGTCGCATCGGTGGCGGCGGACCGCGGATCGGTGGTGGACTTCGCCTGCGGCCACGGTCCACGCCGGCTCGCCTGCGCCTGGCTGGGCCCATCCGGGTGCAGGGTGGCCTCGACAGGGCGATCGTACGCCGGTATCTGCGCCGCACGCGCCGCCGACTCATGTTCTGCTATGAGCGACGCTTGCTCGTCATCCCCAAGCTACGCGGCATGATCAACGTTCGCTTCGTGTTGTCGCCGGTCGGCAAAGTACTCAGGGCGGTTACCAAAGGCTTCGACGGCGGTGTGGACAAGTGCATCTCCACGGCGATTCGAGCGATTCGGTTTCCAAAGCCGCGTAGCGCTGGCGTCACGATCATTCGAGTGCGCTACCGCGCGACCCCGCCACAGGCGACCCGGCGGGGACCGTCCGAGTTCGTGTCGTTCCCCGGGTTCCGGGGCAAGCTGGTCAGCAAGGGTGGCTTGGGTGCGCGTTTCCGTCCCCACGCGGTCGTGCGCACCCGCGCCAAGCAGCTGCTGCGTTGCTACACCCGAGTCGCACAATCGAAAAAGGGTGGCCGGGCCAAGGTTACTACCCGGTTCAACGTGCGCGCGGACGGTAAGCCGGTATCACTGATCGCCTGGGGAACCCGTCCCGTCGCCGGTTGTGTGGCGTATCAGATGCGCAAGCTGCGCTTCCCGCCGGGTAACCCGTTGATGAAGGTCGTCTACCAGCTTCGCTACGGCACTCCGCGGAAGCCACGGCGCTAGACTACGCGATCGCACCAAAACAAAACGCCGGGGTGACCCAACGTCGCTCCGGCGTGTTTCGTTTCGGCGGCGGGGCTGGTTACATCAACATGCCACCGTTGACGCGCATGACGTGACCGGTGATGTAGCTGGCCTCCGGCCCGGCGAGGAACGCCACCACGTCGGCGATTTCGCGCGGGGCGCCGATGCGCTTGAGCGGGATCGAAGCCAGCAGTGCCTCCCGCGCCGCTTCCGGCAGTGACTCATCAGTCATATCGGTCTCGATATAGCCAGGCGTCACCGCATTGACCGTAACGCCTCGGCCCGCGAGCTCTTTGGCCAGCGCCTTGGTCATGCCGATGAGACCCGCCTTTGTTGCGGCGTAGGCGGCCTGGCCGCCATTGCCGGCTTCGCCGACGACGGAGCTGATGTTGATCACGCGGCCATCGGCCTTGGCCTTGAGCAGGGAGCGCGCTGCGGCCTGGGTGCAGTAGAAGGCACCCGCCATGTTGACATCGACGCTGCGTTGCCAATCTTCTTGTTTGAACCGAAGCACCAGGCCGTTGACCGCGATGCCGGCGTTGTTGACCAGGATGTGCAGACCGTGCTCTTTGGCCAAAGCCGCGATGGCCTCTTGGGCCGCGGCTCGGTCGGCGACGTCGAAGCCCGCGAGCACCGGTTCACCACCGGCTGCGCTCACCAACTCCGCGGTCTCTTTGGCGGCATCTTCGCGGGACCGGTAGTTGATGATCACCTTGGCGCCACGCTGAGCCAGGGCCTGGCAGATGGCGCGGCCGATGCCGCGGGACCCGCCGGTGACGAGAGCAACCTTGTTTTCCAGAGCCTTGTCGATGATTGCCATGTCGCCAGGTAACACGATTCGTTCGCCTTGAGAAACCGGGCGAAGTCACTGTTTTGGCATTTTGCCCGGGTCCAAATGATGATGCCGGGTTGCCCGTGTAGTATGCGGGGGTGATGGGCAATACCGATCCACCAATGAAACAAAGCCTGGCCGAGTGGCTGGGCCAGGCGCCGTTTACTCTGACGATGTCCTCGGGTTTCTTTGGCTTCTTCGCCCATACCGGTGTCGTGTCTGCGCTGACCGACGCGGGGATTCGCCCGGCCAACATTACCGGTTCGAGTGCCGGCGCGCTGGTTGGTGGTCTACTCGCCGGTGGTGTTCCCGTCGACACCATCGCCGACGAGCTCACCTCGCTCAGCCGAGCCGACTTCTGGGACCCGCGACCGGGCCTGGGGCTGCTGCGTGGCAAAGCATTTCGGCGCATTCTCGATCGCGTCTTGGTCACTCGGCGGATCGAGCGCTGCACGTTGCCCGTGCGCATCTCGGTGTTCGATGTGATTCGCCGGCGTACCTTGGTGCTGGAACACGGTGATCTGGCCTCGGCGATCCACGCGTCGTGCGCGGTGCCCGTGATGTTTCACCCGGTGTGGCGCGACGGCCGTATGTTGGTCGACGGCGGCGTTGCCGATCGTCCGGGTATCGCCGGTGCGGCTCCAGGAGCGCGGGTGCTGTATCACCACCTGGCGTCCCGCTCTCCGTGGCGGCGCAAAGGCAGTCCGGCGCTGCGCATTCCGGCTCGGCCCAAGCTGGCGTCACTGTGTTTCGAGTTGCCGCGGTCGAACCCGTTTCGTCTCGACCAGGGCCGCCGGGCGATGACGATCGCG
>SPJJ01020040.1_pt1 | contig 11183 bp, 7 predicted proteins | sample 3741741 | NCBI WGS metagenome assembly SPJJ01 (sample SAMN10925908, study PRJNA522277) | cold seep metagenome | isolation source: Elba SIP-enriched marine methane seep metagenome, extraction at timepoint T1 | place: Italy: coast of Elba, Mediterranean Sea | collected 2014-05 | reverse complement strand
GTGAAGTCGAAGCCCTTCACCGACGGCAGCGTGAGAGCTGAGACGATCTCGGTGGCCACGGCATCCCAGGAGGGTCCCGGGGTGGCGCTGACGGTGGCCAGCAGCAGCATGGTGCCGGTCGACATCATGCTCAGCGCGGGGCCTTCAAGGTGATTACGCTCAGCACTGGGTGCCGCTCGGACAGGTCCAGGCTCAGGGGGGCCGGCCGGACCGAGATGCCCGTAGAGGGGCCGCCGTCGAGGTTGAGGGCAAAGTCCAGCGCAAGCTCCTCATCGATGGCGCCCAAGCCATCGGGCCCCAGCAAAGACATGAGCTCATAGAGTGTCGGGCCCGCCGCGCGGCCGCCGTCGGCGTTATAGATGACGACCAGGGCCAGCCGGCCGCGCTGGTCGGCGCCTACGATCGTGCGGTTGGCGCGGGCGCCGTCATCCGAGTGAATGCCTGGTCGCCCGCCGATCTCGATGATCCGGGGGCCGGCCTGAATGGCGATCTCGGCCTCCTCAAAGCTGCGCTCGCCGACGAGGTCTCTGTCCAGCAGCGACACGGCCTTATCTTGCACAACCAGGACTCCGCTTCCCGCCGCGCCGGCGCCGGAGACAAAACGGCTGATCGTCTCGCCCGCGCTGACCAGCAGGCCGGTGGGGCGAAATTGCTCTGTGAAGTAGCCCGCGTTGACGACCACGTCTCGGTCCTCAGCGATCTTATTGAGGGCAGCCCGCTTCTCGTTGAGCGCCAGGCCGACATCAACGACCCTTGGATCCGCAAAGAAGGCGACAAGCCGGCCTGCACGTTGGCTCTTGCGCCGAACGCCCGCTGATACCATCAACAGCCCGGGGATCTGGCGCTTCACCTGTGCCTTGCTCAGGTGCAGGCTGCCTTTCGCCGTAGTGCCGAGGTTGCCAAAGAGCTGAAGCAGCACGACGACCGCAGCGGCCAACAGCAGCAGAACGGCGCGTGGGCCGCTGAGCGTATTGGGCATGCCCGTCACCACTTACTCGTACTCGTCGAGCATGAACTCATCGGGTGGAGCTGCATTTGGCACGAACTCTGTGGGCTCTGTACCGGAGATGAAGGGCTCCACGAGGGCGCCATCCACATCCGAGGCGGTGAGTTTGCCGCTCGCGGGATCCACGGTCGCGAAGACGATGTTCGACGGCGCTACGAAGTCCCGGACTGGGGTGCCCTCGGTGGCCTGGGTCATAAAGTCCAACCAGATCGGGATGGCGGCGCGGCCACCGGTCTCGGTCGGGCCGAGGGGGTCGTTATTATCAAAGCCTACCCAGACACCTACAACCAAGTCTGGTGTGAAGCCGATGAACCAGGCGTTACGCGCCTCATTCGTAGTGCCTGTCTTGCCCGCAACGGGGCGCTTGAGCGCCTTGACCCGCTTGGCGGTGCCGTCCTCGACCACCGACTGCATCATGCTCGTGATGAGGTAGGTGAGGTCCTGGGGGATGGTCTGCTCAGGGGTATTATCGTCCTCAAAGAGCACCTTGCCCGTAGCGTCGGTCACCTTGCGGATGAAGATCGGCTCCGCGCGGCGCCCACCTGAGGCGAGCGTCGCATAGGCGTTGGTCATCTCCAGCGGCGTGACGTCCCCCGAGCCCAGCGCCAAGGTCAGGTTCTTGGGCATGGTGCTCTTGATGCCTGCGCGTCGGGCGAGGTCGAGGACCGCGTCGGGCTTGAGTTTGTCGATCAGCTCCACCGAGCAGATGTTCTTCGACAGGGTGAGCGCGCGTCGCAGGGTGATCTCCCCGTCGAAGGTGTGCCCATAGTTCTGAGGCTTCCAGGTCTTGCCCAGCCACTCATCGTAATAGACCCGCGGTGCGTCGAGGCACTTGGTCACCGGGGTGTAGCCCAGCTTTTCGAAGGCCGCGCCGTAGACCAGGGGCTTGAAGGTAGAGCCCGCCTGACGCCGTGCCTGCACGGCGCGGTTGAATCGGCCGGCTCCAGCGCCATAGCCGCCCACCAAGGCCCTGACCTCGTGGTTGTGGGGATCGATGGCGACGAGGGCAGCCTCGGCCTTGGGCACCTGCTCCAAGATTCCGACAAATCTCGGCACCTTCGGTTCGGTCTTGCCCTTGTGGGGCTTCGGCGCCGTCGCCCGCACCATGACCACATCGCCCACATTGACGACATCGGTGGGGGCGCGCGGACGCTTGGTCCAGCCCTTTACGCTGAATCTGCGGCCCCAGCTGAGGCCGGTTCGAAGCGGCAAGTGAACCTGCACGCCCCCGAGGTCGACGACCGCCTCCTGCGCCGAGTCCGAGGAGGCGATCACGATGCCCGTATAGATCTTTTCTAGCTTGAAGCCCTTGAAGCGGGCGGCGTTGACCAGCTCGTCGACCGCCAGAGGGCGAGGCAGGCGCTCCACCGCCGAGAGGTTCCAGACCACGACGCCGCCGTCCTTACGCTTGTTTGCTACTTTGGCTCGCTTGGCCTGGAGCTTGTCGCTCAGGGCCTTGTGTGTGTCGTCCTCGAGGTTAGCCAGCGGACCTCTCCAGCCCTGGCGTTTGTCCAAGGCGCGAAGGCCGGCTTGCACCGCGCCCTCGGCGGTCTGTTGCCAGTGGGGTTGCACGCCGGTGTAGACCCGCAAGCCTCCGGAGAGCGTCATATCCTCGCCGAATCTGTCTTCCAGCACCGCGCGCACATAGGCCGCATAGTGGCTGTTCTTCACCCAAACGGTATCGTCTCGCTCCCAATCCAACTGGATCGCGGAGGCCTGGGCGGCCTTGTGGGTGGCGTCGTCGATCTTGTTGAGGGTGTGCAGGCGTCCCAGCACATAGGTGCGCCGCTTCAGGGCTCGCTCGGGATGTTTGTAGGGATCAAGGCGGGAGGGGGCCTGAGGCAGCCCCGCGAGCAGGGCGGCTTGCTGCACGTTCAGGTCAGCCACATCCTTGCCGAAGTACACACGCGCGCCCTCTTGGACCCCGTAGGCGCCGTGTCCGAAGTAGATCTGGTTGAGGTACAGGTACAGGATGTCCTGCTTGGACAGGGCTTGCTCCAGCCGCCGCGCGAGGATCATCTCCTTCAGCTTTCGAACGTAGGACTTTTCGGGCGTCAGGAAGAAGGTCTTCACGGTCTGCTGGGTGATCGTGGAGCCGCCGCAGACCTTTCGACCTGAGATGGTATTTTTGACGGCGCAGCGCGCGATGCCGACAAAGTCCAAACCCTCGTGTTCGAAGAACTCATCGTCTTCCGAGGCGATGACAGACTGGACCATGATCTGGGGGATGCGCTCGTAGGGCACCAAGGTGCGCCGCTCCTTGGCGAAGCGCGCCACCACATTGCCCTTGGGGTCCATGATTGTGGTGGCCTGGTGAGGGCGGTAGTCCGCCAGGGATTGGATCTCGGGCAGGTCCTGAGCCAACACACTCAGCATCACCAAGCCTCCGCCGCCGCCCACGACCAGACCGAATAGGCCGAGCACGGCCAGGCCACGACCCAGCCGCTTCCAGCGGCTGCGGGAGGCTGGAGCGACCACCGGCGTCGTGAGCGTCTGATCTTCGGGGCGCACCACAGGTTCTTTGCTGTGCGCCTTCACGATGACGGTTTCGTCTTCCATGGCTTTGGTGCCCATGCCCTCCTACAAAGCAAGTCGGGGGCCTGCGCTGAGATGCATCCAACCACTTGATATTCCTAAGGGCAACGTCGGAGCCCCGGGGCCCCGGGTACCGACGACCACCGCCCAACGGGCCGCTGCTACCCGCCCCATCGCGCCGTGCCGATGCAGGCTCGGCAAAACGTTCAACAAAGTCGGCCCATCCGTCGATTCCCCCGGCTGAGAGTCACGTGAGGCAAGGCGTACACATCCTCCGAAGTGGAGATCTGGTGGACGGTAAGTATCGGGTGCGGGCCCACCTGTCGTCTGGAGGCATGGGCGATGTCTACGAGGCCGAGCACGTCTATACACACCGGCAGGTGGCCCTCAAAGTGATGCGTCACCGCACTGAGGGTGCGGAGCAGCTCTTTGTACGCGAGGCCGAGGCGGTCTGCGCCGTGGATCATCCCGGGGTCGTAGAGATGCTCGACGCGGGTCGCTCTCAGGAAGGCACCTGGTATGCCGTGTTCGAGCTGCTGGAGGGGCTCGACCTGGAGGCGATCTTCTCCGGAGGTGGCCTCGGGGCCCAGGAGCTCACTCGGGTCACCCTGGACCTGCTCAGGGCGCTCGCCGCGACCCACGCCGAGGGTTATGTGCACCGGGATGTGAAGCCCGCGAACGTCTTCATCAGCTTCGGTCCCACCGGTGCTGGGCAGGTTAAGTTGCTCGACTTTGGCATCGCCGAGCGCATGGGCCCGGACGGCGCGCCCGCATTGGGGCACCGGGTCGGCACCCTGGAGTATATGAGCCCCGAACAGGCCCAAGGTCATAACGTCGATGGTCGCACGGACGTATGGTCGGTGGGCGCGCTGCTATTTCGGGGCCTCACGGGCCGCAGTCCGATTGTCGCGCGTCGCTCCACGGAGGCGCTGCGGCGTCTCGTCTTCGAAGATGTGCCCTCGGTGGGCAGCCTGCGCGAAGGCCTGCCCGCAGATTTAGTTGCGGTCGTAGATCGCGCTGTGGCTCGAGATCCTGAGCGCCGGTGGGCGTCCGCTGCAGACATGGCTCAAGCGCTGCTTTGCCTCGATTCAGAGGAGTTGCGCTGCGTCGAGCCCCCCAGCCCGGCACCTCCGCCCACACCGGTGCGCCGCCCCAGCCAGCGCCGCTTCTGCATTCAATCGACGGTGGACCTGCTGCCCCAAGCCAGCTGAGCGTTACTCTGAGACCTCGGTGGCGACAAAACCCACGGTCGCTGGGTCGTTGAGCGGGAACTCGGCGCGAAAGAAATCGAACCTGCGCTTTAGGTTGAGCAGGTAGGCCTCACCTGCCGGACTGTCGCGCACGTTGGCGAGCAAGGGGTCCTGCATGAACCAAGGCCAGCACTGCAGGCCCGAGTCCGCCGCGCGCTGCAGCCAGTGCAGACCAGCTTGCGGGTTATGGAGTAGACTCTCGGCGCAGGCGAACAGGTGAAAGCAGTGGCGAGGGTGCAGCTCAGACTTGAGGTTGGCCTGCGCCCGTCGCATGAGCTGTCTCGTTTTGTGCTCATCGACGCGTTCGGCGTGAATCACCGCCATCAGGGCCAAGGACAGCGGGTCATTGGGCCGCTGCTCCAGATTGCTTTGAAGCGCTTGGTCGGCCTCATCGGCCTGTCCGCGCAGTATCTGGGCGCGAGCGAAGAGCCACCAAAACAGGGGGTCCTCATGCTTTGGATCCAGTCGTAGAGGTCGCGCCAGAGATTGCGCGGCGCGGTCTGGACGACCGGTGATGAGGTACAAAGAGGCGCTCAGGAGCACCATGACCTCGTCGTGGGGGTCGACGGCGAGTCGGCGCGCTACCGCACCCTCCGCTTGCTCGAAGAGGCCTACGTGGGCCGCGATCGTCGCCCAAAGGCGCAGAGCGCCGACGTGATCGGGGTCCGCGATCAGCGCGGCCCGCAGCTCCCTCAGGGCGGTCTCCGCGGGGAAGCTGAAGGTCTTAGTCCACAATAAGCGCGCACGGGCGACGCGCACATCCGGCAGGTCCGGGGCCAGGGCCTCAGCTCTTTCCAGGGCGGTCTGGGCGCGGTCCAGCCAAGTGGCATCGAGGTGGCCAGTATTGAATAGGGCCGCCGCAGCTTCCGCATATAGGGCGTGGCCCAGCGCCATGTCCGGGTCGATGCGAAGGGCCTGCTCGGCCAGATCGAGGGCCACGCTGGAGGGCGTGGAGATCCCCGTGAGGGCCTGCCGAGCCCGCAGCGCATACTTCATAGCCCGTGGGTGCGGCGGGTCTGGGGGTTCACCTTGCAGCTTAGGTTGCGTGATTGGGCCGGCGCCCAGGGCCTGCACCGCATCGAGCATGGCGGCGGCGTCGGCGAATCTGTGCTCTGGTTTTTTTTCCAGGGCCCGGCGCACGACGGCCGCCAACTCGGGCGAGCAGGCATCCGGCGGAAGCTCCGGGGCGGGCTTGTGCACCACGGCAACGAGCAGCTCACCGAGGGTGCGACCGGTGTGGCACTGCGCGCCCGTGAGCATTTCGTACAGGACGGTGCCCAGGGCGTAGATGTCGGTTCGCGGGTCCACAGGGGTGCCCTGAATCTGCTCGGGCGCCATATACCGGGGGGTGCCTGTGATGCCTGTATTGGACAGGCTGGTGGCCTCGCTGACCTCGTCCAGCACGGGCTTAGCGAGACCGAAGTCCAGAATCTTCACCTGGTCCCGGCCGGAGATGAGGATGTTCTCCGGCTTCAAGTCGCGGTGCACCACGCCCTCCGCGTGGGCTTGGCAGAGTCCCTGCAAGATTTGTTGCAGCAGGTCCAGGACACGGGCCTGGGGCATCGGGGTGCCCAGCTCGTTGCGAAGCTGTCGACCGGGCACGAACTCCATGGCGATGAAGGGCACGCTGTCGTGCTCGCCCACGTCGTAGACGTGCGCGACCGCCGGGTGGTTGATCCGGGCCGCCATCCGGGACTCGCGGGCGAAGCGCTTGCGCGCGTGCGCGTTGTCCGCTCTCAGGGGAAGCAGAAGCTTGAGGGCGACGATGCGATCTAGGGCGTCATCCCAGGCCCGGTAGACCTCGCCCATCGCGCCCTCGCCGAGTTGGTCTAAGACCACGTACCGGCCGACTTTTGTGCCGGAGGCCAGCATCTACAGAACCATACGCCAGACGGCGTCCCGCTCACAGGCTGCTGAGTGGGCTTTGAAGCAGGAATCGGTGGCTGATCAGGCCGTCGCTGTCCTCGACCGTGCTCTCGAGCGCCGCGTAGCGATCTCGAATCGCCAGTACTTCGTCCTGCACGGAGAGGAAGGCGTCGACGACCTCCGGGTCGAAGTGCCGGCCCTTTCCCTGCTCGAGCACCTCGATGCCCTTTTCGAGCGCGAACGCCGGCTTGTAGCAGCGCTTGCTTAAGATAGCGTCGAAGACGTCAGCGACGGCGACGATGCGGCCCTCGATTGGGATTTCGGCGCCCTTGAGTCCATAGGGGTAGCCTTGGCCATCAAACTTCTCGTGGTGGGTGAGCGCGATGTTCTGGGCCATCTGAAGCAACTCAGATTGCGCGCCGGCCAAGATCTCACCGCCCTTGACGGTATGCTGCTTCATGACCTCGTACTCTTCGGCAGTGAGCCGACCGGGCTTTTTGAGAATTGCGTCCGGGATACCAATCTTGCCCACGTCGTGCATGGGGGCCGCGAGCCGAATGGTCTCTGCGTAGGCCGCGTCCATGCCCAGGCCACGGGCCAAAGTGGCCGCGTACTCACTCATCCGGTGAATATGAAAGCCGGTGTCGTGGTCCCGGTGCTCGGCGGCCACCGCGAGCCGGAAGATGGTATCCATCGCCGTCTCGCGCAGGCGGCGCACCAAGGTGGCGTTCTTGAGCGCACCCGCGGCGGCCGCCGCGATGCCGTGAAGGATGCGCAGATCGTCGTCTGTGAACGCAGAGCGCACGCCAAGGGTATCGAGGTAGATCACACCCAGCGCCTCGTCACGATGCAGCAGGGGCGCACAGATCGCGGAGCGGATGTCCTGGTCCACGATGCTCATGTTGTTGTCGAAGCGGGTGTCCTGGCCTGCGTCCAGGGTCAGCACGCCCACCCGGTCTCTAAAGGCGCGATACGCGATGGTCGAGCTGATGCGCGGCTCGAGGTCAGGGTCCGCCGCGGCGCCCAGGCGGGAGGCCCGGATGTTGAGCTGCTCGCCGTCCGCGGTCATCACGACCGCCCTGTGTGCAGGATAGGTTTCAAACAGCGCGTCGAGGATGCGCTCCAGCAGCTTTTCGACGTCCAGCTCGTCGGAGATGATGGCGTGGGCCTTCAGCAGGGTCTGAAGGTGCTCGCCAGCCTGGCGCACGTGCCCCAGGTCGGAGTCGTTGAGGTCCTGCCCAAGGCTGCTGGGCTCCGGCGGCATGACCCGCAAGCTGTCTGGCAGCTGCTCGTCCAGCATCGGCAGGGGCGTTGCCATGATCGGCAGCCGAAGGTCGAAGGCTGGCATCTCGGGCAGGGTCTGGGTGTCCGGGCCTTCGTCTTTTTCGGCGGTGAGCCGAAAGCGCACCGTGGTGCGGCCCATGGTGACGCGCGCGTGGTCTTGCAGGTCGACGCTCCCCTGCACGGGGTGTCCATCGACGACGGTGCGCCCCTTGCCCGACAGGTCCTCAAGGACCCAGCGGGGCCCACGACGCTCGATCAGCGCGTGAAAGCGAGACATGTGCTCGTCCCTGAGCGTGAGCATGTTCTCCGGACGCCGGCCCATCGTGACCCTATCGTCGAAGTCGAAGGTGCTGCCGGCCTGCGGTCCACTCAATACAACGACGCTCGCCCAGGCCATCGCCGCCAAGCGTCGCCGTGCCCGGGGGGTCTGTCAAACGTCGCCCGCCCCAAGGCTGCCGAGCTGGTCGGTTTCGAGTTATGGGTGGGGGATGACACCAGGTCTGTTGATTTTGGCTGAGCGTGTACCGCCTCAGCGTGGGGGCCTCGCTGTGGCTACGGGCCGCATCGCCCAGCATGCGCTGCAGGCCGGTATGCGGGTGCATGTGGTGCACCCGACCCGGGATCTGGCGCCGGGTGATACCGGGCATCGTGAACGGGATGGCGTGCAGCTTCACCCCATCGGCGCCTATGACAGCGATGAGCAGACGCTGAGGGCTTGGTACGGCTTCGCAGAGCGGGTCGCCCAGGCAGAGGCGCTGTCTGTGGTGCACGGCATCTATGCCACCCGGGCCGGCTATCTCGCGGCGATGCTCGGGGCCCGCACCCAGCGCGCATCCGTGGTCAGTCTGCGGGGCAATGACCTGGACCGTGGTCTGTTTCGAACCCAGGACCTGCCGTTTTTGGACTTCGCGCTGCGGAGGGCCACGGTGGTGACCGGGGTCAGCGCTGCGTTGAGCGAGACCGCGGCGGCGGTCTCGGGGCGCCCGGTGCGCCATGTCACCAACGCGGTGGATGCGGATCGTTTTGAAGTGTGCGGCGCCGATAATACCCTGCGGGCCGCGCTGGGGCTGGGGCGCAGCACGGTCTTGGGCTTTTTGGGCGAGCTTCGGGAGAAGAAGGGCATGCGCTACCTGCTGCCGGCTCTGGACGCTCTGATCACCCGAGGGCGGGACGTACGCCTGTTGCTGCTCGGTGGGGTGCGGGCCGAAATGCAGCCCGCGTTGCAGGAGTTTTCGCGCATGGCGCCTGAGGCTTTCTCTCGCATCCACATCATCGAGTACGAGCGTGACCCAGGAAGGCTATCGCGTCTGATGGGCCAATGTGACTTGATGGTCTTCCCTTCGCTGATGGATGGCACCCCGAACGCGGTACTGGAGGCGATGGCCTGCGGTCGGCTCATCTTGGCGACGGATGCCGGGGGGCAAGCAGACTTGCTGGCCCACGGCGAGACTGGCGGGCTGCTGCCGGTGCAGGGCCTGACGCACTTGCCCGAGGCCATTGAGGAGATGCTGGGTCTACCTCAGGCGGAGCGTCGCCGGATGGCAAAAGCGGCTCGCGCGCATGTGATGGCCGCCCATGCCCTGCAGGACGAAAAGCAGGCTTACCAGGATGTCTACGCTGAGGCCCGCCGAGCGGTGGCCGACAGCAGATCCGTGTAGACCCCGGTCAGCTCGGCGTGGCGCCTTGTCCAGGTCGCCTCTCGCTGCACCCAGCGCCGCGCCCGCCAGCCCAATCGCTGTCGCAGCGCGCCGTCAGCCGCGAGCGCCACCAGCGCGTCTCGGAGCCGGTGCGGGTGGCTGGCCTTGTGCAACACGCCTGTCTCATCGGGCCTGAGGATTTCGCGCACGCAGGGCAGGTCGGAGGCGAGCACCGCGCGACCGGCGGCCATGTACTCAAAGATCTTGATGGGGCTGCAGCCCTGGATGCGATTTCTGGTGTCTCGGGCCAGGGGGGCTAAGCAGATGTGGGCCCTGGCGATGCATGCGGCGACCGCCTGTTGGCTGCCGGCTGCCTCAATTTGAAGGACATCTTGCACTTTCAGTGACTTTGCGGCCTGCTGAATGGCGCGTACCCACGCGCGGCGCGCGGGCCCCAGGACCGTCAGGCGGAAGTTGGCCTCCCGGCGAGCCTGTCGCAAGGCCTGCAGAAGGTCCATCAGCCCCTGCCAGGGCGCCAGTGAGCCCGCGTAGAGCAACTCGATGTGCTCACCCTCTGGCGCCGGTGTAGCATCGAAGAGCTCAGGGGTGGCACCGTTGGGGATCACGTGGGCCGCCAGGTCGGCCTGGGCCCTCAGACGCACAAAGCGGGCCGTGGCCTGAGACTGAGTGATGATCGTATCTGCGGCCCTCATCAGCCGCTGCTCTTGAGCACGCAGCTTGCGCAAAAACTCCACCGATTGAGCGGCGCGCGGGTGATGGTAGCGAAGCTCTACACTCGGCAGCCCGTTGACCTCAAAAATGAAGGCCGCCTTGCGCTCCTTGGCATACTGCGCTGCCGCCGCACCTTCGAAGGGCCCGCGTACGTGCACGACGTCCGGGCGCTCAGCATACAGGGCCTGGGCGACCTGCTTTTCAAAGGCCAGGGACCGGGCCAGGTAGTTATCGTTGAGCACCTTGAGCGGCTGATGGCGAACCCCGTCGGGCAGCTCCGTGGGGCGGGGGTCACCCTTGAGAGTCAGCAGGGTGACCTCGGCACCCTGTGCGGCGAGGGCCCGCACGGACTGGCTGATGCGCACACCGGAGCCTTTGCGATTTGGGAAGCCCTCGAGGGCCGCGAAGGCGACCTTCAGACCGGACAAAGGCAGAGACGAGGGGCTCAAGACCCGGCAAGGATAGGGGCCCCGACGCGGAACTGCTAGAGTGCTGAGGTCGGAACCTGTCTAGGTATGTATGACGTCGAGACCATCCTGCGTGAACCCCTGCTTCTTGAGCCCCTTCGGCGCAGCGTGCAGCAAGGAGCGCCGCCGCTCTTTTTGCGCTCCGTCAAGATCAAGGTGACAGCGCGATGCAATTTACGTTGCGTCATGTGCAAGTACGGCAAGGGCTGGGCGCCGCCGGAGCTTGAAGGGGCACGCTTTGAGTCCTTGATGCAGGAGCTGGCCGATCTGGGCTGTCGAAAGGTGCATTTTTCCGGCGGTGAGGTGCTGGCGCGTCGCGACTTCGAGGGTATCGCGGCTCATGCTGCGACCGCCGGCATGAAGGTCGCGCTGACCTCCAACCTCACCCTGCTCACCAAGGACCGGG
>SPJJ01046699.1_pt1 | contig 11188 bp, 6 predicted proteins | sample 3741741 | NCBI WGS metagenome assembly SPJJ01 (sample SAMN10925908, study PRJNA522277) | cold seep metagenome | isolation source: Elba SIP-enriched marine methane seep metagenome, extraction at timepoint T1 | place: Italy: coast of Elba, Mediterranean Sea | collected 2014-05 | reverse complement strand
CTGAAAACAGGTGAGAAGAAAGTTATTGGCAAAGTACAGGAGGTGGTGGCTCAACGTAAAGATGGCTCATTGTTCCCTATAAGGTTGGGTGTCAGCGAGGTGATTCAAGATCATCTGCATATCTTTTCCGGGGTGGTTCAAGATATGACCGAGACCAAGCAGGCACAACAAGCATTGCAGGAAAGTGAAGAGATGTTTAGAGGTATGGCGAGTGCGGCTAATTCTGCAATCGTTATGCTGGATCATGAAGGTAAAATTTCATTTTGGAATCGCGTGGCGGAAGAAATCTTTGCTTGGAGCAGTGATGAGATAATCGGCAAGAATGCTCATAAAGTATTGGTTCCAGCAGATTATCTGGCTGATTTTGAAAAAGCATTTCCTAATTTTCAGAGTACAGGCAGGGGTCGTTTTATTGGTAAAACTCAAGAAGTTACAGCCTTGCATAAGAACGGGCAGGCGTTTCCTGTGGAAATTGCTTTATCGGCGGTGAATATAAAGGGGCGATGGAATGCAATTGCTATTATTAATGATATTGGTGAACGAAAACGATCTGAACAGGCTTTGTTGCATTTAACTCAGGCAATAGAGCAAAGCCCGGTTGGTGTAATGATTACGGATTTGCACGGGAATATTGAATATATAAATCAGGTTTTTATTGAAAGATCTGAGTATACAAAAGAACAGATATTGGGAAGGAATCCTCGGTTTCTTAAATCCGGAAATACCAGTGATGCAGAATACGAAGTATTATGGAAAACAATACTTAAGGGTGAAGAATGGCGAGGTGAACTGCTGAATAAAACCCGCTCGGGTAAGCTTTTTTGGGAGTCTGCGGTGATATCCCCTATGCACAATGCAGAAGGGGAGATGACTCATTTTATAGCGATTAAGGAAGATATTAGCAAGTATAAAGAAGACCAGGAAGCAGCCCGGCAGCAAGCAATAAAAATAGAAAAAAGTTATAAAGAACTGGAAAAATCGCGTCAGGCAGCTTTGAGTATTATGCAAGATGCCAATAGCCAGAAGAAGCGTGCTGAAAAGGCGTTGGCAGAACTCGCTGAATCCCAACAGGATCTGCAGCAGGCAAAAGAACTTGCGGAACAGGCTAATCAGGCAAAATCAAACTTTTTGGCGACCATGAGTCATGAGATACGTACGCCTATGAATGCAATACTGGGCATGTCATACCTGGCCTTGCAAACTGAACTGGACAGCAAGCAGCGTGCTTATATAGAAAAACTCAATTTTTCAGCAGAGTCGTTACTAGGTATACTCAATGATGTACTCGATTTTTCTAAAATTGAAGCGGGAAAATTAGAAATTGAAAATATCCATTTTGACCTCGATAAGGTCTTTGATAATTTGGCTAATATTGTTGGCTTGAAAGCAGAAGAGAAAGGACTGGAATATATTTATGATATAGCGCCTGACACCCCTTTATCTTTAATCGGTGACCCGTTGAGGCTGGGGCAGGTTCTATTGAATCTGGGAAGTAATGCGGTCAAATTTACCGAAAAAGGTGAAATTATCGTCAGCTGTCGGCCAATTGAATGGACAGATGATTTTGTCACCTTGCAGTTTTCTGTAAAGGATACTGGTGTGGGTCTAACAGAGCAACAAATAAGTAAGTTATTTAAGGCCTTCTCTCAGGCAGATGGAAGCACCACACGTAAGTATGGAGGAACAGGATTAGGGTTGAGTATTTGCAAGAGATTGGTTGAAATGATGGGAGGTCAGATTAGTCTGGAAAGTGTGTTCGATCAAGGTAGTATTTTCTCATTTACCACAAAATTTAATTATCAGGCCGTAGCGCTGGAAACAGGGAAGCATATACCTGATGCTGTTTTAGGCACAAAAGTATTGCTGGTAGACGATAATCAAAGTTGCAGAGAAGTTCTCTCACAGATGTTAAAAAGTTTTAAGCTGAATGCTTTTAGTTGTGATTCAGGTGTAGCGGCTTTGTCTCTGCTAGAACAGGCGATGTTAAATGGAGAGCCCTATAATGTTGCAATCATAGACTGGAAAATGCCGGGAATAGATGGGCTGAGCCTGGTGCGTAAGATAGCCGATATTCCAGAGCTTGCAAAAACTACAGCAATCATTATGGTCACTGCCTATAATGCAGATGAATTGCGTAGGGAGGCCAAGAATACCGCATTAAACGGTGTGTTAATTAAGCCGGTGAATCCTTCCATGTTATTGAATACATTGTTAGAAGCTTTAGGCTGTTCTGTTCAAAAACAGCGGCAGGGGAGTAAACCAGTCGGCGAGCGATTAGCTTCTGCACAGAAATTATATGGGGCTAAAGTGTTGTTGGTTGAAGATAATAAGTTGAATCAGGAATTAGTATTTGAATTGTTAAGCAATGTGGGGATACAGGTTTTGCTAGCCGATAACGGGCAAGAGGCATTGCAAATGCTGAAGACAGACTCTTTTGATGCAGTGCTTATGGATGTACAAATGCCGGTGATGAATGGGATTGTTGCCACAGAAAGAATTCGTTTACAGCCAAAGTTTCAAGATTTGCCTATTATTGCCATGACAGCTGGGGTTACGCTTGAAGACCGAGATGCGGCTATGCAGGCGGGGATGGATGATTATATTTCCAAGCCGATCAATGTTTATGAGATGTTTTCTACCATGGCTCAATGGATTTCAGTTGAATCAAGCAAGCTAAAGCCTGCCGATAAAGCGCAAGGAAAAGAACTTATTGATCAGTCTTATTTAATGGAACTAGAAGGCATTAATGCGGATAGGGGGTTAAAATCGACTAATGGGGATCATCAACTTTATCGCAAATTATTAAAGATGTTCCTCGAAGGGCAGCAAGATTTTGTGAAACAGTTTACTTTAGCCCTGAATAATAAAAATAGTGAAGATCTGCAAAGGCTTGCGCATAGCTTAAAAGGGGTTGCAGGAAATATTGCTGCTTCCGGTGTTTATAAAGCCGCTCAGAATCTGGAGGAACTTTGCAAACAGCAGGCTGCGACTCAAGATATTGAGCCGCAATTGTTGCTTGTAGAGGCTGAACTGGCAACAGTTTTTGTTTCTATTGCAAAGGCCCTGGATAGCTCGGAAGTCCATGAAAATAATTCGCAAGCGATTGATATTGCAGAGCTTCAGGCCGAGTTGCAAGTTCTTTATCAGCAACTGCAGCAAAATAATGCCGATGCGGTGGATAGCATAGATAGTTTGATGCAGGTATATGCAATTCATGGTTTTCGTGATCAATTGAAAGCCGTTAAAAAGCAGATTGATAGATATGATTTCGATGCAGCCTTGGCAGAGTTGGTTTTATTATCGAATAAATATGATTTAGCTTTGGATGAAGCTTAGGAGGATAACAGTGACCGCTCAAGAACAGAAACTTTCCAGGCAACGAATTTTGGTCGTCGATGATATGCCAGATAACATTGAGGTGTTAAGAGGTGTGTTACATAAAAAGTATTTGCTTCTTGCTGCTATTAATGGTCCTAAAGCCTTGCAAATTGCCCAGTCTGTAGAGAAGCCGGATATTATTTTGCTGGACGTGATGATGCCAGGCATGGATGGCTATGAAGTCTGCAGGAGGCTAAAGAGTGATCCCCGTACAGCCCATATACCGGTGATTTTTGTAACCGGTATGGGGGAAGTTGAAAGCGAAACCTTGGCATTAGAATTAGGTGCTGTCGATTATATTACAAAGCCCATTATTCCTGCGGTAGTCAAAGCTCGGGTAAAAACGCATTTAGCGCTTTATGATCAGAGTCGAGAATTAGAACGTTTGGTACAGGAGCGTACCGAAGAGTTGAAGGGCTCAAGATTGCAGATTATTCAAGATCTAGGACGTGCCGCTGAATATAAGGATAATGAAACAGGTATGCACGTTTTAAGGATGAGTAATTATGCACGCTTAATAGCCGAAGCGGCAGGTATGGGGGCTCATGCTGTTGATTTAGTGTTTAATGCCGCTCCTATGCATGATGTCGGAAAGATTGGTATACCTGATAGTGTTATGCTGAAACCCGGTCAGTTGAATGATGAAGAATGGGCAATAATGAAGACTCACCCAGTGATTGGTGCTGAGATAATTGGTGATCCGCAGGGGTCGGAATTGCTTAAAGTGGCGGTCTCTGTGGCGATGACTCATCATGAGAAGTGGAATGGTCAAGGATATCCAAATGGCTTGAGTGGTGAAGATATTCCTATCGAAGGTCGTGTTGTTGCTATTGCCGATGTGTTTGATGCTTTGACTTCAGAGCGTCCTTATAAAAAAGCCTGGTCTGTTGAAGAGTCAATTGAGCTGATGAAACGCGAGGCAGGGATGCATTTTGATCCGCAATTGATTCCCCTATTTGTAGATATTTTACCCGAAATACTGAAAGTTAAGGCTGCTTATGCCGATGAGATAAAGAAGTAGATATCAAAGGGTGTTTTGCAGAAAATAATTGTTTATTTTTCTCCTCTCCTTTCTTTATTAGGTGAGTAGGAGTAGAGCCTGTTCACCTTATTTAAGGCATTTTTTCAACACTTATTGGCGACATAGCCTTAAATTATTAATGAAATTATTCCGATAATCTCGTAGAATTGTCGTTATTTTTATTATAACGGGGTGAGTCTGTAGGGCTTATCCCGTTTTGCACATTTAAAGGTGGCTGATCTTGAGTAACCCTGCTTTGCTTTTATTGGAAGATGGAACTGTTTTTAATGGTGTGTCGATAGGCGCAGATGGCTGTTCTGTTGGTGAAGTTGTTTTTAATACATCACTTACCGGGTATCAGGAAATCCTGAGCGATCCCTCTTACGCTCGTCAAATTGTAACGCTCACTTATCCGCATATTGGAAATGTCGGTACCACTAGTGAAGATGATGAATCTACAGCGGTTTTTGCCAGTGGTCTGGTGGTACGTGATTTACCTTTGACTTTAAGCAACTGGCGCTCTGAGAAATCATTGCCAGATTATTTGCAGGATAACAAGGTTGTCGCTATTGCTGATATAGATACCCGTAAACTGACCCGTTTATTGCGTGATAAAGGTGCGCAACGCGGGGCAATTATTGCCGGTGAAACGATTGATATTGAACAGGCGAAAAGTGCTATAGCGGGTTTTGCCGGATTGAAAGGCATGGATCTGGCTAAAGAAGTGACGGTGTCTGAGCAATATGAATGGACTCAGAATATCTGGTCGTTAACAGAAGGTCATACTGAGGTTGAGAAGCTGACTAAACATGTGGTTGCTTATGACTTTGGCGTTAAGCGTAATATTTTGCGTTTGTTGGCAAACAGAGGCTGTCGGGTGACCGTTGTTCCAGCAACTACTCCTGCAGAAGAGGTTTTAGCGATGAATCCGGATGGTGTGTTTCTGTCTAATGGGCCGGGTGATCCAGAGCCATGTGATTATGCTATTTCTGCAATCAAAACAATTTTAGAAAAGAAGATTCCTATTTTTGGTATTTGTTTAGGGCATCAATTATTAGCTTTGGCTAGTGGTGCGAAAACAGAAAAAATGAAATTTGGTCATCATGGCGCTAACCATCCTGTACAACAAAAATCCACGGGGCGGGTGATGATCAGTAGTCAGAACCATGGTTTTGCTGTGGATGAAAAAACACTACCTGCTAATATCGCAGCAACTTATCACTCTTTATTTGATGGCAGTTTGCAGGGGATTGAACGCACAGACTGTCCCGCCATGGGGTTTCAGGGGCATCCAGAAGCAAGCCCAGGTCCACATGATGTAGAGTCATTATTTGATCAATTCATCGAAATGATGGATACCCATTCAGCTAACAAATAATTCAGGTAGATCTAACAAAAATGGCAAAAAGAACCGACATAAAATCGATTTTATTATTAGGTGCAGGTCCTATCGTGATAGGCCAGGCCTGTGAGTTTGACTACTCAGGAACACAAGCGTGTAAAGCGCTAAAAGAAGAAGGTTATCGGGTTATTCTGGTGAACTCTAATCCGGCAACGATTATGACCGACCCGGATATGGCCGATGCAATTTATATCGAGCCTATAGACTGGCAAACAGTTGAAAAAATCATCGAAAAAGAACGTCCAGATGCGGTACTGCCTACTATGGGCGGTCAAACGGCATTAAACTGTGCTTTAGATTTAGATAAACATGGCGTATTGGAAAAATACGGCGTGGAAATGATTGGTGCAACCAAAGAAGCCATTAATATGGCTGAAGATAGAGATCTGTTCAATCAGGCTATGGGCCGGTTAGGTTTTGAAGTGGCACGCTCGAAAACAGCTCACTCTATGGAAGAGGCGTTTGCTGCACAGGCAGAAGTCGGTTATCCAACTGTTGTACGTCCGTCATTTACCATGGGTGGTAGTGGTGGGGGTATCGCCTATAACAAAGAAGAGTTTGTTGAAATTTGTGAGCGTGGTCTGTATTTATCGCCAACCGATGAATTATTGATTGAAGAATCAGTATTAGGCTGGAAAGAATACGAAATGGAAGTGGTTCGGGATAGAAATGATAATTGTATTATTATCTGTTCTATCGAAAACTTTGATCCTATGGGGGTTCATACCGGTGATTCGATTACCGTTGCCCCTGCTCAGACCTTAACTGACAAAGAATATCAAATCCTGCGTAATGTCTCATTAGCCGTATTACGTGAGATTGGTGTCGATACCGGTGGCTCAAACGTACAGGTTGCGATTAATCCGGAAGATGGCCGTATGGTAGTGATTGAGATGAACCCAAGGGTTTCTCGTTCATCTGCTTTGGCTTCTAAAGCTACCGGTTTTCCTATTGCTAAAGTGGCCGCAAAACTGGCTATTGGTTACACCTTAGATGAATTGAAAAATGAAATTACAGGCGGTGCAACCCCTGCTTCATTTGAACCATCAATTGACTATGTAGTGACTAAGGTACCGCGTTTTACTTTTGAAAAATTTCCACAAGCAGATGACCGTTTAACCACGCAGATGAAATCTGTGGGTGAAGTAATGGCGATTGGCCGTACTTTTCAAGAGTCTTTGCAAAAAGCATTGCGAGGGCTGGAAATTGGTGTTGCTGGTCTGGATGAAATTGTCGATTTAAAAGAAGATAATATTCAGGATACATTGCAAAGTGAAATGCGCCATCCTGGGCCTGAGCGTCTTTGGTACGTCGCAGATGCTTTTAGAAGCGGTATGAGTTTTGAAGATGTGCATGAAGCCTGCAAAATTGACCCCTGGTTTTTAGCGCAAGTCGAAGATCTGGTGTTAACTGAGAAATCATTATCGACTAAAACACTAGCCACTTTAGATGAAGGTGAGTTATATCGGTTAAAACGTAAAGGTTTTTCTGATGAACGGCTGGCTAAATTATTAGATAGCAAAGAATCTGATATTAGAAAGACACGTCAAAAACAAGGCATACGTCCGGTTTATAAGCGTATCGATTCCTGTGCTGCTGAATTTTCATCAGATACCGCGTATTTGTATTCGACTTATGAAGAGGAATGTGAAGCAAATGCCAGTGATAAAGAAAAAATCATTATTTTAGGTGGCGGCCCGAACAGAATTGGTCAAGGGATTGAGTTTGACTACTGTTGTGTGCACGCAGCATTAGCCTTGCGTGAAAATGGGTTTGAAACCATTATGGTTAACTGTAACCCTGAAACTGTTTCGACTGATTTCGATACTTCAGATCGTTTATATTTCGAGTCATTAACACTGGAAGATGTACTTGAAATTATTGAGTTAGAAAAGCCCAAAGGTGTGATCGTTCAGTATGGTGGTCAAACACCTTTAAAACTGGCGCGTGCATTAGAAGCAGCAGGGGCACCGATTATTGGTACTTCCCCTGATTCAATTGATTTGGCGGAAGATAGAGAAAGGTTTCAGAAATTATTAGAGCGTTTAGGTCTGCTTCAGCCACCTAATGCAACAGCAAGATCAGTTGATCAAGCGGTGAGCCAGGCTAAAGAGCTAGGGTATCCATTAGTGGTAAGACCTTCTTATGTATTGGGTGGGCGTGCTATGGAAATCGTGATCAACGAAGAAGGCTTGCGTCGTTATATGCAAGAGGCTGTTTCAGTGTCTAATGACTCACCGGTATTATTGGATCGCTTTCTGGATGATGCGGTAGAAATGGATGTTGATGCTATTTATGATGGCGAAACCGTGTTAATCGGCGGTTTAATGGAACATATCGAACAAGCAGGGGTTCACTCGGGTGATTCGGCCTGTTCAATTCCACCTTATGATCTGCCTGAGCATTTGCAGGACCAGCTAAGAGAGCAGGTTGCAAAAATGGCTAAGGCCTTGGGTGTAAGAGGCTTGATGAATACCCAGTTTGCGATTCAGGGTGAAACCATTTATGTTTTGGAAGTTAACCCAAGAGCATCAAGAACAGCGCCATTTGTCTCTAAAGCAACAGGTTATCCATTAGCAAAAATTGCCGCGCTTTGTATGGCTGGCATCTCTTTAAAAGAGCAGGGTTATACCAAAGAGCGTATTCCTGAGTATTTTTCGGTTAAGGAAGCGGTGTTTCCTTTTGTTAAATTCCCTGGCGTAGACCCATTATTAGGACCTGAGATGAAATCAACAGGTGAAGTGATGGGGGTCGGTAAAACTTTCGGTGAAGCCTTCGCTAAATCTCAACGTGCCGCAGGGGTTGATTTAAGTCATACAGGTAAAGTATTAATCAGTGTGCGTGAAGTGGATAAGCCAAAGCTGCCTGAAATTGCACAGATGCTGATAGATAAAAGCTATGAGATTGTGGCAACGAAAGGGACCGCTAAAGTCATTAAAGACGCGGGTATTCCTTGTGAAGTTGCTTTTAAAGTAAATGAAGGGCGACCCAATACGGTTGATATGATTAAAAATGATCAAATTCAATTGATTATTAATACCACCGATGGGGTTAAAGCCATTAAAGATTCTTTTACCATGCGTAGAGAAGCGTTACAGCATCATGTCACTTATTACACCACGATGGCTGGGGCAAAAGCTGCCTGCTATGCCTTGGGGGAATTAGATGCGGGTGATGTGAACTGTTTGCAGGATTTGCATAATAGTTTGAATTAATTAAATTGCAATAGGCTGGGTCTTTGATCGATTTAGCCTTTAAATAGAAATAAAAAGGCTGGCTTATGTCAGCCTTTATTGTTTATTTGTCCTTGATTATGGACTGAAAAGATTGGAGATTTAAATGGTAGATAAGGTTCCGCTTACCGTGACAGGCGCAAATAAATTGCGTGAAGAGTTAGATGAATTAAAAAATGTGGTCAGACCTAGAATTATTGCCGCTATTTCAGAAGCAAGAGAGCATGGTGATTTAAAGGAAAATGCTGAATACCATGCCGCTAGAGAACAACAGAGTTTTACGGAAGGCCGGATTGCGGATATAGAAGGTAAATTATCTAATGCTCAGGTTATCGATGTCACTGAAATCGATGCCGGGGGTAAGGTTGTCTTTGGTGCCACCGTGGAAATTGAAAATATCGATAATGAAGAAGTTACAACTTATCAGATAGTCGGTGTGGATGAAGCCGATATTAAAGAAGGCCGGATTTCGGTGAGCTCACCCATCGCCAGAGGATTGATTGGAAAAGAAGTTGAGGATGTGGTGACTGTCAAAACACCTAGTGGCGATAAAGAATACGAGATTCTTTCTATACAGTATATATAGAAGAGCAGGTGAAAGGGTGAGCTAAGAGCTTATAGAGCCCTCTCCTGATGGAGAGGGTGGGGTGAGGAGAAATTAAAATAAATTCTTTTTACCCTAACGTAATTTAATGTGAGCTATGGAAGGGAATATTTAAATTAATCTTTGCTACCTTCTTCTTGGTCCTGTTATTTTCTCTACCTTAGGTTCTGGTTTTTTGCGATAAATAACCACAATTTGACCTATAGTTTGAATCAGTTCTGCTTTAGTGTCGGCAACAATTTGGTCTCGGATTGCAATTCTCTGTTCTTTTTCAGCACGAATTTTAATTTTTATTAATTCGTGAGTATCTAAGGTGATTTCAATTTCTTTCAGTACGGATTCTGTTAAACCAGATTGACCAACGATAATTACGGGTTTTAAGGCATGAGCTTGGCTCTTTAATTGCTTCTTTCTGACAGAATTCACACTGTTTTCCTAATAATAAAATACATAATTCTACACTACTATCGATATGGCGCGTAGCAAAAGCAGTAATCAATGGATGCAGGAGCATTTTGACGACGAGTATGTAAAAAAAGCTCAGGCTATGGGCTATCGTTCCCGTTCAACTTTTAAACTGATTGAGATTCAGGAAAAAGATAAAATTATAAAGCCAGATATGAATGTTATCGACTTGGGGGCGGCACCGGGCGGTTGGTCCGATTACGCCCGCAAGATTGTCGGTAAGAAAAATAAAGTAATTGGTCTGGATTTATTAGCCATCGACCCTATTCCAGGGGTGGACTTTATTCAAGGCGATTTCAGAGAAGATGAGGTCTTGGAGGAACTGTACCGGGTTTTAGATGGGGCACCGGTGGGCTTGGTTATGTCGGATATGGCTCCCAATATTAGTGGTAATAAAGGTATGGATCAGCCTCGCTCCATCTATCTGGGTGAACTGGCTTTGGACACGGCACAAACTGTTTTAACAAAAGGGGGAACTTTTTTAATTAAAATGTTCCAAGGGGCTGGCTTTGATGAATATAAAAAACAAGTGGCGGCCAGTTTCACCAGTGTGCAAATCCGCAAGCCCAAGTCATCAAGACCAAGAAGTAATGAAGTATATATTTTAGCTAAAGGGTTTAAATAATAAGATTTAGCTATATATTAAATAGATAAATGCGAAAGCATGGTTTTACTAGAGATTAAATGGGGTATTTATCCTGTTATAATCGCATATTAAATAAATAATAAGGGCCGTTCCGGTCTGGAGCGTGTAGCTTGAACGATATGGTTAAAAATGTAATTTTGTGGGTTGTCATCGCAGTTGTGTTGATGTCAGTTTTTAATAATTTTGGAGCGCGTTCAGATCGTTCCGATGGAACCGTCACCTATACGCAATTTCTGGATGCCGTCAAAGCTGGTCAGGTTCAACAAGTTACTATTGATGAAAACAGCATCAAAGGAAAAATGCAATCAGGTCAAAAGTTCAAGACTTATGCTCCTGAGGACCCTCATTTAGTCGATGATTTATTGGCTAATGCTGTTGAAATCAAAGCTCAGCCTCCAGAAGAACCTTCTATGTTAATGACTTTAATCATGTCATTCGG
>SPJJ01052838.1_pt1 | contig 11192 bp, 3 predicted proteins | sample 3741741 | NCBI WGS metagenome assembly SPJJ01 (sample SAMN10925908, study PRJNA522277) | cold seep metagenome | isolation source: Elba SIP-enriched marine methane seep metagenome, extraction at timepoint T1 | place: Italy: coast of Elba, Mediterranean Sea | collected 2014-05 | reverse complement strand
TGGCCGGGTCGGTCTGGGCCTGTCGGTCGTTTCCGGTCTGACCATGGGCATCGTTGTCGACTACACCGTGCATCTGCTGTCCAAATACCGAATCGCACAGCTGGAACGCAACGAAAGCACACCGGAGGCCATCCGCTACGCCTTCTCCACAGTGGGAGTGGCACTGCTGGTGACAACGGCGGTACTTAGTGTCAACTTTGGTCTGTTTGGTTTTTCGGTGTTCGCTCTGAACTCTGAAATGGGCACACTGACCGCAGTGATCATTGTTGTTGCTCTGCTGATCGACCTGTTCTTCTTGCCACCGCTGCTGTTATGGCTCGATCGTGGCAACCCCGACAAGAGCCCGGCCCGGGTCGGAGACCCCGCGCTCAGTCAAGCCGACTAAGGCGCGTGCCGCTCGGTCGGGCTACAACACCGACCCGGGTTAAGCACCCGCGCAGGCGTTTTTATTGCCGGACGGTAGCGTCGCTGTGGCAATTTGGAGATCTGGAAATCCGCAGGAGTCAGAGCGACCTGGAGTCCACGCGCCTCTTCTTCGGGCCAACGGCGTTAATCAGTGCCTCACGGCCCAGACTTTCGCCGCGTGATGCTGCGCCATTGGCAAGCCTGACCATGCGCTAAGGCTCTGATTTCTCGTGTTGGTTTATTCACACAAGGCCCTGACCCGCATTCATAGCGATTTGTGCTTGTCAAGAAGTTGCGCCCAAACCAGATAATCACTGTAACCCATTGTTTTTAATAACAAGTGTCAAATCGGTTACAGAATGACCACTCACTGGAATTCCTTTGTCTGTCAGGGCCTTTAGCGATTCTTCCCGTCGTCATTCACAAGTTTATCCACAGGCTCTGTGAGTAACTTTTTTCCCAGCGAAATGTGGAAAGTACGGATAAAACTTGAGTCCGGGGCGGCGCACCCTCATTGAAGGATCAGTGTGTGCCAGCCGGCACTTCCAGAACTGAGGATTGAACCCGTGCGAATGGACAAATTTACCGCCAAGCTGCAAATGGCCATCGCTGACGCGCAAAGTCTCGCGATGGGAAGCGACAACCCACAGATCGAAGGTCTGCATTTGTTGCAAGCCCTGCTGCGCCAGGACGGCGGCACCGCCAAGCCCCTGCTCGGCAAGGTCGGCGCCAACCTGGGCGGAATTACCCGAGACCTGGACACCGCGATTAGCAAGCTGCCCAAGCTCGCCAACCACACGGGCGAGATCGGACTCGGTAACGAGCTGGGCAAACTGCTGAACCTTGCCGACAAGCTCGCGCAAAAACGTGGCGACCAGTTCATCGCCAGTGAAACCTTTGTTCTCGCCGCCAGCCAGAGTGATACGCCGACCGGTGAACTGCTGCGCAAGCACGGCGCAACACCAGAGGCCGTGGCTACCGCTGTTGATCAGATCCGTGGTGGCGAAACCGTCAACGATGCCAATGCCGAAGATCAGCAACAGGCGTTGCAGAAATACACTATCGACCTCACCGCACGCGCCGAAGCCGGAAAACTCGACCCGGTGATCGGTCGCGATGAAGAAATTCGTCGGGTCATACAGGTGCTATCACGCCGTACCAAGAACAACCCGGCTCTCATCGGCGAACCCGGGGTTGGTAAAACCGCGATTGCCGAGGGCTTGGCCCAACGCATTATCAACGGCGAAGTGCCCGAGAGCCTGCGCGACAAACGACTGCTATCGCTGGACCTCGGTGCGCTGATTGCCGGTGCCAAATATCGCGGTGAATTCGAGGAACGGCTCAAGGCCGTCCTGCAGGAACTGGGCAAACAGGAAGGTCGAATCATCCTGTTCATCGACGAAATTCACACCATGGTCGGCGCCGGCAAGGCGGACGGTGCGATGGATGCGGGCAACATGCTCAAGCCCGCGCTGGCCCGTGGCGAACTGCATTGCGTCGGCGCAACCACGCTCGACGAATACCGCAAATACATCGAAAAGGACGCCGCGCTAGAGCGGCGCTTCCAAAAAGTCCTGGTTGAAGAGCCCAGCGTCGAAGACACCGTTGCCATCCTGCGCGGCCTCAAGGAGCGCTATGAACTCCACCATGGCGTAGAGATCAGTGACGACGCCATTATCGCGGCCGCCCGCCTGTCGCATCGGTACATCACCGACCGCCAACTGCCCGACAAGGCGATTGACCTCGTCGATGAAGCCGCTTCGCGCATTCGCATCGAGATGGACTCAAAACCGGAAGCACTCGACCGGCTCGACCGTCGCGTCATCCAGCTCAAGATCGAGCGCGAAGCCATGAAGAAGGAAACCGACCCCACGGCTACGGCAAGGCGCGAGCAACTCGACAAGGACATCACTGAGCTGGAACGTGAGGCTGCTGACCTGGAAGAAATCTGGAGCGCGGAAAAAGCCGGTGTACAGGGCACGCAGTCCATCAAGGAAGAGCTCGAACAGGCCCGACTGGAGCTCGAGAAAGCCCAGCGCAGCGGTGACCTGACTCGCATGAGTGAACTGCAATACGGCGCAATCCCTGAGCTGGAGCGCCGTCTGAGCGAGGCCCAGTCTGCCGACCCCGCGCAAAACACCTTACTGCGCTCGCGTGTGAGCGATGAAGAAATCTCCGAAGTCGTATCCAAGTGGACGGGTATTCCGGTTTCCAAATTACTGGAAACCGAACGCGGCAAGCTGCTGCGCATGGAAGATGGACTGCATGCGCGCGTCATCGGCCAGGACGAGGCCGTCATCAGCGTGGCCAATGCCATCCGTCGCTCGAGGGCCGGCCTGTCCGACCCCAAGCGCCCCATCGGCAGCTTTCTGTTTCTGGGCCCTACCGGTGTCGGCAAGACCGAGCTGTCCAAGGCTCTGGCCCAATTCCTGTTCGACACCGAAGACGCCATCGTTCGCATCGACATGAGCGAGTTCATGGAAAAGCACTCGGTGGCGCGCCTGATCGGGGCGCCTCCCGGCTATGTCGGCTACGAACAGGGTGGCTACCTGACCGAAGCGGTACGCCGCAAACCCTACTCCGTGGTCCTGCTGGACGAGGTGGAAAAGGCACACAGCGACGTGTTCAACGTCCTGCTGCAAGTGCTCGATGATGGCCGCCTGACCGATGGACAGGGCCGCACGGTCGACTTCCGCAACACCGTCATCATCATGACCTCCAACCTGGGCTCGCAGATCATCCAGGAAATGGGCGGCGATGAAGAGCAGTATGGCGCCATGAAGGAGGCCGTCATGCAGGTTGTCGGGTCCCACTTCCGGCCCGAGTTCATCAATCGTATCGACGACGCCGTAGTCTTCCACAGTCTGCAGCAATCACAGATCCGGGCCATTGCCAGCATTCAGCTCGAGCACCTGCGCCAGCGCCTGGAGCAGCAGGGCTTTGCGTTCACCATCAGCGACGCAGCCCTGGACACACTCGCCGAAGCCGGCTTCGACCCCGTGTTTGGCGCACGCCCGCTCAAGCGAGCAATTCAGACACGGATCGAGAACCCGCTAGCGCAAAAGCTTCTCGGTGGTGAACTCACTTCGCAGGAAATTCGTATCGATGTGGATGACGGCGAGCTTACGATCAGCTAGCTTCCAAGCACAAAAAAAACCGGGCCTGGTGCCCGGTTTTTTTTCATGCGTGATTAAAAAGCGTTAGCGCATGTATCACTGGTACCAAACGGACTCGGGTTCCCCGGTGGGTTGACGTTTTCATCCGAGAAATCGCTGGCTGCCCCCGGCAGGTAGAAAGTTTGCGTTTCCGTAACCTCGGTTCCGGAAACGGATGCAATCGCACGAAGCTCAACCTGTACCCAGTTTGCGTACTGCTGTGCATAAGTGAGGTTGAACTGCCCGGTACCATCCGAATCCAGAGGCACGGTCGTCGGAACGCTAACAACGTTTCCGGGAGTAAGAATCCCATCACCGTTGAAGTCTTCCCCAGCATCCAACACCCCGTCCAGGTCGGCATCTTCGTTTGTACAACCGAAGGCAAACCGCACTTCGCCAGGAAGCCCCTGAAAGACCAAGGGATCATCGGTACCCGTTGGTGTATTCGTTACATTGGGATCATCGGTTATGAAATCACCTGTCTGCTTGGCCCAAGAAGGGTCAATGTAAATGTAGATCCCTTTGTCGTAGGTCAGCGCGCGAATGCTGAGACGGAACTGTGTTTCGGCCGGTGCCGGGTTACCCAGCGCATCGGTCACGATTACCGCGTACGGCAACTGATAGGTCGTGTCATTTGGCTCTGCTACCGAGTTACCCGTACCCAGGGAAATGCGTAGCGCATCGCCGCCGACGGTCAGATTGACCGCGTCGGTAATAACGGTTCCCGCAATGCCTGCCGTCACGGTAACCGCATCACGCGCACTCGTTGTCGACGAAGCAGTGTAGGTCACTTCCGCGCGGCCCTGACTGTCCGTGATCTGACTGGCCGATGACAGAGTGCCGCCACTAGGATCCTGCAGGTTGAAGCTCACCGTCTGGTTCTTTACCAGATTGTTGTTCGCATCCCGCACAACCGCGCGGATAGTCGCAGTTCCATTCGTGGGTACTGTTGCCGGCTCGGCGGACAGATCCAACCGCGTCGGTGTCACCGAAACAAACTCGACAACCAAACTGTCTGTTGCGCCCGAAGGGTGGGTCGCACTAACCGTCGCCAAGCCGGCGCCGTTGGGGCCGGAAGACAATATCCAGATGGAAACGGTGCCATCGGGCTCGGTCACAACGTTGGTCGAGTTGGTCGCTGTCGTGCAGGTGGCTTCAGTGAACGTGCCTCCACGGGTGATACCGACACTCAAGGTTTGACCAGCTATGGATGCCGGCGCCGTCGCGGAAAACGCAAGGTCAATTTGACGGCAAACGTTGAAGTTCACATCCGGGTCGGTTGCCAGCGCCGTTGCGAATTCGACAGTCAGGCCGGTTGCCGCAACCGTTACGTTCACCGCCCCTGCGATCGAGTTTTGCAACGCACAGGCGACCAGCGTGAAGTCGGCAGTCGGCGATACGACGGTATATTGCGCCCCCCCATTTGCACCGGTTTCAACCGATGCGAGCACTGCCCCGGAGCTACATGCAGCGAGTAGGGCAGTTTGGTCACCCGTATCGATGTTCGCCGCAGCCTGTACAAAATTGACGGTTTCACCGGAGACCGCGAACGAACCGGAGTTACGCAGTGTCGCCGTATACAAGGCGCTGGAGTTGCTGGCGAGTTGGCTCGGACCAATGAGGCTGAGACTCGTGCCTGTAACCGTAATATCAAACGTCGCTGTTTTGCTCGGATCCTTGCGGGATGATGCGGTCACCCGGATGCGTCGGTTACGCACGTTCCCCGAAGTGGTTAGCACGGCCTCGGCTGTACCTTGAGCATCCGTTTTCGCACGATTTACCAGCAACGCCCCGGCACCGCCCTTGTCTGCCGACGCGATACACGATGCGCCACTGAGCTCACAGGTCGTAAACAGAACCGTGGCGCCCTCCAGCAGGTTATTTGAGGCATCGGTTGCAATCGCAGTAAGCGTAATGCCCTCGCTCACCAGGTCCGCATCGGAGTCGAGCGTATTCGATGTCGCGACCAGTCGCAGCGTATCGACATCGGGTTCGGGTTCACTCACCACAATGGGTGACGGAACCGAAATACTGCGCGTCGCCGACGAGTTGTTTCGACCGGATGCCGTAGCGACAATCACAATGCTACTCGCATACCCATCAGGGAATACCAGTGTTGCAATGGCACCTTCGTCACCGCTGGTAACGGGTTGCGTCGAATACAACTGCGCTCCGGCCGGGGTCACCGCACCAAAACTGAACGAAACAATTACGCCATCGACCAGACCACGCCCCTGATCAACGACGCGAGCGTATATATCGACCGCCTGATCGTTGCCAGAGTTTTCAACAAACTGGAGCTCGATGTCCGATACGAACGGGGTGTCGTCCTCGATACCAAGCAAGACATCAATCGCCTGTGTAATCAGCGGCGTTGCCGCATTACCGGTATCCACTTCCGCAACGACGCTGATCGACCCGGTGAAGGTATCGGAGGGGAAGGTTACGATGGCTTTCGCTTCACCGCTGGTATCGGTTTCCGCTTGCGTTACCCGGACGAATGAAAGCGCCGGTGCGCCACTCAGTCGGAAACGCACCGGAACGCCCGAAAGCAGGCCGCTCGACGTATCTACCACCCTTGCAGTGACCAGAACCTCTGCGCTTGTACCGATGCGTTCGTAAACCAGTTGCAAGCCTCCAACGGGCGACCGAGCAAATGGTGACAATATGTTGATGGACTGGGGAACCGGAACCTGGGCCCCACCACCGACAACACTGGCAATGACGGGAATGGCGCCCGAGAAGCCCTCAGGGAAGGTCACGATTGCGGTAATACCGCCCGTCCCGCTGGTCACGGGGTCCTGCAGCGGAACACGAAGCGAGGACCCAGGTGCGGCTCCGGCACCCAATTGGAAGAAGATGGTGGCGCCATCAACCAACTCGTTATAACGCCCCAGAGCCAATGCACGAACGAGCACTTCGTTATCGCCCAGACCAGAAGCATCGTATTCGGCGCTCAACTGAATCTGCGAGACAAAAGGTGCCTCTTCGGAAGTCAGCGCAACTGGCACAGTCCGACTGATGACCGGATTAATCGTGTCGCCGGTCTGGACGGAAACCAATACATTGATCGGATCAGTCGCACCTGCCGGGAATGTCAGGATGGCGCGCGCGCCCTCATCACCGTCTGCGGTGTCATCGGTGACGCGAATAAACGCACCATCTGGCGCATCACTCAACAGATCAAAGAACACACTGACGCCGGAGAGAAGCTGATTTTGCTGGCCAACAACACGCGCGATCAGTTCGACTTCGTTTTCATCGGTGACATTGTCGGTGCTCGTCAGAACCTGCAAACCACCGACAACGCCTTCTACGCCGGGTGGCAGCACGGTCAGGGACACGGATGCTGATGTGTCTTCCTGCCCATCGACACTGACCAGCAGCGGTATAGCCTGGGTCAGGCCTTCAGGCACTACGACACGCGCTGTGACGGTCCCGGCATCGCCGGTGACCGGATTGGAAACGATCACTGACACACCACCGGGTGCACCAAGACCGAGACGTACAAAGATCGTTGCATCGGCCAGCGGCTGGTTCAGACGGCCCAGCGCAGTAACGGTCAGCTGCAGCTCGTTACTCGCACCAGTAATCGATTCGACCTCGACGACGAGATTGTCGACGTCAGGCGCCTCATCGAGGATACCGGGACGAATGGCAACCGTTGTTGTAAATGGCGTGTTGTCTCCGGTCCCCTGCACTTCCAGGCCCAGCAAGATCTCATCGGTAAAGCCTGCCGGGAAGGTCAGAATCGCCGAGACCAAACCACCGGTGTCTGTCACGTTGGAGTCGGTAGCGATCTGCACGCCAGCAGGCCAGCCATCACGAATAAAACGCACCGTCGCACCTGACAGGAAGACACTGTCTTCATCAACAACCTGCACTTGCAGAAGCACTGCGGTGTCACTGCCGTCGATCGCTGAAAAGCTGACCTGCACGTCACCGACCTTGGTGCTAACCCCACCATCGTCGTCGGTTCCGGCAAACAAAGTTCCTTCCCCACCCGAGCAAGCCCCAAGAACTGCGAGGACGAAAACAAGGAAAACTCGTTGAGAAAATCCCTTAATGGCTGGCATCTAGCTCGATCTCCGTGGTGGCAAGCGACTCCATACGCCGCAGGCCAAAGCCTAGTGAATACGCCGGATGCTGACAAGCGCAAACGCGGGGCGTCGAAAACACCGTGAATAGGTCATGGCGTACCACCTACAGGGGTCAGACGAATCCCACGTCGCGTCATCAGCATTGCTCACGTGAGCTTACACGGCCTGAGGACAGTCCGGGGGCTTTGCGAGGAGGAAACTTTGCCTACCGTGCTGAGCGGTGACCCTTCAGCTTGATACTTGCGAGGCAGACATGATGAATACCCCCCTTTTCAAAACGCTTTCCATTGCAGCCGCCCTTGGCACCGCCGTTGGTTTATCTGCCTGCGGCTCGGGCAGCTCACCCTCCAGCTCCGACGCGGTCAGCGTTGGCTCCAACGGCAAGTCACAGGAGGTCAGCGGCCCGCTGGATATCGTCCAGGAGCAAGTGGTCTCCGGGATCGTCGGCGACCAGCTAGGCGGCGCCCTGCCCGAGCCTCTGGGGCCTACGGTGCAATGCGCAGCCGACGCCATCAACTCACTTGTTGATGGACCCGATGCTCTACTCGCGGCCCTGACGGAACTGAGTGGTGGCGACCCGGCCGCCGCAATGAATGATGCCGCCGACCAGTTTGTGGGATCGCTGCAACGCTTTGCCGCCGATTTGCAGAGCACCTTGATGGCCCTCGCAAACAGCGGCGAGTGCAGCACGGTCGCAGGCGGCACCTCTAGTGGTGATCCGCTGAGCGGCAACCCGCTTGCCGGCACTCCGCTGGCGCCGATTGGTGCAGCTCTGGAACCGCTTGTCAGTTCCCTGGGCGGATTCAGTGCTGGCAATGACAGCGACCCCAACCTGACCACCATCACCGATGTCATCGCACCTCAGCTGCTGATGCTGTCCAGCGCCTTCTCCCTGGTGCCTGATGAAGCCCGTGAAGCCCCGGTGCTCGGCGGACTGCTGCTCACCTTGCAGGACGCTACGGGTGACCTGGCCTTCACCCTGCCCGCGATCGGCGACTACGATGCCAGCGGCACCAACGCCGGTGTCACCGTCCTGCTGGATAATGTCCTTAGTAATGTACTGCTTGAGGTCCTGCCAGTGCGCATGATTGACGAGCAAACCGGTCAGGACCTTGAAGGCCAACTGCAACCCGCGATCAATACGCTGGTGAGTGCTCTGGGGACTGGGGCTTCCACGCTGATCACACCCGCCTTCGAGGACCTGCTGGATGGCGCGGCATCGCCGGTACTGGACCCGGTCGAGGCATTGATTGGTCAACTGCTGGGGAATATCGGCATCGCCGGTAACCCGGCAACCGGCAACCCGCTCACCGCACTGCTTGGTGGCGTCGTCGGCGATGGCAACAGCAACCCGCTGGATGCGCTGCTCGGGCTGCTGACCACCGGTGTCGATGGCAGCCCGCTGTCATCTCTTACCAGTGCCCTGGGTGGTGATGTCGATGCCTCTCAGCTGGATCAGGTCATGAACCTGTCCAGTGGTGCATTACCGCTGGACAGCCTGCTAGCGCAGCTTGCGGATGCGACCGCCGGAATTCCGGTTGTTGGCGGCCTGATCGCTACCGTTCTCGGTCTTCTTGGTGGTTAGCAGGGTGGCCATCAGGGATGGTCATCCCTCAGCGCGGCGTCCTTGACCTCGCACCGCACCCTGTAGGAAAACCCGGCCCCGGCCGGGTTTTTCTTTTTCTGCACGCACCTGTGTCCTGCTCAAAGCCGTGCCAGCGAACCCTTGCAGCAACAAAGCTGGCAACGGGTCACCGATGTAGACTGACCCCGACGGCAACCGCAGTCTGGTTGAACGCCCGGAGACATCACCCACGCCAACAGCGCGCTGCGCCCGCGTGTACGCTTGCTCCCCAAAATGCGGCGACAAACAAGAACCAGCGCGGAGGCTTTCGTTCGGCCCACTGACAAGGTGTTATTCCATGAGTGTTGAGCAATTCACCACCTCTCGTGATCTCTGGTTCTGGCTGTTTGAAGTCGGAAAACTCGACACCCTCATGAACGAGGGGCGTTTCTCCCAGCACTCGCGGGCCGATATCGAGGCGATGTACGACGCGGCAACGGACATTGCCAACCGCCAGTTTGAAGGCGTTGCCGAGCGACTGGATGCGCATGAGCCCACCTTTGACGGCACCCGGGTTCATGTGGACGACTGCCTGCGGCCGGGCCTGGAGGCCTGGATCAAGAGCGGCCTGCATGCCGCACCGTTTCCCGCCAGCGACGGCGGGCTGGAATTGCCTTATGCCGCCAGTCAGGCGTTGCAGATTCCTCTGAATGCCACGGCGGGGTCGGGCAGCGGCTATCTCTTCCTCACCCAGGCCGCTGCACACATGCTCAGCGTGGTCGGCAGCGCGGAGCAAAAATCCCGTTACCTTCCGCGGCTGATCAGTGGTGAATGGTTCGGCACGATGATGCTGTCCGAGCCGCAGGCCGGCTCCTCGCTGGGGGATATTCGTACGCGCGCCCGCAAGCAAGCGGACGGTAGCTATCACCTCAAGGGCAGCAAGATGTGGATCTCCGCCGGTGACCACGACCTGGCCGACAACATCATCCACATGGTGCTGGCAAAAATCGAAGACGAAAACGGTCAGGTTATACCCGGTAGCCGCGGCATCTCGCTGTTTCTCGTCCCCAAATACCAGCTCAACACGGACGGCACGCCGGGCGAAGCCAATGGCGTGCGCATCAGCGGCATTAACCACAAGATGGGCAACCGCGGAACGGTAAACACCGTCCCGGTTCTGGGCGATGGCACGCCCTGCGTCGGCGAACTACTGGGGACGCCCGGCAAGGGTTTGGCCGGCATGTTCCACATGATGAACGAGGCGCGAATTGGGGTTGGCATGGCCGCGGCACAAACAGGCTGGTTCGGTTACCGCTATTCGCTGGAATACGCAAAAACCCGCCCTCAGGGTCGCGCAACCGCGGAAAAAGACCCCACCACACCGCAGCTGGCGATCATCGAGCACACCGATGTGCGTCGCATGTTGCTCGCCCAGAAAGCCTTGACCGAAGGTGCCATGGCCCTGTGTTTCTACGCCGCCGAACTGGTCGACAGAAAAGCTCGGGCGACGTCTGCCGAAGACATCGCAGCCATCGAAGAACTGCTCGCGATACTCACCCCCATCGTCAAAACCTGGCCATCGGTGTGGGGCACACATGCTAACTACCTGGCCATTCAGGTTCTGGGCGGCTATGGCTACACCCGCGAATACCCACTGGAGCGGCTGTACCGCGACAACCGGCTCAACGAAATCCACGAAGGCACAACCGGCATACAGGGCCTCGACCTGCTGGGCCGCAAGGTGCTGCACAACAATGGTGCCGGGTTGCTGGCGCTCAATCGGGAGTTCCAACTAACGATCCAAGCCGCCGCAGCACACCCGGAACTGGGCGAATTCGCAGAAAGTCTCGCCAAGGCCGCGCAGCAACTCGGTGCGGTGACCCAGAAGCTGGCCGCGACGGCGATGCAAGGCCAGATTGAGAGTTTTCTGGCCAACAGCACCACCTACCTGGACCTGTGCGGACACAC
>SPJJ01030715.1_pt1 | contig 11192 bp, 8 predicted proteins | sample 3741741 | NCBI WGS metagenome assembly SPJJ01 (sample SAMN10925908, study PRJNA522277) | cold seep metagenome | isolation source: Elba SIP-enriched marine methane seep metagenome, extraction at timepoint T1 | place: Italy: coast of Elba, Mediterranean Sea | collected 2014-05 | reverse complement strand
GGAAATAACTTATCATTTATGAAACTTAAACCTTGCCCCGGTACCCCTAACTGTGTTTCCAGCCAGTCTCTCTCAGCTGAACACAAAATAGAGCCTATCCCTTTCAAAACCTCTGGTACAGATGCTAGAGACCGGATCAAAAGTACAATACTGGCGATGTCCAACACCCGGTTAATCAAAGAAGAGGGTAATTATCTGCACATTGAATTTAAAACGCGGTTTCTAAAATATATAGATGATGTGGAAATCGTGGTTGATGAAACTGAAAAATTAATTCATATCAGGTCAGCCTCAAGGGACGGATACTGGGATCTGGGGGCTAACCGTCGTCGTGTAAATAAAATCAGGGAAAAGTTTTTGGATTAAAAGAGTCACAGAGATATAGAGAAATCTTTGTTTCTAAGCGGAGGAAAAACTTATTACTAACGTCATCATACAAACATTAGGGGGGCTAGGCTTATTTCTGCTGGGTATGGTTATCATGACGGATGGATTGAGGGCGATGGCAGGCCGCTCAATTCGCTCTGCATTAATGCGCTATACCAATACGCCGCTCTCGGGTGCAACCATGGGTGCACTCAGCACCGCAATATTACAGTCATCCAGCGCAACGACTGTCGCCGTGGTAGGGTTTGTCGGTGCAGAGCTTATGAGTTTTCCTAATGCCCTGGGCGTCATTTTCGGTGCCAATATTGGCACGACCATTACCGGTTGGATGGTTGCGTTGCTTGGTTTTAAGCTCAAACTGTCTACATTAGCACTGCCTTTGGTTTTTCTTGGCGCTATTTTGCGTTTATTTGCCCATCATCGCCTGGGCAGTTTTGGCTATGCCCTGGCCGGGTTTGGACTGATCTTTATTGGTATAACGACTATGCAGGAAGGCATGAGCGAATTCCGGGACGCTTTTACGCTGACCAACATTCCTGCCTCTTCAGTGTTGGGAAAAATTAAACTGCTGGCCATCGGCATCATTTTTACTATTATTACCCAATCCTCCAGCGCTGGCGTTGCGGCCTCACTTTCTGCATTATATACAGGACTGATAACGTTTGACCAGGCTGCAACGATGGTCATCGGTATGGACGTGGGTACCACTGTAACAGCATTGCTCGCAACGGTAGGAGGTTCCGTCGATGCCCGACGCACAGGTTTGTCACACGTCATTTATAACCTGATGACAGCCCTATTTGCTTTATTTCTATTGTCTCCCTATACAACCGTTTTAACATCACTTCAACCTGGTATCATCGTAGACAATCCTGAAGTGGCTCTGGTGTTATTTCATACCACGTTTAACACACTGGGTGTCGTTGCCATACTGCCATTTACCCATCATTTTGCCCGTTTCATCACACTCATCATCCCCGAAAATAAGCTTCTCTATACACAAAAATTAGATACCAAGCTATTAAAACAACCTAACCAGGCTTTAAATGCTGCTCAATCTGTCATACAACAGGAATTAATCATCTTGTTAAGCCACCTCAACGCCATGCTGGGTCATCACATCAATGGTAAAACGGCCGATTTATCTGAAATGCAAAAGGTTTTAAACTCGACTCAGCACTATGTAGACCAGATCCATTTAATTTCAGATGACAGTTCCGACTGGAAGCGCCTGATTGCCTTTATACATACACTGGATCATATGCAACGTTTGCATGAACGCTGTGAAGAGGAAGAAGATAATGCTATCAAAGCCAGAGAATCTACTCACCTTCAACATATTAAAGAGCCATTTGCAAACAACATCGCCTCGATCATTGATCATATAAATAGCCACAAATGGTATGACGCCTACAAACAGGCTAACCACATACGCGCTCAAATTCATAAGGATGAAAAACAAAGCCGTAATGACATCATGTTAAGAATTGGCACTGGCCAGCTGGGACTGTCCGAAGGTTCGGATCAATTACAGGCTGCCAGATGGTTGCGCAGGGTCAGCATACATGTAGCCCGGCTAACCAGACACCTGGAACAGGCTATGCTTTATGCAAGCAAATAAGCCTTGTTCCGTTAAGGCTGTCAAAAACTTGGCTGTTAACAGACCCAGGAAATTAAAATAAATGGCTCAACAAAGCACAGGCTAGCCAACATCAGTTCATCTTGTTCCCATACGCCGGCGTGAGAAGACAGTTCTGTCGAATATACTGCTTTCACACCGTACCCGGTGAAATTGGTGGTTTGTTCACAATCATTTAGATCAATATAAATAAACTTTTGGTAAATTTTGACCCATATGGGTCATGAAATATTATTGATAATAGTGTAGTCTGTACTTAGTTAAGTGTTATCTATTGCAAATTTCTTAGAGTCTAAAAAAAAACGTCAAACAATCACATAGGTCGCATGAAATATTACCCACGGAAGTCGTGATGACACTGGCACTTACCTGAAGCTATTTTAAGTTTTTTAACCAGACAAGAGTAGTGACATGATTGATTTCCTTTTAAGTTTTTTGAATAGATTTCCATGGATAGTCAGAATGTTCTCGCGCATCCAGTTTGTCCGGCGATTTATCAGTGATTTTTATATCAATAAGCTGGCCTATTCAATCAACCCGCGCCCCCGCCCTTTTTCTTTAATGTCACCCTATACCACATGGCGGTCATTAACTGACAATACATATACAGGCCGGCACCTTCCGGAAGCCGAAAATAAGAACCTGCCCAGTATAGAACAAGTGGTTGAACTATGGCGTAGAAAAGATAACAAGGAAATTCCCTCTGCTGACACCAGTATGCTGTTTTCATTTTTCGCCCAATGGTTTACAGACAGTTTTCTAAGAACCGATTTACGTGATCGCCGCAGAAACACATCCAATCATGAAATAGACCTGTGCCAAATCTATGGATTGCGGGAAGAAATTACCTCTATTTTGCGTTCAAAACAAGATGGAAAACTAAAGTATCAGTTAATAGACGGGGAAGTTTATCCTCCCTATCTGTTTAATGTAGACGAAACCACTAGCGATAACTGGGTATTTGCCAACGAAGAATTTGAACAACTTCACCCCCGCTTTGCGCTTGAATTTATCTTTCATGGCGTTCCCGAACAGCGATTAAAACGGATGTTTGCCGTTGGACTGGAACATGGTAACTCTGCAATTGGCTATACCGTATTGAACACGATCATGTTACGTGAACATAATCGCATTTGTGACCTGCTGGTAGAAGCCTATCCCGAGTGGGATGATGAGCGGCTGTTTCAGACAACTAGAAATATTCTGATAGTGCTTCTGATCAGAGTGATTATTGGTGACTATATTGGACAGTTTACTCAACTTGAGTTTATACTGGACCCTACACCCGGCATGGCGGAAAAACAACGTTGGTACCGCACTAACTGGATTACCATCGAATTTAATCTGCTATATAGGTGGCATTCTATGGTGCCTGAAAAATTTATCATAGACGACAAGCAATATAGCCTGGATGAATTTCGCAACAATACTCCGTTAGTCACGAGTCACGGTATAGAAACAGTTATATCTGCAGCCAGTAAGCAGAGAACAGGACAAATCGGGCTGTACAACACGCCAAGTTTCTTCTTCGACCCGTTGCCCATAGGAAATGATAACCGTAGTATTATGGAGCGTACTGTTGAAATGAGTCGACAGGCCAAATTAAGATCATTTAATGACTATAGAGAGGCTTTCGGCTTGTCGCGCCTGAGAAGTTTTGAAGAATTAACCAGTAATCCGGAATTACAGCAGGAACTAAAAACACTTTATAATGATCACATTGATGATCTGGAATGGCATGTGGGGATTTTTGCTGAAGATAGTAATGCAACATTTATGCTAGGGCGCTTGATGACCCGGATGGTTGGTTATGATGCATTTACCCATGCATTGACCAATCCACTTATGTCCATAAATGTGTATAATGAAAATACTTTTTCCAAAGTCGGACTTTCGATTATAGAACAAACCAGTACGCTTGCCGATATCGTTAAAAGAAACGTCAAAGATAGCAATAATATAGAGGCTAGCTTCAGAACGACTAAATAAGTTCTATACTGCCTGTATCGCTATGCTTTCATCTTTATAATCAGCGAATAAGCTTAGTAGGTAGAGTGTTATACTCATCACATCCTCAACCTACCTCTAGTAGCTTAAGGGTCTATGCATTTAACATACGTGATTAATTTATCGAGCCTGTATAAAAATCACCTTAAAAGTTATAAAAGGTAAGTTATGGATAAGGTCAATTTCACTATCCTGGAACATGAAGAAGATATTATCATTTCGTTTAGTTTTGATGAGGGAACGGAATTTGGTATATCTGGCTTAATCATCCAAAGAAACCCCAAGTTTGAAGGGTTTTTAAATATCAATGAGCGAGGAGCCAGTGTCACCTGGGAGGATAAATACGACATCAGACTGTTTCTGGATCAAGTGAACATTTCCCGGAAAAAAATTAGAATGCAAACGAGAGATCATCTTCATGATTATTCCTTTGACCTCAGTAAATTACCGGATAGCGAATATCTCAATTTAATCGAGCACTTCCGATTATTAAACTTTGATAATTCGATCCATATTTTTAATGAGTAAACAGTAGCATCAACAGTTCCGGGGTCAACCCAAAGTGATCAGGCTTTATTCCGGACGGTTGTAAACACTAGTCTTAAACGTTAAACCGGAGAGTAGTAAGACAAGTTTCCACCGTCTGATCAGCTGTAGTGAATCTCAAATTAAGCAGATGCCTGGCTGCAAAATTCTTTGTTTAAATACATCCTCAATTCATCATAATGACTTATATTAACCTTGGCCTTAAAAGCTCTGTTGTTTACCACGATGGTGTTTTTTGTTTTTGCTAGCATAGGCAGGTCATTGTCCCCATCCCCAAAAACATACAGCTGATTTTGCTTAAAATTCAATTTGTTTAGTAAAATTTCTACAGCCGTTCCTTTATCTATACCCTTAGGAACAAAGTCAACGCTGTCTTTATGGTAATAAACATTAATTTCATCATCATGATACTGTTGCGCGAACTTGTGTATGTCATCAATACAGCTTATATCAACAGGGAATATTGTTAAATTAACTTCATTGGGTTGAAACCACACTGCTCGGCCAAATTGGTAAGCGTAAGCGTTTTTTATGTCAGCAAATAAATGTCTCAGCTTATCTGACAACTCAAACTGATAATAACTGCTAGGCGGGAATGTTGCACTATACATAATGGTCCCCCCGTTCTCAGCGATGACCATGCAATTTTGCAGCTGAATCTGACGAACCAGTCCAGCTATGTAACCAAAAGGTTTGCCGGATGCCAATACAATCTGATGTTTTGATGAAATTTCCTGAAGCACCCTGACTAACTTTGAATCTATAGCACTGTTGATGTTACAAAGGGTGCCATCAATATCAAATATTAATAGTTTTGTTTTCATACCGTTTCCTTTCTGTTAGCTATTTCTTTTATAGCATACTTAACTGTGCTTAAAGTGCGCTTTGCCATGGTGTTAACTGTATATTAACAGGGATTCGGTCAGCATTAGTTGTCATGTAAAGGATGAGTACAACAGATCGTAATAAACTGTACAAGCTTATACAGCCTGACACAGGCTAATTATTTGAGTAATGGTATACTTCTATTTATGCTAAACAAGATAAGGAAACAAATTATGACGTTTCGACACTGTTGTTTACTCTTTATGCTTTGTTTGTTTTCCAGTCAATCCGTTGCATTATTCCAGGGCGGTATAGAATATAAAGTCATTACCGGAGATTTGATGCCTACACCGGGCTGTAAAAATAAACAAAAAGCATCCAAACAGGCATCTTCGGAATATCGATTTACTAAATCTGCCAAGCTGTTGTGCCAGCACATAGGTTACGGCTGGGGCTTAGGTGAAGTTGAAGATAGAGGTGTGGTGACCTGTGAAGCCTGCGAAGAAAAAAATAAAAGTATAGAGGGCTACCGGTGCTTTGTTAAAAATGTCACATTAAAATGCAGATTAATTAAACGGGGATGGTAGCCCCACTACTTATAATGCCTGAGGTAATAGACTGACGATAACCTCCACCCGTTTGTTTAAATTATACTGACATCAAAGACTAAGACCGTTTTGAGCTAAATAAAACAGTCATTATTTGCAGACAATCGAAACGCCAGTGACACCTATCTTCAAATTCTTTTCAGAATACGTTTTTGGTATTACGCAGAATGGTAAAATGGGTCTGAATTATCAAAACGCATACTAATATGAATCAACTCATTGCTGTCTTCCTGACCTGTTTATTATCATTTCACAGCTTATCACTACTAGCAACTGAAAAAGACAGCGATGAAAATAAAGATATTGAGCCGGTAAAGCAAATTGACGGACAAGGCGTTGTTTCAATTGATGAAGACATACAACAAGCATCCGGACTAAAAACGCTAACGCTTAAGCAAGTTGAATATCAACCAGAATTTATCGCCTATGGTAAAGCGATAAGTCTAAGTCCGTTATTAAACATACGTAATCAATTACTGGCAAACACTGAGCTGGAAAAAGGTGTCAAAGCACGGTTAAATGAGGCAGAAAATACAGTCTCACGTATGCGCCGCCTACATTCAAATGACATTATCTCAACCCGCAAATTACAAAAACAGCAAACACAGTGGCAGTCTGATCAGGCAGTTTATAACACAAATCGTTATCAAAGCCGCCTGATTATTAATGAATGCCAACTTAAATGGGGATCAACCATCACAAAATGGCTGACTGATCCGCAGTCTGTCGAATTTGAAAAACTGGTTAACGGGAACACCACATTATTAAAAATCACAGTGCCGGTAAACCGTTCCTTATCAGCACAAACACAAACTGTTTACATCAACCCGGCGGGCGATAGAAATTCAGCTGTAACCGCTACATTTGTCAGCCAGTTACCGCAAATTGATGCAATCTCACAAGGTTATCAATATCTATTCCAAATTGATGACCCTGGCATTAAACCAGGCATGAATGTTAGCGTCTGGATACCCGAATTATCACAACATCGGAAAGGCGTGATAATTCCGGAGTCGGCTATCGCCTGGCACCTGGGCGTATCATTCGTTTTTATCAAAATCGATGAAGAACATTTTTTACATAAAAACCTAACCGACCCGGTAAAAGTATTAAATGGTTATTTTATTGCTGAACAACTTAAAGAAGGGGATGAACTGGTTGTGACCGGAACTCAAATGCTTTTATCTCATGAATTCAAGTCACAAATCCCCGATGAGGATGATGACGATTAATCCCTCAGCCTTTTGAATTTAACACTCTACCTCCGAGTAATCATGCTCTTTTCGGCACCGATTACATTTAACCCAAACACATTTCATAGCTGATGCTGTCTACACTGGTTCGCTTTTCAATTCGTTTTTACGGCATAGTCATCGCGTTGGCCGTATTACTTTTATTCTATGGAAGTTACCGGTTCTCGACAGCCGGGTTAGATATCTTCCCTGAATTTTCACCCAAACAGGTTATTATTCAAACTGAGTCACCTGGTTTTTCAGCTGAGCAGGTTGAAATTCTGGTCACTCAACAAATTGAAACCAGCATTAGTGGCCTGATAGGCTTAAAATCAATTCAGTCTGAGTCCATACAAGGTTTGTCCATCATTACCGCAACCTTTGAAGAACATACCGATATATATCGAAACAGGCAGCTGGTGAGTGAACGTTTGAGCAGCCTGGACAAGCAATTGCCTGACGGTATCAACACCCCCGTCGCGGTTCCTCTTTCTTCCTCATCAGCAACCGTGCTGACCTTTGGTTTAAGTTCTGACAGCAAAAATCTGATGGAATTACGCAGCCTGGTTGACTGGACCATTGCACCAAGACTACTGGCTGTACCAGGTGTTGCAGATATTAATATTTTTGGCGGCGAAATCCAGCAACTGCAAATTCAAATCAAGCCGGAACAACTCCATCGATTTAATCTGGCTGTAGAAGACATAGTCAAAGCCGCTAAACAGGCCGGTGATATTCAGGGCGGCGGGTTTATAGAAAACGACAACCAACGTTTTACCCTACAGATTTCTGGTCAGCCCGTAACACCGGAACAATTTAAAAAAATAATTATCAGGCGTGAATCAGCCACTAACATTACCCTGGGTGACGTCACCGACATTAAATATGCCATGGAGCCGCCTATAGGTGCAGCCCAGATCATGGGCAAGCCTGGTATTGTTATCATGGTCATCGCTCAGTTCGGAGCTAATACACTGACTGTTTCCAGACAAGTCGAAGCCAGTTTATCCGAGTTTGAAACTCTGTTTAACAAACAGGGTATCAACTTTTACCCTCATCTGTTTAGACCCGCCGATTATATTGAAACCTCGTTGTCCAACCTGTCCGGCCATTTATTAGTCGGTGGTTTATTTGTGATCGTAATACTCTATCTTTTCCTGTTTAACATGCGTACCGCTCTGATATCCGCAACGGCGATACCCATCTCATTAATTTCCGCCGTTATCGTTTTACTGGAAAGCGGTATCAATCTGAATATTATGGTGCTGGGCGGTTTGGCTATCGCATTAGGTGAAGTCGTTGATGATGCCATCATCGATACAGAAAACATCTTTCGAAGACTACGGGAAAACCGGCTACTGGCTCAACCCAAGTCTGTTGCAACCGTTGTGTATGATGCGTCGATGGAAGTGCGAAGTTCCGTTGTTTATGCCAGTTTTATCGTTGCGCTGGCTTTTGTTCCTTTACTCACTTTGCCGGGTGTGGCTGGCCGCTTATTCTCCCCATTGGGATATTCCTATATCCTTGCCATATTGATGTCATTGATTGTTGCCTTAACATTAACACCGGCATTATGTTTTATGTTGCTGAACAAAAAACAGCCTGAACCCGGCGATGAGCTGGACCCTCCCCTAATCAGATGGATAAAACCAGTTTATACAGCTGCATTACACTGGGTATCGGCCCGTTATTATTGGGTTTTGGGCGCCAGCCTGGTCGCTTGCCTGGTCGGGTTAATTACTTTTTTTCATCTGGATAATAAATTCCTTCCTGAATTACGGGAGGGACATTATATCGTTCATACCACCAGTATTCCCGGCACATCATTAAAGGAGTCCATTCGTATTGGTACTCAGTTGACCAGGCTGTTTCTAAAAATTGAAGGCGTAGAATCCGTGTCACAATGGGCCGGCCGGGCTGAAAGAGGCGCGGACACCTTTGGCAGTCATTACAGTGAATATGAAGTGCGCCTTAAACCGCTTTCTGGTTCAGGGCAACAACAAGTGCTGGAGTCGTTAAGAGAAATACTCAATAATTTCCCGGGTATCCTGTACGAGGCAAATACCTTTTTAATCGAACGTGTAGATGAAACCATATCGGGCTATACCTCACCCGTCGTGGTTAATATTTATGGAAATGATTTAAATGTACTGGATACGAAGGCACAGGCTATAGCTGAGATCATGCGTGATATTCCAGGGGCGACCGATGTGCAACTAAGATCACCACCGGGTACGCCGTTACTGCAAGTCCATTTAAACCTGGATAAGTTACAATTATGGGGGCTAAAACCTGAGCAAGTTATACAGACGATACAAACAGCCTATAAAAGCTATATTACCGGAAAAAATATACATGGAAACCGGATCTATAATGTGGCAGTCGCATTGGCACCAGAATTAAAAACACACCCTGAGACTATCTCTAATCTGCCTGTAAGAACAGAAGATGGCGGACTGGTTAAATTGTCTCAAGTCGCAGACATACGCCACCTTGAAGGACGCTACAACATCCTGCACCAGGGAGCTCAACGCAAACAGACCATTACCAGCAATATTACCGGCAGAGACATGAATTCGTTTATGCAGGAACTAAAAAGCCGCGTGTTAAATGAAATTCCGTTTACAGCAGATAATTATCCTGAATTTACCGGGGCATCCATCGAACAGGCACAGGCAAAAGAAAATCTGATTTTACAGTCATTGCTCGCTGGTACTGGTGTCCTGGTCTTTATTTATATTGCGATAGGAAATGTACGGCATGTCTGGTTAACATTGGCTAACCTGCCCTTCTCACTCATAGGCGGAATTGCGGCTGTTGTTATGACCGGAGCAACACTCTCTATTGGTTCCATCGTCGGCTTTGTGACGCTGTTTGGCATCACGGTACGTAACAGTATTATGTTGTTATCGCATTATCAGCATTTAGTCGAAGTAGAACATAAACCTTGGAATTTGGAAACGGTGATTTTAGGCGCCCAGGAACGTTTACCTTCTATATTGATGACTGCGCTGGTCACTGCCCTGGCCATGTTGCCCATCGCCATTGACAGTGATAATCCCGGTAGAGAAATCATGGGGCCTATGGCTGCTATCATCATTGGAGGACTGGCTTCCTCTACAGTCTTAAACTTGTTACTGTTACCCAGCATGTTATTACGTTATGGAAAATTTACCGATAACCAAGATAGATAAACAGTCAGAATGTATTATTTTGATTCATGGGCTGGCCAGAACCAGTCGTTGTATGAATAAAGCGGCATCTTTGATTTCACACTATGACTATGATGTGGTTAATATCAATTATCCTTCAACCAGGTATGATGTAGCCACACTAGTTAAACAATTTATTCAGCCGGTAATACAACAATGCGAATTAAAAGACTATAAAAAAATTCATTTTATTACGCATTCCATGGGAGGCATACTACTGCGTTATTATCTGTCAACGTTCAACATAAATAACCTGGGGAAATCAGTCATGCTGGCACCACCCAACCAGGGCAGTGAAATTGTTGATAAACTGGGACACTGGCGTTTATTTAATTTGTTAAACGGGCCTGCCGGATTGCAGTTAGGAACGGGGGCAAACAGTATTCCTATACAACTGGGGCCACCGAATTTTATATCGGGAATAATTACCGGCTACAAAACTTTCAACCCGATACTATCACTGCTTATTTCAGGGAAAAACGACGGTAAAGTAGCCGTGGAAAGTGCTAAATTACCGGGGATGAATGACTTTTTACTCGTTCCCTATACACATACATTCATCATGCAACGGGCTAAAGTAATCTTTCAGGCTTTATATTTTATCCAGAACGGTTTTTTTTACAAATAAGGAAAGTAGAGCCAACTTCACACAATGTACAGCAACGAAACGTCACGGGTTCAATTTAAAATCCAGCCCCACACCGTCTACAGCTGTATCTTTACCTTCTTCTTGTTC
>SPJJ01018466.1_pt1 | contig 11198 bp, 7 predicted proteins | sample 3741741 | NCBI WGS metagenome assembly SPJJ01 (sample SAMN10925908, study PRJNA522277) | cold seep metagenome | isolation source: Elba SIP-enriched marine methane seep metagenome, extraction at timepoint T1 | place: Italy: coast of Elba, Mediterranean Sea | collected 2014-05 | reverse complement strand
TCCACAAGGTCTTCAAGCTGTCTTCGGTGATCGAAGGCGAGCACACAGAGCACTTCGGGGGGCTCGGGCCGAGTCGTCACCCAATGCAATCGATCCAGCCCAGCGTCCTGATCGATGCGGGTATCGCGGGATGGCCTGTCTAAGTAGGCATCAAGCTCCTGCCGCGTCGGGATCGCGGGCGCGCAGGCGTGGCGGGAGACCACCACAGCGCCGCAGGCGTTGCCGTAGCGGGCCGCAGCCTCGAAGCCCTCGCCCTGCAACCACCCCCTCAAAAAGCCCGACAGGAAGGCATCGCCGGCCCCCAAAACGTTGAGCACGTCAACCTCAAAGGCCTCGCCCACAGTCCCCAACTCGACAGCGTTGGGGATCGCGGCCTCGTATACCACGCAACCCAGACTGCCCCGCTTGAGCACGATCGGGGCACAGGTCAGGTCGCGCACCGCGCGCAGCGCGCTGAGCGTATCATCGCTGCCCCCCGCGATGTGCAGCTCCTCCTCCGTGCCCACCACCAGGTCACAGAGTGGCAGTATACCTTGCAGTACCTCGGTCACGGCCGATGAGGGCACGTAGCGTTCATCACCCCGGCCATGGCCCGTCAGCCGCCACAAGACCGGGCGGTAGTCTATATCGAGCACAACCTGAGTGCCCGCGGCCCGGGCGGCCTCGGCGGCGCTCAAGCTGGCCGCGCGCACCCCTTCGGTGCTCAGGTGGGTTCCTGTGAGCAGCAAGGCTCGGCTAGAGGCAATGAACTCAGGGTCTATATGCTCGGTGCCCAAAGCCATGTCCGCGCAGTCCGTGCGGTAGAAGATCAGCGGAAAGTTCGCCACATCACGAATAGATAATAAGACCAGGCCGGTCAGCCGCTCCGGGTCCACCGAGACCGCGGTGGTGCTTACGCCCTCCTTTTGCAAGGTGGCCGTCACAAAACGCCCCATCTGCTCATCGCCTACACGGGTGAGCATGGCGGTGCGCAAACCCTGGCGGGACGCGCCCACCGCCACGTTGGCCGCGCACCCTCCCAAGGACTTGGTGAAAGTATCTACATCCTCAAGCGGCGCGCCGATCTGCTCGCCGTATAAGTCCACAGCGGCCCGCCCCAGGCAGATAAGATCGAGCGCGCGCTCAGTCTTCGTCACTGGGCCACCAACTCTTGGCGTCGGGTTGCATGGTCCAGCGGTGCGCCTCGGTGAACTCAGGCACCGCGTAACGCTCGTCCGGCAGGTGACGAATCGCCCAGGCGTACCACATGCCATAGCCGGGCGCGGCGCACTGGCTGTGGTCACGCCCGCCCTCGATCAGCAGCGTATCGCCGTCGTGGACCTTGTAGACCTGCTCTCCCTCCTCCGCGTGGCCGTAGCCCTGCGGTTCCGTGAACCGGTAGTGGTAGATCTCGGGCTGATTGTGGTGATGCGGCGGATAGCTGGACCACCGACCGGGCATGTTGACCACCTCGCCCAATACGAGCTGGGCCTCAGGCGGACCCTGCACATCGTCGATGAGGGTGCGAACGAAGCGAAAAGACGCGTCCTTGAGTTGGCCTTCGCCGCGCCGCTCGTTGCGGCATTGCTCGGGGCCAATCAGCCGGGCCGCAAAAGCAGCCTCGTTTTCGACCTCAAAGCAACACAGCTGCACCGGGCTGTGGGCCGTTAGCGTGACCTCGGTGCCGGCGCTGACATGCAGGGTGTGCGGCAACTCATCAAAGAGGGAGCTGCGCTGAAAGTCAGCCTGCACGCCAGGAGCTTCAACGCGCAAGTCACCCTGCATCATCAACCAGGCCGTTTCGTGCTCAGTCGTGCGCCGGCGTGTCTCACCGGCCTTCAGCTGCTCGATCGAAAACGCCAACCCAAAACCTGCCGTCTGCAGGTCGGTGACCACCTGATGAGGCCCTGCACATGCACGATCGGCCTTACGAATGAGCCCCATAGGCCCAAAGGACACCCCCGCTAGGACCTGGCGTCAAGGCGGGCTCAGGCGCCCGCCCAGCTCGCGAGCACCAGCTGGGCGATGTAGTAGATCGGCAGCCCGATCAGGCGGTTGATGAACGACTTTTGCACAAAGCGCTCTCGCGCCACGAAGAGGTCCGAGATGTAGAACAACCCTGCGCCCAACAGCAGCACCCAGCCGCCGCGCGCCGAGTGGGTGCCTACCGCGAAGGCCAGCATCACCGAGATCACCAAGATGTAGGCCGCGACCGGCCCCTTGAGCGGCCCGGCGCGCTCTTTGAGCCATCGCCAGACCACCAGGGCCGGCACCACCAGGACGAGGGCGGCGACGCCCAACGCGACGACATCCACCCCGCGAACCCAAAAGCTCACCACGTAGGCGACGTGGCCGAGCAAGAAGGCCACCAGGCCAGCGAGGAACCAGGTCTTGGCCTTTGACAGCAAGAATACGTCGCCAAACCACGCCAATACGAGGCCGCCGAACAGCACCTGGCCGTGCGGCGTGGCCAAGATGTCCATGTGCAGCGCGGTCGCGAGAAAGCCCACCGAGGCCAGAGCCTTGGCGATCCCCTCAGGCACCCGGCGCGACCAGGATGACGCGGTGAGCGTGACCGCGACAAATAACAGCGTGACGATCCAATGAGCGACGATGCTGCGCTGTGTACCGCGAATGAGGGCGGCCGCGCACCCTGATTGAGACAGAGGTGCTGCCCCAATTTTTGGCGGGTCGGAGGCGGTGCTATGCTGGAGGGGTCAGTTCACCCTTTGCCCAAACCTTTGGAGGTCCCCATGTGGCGTACGACTGCGGTCCTGGCCCTACCCTTCGCATTCGCGACTCAGCCGGCGTTCGCCGAGCCGATCATGTTGGCCAAGCTGGTCGTGCCCAGCCCGAAGAAGGCCTCCCGACCGCCGCCCACACGGCGGGCCGCCAGCCGGCCGCTCACCGTCATCCCAGCTCAGGGGCCCGCGACCAACCTGCGGGTACGCATGTACGCACATCGGGTCCTCAGCAGCGAGGCGGGGCCAGTGGTCTTACTCCAGGACGAGACGCAGACGCAGACCATGCCGATCTGGATCGGCCTGGCCGAGGCCAAGGCGATTCAGCGCGCGCTGGAGCGTTACCCCGTGTCCCGACCGCTGAGCCATGACCTGATGGTCTCCTTTCTCCGAGAGCTGCACGCGGAGGTTGTAGACGTCGAGGTCAACGCCTTGCGCGGCAACACCTTCATCGGCGTGGCTCACCTTCGGACCGTGCATGGCAAGCTGCTCTCGGTCGACGCGCGCCCCTCAGATCTCATCGCCCTGGCCCTGCGAACCGGGGCGCCGATCTTCGTGCAGCAAGATGTCTTGCAAGTATCCAAGCTTGAGCCCCATGACCGCATATCTCCCCGGAGGGCCCCCTGAACTCTGCGCATTCCGTCTGCGAGTGGGTGAGCCTGCTGCGGCTGCGCGCGGAGCAGCCCCAAGGCCCCGCCGCCTACACCTTCCTATCTTCGCGCGGCAAAGAGGTGCTCAACTGGAGCTACGCTGACCTGGATCATGAGGCCCGCCGCTTCGCAGCCTTGTTGGAGCAGCAGGGTGCGTCTGGGCAGGCTGTCTTGCTCGTCCTGCCCTCCGGCCTTCAGTACATCGCCGCCTTCTTTGGGTGCTTGTACGCCGGCGCGGTCGCCGTACCGGTGCTGCCGCCTCGTCCGCACCGGCCCGACCACCGACTCGGAGCCGTCGCGAAGGACTGCGGAGCGAGCCTCGCGCTCACAGAGACCCGCCTATTGGCGCGCGTGCAGCAGGCCCTCAGCAGCGATACCCGGGTGCTCAGCGTAGATACCCGTCCCGAAGCGGGCCCGCCGCCCCAGCGCCGACCCGAGCCCGAGCAGATCGCGTTTTTGCAGTACACATCGGGGTCCACGGCCGACCCAAAGGGTGTGCAGGTGAGCCACGCGCACTTGTGGGCCAACCAACAGATGATGGCCCACGCCTTCGAGACGGAGGGCGACTTCTGCGTCGTGGGCTGGCTGCCGCTGCACCACGACATGGGCCTTATCGGCAACGTGCTTCACCCGCTCTATCAGGACGCGCGCTGTGTGCTCATGGCGCCCGAGACCTTCCTGATGCGGCCCATTCGCTGGCTTGAGGCGATCGATCGGTACCGGGCCACCACCAGCGGGTCCCCCAATTTCGGCTATGATTTCTGCGTGGATCGCATCCCCGAGCAGGCCCGCGGCCAGCTCGACCTGACATGCTGGAAGGTCGCGTACAACGGGGCGGAGCCCGTGCGGCAATCTACCCTGCAGAGGTTCACGGAGGCCTTCGCGGCCAGCGGATTTTCACCTAAGGCCCTAACCCCCTGCTATGGCCTCGCGGAGGCCACCTTGGTCGTGAGCGCGGCCCCAGTGCATCAGCCGCCCGTGGCGGACGAAGAGCAGCGTGTGGCCTGTGGCGCCCCACCGCCCGGCACCGAGGTGCTTATCGTGAATGCCGAGACGAGGCTGTCCGTACCTGAAGGTACCCTCGGAGAGGTGTGGGTTTGCGGCCCGGCGGTCGCCGGCGGCTACCATGGCCGGCCTGAGTTGAGTCGCCAAACCTTCCGGGCCCAGCTGGCTGGGGCCGCCGCCACAGACGCGACCTACCTGCGCACCGGAGACCTCGGCTACCTCCAGGATGGCGCCCTGTATGTCTGCGGGCGCCTTAAGGACCTCATCATCGTAGCCGGGCAGAACTATCACCCCCAGGACGTCGAAATCAGCGCCGAGGCGGCGGACTCGAACCTGATACGGGGTGGCAGCGCCGCTGTCGCCGTGCCCCGGGGTGGAACAGAAGAGGTGGTTGTCATAGCGGAGTTACACCGAAGGTCGACCGACGCATTGGCGGAGGTCGAAGCACGCATCAAAGAGCGCGTGCTCGGCGATACGGGCCTCGTGCTGGCCGATGTTCGCCTCATACGACAAGGTACCTTGCCCCGCACTTCGAGCGGAAAGGTGCGGCGGCACGCTTGCAGTGAGGCTTATGCCCATGGTCACCTTGCGTCCGTGCAGAGGCCCACCTCATGAGTGCAGACCTGACCCCGGGCAAAGCACCGCAATCCCGTGCCGACGTCGAAGAGCACCTGAAGCTAGGCTTGGCCAAGGCGCTGAATCTTAGCCCTGATCAGGTCGACACCAAGAAAGCATTTACGGCCTTCGGCTTGGACTCCATCAAGGCCTTCGCGCTGACGGGAGACCTCGCAGAGTGGCTGGACCATGACCTGCCCGCGACCCTGTTTTGGGACCACCCCAACATCGAGGCTCTGACAACCTACGTTGCGAGCGTGTTGGACATCCAGCAGTGACCGAGGCGCAGCCCTCGCCTACGCCGGCCGCACCGGCCCAAGCTCCGCTATGGCTGCTTCAACAGCTTGAGCCTCAAAGCTCGGCCTATAACCTCGCCTTCCACCTAGAACTCAGCGGGCCGCTGGACGCCGACGCGATGCGATCGGCCTGGCGCCAGGTGATCGAGCGCCATCGTGTGCTGAGGTGCCGCTTCATTGCAGGGGAGCACGGCCCACTGCTCCTGCCGCTGCCGCCCCAGGCCCTGCCCCTAGGTACGGAAGTCTGCAACGAGGCCGACCTGGAGGGCCGACTTCAAGCCCACGCCAGCGCCCCCTTCAACCTAGAGCTTGGCCCCCCGTGTCGGGCGACCCTCTTCGTGGTGGGCGCCACCCATCATCTGGCCTTTGCCTTTCACCACGCGGTCTTCGATGGCTGGTCCCTCAACCTGCTGCTCGTTGAGATGGCCAAAGGTTATAACCACGGCGTGGGCGGCAGCCCGGCCCTGTCGACCCTCGAGCGAGACTATCTGCGCTACGCGGAACGGGCCCACGCTCAGTATATGGGCGCAGAGTGGGGGCCTCAGCTGGACTATTGGCGCCAGCACTTGAGCGGCGCTCCGGCCGAGCTCGACCTGCCGCGGCTGCGCCGCGAACCCAACAGCCCGCGCACCGGCCGCACCACCCGGGCCGTGCACCAGGGGCTCGCCGACCCGCTGCAGGCTCTGTGCGCAAGCTCCGAGGCGACGCCCTTCATGGTATTGCTTGCAGCCTACGTTGCACTCTTGGGGCGCTACACCGATGCCGATGACCTGGTCATCGGCACCCCCCTAGCGACCCGGCTCAGGCCGCAGGTTCGTAAACTCATCGGCCTTTGCCTCAATACCGTCGCGCTTCGCATCCGCTTGAATGGCGCACCCTCCTTCCTGGAACTCATTCAACGCGTCAAGGAGGCCGCCCTAGGGGCCTTTCGGCACTATGAGGCGCCCTTTGACAAGGTCGTGCAGGCGCTGCACCCCGAGCGCCGCCAGGGCCAAACTCCGCTGTTCTCGGCGATGTTCATCACTCAGAACGCCCCGGTCAGCTATCGCTTTCAGGGCCTGAGCCATCGCTACTTTGATGACGCACCACCGGCGGTGAAGTTCGACATCACCCTTTCGACCCAGGTGATGGAGGAGGACCTGCATACCAATATCGAGTATGCGGACGACCGCCTCGATGAACCTACGGCCCGCGGCATGCTGGACGCCTACCAAGTGCTGCTCAAGCACGGCCTTGAAAACCCCGAGGTAAGCTTCAAGGAGCTGTCGCTCATGGACCGGACGGGCCGGCGTGTGCAAACGCAGCGGTGGCGAGGCACCCGTTCTACGGGCACGCTCAGGCCCCTGCTGCGCAGCGTCGAAAAGCAGGCCACATTGCATCCTGCCGCCCCAGCCGCGAGTGACGCGGCCCAGGGCCGAACCTATGCGCAGGTCTGGGCGGCCGCGGAACGCATCGCGCGAACGCTGGCCGGCAAAGGCGTGAGGCGGGGGGACCGGGTTGGCGTCCGCGTCGCTCGGGACGCGCACCTGCCTGAGATCCTGCTGGGTGTGCTGCGGGCTGGCGCAGCCTACGTGCCGCTGGATCCACACGCCCCGGCGGCGCGTCGGCGCGCTTCGCTCGAAGATGCTCAAGCCAAACTGCTGATCGTAGATGAGGCCCAAGCTGACGAGGCCCCAGCGTCTTTGACTCTGCTGAGCCTGGCAGACATCGATGGCCAGGGCCCGCTCCCGGAGCCGCCCGAGCTCGGTGACCCGGCGTACATCATCTATACCTCCGGCTCTTCCGGTCGCCCCAAGGGCGTGCAGATCTCTCACCGAGCGCTGGCCGCTTTTTGTCGCGCCGCCTGCCTCAAGGTGGGGCTACAATCCAGCGCTCAGCTGCTCGCGACCACCACGGTGGGCTTCGACATCGCGGTGCTGGAGCTGCTGACGCCCCTGAGCATTGGCGCCAGCGTGCACGTGGTCGATCGCGACGTGGCCATGGATGGACAGCGCCTAGGCCGCGCCATCAGCGATAGCGGCGCGCAGGTCTTTCAGACGACACCAAGCGCGCTGCGGCTGTTGGTCAATGCAGGCTGGTCTGCACACCCCGGGCTGAAGGTTCTCGCCGGCGGTGAGGCCCTGCCTCGAGACCTCGCGCACACGCTGCTGCAGCAAGGCTGCGAGCTGTGGAATATGTACGGCCCCACCGAGGCCACGGTCTGGGTCTCAGCCCGGCGAATCGAGCTGCAGGCGCTGCAGCAGGCGCCTGATGTGGTGCCCATCGGTGACCCCTTTGATGACTGCCGCATGTACATCTTGTCGGCCCACGGAAAGCCTGTTCCGCCCGGTGCCCGCGGCGAGCTGTGCCTCGCGGGGCCTCAGGTCGCCGATGGATACGTCGGCCGCCCGGAGCTGAACTCATCTCGATTCGTCGCAGACCCGTTTGAGCCGGGCACGCTCTTGTATCGCACAGGGGACGTGGTGCGGGCGCAGAGTGACGACAGCATCGAGTTCCTAGGGCGGTGTGATCAGCAGCTCAAGATCCGCGGGTTCCGCGTCGAGCCGGCCGAGATTGAGGCCTTGATTCGGCGTCAACCGGGATTGCATGACGCTGTCGTCACCACCGTAGACCGTGAGGGCACCACCGAGCTGGTCGCTTATGTGATCACCCACGACGCCAGCATCAGCCAGGACAGCATTCGCGCCGCCCTGAGGGAGCAGGTGCCGGCCTACATGGTGCCCGCCTTCATCCACTCGGTGCCCGAGATCCCCCGCAACTCCAATGGCAAGCTGGACCGCGCGCGCTTGCCAAAGCAACGTGCCTTGCGCACTCATCGACTCGCCGAAGACCCACATGATCAGGTCGAAGCCCAACTGCTAGAGCTGTGGCGCTCCTTGCTCGGCCGACGACAGGTGGGCACCCAGGATAACTTCTTCGACATCGGCGGACACTCGATGTTGGCCGCCAAGCTCGCCGATCGGGTGCAAAAGAGCTTCGCCAAGGACCTACCGGTCGCGACTTTCTTCCACGCCCAGACAGTGGCCCAACAAGCCCAGGCCATCCGTGAGGGCGGCTTCACGCCAAAGTGGCTGGCCCTGGACCCTATTAAGTCCTCCGGCACACGGCGCCCAGTCTTCTACATCGGCGCCAGTGATCAGGCCCGCTGGCTGGCGGACAAGCTGCCCCCAGAGCAGCCCCTGTACGCCCTCAAGGTGCTGGGGCTGCCCGAAGACCACCCGCTCACCATCGACGCGATCTCGGCCACCTACGTCCAGGAGATGACCAAGTTTCAGCCCCAGGGCCCCTACGCCCTGGCCGCCTACTGCCAAGATGCCAAGCTCGCGCTCGCCGTCGCCCGCCGGCTGCAGGCCCAAGGCGATGTGGTGGCGAGCATGGTCTACGTCGATACCGTCTGGGTCCCGCAGGCTGTCCTGCAACCAGGCCGGCAGCTCGTCGACAACTTCATCGACCTCGGTCCGCGCTATGCCGCGCACTGGCTGAAACAGCGCACCCGCGACCGCGTCAAGTCCACGGGTAAGCGGGTCTTCGACTCCGTGATTCAGCGGGCCTCAAGGCGCCGCAACGATGAGGCGCCCATCACAACTCAGCAACGCGACCGGCTGCGGGCCTTCCGCCGCAACCTCGACGCGTACCCTGAAAGCGCCTTCGATGGAGACCTCGATATTCTGCTCTGCCAAGAGTTCCATCGTCCTGGCGCCGAGCGCGCGCTGTCCCATATGAGCACGGGGCGCGTACGGGTCTTTGAGATCCCGGGCCTGCACCGGCACATCTTCGACCCACCCGAGGTCTACTGGCTCGCCTCGCGGCTCGCCCATTGTCTGCAAGATGGCTTCAGCGCAGCCGACGACGTAGCCCCATCGGGCCCTCGACGACGAGCTGTCGCAGACCCCGTTTGACGGGTGACCACGGCAACAGCGCCTCTAGCGTAAGTTGGTCCAAGCCATAGTCGATGGGCAGATAGTCTGGGTGGCGATACTCAGGCTCCAGCGCCCCGACCGGCATACCGGCAAAACGTGCGTAGGGCGTGTCGCGGCGGGTGTGGGTGGCCTCCGCGTCGAAGCCTACGTTGCGCACCAAACTCACCCTCGGAACCACCGACAGGCGAGACTGGGCCCATTGGGTCATCAGCCACCGCACCCACCAGCTTGAATACTCATCCGCGTGATCCAGCATTCGGGTCCATTGGCGCCCCGCCACGGGCCCAAGGATGCGCTCAAGCCGACCGCTGCGCCGCAGCTCCGGCCAAGACATCATGTCGAGGTCCATGTCGCGCCACGAGCGGCGCCAGGTCGCCCATCCCCACGGCAGCCCAACCTGCGAAAAGTGGTAATCGTACTCGAACGCGGCGCCTCGCCGACTCAAAGACACGGCCGTGCTGCCACAGACCGAGCCCACCCGCTCATCGCTCTCGAAGCGCTGCAACATCGCCTGCATGAAGGAGAAGAAGCTGGGCTCGGGGTGACAATCGTCCTCCAGCACGATCACTGAGGACTCCTGGCTGAGCACCCAGTCCAGCGCTGAGACCACCCTTGGCCGAAGCCCCATGTTCTGGGCGGCGAAGTCTGTCTTGAGCTCCACACCGCTGATGGGCGATGCAAAGAGGTTGCGAACCTGCGCGCAGGCCTGCGCGTCCTCAGCGACGTGGGCCCGCGGACCATCGACGGCCACGTACAGGCGACGCGGAGAGGCCCCTAGGATCCGCTCCAGGTTCTGAGCCGTCGGCTCGGGACGGTTGAAGGCCAGCAACAACACCGGCACGTCGAGGGTGGGGCTCGACATCCAGCGCACTGTGACTCGACCTGAGAGAGGGGGCAAGCTGAGGCAGGGCAACGCCCCCCTGCGTACCAAGTGCTGCTAAGGTCCCGCATCGTGCAGACCTCTAACCTGCCCCCCGAGCCGCCCGGTCCCGCGAGTGAGGACGCCTATGACAGCACCGACATTGGTGTATCTGCGGATAACCCCCTCGCCTTGCTGATGAGCCTGGGCCAGACCTATGGCGACATCGTGCGCTGCCCCAACCGCTACGGGCAGTCCTACTTGTACAACCGGCCAGATCTGGTGCGCCATGTGCTGCACAGCGCCAACTACGAGCGCACACAGCTGCTCAAGATGGCCCTGGGAGAGAGTACGCTGAGCGCAGACGGCGCCATATGGAAGCGCCAGCGACGCATTGTAAACCCAGCTTTCCTACCCGCGCGGGTCCGGAACTTCTCCTCCCTGATGGTGCAGGAGGCGGAAGTCATGACCCAGCGCTGGCTGCAAGAGGGCACGGATCAGGTCGATATCGATGCTGAGATGATGCGCCTGACCCTGACCATCGTAGTGCGGGCCCTGTTCTCGACCGATGTCAGCGAGGACGTGCATCAGATCTCGGACGCCCTGACCGCGGTCATCAAGGACCTCGGCGCGCTGACCAGCACGCTCTTCTCGGTCCCTGTGAGCTTCGACCCCGGCCGCAACCGGCGCATGAAGGCGGCCCTCGATACCCTCGATCGCATCGTCTTTCGCATCATCGAAGCGCGACGCCGCCAGGCCCAACCCCGAGGTGATTTGCTCGACATGCTGCTCAACGCCGAGGACCCCGAGACCGGGGAGCGCCTGAGCGATGAGCGCCTGCGTGATGAGGCGGTGACAATGCTGGTCGCCGGCCATGAGACCACCGCCACCTCCCTGACATGGGCGTGGAGCCTGTTGTCAGACCACCCTGAGGCCGAGGCCCGGTTCAGCGCCGAGATCGACGCCCTGGGCGGGCAGGCCCCGACCGCCGAGAACATGAACCAGATGCCCTGGGTACAGGGGGTACTGCAAGAGAGCCTGCGCTTGTACCCTCCCGTGTGGGCCATCGCTCGCAAGGTGAAGGAGGATGAGACGCTCGCAGGGCATCATATCAAGGGCAACTCGGCGGCCTT
>SPJJ01012628.1_pt1 | contig 11211 bp, 3 predicted proteins | sample 3741741 | NCBI WGS metagenome assembly SPJJ01 (sample SAMN10925908, study PRJNA522277) | cold seep metagenome | isolation source: Elba SIP-enriched marine methane seep metagenome, extraction at timepoint T1 | place: Italy: coast of Elba, Mediterranean Sea | collected 2014-05 | reverse complement strand
TCTGTGCGGCTTTCTTCGCGTCATCAGTTTCAGAAGCAATATAATTAATATGATTTTTTAAAGCCCTTATTTCATTATTTATCCACGGTATATCCTCATCACCAAGGCGCTTGTTTTTTTCAATAAAGTCTTTTAACTCGTTCACCTCAGTTACATAACTATCATAGACCGGAGTTAAAAAGTTTTTATAAAAATCATCACCTTTATGCTTTAATGACTCAATATATTGCCTAGCCTCGTCACTTGCTACTTGCAATGAATCAACATAAGCTCTTGAGTACAAGGCATTAGCGACCCCCTGCAAATGCTTAGGTAACTTCTCAACCGACTGCACCACCTCAAGCGTACCCGCCGCCAGCATCTTTTTAACACTGCGGTATTTTTTAGTGAGCAGGGCTTTTATTTCTGAGGCTAGACTGCCTGATTTTTTGGTGGGGGAATTTGAGTATAAAGCAGTACCTTTATAGCCTTGCTTAGTTTTTGTTGCCTCAAGTTGCTTTGTCTCACTAAAATAATTATTGAATATATCTATAGCCTCACCTGACATTAATTGGTCAAGTGTTCCGCTAACATCGGTAGCTATACCATCACCTATTAAGCCATTACTGAGCTTAACCGTGCCTTTTGTCTTTGTAACAACAACCCCATTTGGCGCTTTTATTTCAATAACTGCACCACGAGTATGCGTGTTATAAGCTCGTGCTTGAAACCCATTTCTAACCGGTATCCACTCAGGCATTTTGTCATAGGTGTAACCTCTGCCAGATTTAGACTTTTTATCCGAATACGGTAATTGTTCAACTTTATTTAGCTGTTCATATATCTGCGAAGATTCTGAGTCAAATAAATCATTTGCATTGTCTACTGATAACACCCCTCTCTTACCGTGCAGTCCTTTGTTTGTATTTGGTTCTACAGGAATTATTGCGTTAGGCTGAATTGTTACATCACCGTTATCTGTTTCAACAACCCAATTCTTAGGATTCTTTTTCTTAATAACACCTTGTATTGTTTTAGGTTGATTTCCTCTTGCGCCAAAGAACGGAACCTGAACAGTATCACCTTTTTTTAGTCCTTTTGCTTTCTCAGTATTTAAATCAAACTCTTTTGCTTTTGCCGGATTAGACAATCTCCATGCTTCAAATGTGTTTCTCAGTTTTTCCTTTTCAGCCCATGTAGACAGTAGGTCTTTTGTGCTTGCGTTTCCACGTTTCGCACTAAGCATGTTATTAAGTGACTTAACGCTATCTTCAGCCTGATTTAGCGATTGTTGAATTTCTTCCGGTGACTTGCCATTTATTGAACTGTTATCAAATTCATACAGTTTATTAGCTTTACTATGATAGCTTTCTACATTATATAAATCGCGCTTGCCCTGCGGTAGCTTTTGTATAAACTCAGGTTCACTGCTTTGTCTTACTTCGGTGCTTTCTGCTAGTTGCGCTTGAGTTGCCTTTTCTTGGTTTTGCGTCTCTGTCTGCTCATCCTGGCTTTCTGGCTGCATTTCTTTGCGCACTTGCTGCATTAAATCAGGATTTGTTGTCCATTTGTCCCATGCGATTATCTGGCTATCAAGATCGGCAATATACATATTAAGCTGTTTTTTATTTGTGATCTTAACTTCAACTAAGCCCTGCGTATTGCCTTGTGCTTGCTCGGCTTTGCGCCCTATTTTTGCAGCACTTCTTAAGCGTTTAATTTCATTTTGCTTACGTGTGGCTGTCGCTGCCATTTCTTCAGCTTGCTTCATCGCTGAATCATCAAAACCAAATAAATCTCCGTTTTCGACTGCCGTTTCTTGTGACAACTGCATAACAGCCTTCATCTTATTAGCGATAAAATCAAGGCTGTCTTTGTTTTGAGCGGCTTGTAAGCCTACCGCTTGAATACGCTCATTATTCGGCGCTGTGCGCGATATTACTTCGGCTTGTTTGTCCGTAATGGCATCGTTACGATGGGCATCGACCGTGCTATCCGCCCCTTCTCTGGCGATTGTAAACGCAGTTTTGCCCAACGCTCGGCCCACAAGTCCTCGCTCGTTGGCTTGCTGTTCTGTGATTCCGGTTTGTTTGAAGTAGTTGACATAATCTTTTACCTTGCCTTGCCCATCTCGAATGTTAAGTTCAGAGTCTAATACTGCCGCATCTTCAATGGTAAAGCCATCATTTTCTTTATGCACCTGTGCAGGTATTGTTTTCTCGCCTGTGCGCTGTGCCAAATCAAAACGATGACGACCGCTCACCACCTCAAGCCGCCCATCGTTACGCTGCCATAACTGAATAGGCGCAACCCCGGTTCTTTCATACTGACCGGTTAATGGTTCAACCACCCCTTTTTTATTTGTGCCACTTTTAAACTGAGGCACGTCATTAGACAAAGTTATTTTGTCTAGCGGCACTTCTACAGTTTTATTACTCGTATAAGAGTCGGTTAGTGCGCCCTCTCCTGATACGGCACTGTTATCACCATCTTGGGATTGAATCTGTTTTTGTGATTGTTGAGATACTTCACTACCATTCTCAATAGTTGCTTGTTGATTCGCTTGGCTTGTTTGTGGGTCATCTTTAATACCGAACTCTTCCCGCAAACCATCATAAGACTGACGGGTAATGCTTTCAGACTCATTAGGATTGTATTTTAAAGAACGCTCTCTGAACTGCTCAAAAGGCAATGCGGCTTCAGCTTTTAACAGATCGTTTTCATACTGCTGCTTAAAGCCTTCCACAGCTTTATCAACGACCGATTTAATACTTCTAGGGTTAGCCCTAATGTAAGCCTTTCTTTGTGCCGCAATGTATTTGTTTTTTGATTGCGTTAAGATCGGGTCTTGTTCTGCTGCCGTTTCATTCTGCGCTTCTTGCGCTGCTTGCTTTGTCTTTTGCTCATTCTTATTTATCTTAAAATCAGGTTGCGTGTACGTACCTGCTAACGGATTATAACCACCGTCTTGATATTGATTATCTATAGCTTGCTGGGTGCCTAAGCCTTGAACTGTTCTGTTCTGAACAATCTTGTTTGCATCCGGCTTGATCTTGTATTCAGGCTTGTCAAATAACAGTCTGTTTGAAGTAAGCGGGCCATCCTGCTGCTCAATACGCGCTAGCTCACCTTTATCAAACGCCCATACATCCCCGTTCAGATCTTGATAATCGCCATTGCCTAAGCTTATGTATTGCTCGCCGGTTTCATCTTCGTGCGTGGGCGTTAAATCGCTTGTATTTTGATAGGCTGCGTCACTTCCACTTTGCCAGCCACCCTGCATTTGATCGCTGTCTGTGCTTCCAGTGCGGCTATCTTCATTTGTTGGCGTGTTGATATTTCCCGCAACTCCGCTATTTCCGATTCCTGCCGGTGTAAGGCTTGTTGCATTAGCTCCACCTGTTCCTGCAATATTTTGTTGCTGTTCTGTAATTGCTTGATTGCTTCCTGGTTCTGGCCTGTTACGGGTGAGTTCACTGTCATCTTGCGCGCTTTCCTGGTTGTTATATAGTGCGATTTGCTCAGGGCTGATTTTGTTCTGCTGTATCGCTGCATTAATTTCAGCAAAGTCAGGTAAATTAGGATTTAAGCCTAAACCTTCATAAGGCACTGGATTACGGATATTATCAACAATGCTTTGAGCAAACTGCTTATTACCGGTTTCTTTTAATGCGTAATTAAATATCTCGCTTGCTCTGGCTTGTGTGCCATCCTTAAAAACAATAACCTCATCTGCTGGTAAATTAGGCAGTCCTAAAAGATTTTCTGTTTCAGGGGGTGTTTGTTCTGTATTTGTCCCTACGGCTTTAGATAACGGGCCTTGTGCTTTTAATGGGCCAGGTGCGTTAGTCACACCACCCATGACATTACCGGCAAGCGTACCTTCAACAAGGTTTCGCGCCATACCTTCGTTAAAAGGTCGTCCCTCAGCTACGTTTTGTGCGCCTGTTTCAAGCCCGGTTTGTAGAAATTCCTCACCGCCCTCAATGCCTGCGCCAGCAAGAACACGTCCGCCTAAACCCATTGTGTTATCTGCTACGGCTCGTTGAGCGGCTTCTTTAGTGTAACCCTGCGCTATCAAAGTATCAGGGTCTAACAACCCGGCTCTATGCGCAACATCACTTCCCAGCTTACCCACTGCCGCACCACCTAAAGTGATACCTGCCGCCGTTAGTGCGCGTTTTTGCGGGTCCATATCCTCGCTCATTTGCGATTCAGCACTCCCGCCCATCATCAAGCCTTCACCGAGATAGGTGCCAGCGCCTTTGAGCGCATTAACAGTATTTAAACCACGCCCGATTACATTACCTGCAACCATAGGGAATGCTGACTCAGCGGTAAGATTAGTGACTAAGGCAGGGTTCTTTGCATAGTGTTTAGCAATATCCAGCCCGTTAGCGTCAGGGTCATTCCATAGCCTGTCTGATTCTGCTTGTTGCGCTTGTAGCTTAGGCGAATACTGTGTCTGTTCGGCGAGCTTGCTAGGCTGAAATCCGGTAATCTCACCTAGCTTATCCGTAGCCTTGTCGAATGGCTTATTAAAACCGAGTAAGCCAGCCCCCATATCCGCAATACCGGTTAAGCTTTCAGGGGTGCGCAATACGCCTTGCCCTAAGCCGATAATAGCATCACCAACAACACCTGCGCCGGTGTCGGGTGTTTCGTTATCTAGCTCACCTGTAAATGGTTCTAGTTCAGTATCCAGCTCGCCTGTGAACGGTTTTAATTCCATTATGACTCTCGCTTATTGAAATCTATTGCCCTGTGCATCTTCATACACTGGCCTACCTTTAGATGTGCCTATTACTTTTAATCCATTATTTTGTTGGATATTGCCTAAACTTTGATCGCCAACTCTCTTACCTTGCGTTTGAAATTGTTGAAGTTCTTGCCCAATTATTTCACCCATATCATTATATTGATTTACCGCCTTAGCACTATACTTAGGCTGCGTGGCATCTATGTAGTTAGTATCCGCCTCCTGCTTTAATATGTTCAATTTCTCCTGACCATACGGATCAAACGTATCTTTGCCTAGCTCATTGCCGCCCTGCTCTTGAATCATGCGATTCATTCTGACTAACTGTCGCTGTTGAGGTGTTAACGCCGCCATTTGATCGTTCATATCCCATTCAATCGCCCCGTTTTCAACATAGCGATTCATATCGCCGCTTTGTATAGTTGTCTGGTTCTGATCGCTATCACGATAGTTAAGATATTCTTGACGGGCATGGGTATCCGCCGGTGAATAAGCACCTTGCTGCTCGATAACCCCCGGCATGGAGTTTCCTTTCCAGTCCCTAATGTCGTTTGCTTTATTGTAATTTCTACTGGCTAACGAGCCGGCATTTGGGTTTTGAGGGTCATATAAAGCCTTTAGTTTTGGGTCTAAATAACTTTGCTGAGTCGCTGTGGCAGGTAATTTCCTGTCTGAACTTGGTTGAGACTTTTGCTGTATAGAGTTTTCCGCGACAAAATCAGGCTTATCAGCTTGTATTTTTGCAATATCATTGGGGTCCATACCCAGCCCTAAAGCTTCCTCCCGGGATAAAACCTCTGTACCATTCCAGTTAAATGGAGTGAATGAGCTTCCAGTTTGCTCTATCTGAGCAGGTTTCTTAGTTTGACTTGCTGTTACAGGTTTTTTAGTCTGCTTCTCCTGCTTAGAAAATAGTCCTTGGGGGTCTGTACTCTCCAGATAGTCAGTAAGATTGCTTTTAGCGCTATTGTATAATTTACCCGCCGGTGAGTTTTGAAAGTCTATTCCGCCTGATACGTCCCCCAGTATTTGCGGTATCCGCGTCCCAAGACTGGCAACACCTCTAACAGCCGTATCTAAACCCACGTCGCCAGACTTAATATCATTTTCCAATTGATACTGGTTATATGCATCAGCCGCGCTATATAACCCCTCCGGGCTGACCAATGCACGTCCTAACGAAGTTGCCACGCCACCGGCTTTGCCAGCAACATTCTTAGCAACATTGCCTGCCGATTTAGCAAGCTTACTGCCCTGCGTTTTGTAGTTGTCTGCCCCGGACGCCCATTTATCAGTCTTAGGAAAACCCGATTCCTGGCCTGCCAATTTAGTTCCTAACCGGCTTCTAAGCCTGGCAGTCTCAGCCGCTTTTCTTGCTGCATCCTCCCCGTACCTACGCTGCCCATCAAGCCCAGAACGAGGTTCTACGCCTAAAGCCTTAATAGTCTCAGGACTTAGAAGCGCTAGCTCATGTGCGGGGATTACAGTACCACTGCCATCAGGCATCATTAGTTCTGGGCCTTCCTCACCGACTAAGTAAGGCTGATTGCTTTTCGCTTTTCCGCCTTTCGCTAAGCCGGGAATCCCTTCTTCGTTATCTTTCTCCTTTGCAAATCGACTAGATAAGCCTAAACTTAACCCCTGCCCTATAGTAGTGCCTAAGCTGCGCAACTGAGTTGCGTCTAACGCTCCACTATACTGATCGGTTAAATCATTAGTTGTTTCTTCCGGGTTAAAACGACTCGTTTTTCTACCAAGCAAATGACTACCTAATTGCTGAAAGGGAGCGCGAAACCCCCGTCTAAACTTATTAGACCCGTTCTTATCAAAAACACTCATAATAGCCTCTTAATCTGACTTAGTTGTAACAATTGACTCGATCCTTATTACCCTGAATAATTGTAATTCTCACTACGACTAAACGAACTACTGCAGCTAAAACTTTTGTTCTGACTCGTGCTATCACTCTCGCTTTTGCTCCGACCAACGCTAAAGCTATGCTGAGCCAGCCGCGCAGAGGCTATCTGTGCCGCAATCCTACCCTGCGTCTCAGTAACGCGAGCCATCGTATCAGCCGCTTTACTCATTCTATCTGAGGCTATTTTGAGTTTATCAACTTCTACCCCAGCCTTAGCTGTCAGGAAATCCAGGTCTTGATCTCTAGCTTTTAAACTTGCATCAAGTTTTTTAAATTCCGTATTGCTCTCAATATTGAAAATCTCGGCATCCGTCTTATACAGCGCCATCAACGACTCAAGTCTTTTAGCCTCAGCTTCGGTCGCAATTTTAAAAGTCTCAGTTAATATCTTTGACTCTTCTAGCGGCATTTCTTGGTTGACTTTGATATCAGCATCGAGTTTTGCAACCTTCGCTTCAGTGCTTGCTTTTATAGCACTCATCCTGCTTTCAAAAGCATCAACCAATGATTTATACTGCTCAACCTTTAGAGATTCACCGGATAACTCCGCCTTATAGCCTTCATACTCAAGTGACTTAGCCTTCACTTTCTCAGCATACCCTTTAATTTCAGACTCATACCGCTGGATAGCTAGATTGTCATGCTCTAGCAGCAACTTTACACCCTCAAGCTCTGATTTATAAACTTCATAGAGAGATAATACCGCTTCGACTTGCGACTTGTAGTTATTTATATCTTGAGCATTTATCTCTGATATCAGCTTTTGCCCATCAAGTTCAGCCTTATATATCTCTACCTTAGCAACTGCACTTTGTATCTGATCTTTATAAACTGTCGACTTTGTTTTATATAGCTCAACACCGGCATTAAAATAAGATACTTTTAGTTCGTATAAGCTTATGGCTGCCTGCACAGTATATTTTGCTACATCCAGTCTCCGATTAGCTACTTCATTAGTATAGTTAATCATCTGCCCTTCCAGCGCAATACCTTGGGTAAAGGCGAACTGAAAGTTCTGCAGCTCTAATTCGGCCTGCTTTATAGCAATATTCCTGGACTCTGCAACATCCTCTTCAACCGCTTTCTGGCGAGCCTGTTGTTCCGCCTCGTATTGCGCTCCCACCGGCTGATCCCAACCTGCTGCTGCAGACGACCGCGAAACCTGAATGATAGCACCCTGTGTGGCGGCGGTCGTCCGCTCCCTAGCTCTATCCCATATTTGCTGTTCTATTTCAGGAGATAGTCCGGTAGGATTTAGCCCCTGCACATGCTCTATCAATTTATTGTTTAGCTCTGATAGCAGCGTAGATTCATAAAAGTTTTCTGAGTAACTAATATTCGTACTGGGCGCTTCGTCAAGCATGCCAGGCTCAACGCCGGTAAAATCAGGTATGATTATATCTGGCGCATCAGGCAGGGAAAGATTCCTCAAAGTTATCGGATCAGGCAACCCATCCTTGCTAGGTGCTTCGGGCAATGAACTCGTTCTATCCGGTAATATAGGTGCATCTGGTGGAGTATCTGTTAATGCCGCTACCGGTGTTACCGTCCTTATACTTGGCGCTCTCGCTGGGAACGCAGGGATATCATCAAGCGTTATTGTAGTCACCGGTTTTAAGGTAGGCAGCTCAGGTGCATTAGGGAACTGTGCCTCAATAGTCTCCTTATCTATCCTTATATCCGCTAGATACTCACTGCTTTTTCCTATTTCACCGAATGTAACCGCAAGTGTTTCATTAAGCAGGCCGGGTGGAAATAAATCCCGTCCCATATCCATTGCATTCTTAGCCAGCTTATCTGCCTCACTAAGAAGACCTTCAGCATCTGATCCAGCTTCAAAATCAATATCAGGAAATGAATCACTTTGATCTGATTCATCCGCCCAATCCGGCGTGTCATTAAGTGTTAATTCTAATGAAGACTCTGTAGTTGATCCATCTCCAGTTACTGTAGTTGCCACAATCTTACCCTCCTTACGTCATCTCGACGTTAATCTAATATCATGACTAAAAACAACCTCTAGTCCTCTTCTTCTACTATTATCTTTCTTGCAAAAAGGTACTGCTCATTAGCCTTTACTGGAAATTCCCCGACCGCAATAAGAACCTCATCATTCCGCTTCATCTTTGTGCTAAAAATACCGTTCCTAGCACCGATCAAATGTATAGTTACATCTACCTCATCGTCGTCTTCCATGTCATCAGTATTATACAGCTTTAAGGAGTAATCACCACGAGTCACATCGGCTCTAACCTCGAATCCTTCGTACTCTAACTCATTATCAACCACTTCCTCCTGCGTATGAGGATCCCCCGCGGTTGTGATAAATGGAATGGGGTGCGGACCAATGTAAGTCTGCCATCCAGAATAATTTCTATCTTCGCTATACACGCAGTTAATTGTAGATATAGAAACTGCTGGTATATTATAACTAGCCCCGGAAACTGGGTAGAGGTAGGGGCCACCAATATAGTCTGGAAACTTCTCCTCGAAATCATCTAAAAACGTCTCATCCGGTATTATCTCAAATAAAGGGGTTACGAATATACAACCTTGGTACTTGCCTAGAGTTATATTTGATAGCCCTTTATCAACATCCAGTTTAGCCTGAACAGCCACATGATTGTGTTTATTCCTGATCATATAGCAACATGCTGCATCATACTCATCAAAAATATCCCCCGCCCAGTCATCCAGCATGGCTTGATAGTATTCATCTGCTAAAAGCTTATTAGCCTGGTTAAGTGGCCCCGCTAACGCATCAGCACCTTTCTTTACATTATACGCCCCCTGCTTTTCATAACCCTCTTGCCAGCTTGACGTTCCAAGGACAGCTTCAGGATAACCTCCACAGGTTATAGGTATACCCGGTATGGGTTCATTTTTATACTTATCAGGGCCAATAGTTATAAACCCACCGGTATAATCTGCCACAAAATGGGCGGAAAATGGGATAGGTTGGTTAACCGTCTCCCCACTAGAAGGACTGGTATATGAGACAGTTGCGTCTCTTGATACTGTGCCACCGGTCCATGAGTTATGCTGCACTCCCGATGTAGAGGCCAACTCAGGATTTATAGAGGCGACTTGGGGCGAACCATATGTATACTCAGCCGTGACAGACGCTGTAAAAAGCCCCTTTAATAAAATCGCTTTTTCATAGTCATCCTCTTCAAATTCACGCACATCTTTAATGTCACTAGGAAAGGTGTTTTCAGGCAGGTCGTACATTATTGAATTAGATGATTGTAGATGCACTCCTATAGCGGTTTTACTTTCATTCCCGCCCTTAATATCTTCGGGGGTGGATACAGCGACATATATGTTACCCTCAAGTGCAGATGAATCAGCGGCAATTATAAATCCTATGCATCTGTCAATAGAGATATCATCTAAATAAGGCTTACCTACCGGCACATATATCCTCACCTCATCTATATCAGCAAAGCCAATCGAGTTACTAATCATCTCATAGACAACGCCTGACTCAGTAGTATGCCGATGTATATGCGAGTTAATACCCCCTAGCATCATCCGTTCTTTCATCTCTCCAAGCAGCTTACGCCCTATGCCTGTCAACAGTTCAGCTTGATGCCTGTCACCATAATATCTAAATCTGACGACGCCTGTCTCTCTCATCGTCTTCGGCTTAATGTCTGTGGCAGCAGCTCAATAGAGTCTAGATCCATTGTGCTACCTGACAGGTTCTCAACTTTAAAATCCCAGTATCTGCCTTTATGCCCTCTTGCTAAGTTAGCTTTCACCGTCTCTAGATCAGCAGTACTTGTTAGAGTGTATTCGGAAGAACCCGTCTCTGTTGTTACCGTTAGTTTTAAGCTGCCATCACTATTAAAACCTAAATACGCATCCGTTAGACGCTTGAGCATCGAAGACCCAAAATCAATTTTGCCTGACTTAACACTGGAGTTTATCGCCACACCGTCATCATCCGCGCCTGACAATGAGTAGATACCATTCTCATTAGCGGCTAAGCTGCCTGATACTGAGTTAAAATTAAAGTTAGTATACTCAGTCACCGCGCCCGATTCTAAGTTAGTAGCAAAAACATAGAACAGCTCGTAAGCGTTAAGAACTGACTCCGCTGTAAATACACCGACATTAGGTAGATAGGTATAAAGGCCAGACTCAGAAGTAAAATCACCTGTCTGCCCTGAAAAAGCATCTATTGATGATTGAGTGTTAAAAACACCGTCGTTAATAGTATAGATGGGTAAACTTGACTTAGCAGTAAATACCGTAGCAAAAGCTTTGTATATATCTATGGCTGAATGGGCTATAAACTCAGCCTGCTTTGGCTCATAAGAATCTAGCGCGGACTGATAGACGGCTTTACACACCCAAGAAGTGAATATATCTATTTTCGACTGTGAAGTGAATATTGCTTCAGCGCTGAGATATATATCTATCGCTGACTGTACGTCGAAAGCGCCTGCCCTTTTCAGGTAAACATTAATTATAGACTCAGCAGTAAACCGGGCAACATTCTGTAAATAAATAAAATTAGCAGACTGCGCAGTGAATATGGCTTCCTGTC
>SPJJ01030400.1_pt1 | contig 11219 bp, 10 predicted proteins | sample 3741741 | NCBI WGS metagenome assembly SPJJ01 (sample SAMN10925908, study PRJNA522277) | cold seep metagenome | isolation source: Elba SIP-enriched marine methane seep metagenome, extraction at timepoint T1 | place: Italy: coast of Elba, Mediterranean Sea | collected 2014-05 | reverse complement strand
GTCGAGGTGCGTCAGCGTAAACTTCCAGATCACCACGTTCATCTCGCCGCCGACGATGACGGCCCGGGCCGCCACGCTGACGGCGAAAGCGCCCAGCAAGACACCTGGAATCAACTTGCGGCGGCTCAGCAGCACCACGAGCATGGCTGGCCACATCACGTAGAACTGCTCCTCAAGAGAGATGGTCCACAGGTGACCTATGCGCTTGGGAACCTCCACACTTGTGAAGAGCTCGCCAATATTGGCGAGAAAGAAGGTCGAGAACAGACCGTGGGTTTTGAGCAGGTCTTGGTGCTCAGGAGTGCCGAAGGAGCCCTGCAGGACAGGTAGCAGCAGGACCGAGAGCGCGAGGATGAAGTAGTACAGCGGCCAGATGCGCAGCGTTCGGCGGATGTAGAAGAACTTCAGCGAGATGCGGCCGAGTTTTTGATGCTCCAGGAGCAGCAGGGTTGTGATGAGGTAGGCGCTGAGCACCAAGAATAGGTCAACTCCGAGGCCACCATGACGGTGCAGCTCGATGAGGATGCGGCCGAGCACCGGCACCCTGGCAAGGCTCGGCGGCGCCCACTGAAAGTGACTGAAGAAGACGAGCAGGAAAGCGAAGAACCGCAGCACGTCGAGCTGAGGAAGGTAGAAACGACCCTTCCCGGACCCCATCGCCGCAGACTAGAGCACAGCCAGTTCGCGGATGCCACAGTTAGCCCATCATGGATGTCGCCCTCTGCCTCGACTCTGCTAGCTTGCTTGACCACACCCTGAGCCAGCGCCACCATCCCGCCGACGAATGTTGGCTGACTTGCGCACCTCGGACCCTCTCACCGACAGCGTCAGGTTGCGGCGCGCGCTGTTCGGTGTGCTGCTTGTGGCCTGCGTGCTCCCGAAGATCGCCTTTTTCCTCTACCGCGGGGAGATGTGGGCGGATGAGATCTGCCTGGCTCGTAACATCGGCCCCCGCGCGCTCTTCGATATGGGCCGACCGTTCTTGTACCTTCAGGTTGCGCCCTGGGGCGCGATGGTGGCGATCAAGGCCGTAGTCACCGTCTTCGGCGAAAGCATGTACACGTACCGGCTGGTTCCGCTGATCTGCTCGTTCATCGTCATCGTCACCGTCTACTATCTTGCGAAGCGACTGGCTGGGCCCACGGCCGGGCTTGTGGCCATGGCCCTAGCTGGGCTCACCAGCGACCTGAACTACTACGCAACCGAAATGAAGCCTTACAGCTCGGACGCGGCGGTGGCTGCAGTCTTGGCTCTGCTGGCGGTCAGGTTCTTCGATAACCCCGACGACCGGCGGGCCAAGCTGACACTGCTGGCGGCGGGCGCAATCGCAGGCTGGGTTTCGTTGCCCTCGCTGTTCGTGACCGGCGGCTGTGGGCTCGCGTGGGCACTGCACACATGGCTGCGTACCAAGGATCCAAAGGCCGTAGCCCGGCTGCTAGGCGTAGCCGCAGTCTGGGTGGGCTCCTTCGTGATTCACTACCAGATCTTCATTGCTGGCTCGGCGACAACGACGAACAAGAACGTCGCGAAGTTTTGGGCCGCCGGCTTTGCACCCTTTCCTCCCACAACCCTTGCGGAGTTCAAGTGGTACCCCGCGAAGTTCTTGTACTTCTTTGAGCGGCCTGGTGCTCTGAGCAGTCGTTACCTAGCGGGCCTGATCTTCGCGGTCGGCGTGGTCTGGTTGGTGCGGCGCGGTAAGAAGGCGCATGTCCTGGCACTGGTCGTGCCCTTCTTGTTGGCCATTTTGGCGTCCGCCATCGGCAAGTACTCAAGCGTTGGGCGCCTGGTTCTGTTCGCCCTGCCCAGTATGGTAGCCGTACTCGCAGTGGGGGTCGTGGCCCTTGCTCACCTCGCCAAAAAGGCAGCCAGCCCGGTGGCTGTAGCTGTCGTGCTCGTGCTTGTCGCTCCGCGCATCGGGCAGACCTATGCCAAGGTGCTCGACCCCGTAGCTCCGACTGAGCTGCAGCACATCATGGCCGAGATGAAGCCAACGTGGCGACCGGGGGACCCTGTCTATATGGCAGGAGCGGGCCTGGCGACGCTTTGGGACTATCACTCCCCCGGCACCGGTATGCCCAACGAGTACTTTGGCGTCGAAGACCTGAGGAACTTCGATGCGCAAGGCAACTATCCGCAGCTACGTGTGCTGGCCGACAAGACCTTCGGTATGAAGCGACTTTGGTTTATCGCTGAGTCGCGTAGGTTTGACGGCGACCCGAAGCTGCTCGGCCGCACCACTGAGCCCTACGCCCCCTTCGTAGCGCGCTTCTTTGATCGCTGGGGTGGCAAGGGCCGGCTCGTCTTTCAGGCGAGTGAGCTGGCCGTCTACTTTTATGATTTGAGTGAGGCGCAGCTGCCCGAGGGGCCCGAGGCGATTCAAAACCCGGAGCCGAACTAACTCAGACTCCGCTGACGACTTCGTAGATCGCGATCCAGTGCGGCTTCATGATCTGAAAGCCGCGCGCGGCGCGCTTTTTGAGGGTCACGCCCTTATAGTCGACGGTGCCACCCACCTCGACCGTGTCGTTCACGTTCCACAGGTGCTCCATCACCGTATCGTCGAAGATGGAGCGGTAGTCATAGGCGTTGGACAAAAAGACATGGGTCACGCCGATGTCTTTGAACTTCTGGATGTCCTTGGTCGCGAGGTACGGGAAGATTTCGCCGCCCACGATGCCACTGCCAGCGATCACCTGGGCCTTCAGCCAGTACTGAGTCTGGATTTCGTAGACAATCGCGACGCTGTCCTCGGTCACGAACTGATTCGCGATCTTGGTGCCCTCGATGTCCAAAACGTCCGGGATGGTGGCCTGCCGCGGGGTGTGCGCGCGGGTGTAGATCACGCTGACGGGCGCCGCGCAGAGCAGGGCCCCAAGCACGACCCCGGCTGCGCCGACCGGCATGCGCTTGCCCTGGGGCAGAGCCGCGATGCGTTGGCTGATGAAATAGATGCCTGCCGCTCCAAACGTGACCCCCATGGTCAGCACCGGCAAGGAGTAGCGCACCATGTAGAAGCTGGGGTTGCGCCACAGCATCATCATGAAGAGCGAGGTCGGCAGTAGGCCAAAGAGCAGCGCCGCAGTGCGGTGGGTCTTCAGCAACTGCAAGACGCCTAGACCTACGCAGCCCATCCACGTGAAGGCGAAGGCTGCTTGATGCAGGCCATCGGGGGCCAGCAGCCCGCCGAAGTTGCGGTAGACCAGGGCGTGAAAGGCCACCGGCGGCCAGTAGGTGTCATTGGCAGAGTGCACCAAATCTCGGCCCTGCACCGACGTGGGTACGATGTGACCGGTCTGACTGTACATCCACAGGTAAAAGATGAGCGAAGGCAGACCCGCGATGAACCCGGTGAGCAAGAAGGATGTCAACTTACCTTGCTTGAGCCCAACGAAGTAGCCCACCCAAAGCGCGATCACTGGGAAGAAGAGCACGCCCTCAGGTCGCGCGAGGGGCAGGGCGGCCATCGGGATGGCCCAATGAATCCAACGCCGGCGGGTCGGGTTCTCGTTCAGCAGGACCGCGGCACGCACCGCCTCGACGAAGGTCCACGTGATGAGTCCGGTGTCATAACCCGCGCTCGTATAGCGATGCAGCGGGATGGACATCAGCAAGAAGCAGGGGGCCAGCACGCCGAAGGTCGTGGACTTAGTGACGTGTCGGACCAGCAGCCCCGTGGAGATCGCGGTGCCGCCCATGAGCACGATGGAGAGGCCCTGAAAGCCTTGATAGAAGTGCGGTTTGACGAGGTACAGCAGGCTGAGCAGGAAGGCCCACAGGGGCGAGGTCGCGCCGTGTTTGGGGCCGACCGTGCCGAAGTAGAAGGGACCCTGCTCCCACATCGAGCGCGCGAAGCTCCAATAGATGGATGCATCACCAGATAGTCCGGGCAGACGCACAAACATCTGCGCGTAGAGGAAGAGCGCGAAGAGCGCTAATAGTGCGGGCAGGCCACGCTTTACGTTGTCCACAACAACTCCTAGTTGATGGTCGCGGTTGAGTGGGAGCCGTTAGCCTTGGAGAGCTGGGCCTCCAGGTCGGCGACACGGTTCTCAAGGCGGTCAATCTCGGCTTTAGAGCGCGCGCGGTGCGCGACGGTCTCGGCCAATAGATCGTCGGATATCAGGATGCGCTGCGAGAGCATCATGAGCATCGTGCTGAGGTAGCGCCTGCCCATCTCCGTCATGCGCAGCTTGCTGACGCCAGAGTCACGGCCGTACCAACTGATGGGCATGACCGCGATGTGATACTTCCGGATCAAGGCGCTCAGCGACATCTCGAGGGTGATGTTGAAGTGCGAGGACCGATAGGGGCCGCAGTCCTTGATGACCGCGGTTCGGTACGCCTTGAAGGCGTTCGTAAGGTCATTGTGGTTCGTGAGAAAGAGCCCTTGGATGGCTCGGTTCACGATGCGATTCACGATGAGCTTATTCCACGGATAGTTCTCCGTGGTGCCGCCCTTCATGAAGCGGGAGCCAAAGACACAGTCATAGCCCTCGAGCAGCTTTCGATAGTAGCCGATGACGTCCTGGGGGTCGTCCGACAGGTCGGCCATGCAGATGACGACAAACTCACCCTTTACAGCGTCCAGGCCGTCGCGAATCGCGCGACCGAATCCAGCGGGCGGGCGGCGCCGCACCAGCCGGATGCGGTTGTCCTTATCCCCGTGTTCAAGCACCAGCTCGCTGGTCTTGTCGCTGCTGTTGTCATCGACGACGATGATCTCGAACTCGACGCTGGCCGTGTCGAGGTCGCGCACAAGCTCCTCAAGCATCCGCGGGATGTTGCCTTCTTCGTTATGAGCGGGGACGACTACGGAGAGCATGGGCGGTCTCTTTCTCGACTAACCGAGGTAGGGGCGCAGCATTTCCAGGTTGTCCTGGAGCCAGTCATTGGTATCGGACACGATCTGCCGAACAGATCTGCGAGGTGCCCAGTTGAAGTCCTGCTTCACGCGCGAGGCGTCGGTCAGGTAGATGCGCATGTCCAGAGGGTTGGTCTCCGGATCACCGCCAATATCGAGGGATTTTTGGGTCAGTGTTTGGCACAGGCCCGTGAGTTCTAGCAGGGAGGTCGATACGGGGCGGCCGCCACCCACGTTATACACGCGCCCATCGAAGACCTCCGGTCGCGCAATCTGTGCCAGCACGAGGTCCGCGAGGTCCTCGACATGCAGCAGGTCGCGGACCTGCTGACCTTTGCCGCCCCAGCCAAAGTACTTCAGTGGCTTGCCAAAGATGTGCCGGGAGACCCACAGCGCGATGAAGCCTTGGTCAACCTTGCCCATTTGCCATGGGCCCGCGAGCACCCCGCAGCGATTGATCAGCACGGGCACGCCCATGTTGGCCTGATACTCCGTCGCCACGACTTCGCAAGCTAGCTTGCTGGCCCCGTAGAAGGAGCGCGGCCCTTCCAGCGGGAAGGTCTCGTCCAGGCCGACTTCGTTCACGCCGGGGGTATCGACGGGCAGCTTCCAGACGAAGCGCTCGCCCTCGAGCTCATAGGGCAGAGCGTTGAGAGGACCCATCGGGTACACTCGGCTGGTGCTCAAAAAGAGCACGCCGGCTTTGCGCTTACGGCACTCCTCCAGGCAGTTGAGTGTGCCTACGAGGTTGTTCTGCAGGACAAACCGCGGCGACCCTGAAGCGCCCGCGTGCACGGAAGGTTCCGCGGCGCAGTCGATCAGAAGGTCGAAGTCCTCAATGCGATCGAAGTCCTCCGTATTGCGGATGTCGCCGTGCACAAACTCTACACCCGCCGCCTTGAGGCGCGGCAGGTTCAGCTCGCTTCCGCGGCGAAGCAGATTGTCCATCGCGGTGACACGATGGCCGGCGGCGGCGAGGCGAAGGCACAGCGTGCCGCCGACGAAGCCGGCGCCCCCGGTGACGAGCACGCGCTCGTTGGCGCGCTCACTCACTGTCCGTGCCGCTCCTGCGTCGCGGCATGAATCTCGTCGAGGGTGCGCGTGAGGTCGTATTGCGGCGTCCACTCTGGGTAGTGGCCTTCGAACTTACGCGTATCGCTGACGTACCACATGTGGTCGCCCATTCGATTCTCATCGCCGAAGGTCACGTTCATCGACTTGCCGGTGCGCTTTTCGCACTCTGCGATCGCCTCCCGCATCGAGCAGTTGCTGCGTCGAGCGCCGCCGGCGTTGTAGACCTCGCCGGGGCGGGGCTTTTGCACGAAGGCCCAGAACATCTCGACCAAGTCGCGCGCGTGGATGTTGTCGCGCACCTGCTTGCCCTTGTAGCCGAAGACAGAATACGGCTTGCCGGTGACTGCGCACTGCATCAGGTAGGCGAGGAAGCCGTGCAGCTCCGCCCCAGAGTGTGCGGGGCCGGTGAGGCAACCGCCGCGAAAGACGCCCGTATTCATGTCGAAGTAACGGCCGTACTCCTGGGTGATGACGTCCGCTGCGACCTTAGAGGCGCCGAAGAGCGAGTGCATGGAGTTATCGATCGACATCGTCTCGTCGATGCCGTGCTCGCCGAAGGGGTGGCTATTGGGCAGCTCCCAGCGCAGCTCTTGCTCGACGAGCGGCAGGCGGTTCGGGGTGTCGCCGTAGACCTTGTTGGTCGATACGAAGACGAAGGCCGCCTCTGGGCAGTGCTGGCGTGTCGCCTCAAGCAGGTTCAGCGTGCCGTTGGCGTTGACGGTGAAGTCCATCTTGGGGTCGCGGGCCGCCCAATCATGGCTGGGCTGCGCCGCGCAGTGGATGATGGAGGTGATGTCCTTGCCATACTTGGCGAACAGCGCGTCGACGGCGCCTTCGTCGCGGATGTCGATGGCGGCGTGCGTGTAGGATGCAATGTCCGCCTCAAGCCGCTGCCGATTCCAGTCGGTGGATGCGCCTGGGCCGAAGAAGTGCGCGCGCAGGTCATTGTCGATGCCGACGACATCCAACCCACGCTCGGCGAATAGACGAACGGACTCAGATCCGATCAGCCCTGCGGAGCCCGTTACTATGCTGACACTCATCTGGTTCTCCTCGTCGCGCGTGACCCTAGGCCTGAGCGCGGGCTGACCGTTCCAGGTCCTGAAATCCCATGCAAGAAATTTTGATCGGGTGTCATGTTTCCGCGCAACTGCGGGATATTGTCGCCATTACCACCCTTCTCGGCTGCATTGACCCGAGTCGCGCGATCAGGCTCTGGTGTCCCCCTGCGGCCCCCAAACGGCACCCATGTCGCCCGCAGTGCGTGCGCGCAGGGCAAAAAAGATCCCCTCGGTATGTGTTTTACGATGGGACCTGACGGAGCGAGACACCCTACATGAACCTACACACTAGCCTTCGCCTCGACAGTCCCGTGGGGCCGCTGCTGCTGGCGGCCACTCGCCAAGGGCTGAGCCATCTGCTCTTCGAGGCGCGCAGCCCTACGGCGCCCCAGGGCGATGGCTCAGAGCAGGCGACCCTGCACCTGGAGCAAGCTCAGCGTGAGCTGCAGGCCTACTTTCGCGGTGAGCTGCGCCGGTTCGGGGTGGCCCTGGCGCCCAGCGGCACCGAGTTTCAACGGGCGGCGTGGGGCGCGCTTCGTGAGATCCCCTTTGGCGAGACGCGCACCTACCGCCAACTCGCTGAGGCTATCGCCCGGCCGAAGGCGGTGCGCGCGGTGGGCGCCGCCAACGGCCGCAACCCCATCTCCATTATCGTGCCCTGCCACCGCGTCATTGGGGCCGATGGCAGCCTCACGGGCTTTGGCGGGGGCATCGAGAATAAAAAGCGGCTGCTGCAGCACGAGGGGGCCTGGCCCCAGGACACATCAGGCCCCGCGCAGCTGGCCTTATCGATCTAGCCCTCCTTGCTCAGCAGAGCGCTCAGCGGGCGCCAGTAGTTGGCCTGCCACCCTTCGTCTAGGTGCGAGGCTTGGCCCTGCGGAAAGCCGATGTGGTGCATGCGCAGCTTGGTTTGGGCCCCGTCGGCCTCCAACTCAAAGCGCACCACGGAGTAGACGCCGGCATCCCAGTTCTTGGCCCGCCAGGCCTGTACGAGCCGCTCGCCCGGCAGGCACTCGATGTTGCGGCCCTCGATCATCCCGCCAAAGCAAGAGAACGCGCCGCCGGGCACGGCGTCGATCTCGCAGGGCGCGCCGCCGCTCATCGCGCTGAACTCGGCCCCGGTGGTCAGGACCTCGTAGATCCGCTCAGGGCCGGCGTCGAAGGTGTGGTCTTGGTGGATCTGCTCGCTCATTGGTGTGCTCCTTGATTAGTAAACCAAATGGTTTTATATGTGCGGACGAACCGGATGTCAATTTCACCTGCCAATAACCATGAGCGAGCGCGTGAGCAGCTGAACTTGGTCTTCGGCGCGCTGTCCAACCCCACGCGGCGAGACCTGTTGGCGCAGCTCGGCCGGGCGCCCGCGAGCATCTCGGAGCTCGCTGCACCCTTTCGCATGTCGCTGCCTGCGGTATCAAAGCACCTGCGCGTCTTGGAGCGTGCTGGCCTGGTACGGCGCCAGATTGATGGGCGGGTGCATCGTTGCACCCTCGAGACCGCGCCGCTTCAAGAAGCAGAGCAGTGGTTGGCGCACTACCGCGGCTTTTGGACGGACACCCTTGAGGCGCTCGCCCGCCATGTGGAGGATACAGAGTGAGCGCGCAACAAGGCCTGCACCTTGTTGTGCGTCGCCGCATCGCGGCTAGCCCGGAGAGGCTCTTTGAGGCCTGGACCACGCCGGAGCAGTTGCTGTCCTGGTGGGGCCCCCAGCCGGTGCGTTGCAGTCGGGCCGATGTCGACCTTCGGGTGGGCGGCGCCTATCGCTTAGACAATCGGCTTCCAGACGGCGAGATCATCACGATCCACGGCCAGTTCCTGGTCGTGCAGCCGCCTCACACCCTCGTCTATAGCTGGAACGTGGGCTATGAAAGCAAGGTTGCAGAGCACGTGACGGTTCGTTTTGAGGCCCACGGTCCACAGACAGAAGTCGTGGTTGTGCATGAGCGGATCCCGACTCAGGCCAAGCACGATGACCACATGCACGGCTGGCTGGGCTGCTTTGATGGCCTAGTGAGGCATCTATGCCCCACCTAGAAGGGCTGTGTCCCGCGATCGGCCCATTGCCGGCTGGGCCCTGGCTCGATATTGAAAAGGCGTGCAGAGGGCAGTGTGTAGCTTGGTCCCCATCACTCTTCGCGCCGCCCTTGGGCTGAGCGCGCTTGGCCTCAGCGCCTGCCTTCCCAGCCTTGAGCATGAAGAGGCTCACGAGCCCGACATGCCGGAGACCTCCACCCCGCTGGTGCAGGACTTCGAGGACGGTCCGGTCACCGAGGGCTACTTTGAGGCCGCCGGCATTTCGGCAAGCTTTCTTGACGGCCAGCCCGGCTATCGGGCCACCTTTGTCACCCTGCAGGCCGCATCTTCCCGTGTGACCGTCTGGCTCACCTTGCATGATGCGCAGGCGAGCACCCCGGCGGTGCAGGTCCAGGCCGGCTGGACCAATGGGCAGGCCGGTCCCTTCGTGAATCTCACGCAAGTCTGGTCGGAGGGCGCGTACCGCGTGCTCTCCGCAGATCTTGAGACCGCGGCGACCCGACTGCAATTTCAGTTGCCGACGGAGACTTTAGCGGACATCGCCGCCCTCAGGTGGGCCGCGAATATTCCTCTGGCCGAAGGGCGACGTACCCTGGTCGTGGAACCGCCCGCACCCGCCGCGACCTCCGCAGTGGCCGCGCGCTCCAGCTACGGGGCGATAGCAGGCCGCTGTGGTCAGCCCCAGGACGAAGTACGGCAGGTTGTGCTGCATCAGGCCCCCGGACCGCTGAGCCTAGATGCACCAGAGGGCTTTTTAAGGGCTCTGCAGGCCTTCGATCTGATGGGGCTGAAGTGGTGCGACCAGCGCAGCAGCTACGTATTGGGCCCCGCCGGCACGTTCATGGCCCGAGGCAGCTACTGGCCGGCGATGGCGGCGACCCAGGCCCAGAACGCTGGGGTCAGCGCTGTGCTGGCCTTGGGCTGCGAGGCGCCTTCACAGGGCGTGCAAGAGGAATTGACGCGCCTGCTGGATGAGCTGACACAGGCTCATGGGCTTAGCAGTGCGGCCCAGTTCTCGGTGGCTACGGGCGGCCCCTGTCCCCAAGGCAGCAGCACTTGGCTGAACGATGCGCTGCAGGCCTGGCTGCTGACCGCCCCGTTCGTGGTTGAGCCACCTCCACCTCCACCTCCGCCTCCACCGCCCACCACGACCGGGACGGTCAGCGGGCGCGTCTTTGACAGCGATACCGGCGATGCTACGAGTGGGGCTGCAGTATCGGGCGCCGAGGTCCTGTGCAGCTGCGGCCTGCGGTCGGTGACCGATGCACAGGGACGCTACCTCTTCAAAGAGGTGCCACAGGGCCTACAGACCCTCAGCGTCAGCAAGACAGAATGGCTGCCCGCGAGCTTCGAGGTCACGGTGGTCGCGGGCCAGGCGGTGTCCGCGGACCTCGGGATCCAGCCGGAGCCGGAGCCTCCGCCCACCGGGGTGAGCGTCATCGACCATAGCTTCCTGATCACGCACTTTGGCGGCACCGTGACAAATCCGCTCCAGTACGCCGAAACGCAGGCCGGCTTTCAGCAGTATCTCGACGCGGTGGGGGTGACCTACTTCGCGGCCTGGGAGTACGTGGAGCCGAATAATCCGTCGGTGGCTCAGGGCTGCGGCTATTCCATCTTGCTCCCCGATCGTTCGATGTGGCCGCGTGCGGCGGCCCTCGGTTTGCTCGCCGACCGGCTGCGGGTGCTGGTCAACGAGCCCGTCACTTTGCGCAATTGGTGGCGGCCACCCTGCTACAACACCGGGGTGGGCGGCGCAGCAGGCGGCGACCATCCCGACGGTGATGCCCTGGACCTCGACTTTCGTAGCGCGCGCAGCCGGGCCGACGCTCAGCGTTTTCTCTGCGAGACCTATTGGCAGACCGACATCGTCGCGCCCGGGGACATCGCACCCGGTAGCAACCTCAATCCGCGCCTCAACATGTCCATCGGGCTGGGCGGTGATACGATCCACCTGGGGCTGCTGTCCCGCAACGGGCGCCGCTACTGGCGCTACAGCTCCTATACGTCGCAGTCGAACTCCGGCACCTGTTGGTAGCCGGTCCTGGCCGGTTATCGGCGAAGCAAGTTCGCCTGCCGGCCCTTCGCTCGGCTTCGCCTCGCTGCGCGCCCTGCGGGCTTTGCTTGGGCCTTGGGTCCTGGCCGGTTATCGGCGAAGCAAGTTCGCCTGCCGGCCCTTCGCTCGGCTT
>SPJJ01005323.1_pt1 | contig 11231 bp, 2 predicted proteins | sample 3741741 | NCBI WGS metagenome assembly SPJJ01 (sample SAMN10925908, study PRJNA522277) | cold seep metagenome | isolation source: Elba SIP-enriched marine methane seep metagenome, extraction at timepoint T1 | place: Italy: coast of Elba, Mediterranean Sea | collected 2014-05 | reverse complement strand
AATTAAAACAGGCTTTAATATCAGTTTCTGCCGTTATATTGATGTTTTCATCTACCCAGCAATCTGTCTCGGCAGGAAGCGATCCGTTTATTGGCGAGATCTCTTATGTCGCATTTAGATTTGCTCCAAGAAATTGGGCTACGTGCGATGGACAGATACTCCCGATCAGTGATAATCAGGTTCTTTTCTCTTTAATTGGTGATACCTACGGTGGTGATGGCCGAACGACTTTTGCCTTACCCGATATGCGAGGCAGGGTGCCAGTACACCAAGGTCGTGCTCCAGGGCTAAATAATTATCCAATCGGTTACAGGGGAGGTTATGAAGCGATGGCTTTATCTGTCAATGCTTTGCCTGCGCATACGCATGTGGCGACGGCAACTTCGGTATCTCAATCGACAGTTGCAGCAGGCGCAACTGCTGCATCAAAACTTAAAGCAGCTAATGCGACGGCGACTACAAATACGGCATCGGCAAATTCTATTGCAAATGTTGATATTTCCAGGGGCAGTGTTTATTCGACTTCAGCCCCCGATGTCGATATGCACTCAGGCTCAGTGGTCACTACACTGGATGGTCTGGCTATCAATACCGAAACCTCTACTAGTGTTTCAGTGGGTCAAACCGGAAATTCAGAAAGATTTCCAATTATACAACCTTATCTTGTGGTGAATTGCATTATTGCAATGGATGGCATCTATCCACCACGACAGTAAAATGATTTCGTTTACAAATTTGATTGATAGTTTTGGTCGGTGATAAATACTGAGAATATGATAAAAAAATTAATACTGATCTCTGTGTTTATCGGTTCACTATTTAGTCATACTGCTTTGTGCTCGGAAGGCTTGATTACACAGCGACTAAAAAGCGCTCAATCTATGCTAAGCTCGGGTGAAAACGAGAAGGCATTTGCCTTATATAAAGAAATCGCAGCTGAAAAAAATCCTCTGGCTTATTTCAGTTTAGGTTTGTTCTATCGTAATGGTTGGGGGCGAGTGGTTGACCATAAGGCGGCTTGTCATTGGTTTGAGAAATCGGCAGTGGGAGGGATTCCTTCGGGACAGCATCATACTGGTGTTTGTCTTGAAAGTTCAGACCCTGTTACGGCAGCTGTCTGGTTTCAAAAAGCGGTAGAAGGTGGGCACCATCTTTCTCTTTGTGCTTTAGCTAATCTGTATATGCAGGGGAAAGGTGTTGCAAAAGACCCGTTAAAAGCGCTTGAGCTATGTTATCAGTCTGCAAGTCAGGGCTCGCCTTTGGCACAAGTCTGGATGGGAAAATTTTATTATTTAGGCGATGAATCAATTCGGGATACTAAAAAAGCCTATGATTGGTTTGAAATGGCGGCAAATAAGAATCGTCCCGAAGCTTATTATTATCTTGCTGTAATGAGTGAAGGTGGATTGCTTGAGGGATACTTTGCTGATAAAGCAAGGTTGATGTACGAACAAGCAGCGGCTCTTAAATATACCCCTGCTTATTTTAAGACGGGTAAGCTATATTTTAATGCAAAAAAGCTGGAATCGACTAAACTATTGTCCGCTGAAGACTTGGCAAAGGCATATTTATGGCTTTCCGCGGCAAATAAGCGCACTAGAGATTCAGTTGAATTACTTGAATCCCAAAAAATGTTAAAACAAATTCTGACTGTTATGCCTAAAAGTTGGTTGCCCGAATTAGACCAAAAAGTCGAACAGCATTTGCAAGAACATTATTTATAATATTTGGGTTACAAAGATTGATTGGATGCACAGAATTAAAGAAGGACCGCAAAAAATAATGATTTTCCTCCCGATGACTGATAATTGAAATGTTGAATATTACATTCAACATCAAAAAACTTATGCAAAGGTAGTTTCGTTATGGCAATAGTTAGCAAAAAAGTGTTACAGAGCGTAAAAAAAATTTTCTCAATAGTCCCTAAAAAGGAGCATTTGTTAGCTGTACCAACTGAAAAATCAGCAAGTTTAAAAATGCAGCAAAGCGGGTTTGTAAATAATAAAATGTTGGCGTTGGAGCCGCGCATTATGCTGGATGCTGCTGCAGTCACGACTGCAGTTGATATCGTTCATGAGCTGGACAGTCAGATACCAGCACAAGATGAATTAACGGTAAACAGTAGCTTGCTGTTAGAAGCTTTATCGCAAAACCAGCCTCAGACGGTTAAAAATGTTTTATTTGTCGATACAGCAGTGGAGAACTATCAAAGTCTGCTTGATGGAATCAAAGATGCTACAGAGATTGTCTTATTGCAGTCTGATAAAAATGGGGTCTTGCAAATTGCCGAGGCATTATCACAGTATTCGAATCTCGATAGTATCCAGGTACTTTCTCATGGAGACCAGGCGCAGGTGAAACTCGGCAATACCAGCCTAAACAGTCATACCCTGAAGGATTATCAAGCACAGCTACAATCCTGGGGAGATGCTCTTTCGGAAACTGGGGATATAGTGTTTTTTGGCTGTAATATTGCTGAGGGCTTTGACGGAGAGTCTTTTGTGCAAAATCTGGCATCTTTAACAAGAGCAGATATTGCTGCCTCTAATGATTTAACCGGGAATACAAAATTAACTGCCGACTGGGATTTAGAAGTGAACACGGGGAGTATAGAAACCGGCTTTGTTCTTCAACAATCGCTATTAAATGCCTATAACAGTGTGTTATTGGTTGCAGATGAAAATTATGAAGATAATGGTACGAGTTCAACGGCAGGTACTACAAAAACTCTGGACGGTTGGACTTACACCTCAAATGATGGAGGCGGGGGAGCTAAGATTGATGTAGCAGCTGCACTTGATTTTACCGGCAATAGTCTTCAAGGAATTTCTACCGGTGCCAATGCCATGACTTTGTTTACAATTAAGACGGCTGATGGCAGTGAATTTAAACTGGAAAGTTTTAAACTTGGTAGAGGTTTTTCCACAGATCTAAATGGTGTGCAGATTACCGGATATTTAGATGGTTCGGCAGTATCTGGGGCATCAACAACATTAGGTGCAGTTGGAACCGCTACCATTAATGTTAGTGCGGATTCAAACTGGGAAAATATTGATGAAATCCGCATAACCGGAACTGATCTCGACCCTGAGATTGACGATATTGATGTGTCGGCACCTGTATTACCTGGCCCAACCATTACTTCCGCTACTTACGATGCCAGTACTAACTCTTTAGTCGTGACCGGGACGAATATGACTGCTAATGCAGGAGCAGCGAATGATATTGATGTCAGCAAATTGACTTTAACGGGGCAGGGCGGGGCAACCTATACTCTGACTTCTTCAGATGTGGAAATTACCTCGGCAACCCAGTTTACCGTTTCATTAAATGCAATAGATCAGACCAATATAGAAGGTTTATTAAATAAAAACGGCACAACTTCAGTGGGTAGCACTATTTATAATTTAGCCGCTGCTGCTGACTGGAATCCTTCACAGACAGGGAATGCGGATCTGAGCGCTAATGCTATTACAGTCAGTAATGTACAGCAACCGACGATTAGTTCTTCCACTTATGATGCAAGTAGCGGAAGTTTAGTGGTCACAGCTAGTAATCTGGTCAATGCATCAGGAGCTAGTAACGATATAACAGCAAACAAGCTGACTCTTACCGGTGAAGGAGGTGAAACCTATACCTTAACCGATACCTCTAATGTGGAAATAAGCTCCTCGACATCTTTTACGCTGAGCTTAAGCGCCACGGATAATGCGGCGATTAATCAAATCCTCAATAAAAACGGTACTTCTTCAACAGGGACGACAACTTATAATCTGGCGGCTGTCGATGACTGGAATACGGTGATTGGCAATATGGATATCTCGGATGCAAGCAGTAATGCGATTACGGTCAGTAATGTGGCAACACCGGCGATAACTTCTACCACGTATGATGCATCAAGTGGTGCATTGGTGGTGACGGGGACTGGGTTTGTTAAATTAAGTGGTAGCAGCAATGATATAGTCGCCAATAAATTTACCTTTACCGGCGAAGGTGGAGAAACCTATACCTTGACTGACTCCTCTAAAGTGGAGATCACCTCCGGTACAGCCTTTACCCTGACTCTTAGTGCTACGGACAAGGCGGCAGTCAATCAGATCATTAATAAAAACGGAACTACATCTACTAGTGGTACGACCTACAATATAAATGCCGCCGAAGATTGGACGGCGGGGGCCGATGCTGCGGTTACTGTTGTCGATAGTACAAATGCAATCACCGCTAGTAATGTGGCGACACCGGCTATTGCTTCATCTACTTATAATGCTATAACCGGTGCTTTGCTTGTTAGCGGAACGGGGTTTTTGAATAAAACGGGGGGAAGTAATGATATAGTCGCTAATAAATTTACTTTTACCGGCGAAGGCGGGGCGACTTATACCTTAACCGACACCTCCAATGCAGAAATCACCTCCGGCACTGCATTTACCCTGACCCTAAGTGCAACGGATAAGGCTGCAGTCAATCAGATCATCAATAAAAACGGCACGACCTCCACTAGCGGTACAACATACAATTTAGCGGCGGCGGAAGACTGGGCTGCAGGTGCTGATGCTGCAGTGAATGTAGTTGATGCAACGGGGAATGCTATAACAGCAAGCAGTGTTGCCGTACCCACAATTACATCGTCTACTTATAACGCATCAACTGGCGTTGTGACGGTCACCGGTACGGGGTTTTTAAATTTAAACGGTGTAACGAATGATATTGTTGCCAATAAATTTAGCTTCACTGGTGAAGGCGGGTCTAGCTATACCTTAACCGATACCTCTAATGTAGAAATCACTTCCGGTACTGCATTTACCCTGACCCTAAGTGCAACGGATAAGGCTGCTGTTAATCAGATCATCAATAAAAACGGCTCAACCTCTACCAGCGGTACAACATACAATCTAGCGGCGGCGGAAGACTGGGCGGCGGGTGCCGATGCTGCAGTGAATGTAGTTGATGCAACGGGTAATGCGATAACAGCAAGCAGTGTTGCCATACCCACAATTACATCCTCAACTTATAACATATCAACAGGAGCTTTAGTTGTTAGTGGAGCAGGTTTTTTGAATAAAACAGGGGGAAGCAATGATATCGTTGCCAATAAATTTACCTTTACCGGCGAAGGCGGAGAAACCTATACCTTAACCGATACATCTAATGCTGAAATTACCTCCGGTACGGCATTTACCCTGACATTAAGTGCTACGGACAAGGCGGCGGTGAATCAGATCATCAATAAAAATGGGACGACCTCTACCAGTAATACAACATATAATTTGGCGGCGGCGGAAGACTGGGCGGCCGGTGCCGATGCTGCGGTAACAGTCGTCGATAACACAAACGCAATCACCGCAAGTAATGTGGCGACACCGGCTATCACTTCATCTACTTATAATGCATCAACTGGCATTGTATCGGTCACTGGTACTGGGTTTCTAAAATTAAACGGTGTAACGAATGATATAGTTGCTAATAAATTTACCTTTACCGGCGAAGGTGGGGCGACTTATACCTTAACCGACACCTCTAATGTGGAGATCACCACCGGTACAGCCTATACTCTGACATTAAGCGCCACAGACAAGGCGGCAGTCAATCAGATCATCAATAAAAACGGCACGACCTCCACCGGTGGTACAACATACAATCTGAATGCTGCCGAAGATTGGGCGGCCGGAGCGGGTGCAGCGGTTAATGTGGTCGACGCCAGTGGAAATGCAATTACGGTCAGTAATGTGGTTGTTCCGACCATCACCAGTGCGACTTATGATTTTAACAGTAATGTGTTGACGGTGACCGGAGCCGGCTTTCTGAAACGATCCGGGGCCGCAAATGATATTGATATTTCTAAATTCACTTTTACCGGTGAAGGCGGGGCGACCTATACTTTGACCAGCGCCAGTGATGTTGAAATCACTTCCGCAACTCAGTTTAGCCTTACCTTAACAGGTACAGACCTGATCAATGTTGAAAGTTTAATGAATAAGGATGGCACGAGTTCAAATGATGCGACAACTTATAACCTGAATGCAGCCGAAGACTGGGCGGCTGGTGCCGATGCTGCGGTAAATGTGGTCGATGCCAGTGGTAATGGTATTACTGTTTCCAATTATGCCGCACCGGCGTTAACGAGTGCAAGCTATGACTGGTCTAACGGGCAGTTGGTGCTGACCGGGGTGAATTTCGTCACTGCCTCAGGAGCCGGTAATGATGTAGATGCTTCATTACTAACTTTTACCGGTAATGGCGGGGCAACTTATACATTAACCGACTCTTCCGATATCGAGATCAGCAGTGCTACTTCTGCGACACTGACATTGAGTGCTACGGATCAGCTGAATGTACATGGATTATTAAATAAAAATGGCACAGCTGCCGGAGATAGTAGTACTTATAACCTTGCTGCTGCCGATAACTGGTTAAGTGGCTCGCCTGCAGCCATCGATATTGCAGATTTAACGGGGAATGCAATATCTGTCAGCAATGTAGCTACACCGACCATAACATCCGCCAGCTATGATTCCGATACCGGAGTGGTCGTGGTAACCGGTAGCAATTTATTTCAACAGTCAGGTGCTACTAATGATATTGATTTATCAAAACTGACTTTTACTGGTGGTACAGCAAATCAGACTTATACTCTGACTACTGCTTCTGATATTGAAATCACCTCGGCAACTTCGTTTACATTTACATTATCAGGTGCCGATAAAACTCAGGTCGATGCTTTACTGGATCAAATAGGCACAAGCTCCAGTGGTGGGTCTACCTATAATATTGCCGGGGCTGATAACTGGTTAGCGGCTGCCGACAGTGCGGTTGATATTGCAGATTCTACAAATGCGGTAACTGTCTCCATCAACCCCAAGGTTACGTCTTCAACTTATAATGCCTCGACCGGCGTACTGGTGGTATCTGGCAGCAATATTCAGGCCAATGGCGGCGGTTCTGATATCGATGCTTCATTATTCACCTTGACCGGCGAGGGGGGAAGTACGTATACCCTCACTGATACCAGCGATGTGGAAAGAGATTCGGTCTCGCAATTTACCCTGTCATTGAGTGCCACCGATAAGGCAGCTGTCAATTTAATAATAAACAAAGACGGTGTCGGCTCAACCGATAATACAACATATAATCTGGCTGCAGCCGATAACTGGAATACAAATGTAACGGCAGGCGATACTTCCGATACTACAGGCAATGCTATTACCGTAAGCAGCGTTGCCGCTCCAGTGATTAGCAGTGCGACTTATAATGCAGCTACAGGCAGCTGGGTTGTAACGGGAACTGATTTTCTAAAAGCGGATGGTTCGACAAATGATATCGATGTTTCTCTACTGACATTGACTGGGGAAGGCGGAGAAACCTATAGTTTAACGGATTCTACCGATGTTGAAATCACCAGTGGCACCTCGTTTACCGTCAACTTAAGCAGCACGGATAAGACGGCAGTTAATCTGATCCTCAATAAAATTGGTACCGCCGCTACCGGTGGAAGCAGCTATAATCTGGCCGCTGCGGAAGATTGGGCGGCAGGGGCCGATCCGGCAGTAAATATAGCGGATTTGACTTCAAATGCTATTATGGTCAGTAGTGTGCCAGCACCAACTATTAGTAGTGCAACGTATAGCAGTTTTACCAGCACTCTAGTGGTGACGGGGACTGGCTTTTTGAAACGTGATGGCGCTGCAAATGATATCGATATTTCAAAGCTGACTTTTACCGGTCAAGGCGGAGCGACTTACAACATTACTAGCGCTTCTGATGTGGAAATCGATTCGGCAACCCAGTTTACCGTTGTTCTGGCCGGTGCCGATCTAAATGGCGTGAACGCTCTAATCAATAAGGATGGCAATAGTGCAATCAGTGGCACAACTTATAATCTGGCGGCAGCCGAAGATTGGGCAACGGGTGCGGATGCAGCGGTTAATATTGCTGATTTAACCGGCAATGGTATTACCGTAACGGTTAATGATAGGCCTACTATTGCGAATTTAAATAGCGACAGTGTGGATTTTAGTATTGGCGCTAGTTCGGTAGCCCTGGATGCATCATCTGATGCCACCTTAACTGATGCAGATTCGGCAGATTATAATGGCGGTAATATAACGGTTTCAATATCAGCCAACCGACAGGCGGGAGAAGATCAGTTAATTATTGCCACTAGTGGCAATATCGCCACATCAGGCAGCAATGTGACCCATAGCGGCACTACAATTGGTACATATACGGGGGGTACAGGCAGCAATGATCTTGTCATTACTTTGAATAGCAATGCCACCTTGGCGCGGCTCCAGGATTTACTACGCGCTATTCATTACAATAATAGCGATGCAGCAACCGTGAATACTTTGGCCCGTACGGTACAGTTAAGTATTACGGATAATGACGGTGGAAACGAAACATCTTCAACTCAAAGTATCACGGTTAATCTGGTACGTGCGCCCACGATAGACCTTGATGCGGATGATAGTTCTGGCCGCAGTAATGGTGGCTATCTAGGAAGCTTTAGTGAAGGCGGAAGCGCTATTTCCTTAGCCGATACCGATAGTGTTATAAGCGACGATGGTACATTTAAATCACTGACCGTGACGCTGACAAATCGTCCTGATGGTGGCTCGGAAAGTTTAAGTTCCAGTTTTGGTACCGGCGCTCAGACTGTGAATACAGAGGCTGTCACAATAGGCGCTTATAATTCTGGGACAGGGCAATTGAGTATTAGCATAGATGATGGCTCGGCATCGGCCTCGACTATGCAGATGTTGATCGAATCCATACGTTATCAAAACAGCAGTGAAGCACCGGATACTACAAGTCGCAGTATTACTTTTTCAGCAACCGATAATGAGGATAATGTCGGTGTGACTGTTAGTTCAAGCATTAGTATAACGTCGGTAAATGATGCCCCAACTGTTAGTGTACCGGGTTCCATCTCTGTTACTGAAGATGTGGCCTCGGCTATCAGCGGCATCAGTTTTACCGATGTGGATGCGGGATCCAGTTCCGTTGTTGCAACCCTGTCGGTCGATTCTGGAACACTCGCGGCGACCACTGGCGCTAATGTTACGGTTGCTAATTCTGGAACAACGACCATAACGTTAACCGGAAGCGTGGTTAATATTAACAGTTTTATCGCAGCTAATAATGTGATGTTCACTACTGCGAGAAATGCCACATCGGCGGTGACGCTATCGGTTTCGGTCAATGATCAGGGCAATACCGGAACGGGAGGTGCATTAGCTTCATCGACTTCCACAGTGACACTGAATGTAACGGCAGTGAATGATGCCCCTGTTATTAGTAGTGATGGCAGTGGGTCAACGGCTTCAGTTACTGTCAATGAAAAACAGACTGTTGTGACCACGGTAACAGCAAGCGATGTGGAAAATGATGGATTGAGTTTAAGTATTAGCGGTGGCGCTGATCAGGCAAAATTTACCATCGATGCTTCTACGGGGGAATTAAGTTTTATAACTGCTCCTGAATTTTCCAGTCCGGGCGATGTCGGGGCCGATAATGTTTATGAAGTACAAGTCAGCGTAACGGATAATGGGGCAGGAAGCTTATCTGATGTACAGCTGATAAGCGTGACAGTCGCTGAGGTTGCTGCTGCCGATGATTTAAATGGCTCTCAGATTCATGGGGGAGATACATCAGATTCGGGCGATACTAATGAAACTGGAGAAACTGGAGAAACTGGAGAAACTGGAGAAACTGGAGAAACTGGAGAAACTGGAGAACAGGGAGAACAGGGAGAACAGGGAGAACAGGGAGAACAGGGAGAACAGGGAGAACAGGGAGAACAGGGCGATAGTTTTGGCTTTAATATAGTTAGGGGAAATGCCGGCTCTGATAAAACGATTTTTATCACTGAAGACAGCGCTTCTTTATCTGTGTCTTTAGCACAAGGGGCGATGATTAAAATCACAAATGAGGCTTTTGGCTTTGAGCAAGAGGCTTTACTCAGTTTTGAGGCCCGAACGTCCAATGGAAAAGAGATCCCCAGCTGGATCAGTTTTGATGCTTCAACCGGCTCGTTTGAAGTATTAGCACCTGAAAACCTGACCAAACCCTTGAAACTGCTTATTGTTGCCAGTGATGGAGAGGGAAACACTAAAAGCATATTGATTACTTTGCTACCAGAACAAGCAGAATTATCAGACGATGATAAAGATTCAGAGAATGGAAATAAACAACAGCCGAAAAAAGACTTAGCCCCGGACAAATCCGTGCAAAAAAATCAATCGGGAATAACTGAAAAATTAGACCGGGTCAGTGGCAAAGGATTTGATCAACAGCGCGTGCAATTATTGCAAAGTATTGCCGCCTTAACAGAAGAAAACGATGCGGCCTGATCTTTTTAAGTTTGGCCTGGCTGAAACCGTTTGATTTTAAGTTCCGTAGCAATACTAAAATTTAATACGACATACCATGATAAAACCAAAACAAAAAAAATGGATAGCAGGATTGTCGGCTGCTATGTTGATATCCGGATGTTCGGTCATGCCGGAGCCGATTACCGATGATGAGCAACAGGCCGCGATTAGCGCCGATCAGCAAACGCTATTTGCCAGAAATGATGCGATTGAAAAGCCATTGACACTCTATCAGGCCATGGCCCGGGCTTTAAAAAACAATCTGGATCATCGGGTTAAAATGATGGAAAAAGCGGTGGCTGATGGGCAATCGGATATCGCGCTTTTTAATATGCTGCCGGAACTGGCGGCTTCAGTCGGTTATCGGGGGCGGGATAACTTTAATGCCTCTAACAGCCGTTCGACGGATGATGGCACCGAGTCATTAAGAACCTCGACCTCGCAGGACAGGTCTCGCGATGTGTACAATTTTTCATTTAGTTGGAACCTGCTGGATTTTGGAGTGAGTTATTTTCAGGCCAAACAGGATGCCAATAAGGTCTTGAGGTCTGAAGAAAACAGACGAAAAACTGCACAAAACCTGATGCAGGATGTCCGTACGGCTTTTTGGCGTATGGCCAGCACACAATTAATTGCAGAAGAAATCGATACGATTATCTATGATGCCCGACTTGCCTTAAAGGATGCGCAAAAAATTGAACAGGAACGTTTGCGACCACCACTGGAAATTTTGCAGTATCAGAAAAAATTACTGGAAATCATCCGGCGACTGGAAAACCTTTCTGAAACATTGATGCTGGCCAAGACCGAACTGGCTTCATTATTGGGTTTAAGGCCCGGCCAGGCGTTTAGTCTACAGTT
>SPJJ01005981.1_pt1 | contig 11237 bp, 12 predicted proteins | sample 3741741 | NCBI WGS metagenome assembly SPJJ01 (sample SAMN10925908, study PRJNA522277) | cold seep metagenome | isolation source: Elba SIP-enriched marine methane seep metagenome, extraction at timepoint T1 | place: Italy: coast of Elba, Mediterranean Sea | collected 2014-05 | reverse complement strand
GCCGATTCGGTCGGCTGGTACGCGTTGCAGGTCGGGCGTGCGGATGTGGTCAAGCGCATCTACGGCTTCATCAAGAAACACGCCGGTACGATTTATGGCGCAGCGGAAGCGGACGCCGTGTTCGAGGCGATCTTGGCCCATCGCGCTGGCACGAAGAAAAGCGAGCGCGGTTCTTTAGTGCGCGAAACGACCAAGCTACTGGAGGTCGCGCGCAACTCGGGCGCCACCGCCCAGCTGGATGCGCTGCGCCACTTGATCGTTCTCGCCGCCCACTACGAGAACGACCACAAGACCGTGCTCGCCCGATTTCGCGAGCTCAAGGCCGCGGACTCGAGCGAGTACTGGGTGCTGTTCGTGGCTGCACGGGCGTATGCGGGCAGCGGCGATCTCGCCCGTGCCAAGCAGTTGTACGCCGAGCTGGGCCGGCACCCGTTGCGCGTGTTCGAACCATACTTTGCGCAGATGTCGCTGTACGAGCTGGCCAAGCTGCACGAGCGCGACAAACAACTGGACAAAGCCCGAGCGACCTACGACGAGCTGTTGGCCTGGTTGTCTCAGAACGCGGACGACTACCCGGCGTTCACCGATGCGCGAAGGCGTCGGGCTGCGCTACCATCCAAGTAGGGGATGGGAGATCCAGGCGCCACACGCGAAGACGTCGTGCCCGGGCAGGCGTCGGCACAGCCGCCGATCGCCGCGGTCATCGTCGTATACCGCGACGGTGCACCGGTACTCGAAAGCCACGTGGTGGCCAAACGCGAGCTGCGTATCGGCCGCGTCGGCTGCGACATCGGCGTCGACGACGATCGTCTGTCCAGAGAGCACGCCGGGATCACTTACGACGGCAAGCGCTGGACAGTCCGCGACCTGGACAGCCGCAACGGTACGTTCGTCGACGGTGTGCGCATCGAAGGTGCGACCACGACCGGCGATGCGTTGGTCCGAGCCGGGCACCTGTTGTGTTTGTTACGCGCCGACGCGCGCGACCTGATCGACGCCCAAGTGAGCATCGGCGACGGCGTGATCGTCGGTCCTCGTCTGGATCTCGAGCTCGGGCGCATTCGGCGCATCGCCAAGGTCAGCGATACCCTGTTGATTCACGGCGAGTCCGGCGCGGGCAAAGAGCTCGCGGCTCGGGCGTACCATGCCGCTGGGCCCCACGCGGGCGGAGCGTTCGTCGCGGTCAACTGCGCGACCATTCCCGAGGGAGTCGCCGAGCGGCTGCTGTTCGGCGCGGTCAAAGGGGCATTCTCCGGGGCCAACGCCGACGCCGAGGGCTATGTTCAGGCGGCGGACAACGGCACGTTGTTCTTGGACGAGCTGGTCGAGCTCGAGCCGGCGGTACAGGCCAAGTTGCTGCGGGTTTTGGAGTCGAAACAGGTGTTGGCCGTCGGCGCTGCACGACCGCGAAAGGTCGACCTTCGCGTGTGCTCGGCGACCCACGCGGATTTACGCGCGCGAGCCGCAGCGGGTGAGTTTCGAGAGGACCTGTACTTTCGCATCGGCCGGCCGGTCGTGACCATTCCAGCTTTGCGCGAGCGCATGGAGGAAATCGCGGTCCACGTGTGCACGGAGTTGGGCAAGCTCGAGCTGGCTGCGGATCCCCGGTTCCTGGAACAGTGTTTGTTGCGGCCGTGGCCGGGCAACGTGCGTGAGCTGCGCGGGGAGGTGGTACGCGCGGGGCATGATGCCATCGCCGACGGTCGCAATGTGGTGGTGGCGGACGACCTGGGCAACGAGGCGGGCACGTCGCTATCCGCCGCTCCGGCCCCGGCCGAACCAGCGGCGGCTGCACCGGACAAGACGCGGATCGAGCAGGTTCTCGCCGCCAACGACGGCAACATCTCGGCCACCGCCCGCGAGCTGGGCGTGCACCGTACTCAGCTGCGCCGGTGGATCAAACGGTTGTCCATCCAACTCCCCGACGCCGGTTGAGCCGACACAGTGCCAGGTCTGTGTCGGCGGTGTCAGGGGCGCGGCGCGCCATAGATACGGAGAATCCCGTGCGTGCTGGTTGGCCCAGCGCTTGCTCAATCACCCGGCATGACCAGGGGCATCAATCGACGGGGATTTCTTCGAGCATCGCTAGCGGCCTCGCTTGGTAGCCTGGGCCTGGCCGCCTGTGGTGGCAAGCTCGCCTCGGGCAACCGGGCAGATGGGGGAGCCGTGAACGAACGCATCGTGATCATCGGGGCCGGGATTGCCGGGTTGGCAGCCGCGCGCGAGCTAACCAACCGTGGCGCCAACGTAACCATCGTCGAAGCTCGTCAGCGCATTGGCGGTCGGGTGTGGACCGATCGCTCGTTGGGCACGTCCGTGGACCTCGGCGCCAGTTGGATACACGGCGACACCAAGAGCAATCCGATTCGTGCGCTCGCCAAGGGCGCCGGCATCGAGACCAAACAGACCGACTACGACAACATGTATCTGTACGACCGTGCTGGCAAACGCGTTGGCGACAGCACCCTGGCGTACATTCTGAAAGAGACGGCCGGCTTGCTCGAGGAGGTCATCGGTTACGCCGACGAGCTCGACAAGGACATTTCCCTGGAGCGGGCGATTCAGCTGGCACTCGAGGGCGAGTCCCTTTCCACCGAGGAGCAGCACGCCCTCGACTGGTCCAAGTCGACTCAGGTCGTCACCGCCGGCGAAGAGCTCAGTCGGCTGTCGTTGCGCTACGCCGACGACGACGCAGCCTACGGAGATTCCGACAGCCTGTTTCCTGGAGGCTACGACCAGGTCGCCAAGGTGTTGGCCGCAGGCCTCGACGTTCGACTCGGTCAGGTTGTGCAGCGAGTGGAAACCACAGCGAGTGGCGTGTCGCTGACCACGTCCGCTGGCACGCACATGGCCGACCGGGTGATCGTGACGTTGCCCCTCGGTGTGCTCAAGGCCAATCGCGTGGCGTTTGCACCCGCGTTGCCGGCCGAGAAACTGGCTGCGATCAGCAGCCTGGCCATGGGCACACTCAACAAGATCGCCTTGCAGTTTGGCAAAGCGTTTTGGCCGACGGATCGCGACTTCGTTACGCATATGTCGGCGACCTATGGCCAGTACCCGACCATTATGAATTGGACCAAGCACTCCGGGCGTCCACTGCTGATGGCGTTTACCGGCGGCGATTTCGCCCGGGGCCTGGAAGCGCGAACCAACGACCAGATCGCGGGCGAGGTCATGGGCGTGTTGCGCAAGCTGTACGGCACTGCCGCCAGCGACCCCGTCGCGGTTCGGGTCACGCGCTGGAGCTCCGATCCGTTCGCTGGTGGCTCGTACTCCCACGTGCCAGTGGGAGCGTCGAGCGCGGCGTACGATGAGCTGGCCAAGCCGGTGGGCAACCGGGTGTTCTTTGCCGGCGAGGCCACGTCCCGCGCGTATCGCGGAACCGTTCACGGCGCGTACCTGTCAGGGGTGCGCGCGGCTGCGGAAATCGCAGCGCTCGCCGGCTGATCGGCGGCGCTGACCCGTCGGGGCTGTTCCCGACCATTGCACCTGCAAAACAAGCAGGAACGGCGGGCGTGTGCCCGCACGAGGAGACAACCATGAAATCGATCGCACTAGTTTCGCTTGCTGTTGGCCTGTTTGCCTGGACGGCGCATCATCACGACGCGCACGCGGAGACCTGGAAGGTCGTGACCAGTCAGCAGTTCGGCGTGCGCTTCGCCGTGCCCGACGCCAAGAAGTGTAAGAGTCGTACCCGCGGTGAGCTCGCCGGCATGTACTGCGACTACGGAGACATGAAAGTGGTCGCCATCGCCGCAAAGGGCATGGTGAGCTTCGCCGACCTGCGCACGGCTACCCACAAGTACTCGGAGATTCCCGCCAAGTACTGCAAGCGCGTGTCGTCCAGTGCCGGCCATGGCTACCGGCGCTACGAGGCCTGGTCGTGCACCAGCGGAGATCAGTCACTAGTCGGCTTGATCGGCCAAAGTGCCAAGCGTTCGATGAGCCACGTGGTGTTCATCCATGGCAGTCACGCTGCATGGAAGCGCAACTATCGTCACGTGCGCACCTTCGTCAACAACATCTACGCGTTCTAGGTAGGAGGAGACGATGATTAGACTATTACTGACGGTCGGTTTGCTTGGCGCGCTGCAGGCGTGTGGTGGCGTACAGCATGCGGCGACTACGCTAACCTGGGACGACTATTCCAACGCCGAGTACGGTGTCAGGCTCAAGGTGCCGGACGTGAACAAGTGTCGCGCAACCGCGGACAACAACGTGGCCGGTGCATTGTGTGACTACGGTGACGTAAGAGTGGTCGTGTTGACCTACAACGGGGCGATTTCGCTGCCACAGTTGCGCCGCGCTGCTAGTGCCGCGGTGGATATCCCCGCCGGGGTATGGAAATGGCAGGGTGAAACCTCCGACAACGGTTATCGTCACGCCGAAGCGTGGACGGCCTCCGCGGATGGCCATTCGATCGTCGGCTTGATCGGACAGAGTGCTCGCAGCGCCAAGAGTCACGTGGTGTTCATCTACGGCACCGACGCCGCGCTCGAACGAAGCCGCGCCGAAGTCGCTGCATTCGTCCATCACGTCCATGCCATATAGGGCGTAGCGTTCCTTGAACGCCTGTTGGAATCGTGCGCAGATCCTCCCAGCCCGGGGGGATTTGCTGTACGAGCCCCGTGCGTCCCACCACAAACCACGGAGATTCAGCATGGCGAACTATTTATTGATCGAATCGAGAGATCCGTTCGAGTGGAACGATGTCGGTTACTACTACGACCTCGCCGAGGGCCTGGCCAAGGATGGCAACAAGGTCACTCTGTTCCTGGTCCAGAACGCGGTTTTTCCAGCGCGCAAGAGCGTCAAGTCGGATGCGCTGACCCAGCTCGCCGACGCGGGGGTCGAGATCCTCGCGGACGAGTTCTCGCTGCGTGAGCGCGGCATCACCGGCGACCGCATGGTCGCGAACGTCAAATCCGCACCGCTCGACACGGTCATCGATCATATGGCCGAGGGCAGCAAGACCATCTGGCACTAGGGGGCGACAATGTCTGACAAGAAAACACTCACGTTCTGCTTGATGGATCCGCCCTACGAGAACGCGCGCACCACCACCGCGCTGCGGCTCATCGACATCGCGGCGCGTCGCGGCTACGACATCAACGTGTTCGCCTACGAGGGCGCCACTGCCGTACCGTTCACCGCGCAAAAGGCCCACGCCAACTCGGTTCACGGGCGCAGCCTCGAAGAGGAAGATCACCCGGTGACCCACGAGTGGGTCGCATCGCTGTTCAAAGCCGCGGAAGCCAACGGTGGCAAGGTCGATTGGGTCAACTGCGGGCTGTGCGTCGACGAGCGAGGCGTGCACGAAACCCTTCCCGAGATTCGCCGCGGCACGCCTGGGGACCTACTCAAGATGTCCCAGTCGTCCGACAACACCCTGATCATTCCAACCAAGTGAGGACAGCGAGATGAGCAAGATCCTGAACGTCATCGAAACCGCCTATCGCGCCAAACTAAAAGAGCAGGATGATCCCATCGTGTGGATCACCCATGCGCTCAAGGGCCAGGGAGCGGACATCAACGTGTTGCTGCGCGGCAACGCGGTCAACTACGCCGTCAAAGGCCAGGACGCGAGCGGCCTGTCGTTTGGCGCCAAGAAACAAACCCAGCCTCCGCGGCTGGACAACGATGTGTCGGCGCTGATCGGCAAGGGCATCGAGGTATACGTGGTCGAGGACGACGTATCCGAGCGTGGCCTCGAGCGTACCGACCTCATCGACGGTCTCAAGACCGTGTCCCGGTCGGGACTCGCCGGCCTGGTCGCAGCTCACGACCACATCTGGCACTGGTAGTCAGGCCAGGGCGCGCGTGACGGCCGGCGTTGGCGGGCCGTCGCGTTAGCGCGCGGTCGATGTCGGCATCGCCGCGGGAAACGCTTGGCGGCTGTCGATACCGATCGGCTTGATCGAGCGCTTCTGGTTGCGGCGCTGCTGGTCGCACGCCATGGTGCTGCCCATGGTGCAGGCGCGTGCCAACAGGGCATCGGCTTTGCGGCTGTCGCGTTTGACGCCACGGCCGTTGCTGTACTGGGTGGCGAGCTCACGACACGCGGTGGCGTCGCCGACGCTACAACCTTTGTGGAGCAGCTTGGCGGCTTTCATCGGGTTGAACGCGACACCCCAGCCCTGGCGATACATCTTGGCGGCAGCGATGCAGCCGCGGGACTCGCCGTGGGCGCAGCAGTTTTCGAAGATGCTGGCGGCCGCCGCGCGATCGCGGGCCACGCCGTCGCCGATCTTGAGTGCTTGGGCAAATCGCAGGCAGGCGATGGTGTCACCGTTGCGGCAGGCGCCGCGGTAGGCCACGACCGTGTGGCCGGAGTTGCGCTTGCTGATCGAGCGACCCGCGCTCGCCTGGGTTTCGTACAGGGTGCCCAGGGCGCGGCACGAGCTGGTGTCGCCATGGTCACATGCCCGGTGGAATGCATCATAGGCACGCTGGATGTTGCGGCTGACGCCGTTACCGTCGCGGTACATCACGCCGACTGCGCTACAGCTGGCCGGTTCGAGGTAGCGGCAGCCCGCCTCGAGGTACGCGAGGCGAAGTCGTTCCGAGCTGGTCTGGATCTGGTTGGTGGCGACGAGGCGTCCGCGGATCTTGCAGGCGGTACGGTTGCCGGCAACACACGACCGGGTCAGGCGGAGCAGGCTGAGGCTCAGCGGCGGCTTGGCGTTGCAGCCCCGGGCATCGCGGAGCTTGCAGGCGCGACCATTGAAGTGGGCGATGACTTTATTGTCGATGGCGAAGCCCGCCGCGCGGATGCAGCCATCGGCGTTACCGAGGCGGCACGCTTTTTCGTAGGCGTGCTTGGCCGAGCTGTAGTTCTGACGGGTTTCCCCTCGGGCGACGAACAACGCGCCGGCGCTGGTGCACGAGGCGGCGTCCTGACGTTCGCAGCGCTTCCAGCAATCGCCCATGCTCTCGCACATGCTGACCGCGCCGCTGGTGGTGCTAGCGCCACCTTTGTAACAGCCGACTAGTAAGACAGCAGCGGCGACCCCGATGAGTGTTGCTTTCATGTTCATGCCCCGTTTGGTGCCCCGACACCTACCACACAACGCCCGTCCCTCGATAGGCCCGTTTTGAGACGCGGGCAGCGTCCCATTGTCCGCTTTTCCGCGAATAACTCAAGAAACTTAGCTGTGTCGAACGCGCTGAGTTTGCGTGACCCGGCCAAGCCTTTGAAAAGCGCTGTGGCGCGCTGCGTCGGCGCTACCTGGGGCGGATGGTGAACATCACGGTGTAGCCGTTGTCTTTGAGCAGCGCGCGCAACATGCCGGGCCAACGTCCGTAGTTACCGACGCAGGCCGCGAGCTTGTTCATGCCCGGGCTGCGGGGCTTCACCGTGACCCGTGGCCGGGCCCGTGGCTTAGCGGTTACCACCAACACACCCTGAGCTTTCGGGTACCGGGTATGCAGCTGTTTCATGCAGCGGACGACGACTTTGCGGATCGGCCCGGCGACCGCGGCCCCGGTAGTGGCGCCGCTGGACTTGGATCGCGGATTCACGCGCACCCGCACCCGGTCGTTGGCGGTGATCGTGCCCATCTTGCCCTCGTCGAGACTCTTACCGTCCTTGGTCGGTCCCGACTTGTCTGTCTTCGGCCGTTTGCGCACGGGAGATTTGGTCGCGTTGTCCTGCTTTTTGTCCTGCTTGTTGCCCGGCTTGCGAGTTGGGTCCTTCTCGTCCTCGCCGCGTTTCGGGGCCGTGTTCTTATCCGGAGCGCGTTTCTTGTCGTCGGTGTCGACTAGCTTGCGTCTGGTCGGAGTGGTCTCGCCCGCCTGGCGTTCGGCATGGCGTCCGGCCACCATGATGCGGTCGTTGGTGGCGACGTCGTCCACCTTTTGGCCCTTCTTGGCCTTCCAGGCCAAGCTGCCGAACAGTTTGCGAACCTTGCGTTGGCCCAGGCTCAGCACCGCCTGATTGTGGTGGAGCTTGATCTGCACCGAGGCTCCGACGTCCGTGATGATCGAGTCATCGGGAAACACATCGTCCCCCTTGTTGAGCAGACGCGGGTCGTCGACGCGGTCGCGCTTGGCCACGACCTTGCCCTGGGCCTCCAGCACCGTGCCCGCCGGCTTGTCGTCGGTGAGCTTGGGGGCGCTGTCACCTCCTTTGGAGCAGGCGAACGCGACCAGCACTACGACGGCCGGGAGCAACGATCTCATCGTGTGGTTTTACGACGACAAGAAGCGGGGCGCAATGAGCGCCGTCAATAGCCCCGACAATACGACGACGCCGCCGTGAATCAGGCCGAGGTGCAGGTAGTCGGCGATGGGGCAGTGCAGGTGGAGCATCAAACCACCCAGACAACCACCGCCAGCACCGAGGGCCGCGGCGGACCAGCGGTCGCCCACGGGAACCGAGCCGCGCAGGAACACGACGCCGAGCGCGACCGGGATCAACGCGGTCGTGATTCCCCAGCGCAGGCAGTAGTGGCCGTGGGCGGCCAGATCCTGGGCCGTGGCCGGGTATACAGAGCTGACGCCTGGCACATCCCGAGCGATGAACAAGCCGGCGAGGATGAAGCCGACAGCGGACGCGATGCCCAACAATGCCGCCACTCGCCAGTTGGGCATGATCTGGCCTTTGGGCGGGACGATCACGACGTAGGCGAGGGCCAGAAAGCTCACCGCCCACGCACCGACGTACAGCACCAACCACAGGCGCGGTAGGGCGCTCAAGTCTGCGCGGAAGCGCAGGGCTCCGAGCAGGGTGCCCAGGTACATCAGCGACACCAAGCCGAACAACAGCAACTCGCGACCGGGGCCTCGCGCCTTGCTCGGCTGCAGGCTACCCAGTTCCTTTTCCATGTCGTCACCCAGGTCGGGAGGCGACAGGGTGGTGGTGCCGAGGTCGCGCAGAACCGCATCCATACGCTCTTCGGAGATCATGCGGCCTCCTTGCGAGCGAGTCGTTTGCGCAGCGCGACGTACGCGCGATGGGCGCGCAGCTTCATGGCACCCGGAGTCGTGCCCGCAATCTTGGCGGCTTCCGCGATGGACTTGCCCTCGAGTTTCGTCAGCACCAGGGCCTGGCGCTGGTTCGGTGGCAGTGTTTCCATCGCTGACAGCACGGCACGGGCCAGCTCGGGATCTTTGGGTTCCTCCACATCGGCTTCCGGTTTGCCGGTGACGTGGGCTCGCACCTCGGGAAGCTTGTCCGCGTCGGCGGCGACGCGCACCTTGGCGCGCTTCTTTCGGCGCGCCTCGTCGAGAAACGTGCGATGGGCGATGGCATACATCCACGGCACTGGATCTGCGCCTGCTACGTACGCCCCCCGAGCGCGGTGAATCTTCAAGAACGTGTGCTGCAAAATGTCCTCGGCAGCCGCCCGATCGCGTGCCATTCGCATCAGGTAGTTGAGCAGACGGGGACCGACCAGGGCGTACAACTTCCGAAACGCCCCTGCGTCTCCTTCACAATATCGGGCCATCAGCTCCGCTTCCTCGGCGGCCATTAAACGGTTCGCATTCTAATACGCCCGTGAGACGTGTTGGTTACGGCACATTCGTCGAAACTGTGAGTGCTCAAGTTGCCGGGATGATTGGAACGAATAACCGTAGGCGGTTTGGCCGTTCCCGCATCATAGGGATCTTTGGCCCAGGCGGTCACAGAGTCAACCAGCACAGCAGGCTGATGACCGCAGCGCCTATCAGATTGAGCACGATCCCTTCTCGGGCCATCCGCGCCGTGGGCACCCCAGCGCCGGAGACGATCGCGTTGGGGGCGGTTGCTACCGGCAGCATGAATGCGCAGCTGGCGCTGATCGCTGCGGGCACCATGAACACGGTCGGGTCGACCCGGGCGGCGATCGCGGCAGCGGCCAGAATCGGCATCAGCAACGCGGTGGTCGCGGTGTTGCTGGTGATCTCGGTCATGAACGTCACGCTCAAACAGATGAAGAAGATGATGCCGATGGTCGGCAGCGTTTTCAGCCCGGTGAGCGCCGCGCCCAGCTCGGCCGAAAGCCCGGACGCCTTGAATGCTTGAGAGATCGCGATGCCGCCACCGAACAACAGCAGTAGGCCCCACGGGATGCCCTTGGCCTTCTCCCAGGTGAGCAGCGCGCCGTCCTCGCCGTTGGGGATCAGGAACAACACGACCACGGCCGCCAGCGCCACCGTACTGTCGCCGGCGGTGGTGATATCGAACAACCCGGACCAGCCGCCGAACGGTTCCTTGCGAAACACCCACGCCGCAGCGGTGAACGCGAACACGATGAGCACGCGCTTTTCCGCGGTGCTCCACGAGCCCGTGGTCGGCATGGCCGGCGCCTGCACGTCCTTGAGATACCGGCTGACGAACACCCAGGTGATCGGCACGAGCACGATGACGATGGGCACGGCGATCGTCATCCAACGCACGAACGAAATCGCGTTGCCCGTATGGTCCTCGTAGATCTTCATGAAGATCACGTTCGGCGGTGTACCGATGGGCGTGCCCATGCCGCCGATGCTGGCCGCGTATGCGATTCCGAGCAGCAGCGGAATCGCCAGCTTGGCGCCGTCTTCGGTTTCGGTGACGGCGAGGGCGACCGGCAGCAACATCAACACCGTTGCCGTGTTGGAGATCCACATACTGCACACGGCGCTGGCGATCATGAAGCCGAGGACCACCCTGCGGCCGCTGTTGCCGGTGAGTCGGACCATGCCGAGGGCGAGCCGGCGATGAACCCCGGTGTGCTCGATGGCCGTCGACAACATGAAACCACCCATGAGCAGCAGGATCATCGAATCGCCGTATGCGGTGGCCACTTGCTTGTGGCTGACCACACCGCACAGCGGGAACGCCGCGAACGGGATCAGAGACGTCACCGGAATCGGAATCGGTTCCAGCACCCACCAGCCCGCGCACAGCCCGGTAATCGCCGCTGTCGCGATCGCCGCGTTACTCAATCCGGCGGCCGCGACCCCAGCGCCACACAGGATGGCAATGGCTATGCCGATCATCAGGTTTCTGCCGCGTTTGCCCAAGGTGCGTATAATCGGCACAGCGTCTTCCCCGAGCAAGGGCATCCGGCTATGCTCGGCGCCGGATGGCGGACAATCACAAGGGGCTGGCGCTCCATTGGCAGATTCTGATCGCCATCGTGCTCGGCCTCGGCCTCGGCGTTGCCGTCGACAAGCTCGGCAGCGCCGATGTGATTTCGGCGGGCTGGGTCAACAACATCAGTGGCTTCGGCAAGTTCCTCGGGGATCAGTTCCTCAACTTGCTCAAGATG
>SPJJ01016674.1_pt1 | contig 11251 bp, 8 predicted proteins | sample 3741741 | NCBI WGS metagenome assembly SPJJ01 (sample SAMN10925908, study PRJNA522277) | cold seep metagenome | isolation source: Elba SIP-enriched marine methane seep metagenome, extraction at timepoint T1 | place: Italy: coast of Elba, Mediterranean Sea | collected 2014-05 | reverse complement strand
TTTCAATAGTGTAATCAAGAAGTTATCAATTCTTTGCCCGCAATTCTCGGCAAAAATTTCAACCATCTGAACCTTGGGTTTGTCATTTTTTTCTACTGTATTCATATCAGCAATAATACCAGCATATCAAATTTATTAGTGCTTAAAATTGATAGTCTAGGTAAAGATTGTTATATTGGAGGAGTTTATCTATAGATATTCACGGCAGAAAATGCCGATACAGCAAATTAAATTTGCCTAGACAGAATTTTGGGTTTTTTCGTTCGACCCATGATGAACGATACTGTTCCTACAGAACAAAAATACTTATAGCTATAAAAAGAATTTCATTTCGCTATAGCAACAGAATTTGTTTCGCCCGTTAATGACGACTCTTTAATACTAGGCGGTGACAATTAAAAGACCTTGAGATTATTGAATTTAAGAAAAAAGCACTTAACAGCTAGCGATTCAATCGCCTTGACAAGACTGTGCTTTGATTATGTCAAATTTAGCTTGCCAGCACTTCAGCAAGTAATACGGTCCACTTTCAGTTATCTTACAAAGAACGACACAAACGTGTTCATTTGGCAACAAGTTGGAAAACCAAGATATTCAGTGAAGTCGGTCTAATTCTCAGTTAACACAAATCTGTTCAGGAAGATAAATTCCTAAAGTAACTCTGATAGGGAGCAAAAAATTACAAGGAAACAAAAATGAAAAGAATGCTTATCAATGCCACCCAACCCGAAGAGTTGCGTGTAGCTTTGGTAGACGGTCAAAAACTTTATGATTTTGACATCGAAGTCCCTGCAAACGAACAAAAAAAGGCCAATATATACAAAGGTATTATTACTCGTGTAGAACCTAGTTTAGAAGCTGCCTTCGTAAATTATGGCGCAGAAAAGCACGGTTTCTTACCATTTAAGGAAATCTCGGCTCAATACCGCAGTAAGAATCCCGGCGATAAAAAAGAAGGTCGTCCCAATATCAAAGACCTGGTAAAAGAAGGCCAGGAAATTATCGTTCAAATTGAAAAAGAAGAACGCGGTAATAAAGGCGCAGCCCTGACTACTTACATCAGTCTGGCAGGCACTTACCTGGTTCTGATGCCAAACAACCCTAAAGCTGGAGGCATCTCCAGACGCATAGAAGGCGACACTCGCTCTGAATTACGCGAAGTACTGGCCGCACTGGAAATTCCTGAAGAAATGGGACTTATCGTGCGTACCGCCGGTTGTGGTAAAAATGTAGAAGAACTGCAATGGGACTTAAACTACCTGTTACAACTCTGGGAAGCGGTTGATCGTTCTAGCACTGAACAACAAGCCCCTTTCCTGATTTTTCAGGAAAGTAATGTCATCATCCGAGCATTACGCGATCATCTAAGAAATGAAATTGATGAAATTCTGATCGATAAAGAATCCTCATACAAGCTGGTACAGAACTTTCTTAAACAGGTGATGCCTCATTTCTTAAATAAGGCAAAACTGTATCAGGACAGTGTTCCTTTATTCAGTCGCTATCAAATTGAAAGCCAGATTGAGTCGGCCTATAACCGTGAAGTCTCTCTGCCTTCCGGCGGCTCAATTGTTATTGACTACACAGAAGCTTTAACCTCTATCGACATTAACTCTGCCCGTGCAACTAAAGGCAGTGACATAGAAGAAACAGCTCTTAACACCAATCTTGAAGCAGCCGATGAAATAGCCAGACAGCTACGTTTAAGAGACTTGGGCGGGCTTTTTGTAATTGATTTTATTGACATGATGGCCAATAAAAATCAAAAAACGGTAGAAAATCGCCTTCGCGATGCAATGAAAATTGATCGTGCCCGCATCCAGACCAGTCGTATTTCACGTTTTGGCCTACTGGAAATGTCCAGACAGCGTCTACGCCCTTCTCTGGGAGATGCAACTCAACTAACTTGCCCTCGTTGTAAAGGCCAGGGCTCCATCCGAAACATTGAATCCGTCGCCCTTTCCGTACTGCGTATCGTTGAGGAAGAAGCGATGAAAAAAGGCACTGAGAAAGTTGTTGCTCATCTTCCAATTGAATGCGCTACTTTCTTATTAAATGAAAAAAGACAAGTACTGCAACAACTGGAAACCCAGCACCAAGTCAGTATTGTTGTACTGCCTAGCAAACATCTGGAAACACCGGCTTATGATATAGAGCGCATCAAATCTACTGAAGATGAAGACAGCAAACCAAGTCATTTGCAGATTAAAGCAGAGACGGTTGCTGTACCCGAGTTTGCCAGAAAAACATCTCAAAACTTCGAAAAACCAGCGATTAAAGAATTTCTTCCCGATATGCCAGCACCTGTGCATAACACTAAATCCTCGGCCAGCCTGATTCAGCGTTTTTGGCAAAAATTAGTCGGTAACTCTGATGAGACTCCAAGCAGCCCAGAAGTCAAAAAACCGACCTCCGCTAAAAATAAAAACCGCAATAATAAACGCAGTGGAAAACCAAGAGGCAAAAATACAGAAACGGAGAATCGTAGCAATCCAAACCGTAAACCGCGCACTGCTAAAAAACCACAACAAAAAAAATCTTCAGCTACAGACGTAGAAAAAAGCAATAAGCCTGAAGATGCTGAAGCCTCTGGCGAACAGGAAAAAACAACTAAATCCAGTAACAGGCGCAACCCAAACAACCGCAGACGAACACGCAACCCAAATTACAGAAATAAGGATTCGCGTAATCAAAAGCCAAATGAAGAACCTGCTAAGGAGAAGACCTCTGCGACGGAACCGCAAAAATCTCAGCCAGAGGCACACACACACAACCCAACTCCGAAAGCTGAAAAACAGCAGGCTCAGTCTTATGCTGAAAATTTTGCAGCTCGAACTCAGACTCCTTCTGAGGAAAAAAAACCTACTACAGAAACAGCCACTAAACCGCAACCCAGCAAGCCTGAAAACGATATAGAATCATAAACATCAGGGCGACTGTAACAGGATAAAACCCTGTTACAGTTCTCCCCCTCTCAGTCTGAACAACAGATTATTTTGCATCCGTTTAAAAAAAACATTTAAACCATACAAACAATGTCAGAACAGTCAGCCTCATTACTCTCCTTTAGTGCCTGGAAACAACGTCTGGTGTTTTGGTTAGGAGCTGTTTTTGTCGGACTGTTAATCGTTGCCATGACCTTACTCAGTGAATGGGCCGCTGATACCTATCGTATACTTTCCCAGCAATTCTTCTGGTTTAACTTTATTGTTGCTCCTCTTGGACTGAGTCTGACCGCCTGGCTGACTTTTCGCTTCTTTCCCGGTTCTGAACGTAGTGGCATCCCACAAGTTAAAACAGCCCTGGAAATCAAAGATCATTTAGATGATAGAAACCGGCTGATCTCGCTAAAAATTGCCATCGGCAAAATGATTCTGCCTATTATGGGCTTATTATCCGGTGCATCCGTCGGTTTTGGCGGCCCGGCTGTGCATGTTGGCGCCTCATTTATGTCTTCCATCGGTAAAGCCGTTAAATTTCCAGCGCATTATATGGAAAGAGGGCTAATCCTGGCCGGCAGTGCTGCTGGCTTTGCTGCGATGTTCAGCGCACCTCTGGCCGGAATCATTTTTGCCATAGAAGAAATGGGACGGGCTTTGGAAGAAAAAATCAGCAGTCTGGTGTTAACCGCGATTGTTTTTTCTGGTGTCACCGCCTATGCATTGCTAAATAATTATATTTTCTTTAACGATAAATCATTTATTATGCCTTGGGGGGAAAGCTGGCTAGCCATTCCTTTATGCGGTATTATCGGCGGTTTCTTTGGCAGTCTATTCAGTAAAATAGTTATTCGTGGCGGCCGGTTTCTAAAACGTACTGGACTCTCCATCATCGTGATAGCTTTTGCCTCGGGCGGTATGATTGCGATATTAGGCTATTATTCAGAAGGCGCTTCTTTCGGCACTGGTTACGCTCAGGCAAAAGCGATTTTAACCCATAGCCATAGTATGGATCCATTGTTTCCCTTTTATAAGATGCTGGCCAGTTGCGCCACTTTTTTCAGTGGTATCCCCAGCGGTATTTTTGTTCCTTCAATCGCAACGGGGGCCGGTTTTGGTGTCAATCTTGCCAACTGGTTTCCCATCGCCCCTGCCCAGGCCATGATTTTATTGACCATGACAGCCTACTTCTCCGGTATGCTGCAGTCTCCCTTGACTTCATTTGTGATCGTGATGGAAATGACCGGCAGCCATGAAATACTCATTCCATTAATGGCCACGGCTTTTTTTGCCACCGCAACCTCTCGTCTGGTAACGCCTGTGCCTTTATATCGCGCTTTATGTGATTCTTATATTTTGCCAAGCAAAAAAGAACAAGAAAATTCCGGCGATGAAAACTAAGCTTGTTATAGCCACTGTATTGCTAACACTTATTTCTATTGTTGCATACTTCAGTCTGGACTCTCAGTTTGTGCCGGTAAAAGCCCCTGATGTACTCTTTACCACAATTAAAGGCCAGAAAATTGAATTAAAACAATTAAAAGGCAAGCCTGTTATCATCAGCTTCTGGGCCACCGACTGTGCCAGTTGCATAGAAGAAGTCCCTTTACTGATAAAACTCTATCAAAACTACCACAAACATGGCCTGGAGATCATTGCCGTCAATATGTATTACGACCCTCCAAACCATATAGTGGAGATGACAAAAGCCCTGCAAATCCCCTATCATGTCGCTTTAGACTTAAGAGCCGAACACGCCCGTGCTTTTGGAAAAGTTCAGCTCACTCCAAACAGCTTTTTAATCTCTCCCGACGGCGATATTATCTGGCAAAAAACCGGCAAGTTTGACTATGCCTTTTTATCACAAAAAATTAAAACTTTAATAACAGGATAAGATCATGCTCTGGTTAAAAGCAATGCACCTTATTTTTATGGTGACCTGGTTCGCAGGATTATTTTATTTACCCCGCTTATTCGTCTATCACGCCATGAGTGAAGATGAAATCAGCAATGAACGTTTTAAAGTCATGGAACGCAAACTGTTTTTTGGGATCATGACACCGGGTATGATCATCACTTTTATCTTCGGCATCTGGATGCTGCATGATTATGCCTGGGCCATGTATTCACAATCTGGCTGGCTGCATACAAAATTATCATTACTGGGTTTAATGGTGGTTTATCATGCTTATTGCGGCAAGTGGCTGCTGGATTTTAAACATGATCGCAATCAGCGCTCCCATGTCTATTACCGCTGGATGAATGAAGTACCGGTGTTATTTTTAGTCGGCATTATTATTCTGGCGACAGTAAAACCTTTTTAAGGCTTTAGTTTTCGTCATCCATTTGCCAACTGGCTTGAATTAACTGGGTCTGTTGCTGCCGCGACAAATGCCTGATATTTACGCAATCCAGACGGTGAATGGTAATGCCTTTAAAATGAGAAATAAAACCAATAATTTCCTCATCTTGTTCTGGCTGACAGCACTGGGCAATAGAGCTGGCAACACCGGTCAAGCCATCGATTAAAATCCTGGCCTTGGCCGCTTTTTGTTTTTTTTTGCCAGGCTTAGTTTTTTGTCCCCCGGACTTGTTTAAAAAACCCAGCAGCTGATGCAGGCTGATCTCCCCTCTTCCTATAGCTAAATAAAGCTGTTCAATGTTTTGCTTATTAAAATATTCATAGAGTTTATTAGACTGCTTAAAACTAACATCAAGCTGTTGCAATTCCTTTTCCAAAATCAACCTGCCAGCGAGTATATTCTGTTCATCATCCTGATGATTAAACCAGCTTTTAACTTTGTGTATTGCCCGAGAGCTTTTTAGATAGCCTAAATTTGCATCTATCCAGTGCCGATTAGGCTCCCCCTCCTTGGCTGTTAAAATTTCTACCTGCTCACCGGATGTTAAATGATAAGTCAATGGGACTATTCGACCGTTAACTTTGGCGCCACGACAACGATGACCCACCTCGGTATGAATCGCATAGGCAAAATCCAGCGGTGTAGAACCTTTAATTAAATCCACCAATTTTCCTTCAGGGCTCAGCACATACACCCGGTCATCAAACAAGTCGGCCTGAAAATTATCCACCAACTCCTGGTCTGTGCTTTTTTCAGCCAATAATTGTCTCAAGGAAGCAATACTTTCTTCAGTTGCTTTATTTTGTTTGCCACCCTCTTTATAGCGCCAGTGTGCCGCCACCCCAAATTCCGCAAACTCATGCATATCTTCGGTTCTAATCTGCACCTCGATACGATGCCCGTCAGGATTGACAATCACCGTATGCAAAGACTGATAACCATTGCCTTTGGGATTGGAAATATAATCATCAAACTCCTTAGGAATCGATTGCCATTCACCATGCACCAATCCTAGCACCGCATAACATTCGCTCAGTTCTTTAACCAGTACTCTTACTGCCAATAAATCATACAGCTCATCGACCGGCATGTCTTTACGCTGCATTTTTTTCCAGATGCTGTAAATATGCTTGGGCCGCCCGGCTATATTGGCCTGAATATTTGCTTTATTGAGAACGGACGTCAAAGTCTGCTTAAACTCCTGAATAATCTGCTCACGCTGCTTTCGGGAAACATCCAGTGATTTAGCCAGTTTTAAATATTGCTGAGGATGTAAATAACGAAAAGCCAGATCTTCCAGCTCCCACTTGATTTGACTGACGCCCATCCTGTTGGCTATCGGCGCATAAATATCAAGCGTTTCCCGGGCAATAAAATGGCGCATTTCATAGCCTTCTGCCGGCAAATAACGTAAGCGATGAACTCGGTAGGCCAACTTAATCAATACCGCCCGCGCATCATTGATCACCGATAACAGCATACGTCTTAATATTTCCGCCTGACTGGGCTGATCAACCATATCGGTGGAATACAGCTGCAACTGATTTAAACTGTTCACATCTTTTACCAATCGCGCAACTGACTCACCAAATTGCATGGCTATATCATCTATCAATTCAGGTAAAGACATGCAGGGAGCCGATAGAATCGCTGCCACGATGGTATCCAGATCAATATTCAAAGGCTGCAGAACACTCGCCACCTCTACTCCTTTTTCAGAGTAATTCTCGGCAGCAATAATATTCTCTACAAACTTCACCGCCCTGACAATCTGATCACTTTGGGAAGGAAAAGAGTTCAATAAATGATCAATACTTACTGTTTGTTTATCCATTCGATAGTTTAATTTGGTTACAAAGCAAAGCCATAAGTCCAACTCATTTCTAAGCGATAAAAAACTATAAATCGTTCCAAAAGTTTGTGCATCTTCATCCCCTTCTCCAGAGGGAGAAGGGGAAATAGAATGTCAGAACTTTTGAACAACTAATATTACACAATCAATAATTCTTTAAGCCATTCAGATCGCAGACTGCAATATATTTTCCATCGACCTTAATTAATTTTTCCTGACTTAATTGCTGCAAGATTCTGGAAAAAGTCTCCGGTCGTACTGATAATCTTGAAGCAAGCACTGTTTTGGGGGTATCCCATTGCAAACGATAAGGCAGCGGGGAATCAACAGGAATTTCCCGCAACAAATATTGAATCACCCGCATTTTTGCATTTTGCAAAGTTACTTGGTCAATTTCCTGAACCAAGCCATGTAAACGCTGGCTCATATGACCCAGAATTTTTAAACTGGTTTCCGGCGAATGCTTAAGCATATCTCTAAACATCGCCATTTCAATCTGAATTAAACGGCTGTCAGACACGGCCTGGGCATTGACCGGATAAAAACCGTTTTCCATAAACATCATGGCTTCGGCAAAAGTCTGTCCGTCCCGGATTAATTCTATGACTTTCTCAGCACCATCTGGCGATAGACGAAATAATTTAACCTCTCCCATTTCCAGCAAATAAAAATAATCTGCAGCTTGTTGTTGCTGAAATAGTAACTCTCCCTCTTGTAACTCGATGACTTTAGAGTTCGCTACCACACGATTAAACTGCTCAGTATCCAGACTTGAAAAGAGCAGATTTTTTGCCAGTACTTGCATTATTTTTGACCACTTGATTTATATCAATTACAGCAACAGGCCGTAGGTTGTAGATTACAGCCTCATTATAAAGTTTACTCAGGAGATAATCATGTTTTGTTACCAATGTGAACAAACAACACGGTCTGAAAATGGTGATGGCTGTGGTTCAGCTGCTATCGGCGTATGCGGAAAAGATGCAACGACATCTGATTTACAAGACCTACTTGTCTATGCCATAAAAGGCATCGCCCAATATGCCAAACGGGCGCGTGAATTAGGCAAAACAGACCACTCGGCTGATGCCTTTATACTCTATGGTTTATTCACTACCTTAACTAATGTTAATTTCAATGCCAGCAAATTTGTTAACCTGATTCATCAAGCCATCGAACATCGTGAGCGGGTTAAATCCCTTTATGAAGAGGCAGCAAAAGCTCAAGGAATCTCTGTCGAGACATTACAAGGCCCTGCCATCTGGAGAGCCGCCAAGACACCTGCTGAATTACAATTACAGGCTCAAACAGCCGCCATCGATAGCGATCGTGACACCACTGGAGACGATATCATGGGTCTTAGATCCATGATGCTATATGGCCTAAAAGGTGTTGCAGCCTATGCTTACCATGCCTATGTATTAGGTGGCGAAGACGAGGAAATTTATGCAGGAATAGGAAAGTCACTGGATTTTCTGGCTGATGAACCTACCGATGCCTCTGCATTACTGGCGGGTAATTTAGAAGTTGGCAGCATCAATCTAAAAGTCATGGAAGTGCTAGACGCTGCCAATACCGGTAACTTTGGCGCACAAGAACCAGCCCAGGCAAGAATAACACCGATAAAAGGTAAAGCGATTCTGGTCAGCGGCCATGATTTGAAAGACCTGAATGAATTACTTGAACAAACCAAAGATAGCGGTATTAATATTTACACCCATGGTGAAATGTTACCGGCTCATGCCTATCCAAAACTGCGTGCATATCCTCACTTAGCCGGTAATTACGGCACAGCCTGGCAAAACCAGCATACTGAATTTGCTGCTTTTCCGGGTCCTATCCTGATGACATCCAATTGCCTGATTGAGCCCACGCCTGCTTATAGAAATCGTATATTTACCGCAGGACCAGTAGGCTGGCCAGGTGTACGCCATATTGAAAGCCATAATTTTAGCCCGGTGATTCAAGTAGCTAAAGCAATGCCTGGATACAAAGAAGATAGCGAGGAAAAGTCTGTCACCGTAGGATTTGGTCGCCATGCGGTACTAGGCGTTGCCAATAAAGTCATAGAAGCGGTAAAAGGTGGTGATATCCGCCATTTCTTCTTAGTCGGTGGCTGTGATGGTGCCGCGCCAGGACGTAATTATTACACCGAACTGGCAGAACAAACCCCAAATGATTGTGTGATTTTAACCTTGGGCTGTGGAAAATATCGTTTTCACGAACAAGATTTTGGTGATATAGGTGGTATTCCACGCTTGCTGGATATTGGTCAATGTAATGATGCTTATTCTGCGATTCAGATTGCCAGTGCCTTGGCCGATGCCTTCGGTTGTGAAGTCAATGAACTACCGCTTTCAATGATGATTTCCTGGTTTGAACAAAAAGCCGTGGCAGTTTTATTAGCGCTATTGTCGCTGGGGATTAAAGGCATCCATTTAGGCCCTACCCTACCCGCATTCTTAACCCCACCGGTACTGGATATACTGGTTAAAGAATTTGATATTAAGCCCAATGGTATCGCTGCGGATGATTTAGCCGCAGCATTAAAACAGGCTGCTTAATCTCATTAACCGAGCTAGGGTGGGCATTGCCTACCCTACGAATTTGAGACACCGACTCCAAGTCGGGTATCTTAGGAAGTGAGGCTTTCACCTCCCTCCCGTTAACAACATAAATCAAAATCATTAAGTTAAGCTATAACTTTGGGGCGAAGGCTTTAGCCTTCATCTGGCAATAAAGACAAAAACAGGCTAAAGCCCTGTGCCACAGTATTGAAATTGCTTAACTTAATGATATTGAACCCTACCCTCCAATATATTATGAGTTATAAAATAACCTTATCGACAAGAGATAATCAACAATTTGAATTTTCTTGTGAAGATAACCAAAATATTCAAGCCGCTGCTGAAGAAGCCAACCTCTACCCACCTTTCGGCTGTAAATCAGGCTCATGTGGTGCTTGCATAGGTACATGTAAAACAGGCGATTATCAATTAGAAAGTTATAGTGAAGAGGTTTTGTCAGAACAGGCTGCTAAAAATGGTGATATCCTTTTGTGCCGTACCGTTCCAAAAACTGATGTACAAATCAGCTTGCCATATGATGCAGACTGCATTCAGCAAATAATCACTGCACCTCGAGACGCTGAAATTATAAGTATTGATAAAATTGCCGAACGGACCTTAAAAGTTGTTCTGCAATTACAAGATGATCCAGAAGTCGGTTTGGCATTTGACTTTGAGCCGGGACAATTTGTTGAACTGGAAATCCCCGAGTTAAACTTGATGCGCGCCTACTCCTTATCCAACACACCAAACTGGGAAGGACGTTTAGAATTTTTAATTCGCTTACAGCCTAAAGGAAAATTTTCTGAGTTTTTACAAAATACTGCGGTCGGGCAACATATCTTAGTACATGCCCCCTCTGGTGCCTTTGTGATCAATAAGCAAAGTACTAACCCGCGTTGTTTTATAGCTGGCGGCACCGGTCTTGCTCCATTCTTATCTATTTTGAGCAGAATGGCCGAATGGGCAGAAGATCATCCCACACATTTATTTTTAGGGGTTAACAATGAAGCTGAAATCCTTTGTCAGCAAGATTTAACAGCCATGCAGCAAAGCTTGCCGCAATTAACTGTTGAAATTTGTGTATGGAAACCGGAAGATAACTGGAAAGGGTTTATCGGCACACCTGTCGATGCTTTTAAAGCCCATCTTCAGAAAAATGGAGCATCAACACTGGCTGCGCTAGAAGCTGGAGTTAACAAAGAACAAATTTACAGCGAACGCTTTGTATCTGCCTAAATATGTAGAGACGTTGTATGCAACGTCTAACCCTTATTTTTTACTATATTTTCCCCAGATATGGGCATTAACATCCGGCTCTTCTTCCTTAACTATTGCTTGAGGCTTTTGTTTTTCAGGCTGTTTTTCACTATCCTGTTTCTCCGTTTCCTGTTCCAATCGGGCTTTTTGTTTTTTACTTAATCTTGGCTTTTTCTTTTTTGGACTTTTACGCGGCATAGGCGGAGCCACTTCATCCACTTCGAAGCCTTCCACTACTTCTCTTTCCAGACTCAAACCATTATGTCTTTC
>SPJJ01044660.1_pt1 | contig 11259 bp, 8 predicted proteins | sample 3741741 | NCBI WGS metagenome assembly SPJJ01 (sample SAMN10925908, study PRJNA522277) | cold seep metagenome | isolation source: Elba SIP-enriched marine methane seep metagenome, extraction at timepoint T1 | place: Italy: coast of Elba, Mediterranean Sea | collected 2014-05 | reverse complement strand
GTTGGCCCAGGTTCACGGCGGCGGCCCAGCGCGGCGTGCGTTGCGACGCGATGAACCGCCAGGCGAACACAGCCGACTTTTCCCCCGCGAAATGGTCCTGATCGCCGGTGGGTAGACTGACGCTCGCGGCCAGCGCCAGGCCGAAACCATCTCGATCAGCCTCACCGCGAATGCGCACCTTGCCGTGCAACCTCACATCGCCCAGGGCGCTGGTTGCCAGCTCGGTTTCGTCGAGATCGATATCGCGCAGACGGTCCCCCGACTGGGCGATGATCACCGGAATACCCAGGCCGATTTGCACGCGATCGATGAGCCCCACCGCCGCCAGTAGCTCCATACCTAGCCGCGAGCTGACCGGTGTGGTCAAACGCTCGCCGGTGTTCAACTCCTGAAACGCGATCGGATCCGCCATCAACGACGTCACTGCAGCACCGCTGTAGGCCAGATGGGCCAACACGCTCGCGTCCTGGCTCATCCAAAACTGGCCGACGCCTGGAGCCGGCACGAAGCGCTCGACCGAGAATGCGGTTTCGTTGGTTTGAGCCGCCGCGCTACCGCGAGCGACGAACAGCACGGCGAGCACGATGAGCGCCCGACGCACCACGCTGTTCACTTTGCCTCACTCGGAGAGCGCAGCCCTTTGGCTTGCTCGTAGACCTTTGCCGGGGGCACGTGGCGATACCGTGTGCAGCGAATGCGCAAGCTGGCGAAGAAATCGATGATGTCGCGCCGCTCTTCGCCGTCATCGCGCAGCCGCGCGATGTGCTTGACGATGGGCGCTTTGGTGTCGGTCGGATGGAAACAGAACGTGCGGCCGAACAACACCTCGCCGCGATAACCGATCACCCGAGCTTCGACGATGTTACCCACGGCGACGCCGAGCATGGCGCGCTGTTCCATGACCGAAAACTCACCGCCGCTAATCAGATCGGTGAGCTCGACGCGACCGGGCTTGAGCGCCTTGACCTCGAACAAGCTGCGATGGCTGGTGAGCCATGCGCGCAATTGTTCGCTGCGTTCAGCATCCGCGTCTGCAAGGGCAACTCCGGCCGGCGGGTAGTCGTGTCCGCTGAGCACGCGTTCGACCGCGTACCACTCGAGAAACGCCTGGGTCCAGCGTTCCCACAGTTCCTCGTCCTCGAACACCCTGCCCCGGCGATCGTCGTACTGCTTGCGCGCAGCGGCGATCTCGTCCACATGGTCATCGCCGCCGAAACGCGCGATCACGTCGTCGAGCACAGCTTCGAGTGCGGCAGACGGCCCGGGCGTTGTCTCCTGTTCGGAGGCCGCGGTCATTTGGCGTCGCGCATGGCGGCGACGAACCGGCCGAACAGATAGCTTGCGTCGTGCGGCCCGGGGCTCGCCTCGGGGTGGTACTGGATGCCGAAGATCGGCCGGTCCGTGACCTGAATGCCCTCGACCGTGTTGTCGTACAAGTTCTTGTGGGTGCACGTGGCGGCGATATCGGCAGCCGCCAGCGACTCCAGGTCCACGGCGAAACCATGGTTCTGAGACGTGATCTCTACCTTGCGCGTGGCCAGGTCGATGACTGGATGGTTGCCGCCATGATGGCCGAACGGCAGTTTGTAAGTCTTGGCGCCGAGAGCCAACGACAGAATCTGATGGCCGAGGCAAATGCCAAACGTCGGCCGTCCGGTCGCCACCAGCTCGCGCACCGACTCGATAGCGTATGTCACCGCCGCCGGATCACCGGGGCCGTTGGACAAAAAGAACCCGTCGGGCTTGAGTGCGAGCACTTCGCTGGCCGGCGTCGACGCGGGCACGACCGTGACCCGGCAGCCGACGTCGCGCATGTCGCGCAGGATGTTGCGCTTGATGCCGAAGTCGTAAGCGACGACGTGAAACTCGACCTCCGCGATGGGTTTCGCTTCCACGTCCGGCGCGACCCAGCTGGGCGTATCCCATTCGTAGGCCTCGGCGCAGGTCACCGCCGGCACCAGGTCCAGACCTTCCATCGAAGGCGAGTCGCGCACCTGGGCAACCAGGCCCTCGATGTCATCGAGGTCGGTGGTGATAACACCGCGCATGGCGCCTTTTTCGCGCAGCTCGCGGGTGAGTGCGCGGGTATCGATGCCCTCGATTCCCGGGATTCCGTTATCGACCAGGTAGCTGTTCAGATCGCCCTCGGCTCGCCAGCTGGACACCAGCGGCGAGGTCTCGCGGACGACGAAACCCGCGCACGACAGCTTGCCGGCCTCGACGTCCTCGGCGTTGACGCCGGTGTTGCCGATCTGCGGCGCGGTCATGACCACGATCTGGCCGGCGTAGCTCGGGTCGGTCAGAATTTCTTGGTAGCCAGTTAGCGACGTGTTGAACACCACTTCTCCGAACGACGCCTTGGTGTCACCAAACGCTCGCCCGCGAAACACGCGACCGCTTTCGAGTACCAGAACGGCCTTGGACATCAGTCGAGAACTCCTTGGCCGGCGAAAACCACCTTGCCGGCGACCAGGGTGAGCAACGCGCCGCCCTGCATCTCCATACCGTGGAACGGCGTATTGGCCGACTTGGATGGGCTGTCATCCCGATCCAGAGTCCAGGTTCGATCGAGATCGAACACGGACACATCGGCGGGCGCTCCGACCGCTAACGAGCCGACGCCTTCTTTGTCCAGGTCGAACACCCGCGCGCCACCGGAGGTGAGCAAGCGAACCGCCTGGACCAGGCTGATGACGCCCTCGCGGACCAGCGCCATGGTCAGCGGAACTGAGGTCTCCAGACCGAGCATGCCGGGGGCCGCGCAGTCGAACTCGACCTGCTTCTCCACATCCGAATGCGGAGCGTGGTCCGTGGCGATGCAATCGATGGTGCCGTCGGCGAGCCCTTCTTTGAGCGCGTCGATGTCTAGTTGAGTCCGCAGCGGAGGCATGACCTTGGTGGCCGTATCGTAATGCAAGCAAGCCGCTTCGGTCAGGGTGAAATGGTGAGGTGTGACCTCGCAGGTCACCGGCAGACCGCGGCGCTTGGCCTCGCGCACCATATGTACGCTGCGGGCTGCAGACACGTGAGCGACGTGGTATCGCGCACCTGTGAGGTCTACCAGCTCCACGTCCCGGCCGACCATCACCGCTTCTGCCTGAGTCGGTTGGCCAATGACGCCGATTCGCGCGGACACCGCGCCCTCGTTCATCGAGCCCCTCTGAGACAGGTGCAGATCTTCGGCGTGTTGAACCACGGTGATGCCGAAGGTGCGCGCGTACTCGAGGGCCCGCCGCATCAGCTGAGCGTTCATCACCGGGCGGCCATCGTCGGACAAGGCCACGATCCCGGCCTCGCGCATCTCGCCATACTCGGCGAGGGCCTCCCCCTTGAGTCCTTTGGAGATGGCGCCAATGGGACGCACGCGCACACCGCCGACCTCGCGAGACCGGTTGACGATCAAGTCAGTCACCGATTTGCAATCGTTCACCGGCTTGGTGTTTGGCATGCAACACACCGTGGTGAAGCCGCCGGCGGCCGCCGATGCGGAACCCGACGAGATGTCTTCTTTGTACTCGAAGCCGGGCTCGCGGAAGTGAACGTGCAAGTCCACCAGTCCTGCGGTGACCAACTTGTCGCGCACATCGATGACGCGACCACCGGACGGTGCGGCCAGGCCGGAACCGACCTCGGCGATTCGACCGTCGCGAATCAGCACGTCAGCAGCAGCATCGAGGGCCTGACCCTCGTTGTGGACCGGCGAAGTGTCGATTACGCGGCCGCCACGCAGCAAAATCTCCATTCGCGCCGGTTCTAACAAGCCGGCGCGGGCGCAGCAAGACTCTCAATGGTAAAGTGCCGCCGGTAGGTGGGAAACGACGCTAAGACAGCGGGAATCGTCGTCATTGGCGACGAGATCCTGGCCGGAAAGTTCGCCGACGAGAACGCCCGTTTCCTCATTGGCCAGCTCCGGGAGTTGGGAGTCGATCTACGTCGAATCGCCGTAATACCCGATGACCTGGACGATATTGCCACCACGGTGCGCAGCTTCTCCGAGCGTTTCGATCTGGTATTCACCTCCGGTGGGGTCGGACCAACCCATGACGATCTCACCATCGAGGGCATCGCCCGGGCATTCCACGTCAGCGTGGTGGTGAACCCGACTATGGAGAGCGTGCTGCGGGCGTTCTGGGGCGACAGCATGCCCGAGGCCAACATCCGCCTGGCCCAGACCCCCGAAGGAGCGGAGCTGGTCTACGGCGGCAGCGGGCGCACCGCCAAGTGGCCGGTGGTGAAGTATCACAACATCTACATCCTGCCCGGGGTGCCCAAGCTGTTCCGCGCCAAGTTCGAGGGCATCATGGAGCGGTTCCGCGGCGCGGCTCGCCACGAGTCGCGGGTCTACTGCATGGGCGACGAAGGTGCCCTGGCCCCAGAGCTATCGGCGGTGGACAAGGCGTTTCCCACGGTGCAGATCGGCAGCTACCCGCGCTTCGACGAGACCAAGTACAAGGTCATCGTCACCCTCGAGAGTGCGGACAAACAGGCCCTCGACCAGGCAGAAGCCCAGATCCGCGAGCGTCTAGCCGACAACGTGGTCGATCCGGACGCGACCTAGTCGTTGCATTTATGTCGGTCTAGGGTAAGTTTCGCGCCCTATGGCCGAGAAACAGCTACGCAGCGTGCGCGGCATGAACGACCTGCTGCCGCCCGACTCCGAGACCTGGGTGTTCTTCGAATCGAAGTGCCGCGAGCAGTTCTCCGCCTACGGCTACGGCGAGATCCGCACCCCCATCCTCGAGACCACGTCGTTGTTCGCGCGGGGAATCGGCGACGACACGGACATCGTGTCGAAAGAGATGTACACGTTCCCGGATCGCAAAGGTCGGTCATTGACCATGCGCCCCGAGATGACCGCGAGCTGCGTGCGCAGTTACATCCAACACGCGCTACACAAGAAACAGCCGGTCACTCGCTGGTACTACATCGGGCCGATGTTCCGCTACGAGCGCATGCAAACCGGTCGCTACCGCCAGTTCTACCAGGTAGGTGTCGAAGCTTTCGGCGTCGCCGAGCCGTCCATCGACGCCGAACAGATCGCCATGATCTACGAGCTGTACAACGAGCTGGGCATCGAAGAAATGGACGTGGTGATCAACTCGGTCGGCGGTCCCGACGATCGCCCGGCCTACCGGGACGCCCTCCGCGCGTTTCTCGAGCCGATGCGCGCCGAGTTGTGCGGCGACTGCCAGCGTCGCATCGATACCAATCCACTGCGCGTACTCGACTGCAAAGTCCCCACGTGCAAGGCCAAGGTCGCCGACGCCCCGTCGATCCTGGAGCACTTGAGCGAGGCCAGCATGAACCACTTCGAAGGTGTGCAGAGCTTCCTGCGCGAGCTGGGCGTGCCGTTCCGCGTCGACGCCAAGCTGGTGCGCGGGCTGGACTACTACACCGGCACCGTGTTCGAGATCATCGCCACCGGCGACAAGCTGGGCACCCAATCTACTCTGGTGGCGGGCGGCCGCTACGACACCCTGGTCGAGACCCTGGGTGGACAACCGACACCCGCGACCGGGTTTGCCCTCGGCATCGAGCGCGCGGTCATGACCCTACCCGAGAGCATCGCCGCAGGCGTGCACCGGCCCCCGGACGCATTCATCGCAACCCGGGGCGAAGCGGCCAAGACCTACGCGGTCGGCCTCGCCCAACGGCTGCGTCGCAAGGGCTTGTACATCGAGCTCGACCACCGCAACGCCGGCATGAAGTCGCAATTCAAGCGAGCCGACAAGCTGGCGGCGCGTTACGTGATCGTGATCGGTGACGACGAGCTCGCCGCCAACGAGGTCAACCTGCGCAACATGGACACGCGAGAAGAAACCCGCCTAGCCGAAGCTGGCCTGGTCGAAGCCCTCGCCTAGTTGCGTAGGGTCCAGAACAGCGCGATGCCGGCGAACACCATGAGGCCGGCGCCGAGCTTGCCGAGCAGACCGAAGCCACCACCGGTGGTGGCGGACGGTTTGTCGATGCTCGCCTGATTCGGCGAGGAACCGGCACCCGCGGCGGGTGCCACCAGATCGGGCTTGGTCTCCGCCTTCTTGACCGGACGCGTCTCGTACATGGCTTCCGGGCGCGGTGCGGCCCCCCAGGACCGGGTTTCCATGACGCTACCATCGGCGCGAATCGCAACGATCTCGATGAGGTCGCCGACAATGTGAACACGCAGGTAGTGGTTGACCCGCTCGAAGTACTTGGTCGCCTTGCGATCGATCCGGGAGACTTTGCGACCGCGGGGATACAGCGGTGCGCCGCCGCCGCCGGACACGAAGTAGTTCACGCCCTCGCGGTATGCGCGCGAGTACACGTGGTCGTGGCCGGAGAACACCGCAGCCACACCGAACTCCTCGAACAACGGAGTCCACGCCTCGCGCAGCTCGGTCTGGCCGCCGTGCAAAGACACCGAGAACGGCGGATGGTGCATGGACACGAAGATGTGCCTGATCTTCTTGTCGCGCCGAGCGGCGCGCAGCTGACGTTTGATCCACGCGGTCTGATCCGTGAGCGCAAAGCTGTGGGCGTTGCTGTCAAGGATCAAGAATCGCGAGTTGGCGTAGGTGAACGCGTAGTAGCGCTCTGCGTTGGGTGAGTTCTCGGGCAGCGAGAAGTACTTGCGATAGTTGTCGGCGGTACGCCCCCGACCCTGACGGTCGTGGTTGCCAAGGGACGGAAACAGAACGTTTTCGCGGAGCAGGTTGCGCTCGATGTCGAAGAACTTCTGCCAATCAGATTCGCTGCCGCCGGTATCGACCATGTCGCCAGTACCGAGGATGAAGTCTGGCACTTCCCGGCGCACCCGCTCGACGACCCGCCGGTGGGAGGTCTCGTAGTGGCGACTGTCGCCGAACACGACGAACGAAAACGGCGCGCCGGATTTGGGAGCAGTCGCGAACTCGCCGGTGACCGATTTGTTGCCGCAGGTCACCCTGTATTGATAACGCTTACCGGGCGCGAGCTTGTTGACCACGATCTCGTGGAGCCGCTCGGACTCGGTTTTGATGGTGCGCTTGGTCGGCGACAGCAGCGACACGGTACACGTCACCGCCTTGTCCGCTTCCCACATAATGGTGACCGCCGACGTGGAAACGTTTTGCAGGTACGGTCCCTTTTTGAACGCACGGGCATCCGCATCGGCTTGCAGTCCGATGACGATCCCCAGGCCCGCGATCAGGCTCACGTAGCGAGCAGCCACGATAGAAGTTTACGGGGTCAGATAGCGACGCGGCAAGTTTCGCTACCGCCTTCGCGACGGCCCCGATGTAGGAGTGAGGTCTACCTCGGCAGCCCCGCCAGATGGCTAGTCGCCGTAACGCTCGCGAACCAGTACCTGCACCGCATCCCGGGCACTTTCGTCGGTGTAGCCGAAGCGCTCCTTGAGGCTGCTGATGCTGGTTTCGGCCTTGGTCCGGTTCTCTTTGTCCAGGGTGTGGGCGTCCCCGGCCAGCGCGACCAGTAGGTCGGTCACCTGTTTCTGGACCACGACTTTGCGCTCGTCGAAGTACGCCTGGCGCAACTTGCGGAAATGGTCGGCGAAGATCTCGGTGTAGTCCGGCTTCTCGTTGAGGTTATCGAGAGACCAGGCGCCGATCTTGGTGATCAGGTTGTGACGGAAGTCATCTGCCGGCGTGCCCACGTCCAGAGAGTTTTCGACCTCGCGCATGAGCGTCTCGTCGGGATCTTCCATAGCCCCGGTGCTCTCGTTGCGCACCTTCTCCTTTTTGGTCCAGTGCATGACGTGGCTCACGTACTTATCGAAGAGCCGCTCGTACTCGCCCTCCTCGACCATGCCCAGGGAGTGGCGCACCTCGTCGTCGATCTTGTCGAGCAGCCGGTCGCGAACCTGCGAGATGAACTTCTTGTAGTTATGGAAGCCCCCGGGCAGCGACTCCTGCTTGAGAAAGTCGTAGACGGTGACCTGTTTGATCAGCTCCTCGATCTCTTCGAGGATGGCCAACGGTGACAAGTAGTTGTAGCTGGGCGAGCTGGCTGCGTTGAAGATGACGCTAAGGATCTCCCGCGGCGAGGCGCCTGTGCGCCCCTCGTAGTTCGGGTACGACTCGGACTCGTGCCACAACAGGTCGAGCTGTGACACCAGCTCCTTGGCCTGACCAGCGGTCAACGACTCGGGTGGCCGGCCCAACGCGTACAGCTCGGCTTTTTCTATCGGTGTCAGCCGCGCGACGAGATCGGAGATCTCCTTTGGGTAGCGTTCGGCCTGGGGCTTGCGCATGCGGGTCAGCACAGCCCATAGGGCGACCACGTAGTCGCAGTGGGGGGCCACGTGGCGCTGGCCGGCGGCCTCGATGATGCGCTGGGTGTAGATCTGCTGCTCCTGCTCGAAGTCCAACAGATACGGCACCCGAACCAGCTCCAATCGTCCCTTGAACGACTGAAACTCCGGGATTTCTTTGAACGCCGACAGATGAATCTCGTTGGACGTACCAATGAACACCAGGTCCAGAAACAGGGTCGCGGTAGGCAGGCTCACGCTGGCGCGCTCGACGGTGGTGAGCAGGTACTTGTAGGCCTCGAGGGGCCGCTTGAGCAGGTCCGAGTATTCGACGAGACCGCGGTTGGCGCACACGACTTCGCCACCGTAATCATGAAGCGAAACCGACTGGAGCGCCGCGGGCAGCGCCGAAACCGACCGGTCCATCGTGACTTGACGTTCCGAAGCGTCGACCGCCATCTGGGGCTCGACGGTGACATAACCCTCGCGGTAGCGGTGGCGCACGTAGAAGCGCTCGACCTGAACGTGGCGCAACACTTTGAGGTAGTCGCCCTGATACGACGCGAGCAGCGCCTCGAAGATCGCCCGGTTCTTGTGGCTGAGCCGGCCGAACTGCACATAATCGGACAGCTCGAAGTTGGTGGCATCGGCGTCTTTGAGCACTGTGGCCAAGAGCCTGGTGCGCTCCTCCTGAGGGACGAGGAATAGGGGGTGATCCCGCAGCTCGTCGGACAGCTTGGCATCGATCATCTCGTCGGGCAGGTAGGCGAAGGTATTGCCGTCACCGTGCTCGTCGTAGCCCTTGCCGAAGCCGATCCCCGCACGGCTCGATTTCTGCGTCGGGAAGATCCAGTTGATGCGGTACAGAGCGCCGTCGTCGAGGGTCGAATAGTGCTGCATGGCGCGACCGACGCAGCGCACGAACGTGGACTTGGCCGAGCCGTTGGGACCGTGGAGCAAAATAAGCTTGTTCGAGGTGCCCTCGTGGACGAAGTTGCTGAGCGCGCGGTACACGCTGCCCTGGACGTCTTCGTGACCGACCAGGTGATCGCGGCCGTCCGCCCACTCGCAGTCGAACAACTTGAACCGATTGACCGTCCCCCACGGGTAGCGAATCTCCTTGCGACCGAAATGGTCGAAGGTGTCGCGCACGTACTGGGGCGCCGAGCGCAAATGAACCGTCGGCCTCTCCGCTACGAGCTCCAGATACTCGGCGAACGACATGACGCGCTTGTTGCGCGCGAACGTGTCGCGAATGCGTTCGCCTAACGAACGCAGATTGTCTCGGGACGACCCATCATGGCTGGCCATGGGTCGAAGACTACTATGAATGGGGGTTGGTTACTTGACGTTGACGACCCAGGCGAGCAGCTCTTTTTTGGGGTCGCACGTGTTCTCGGTGCACACGGCAAATTTGAACTTGCCGGTGAAGGGCTTGGTGCCGGCGGCGTCCGCCTTGATCTCGACCTGCCACTCGGCAGATTTTTCCGCCCAGCGCACCGCGTCAGTGCGCTTCTGGGTCGCCTTGTTCACCGAGGTTCCCTCTGGGGATACGATGCGCAGCTTGGTCGGGTACTCTTTGTTGAGTTTCCAACCAGTCTTGGCGGTGAGCACGACCCTGGCCGTCGCCGACTTGCCCGTGTCGAGGTTCGCAGGATAGACCAGCTTGAGCGTGTACTCGGGGGTGTTGGCCAGCAGCTTGTAGCCACCCTTCTTGCCGGGCTTGGTTCCCGGTTTGGTGGTGGTCGTGGTCGTGGTCGCCTTCTTGATCGGCGTGTCCGGGTTGGTGCCGCGATTGGTCGTGGCCGTGGTCTTGGGCGAATCCGGAGTCCCCTTAGCGAGCTCCTGGTTCCCCTTGGCCTTGTCCGGTTTGTGGCCGTTCACCTTTTGGGTGTTCGTTTCCTTTTTTTCCGTGGACTTGGAGCATGCGACAGCGAACAGACCCATAGCGGCGATAGCGAGTGTGGTGGCCAGCCTGTGGGTCCAAGTAGTGGATCTCATTTCATTCCTCCAGCGAGTGGATGGGGTTCTAACAGTATAGACGGGTGATCACCATAGAACATTACTAACTTCCTGCAGGGTCAGTTACGATCACCCCGCGTGCGCCGGGCCCAACAACTAGGTCGATACCACCTACTGGACCGGATTGCGTTCGGCGGAATGGCCGAGATTTACAGGGCGAAGACGTTCGACGCCAACGGTCACGCACACCTGGTGGCGGTCAAACGCGTGCTGGCCCACCTCGCCGAAGACGACGACTTCATTCAGATGTTGGTCGACGAGGCGAAGATCGCCAGCTTGCTCAAGCACCGCAACATCGCGCGTGTATACGAATTCGCCCGCGCTCACGGCGAGTACTTCATCGCCATGGAGCACGTGGACGGCAAAGATCTGCGCTCCATTCTCGAGCGCTGCCGCCAGCAGAAACGCCCTACCCCACCACAGCACGCTGCGTACATCGCGATGGAGATCGCGTCAGCGCTTCACGCGGCCCACACCGCAGTCGACAGCCGCGGCCAACACCTGCGCATCGTGCACCGGGACGTGTCGCCTTCGAACGTGATCTGCGCGTACACGGGTGAGGTCAAACTGTGCGACTTCGGCATCGCCAAGGCAACCTTGTCCAAGGTCAACACCAAGACCGGCGTGATCAAGGGCAAGGTCAAGTACATGAGCCCTGAGCAGGCCCTGGGTCGGCGCCTGGATCATCGCTCGGATCTGTTCTCGTTGGGCACGTGCTTGTACGAAATGCTGACCCGGTTGCCGCCGTTCACCGCGAGCAACGAGATGGACCTGCTGATCAAAGTGCGCGACGCCAAGTACCGACCGATCACCGATGTGGTGCCGTCGGTGCCTCGCGAGCTCGAGGGTATCGCCGATCGTTGCCTGACCCGCAGCCGCGCCCATCGCTACCAAACCGCCGACGAAGTCGCGTCGTCGCTGCGCGACTTCTTGCGCGACTACATGCCCAACTACTCGCGCAGCCACCTCGGCCGCTACGTGCGCAAACAGTTCGCCGGCGAGATCGAGCG
>SPJJ01035726.1_pt1 | contig 11285 bp, 9 predicted proteins | sample 3741741 | NCBI WGS metagenome assembly SPJJ01 (sample SAMN10925908, study PRJNA522277) | cold seep metagenome | isolation source: Elba SIP-enriched marine methane seep metagenome, extraction at timepoint T1 | place: Italy: coast of Elba, Mediterranean Sea | collected 2014-05 | reverse complement strand
GTTGCGGGGCTGTCGTCGGCGTCATCGCCGCAGGTGCACTGCGGGATCATGAATAGGGCGAGGGGCAGAGCGATGAGAGCGCGGGTGCTCAGTGTACGGCGTGATGACATCAAGGCCTCCGGTCGCACTGCGGGTCCCCAGTGCAGGCGGGATGCTAACGCTAGTGCGGTCCCGCCGGCACCCCGGGTCGCGCCGGGCGCCACTTCGCGGTAGGCTGTGGACCTTCGGAGGCGATGTGCAGCTACTGCTTTGTTTAGCCACCACGTTCGCCGCGGCGAGCCCCAGCATCCAGATCGAGACCCCGGCGGGCGGTTGGACCACGTCGCGCGTGGTCACTGTGACCGGGCGGGCGGAGGCTGTGAAGCCGCTGGGCATGCTGACCGTGAACGGTGTGGAGCGGCCCCTGCCGATTCAAAACAACCAGTTTACAGCCACCTTCGCGCTCGGCCGTGGGCAGAACGCGATCGAGGTGATCGGCTTTTCGACGGAGGGCGAGGGCGCCCCGGTGCGGGCGCAGCTCACTCTGTACGCAAAGATCCCGAAGGTTGACCTGCAGGTGCTGCTGTTTTGGGACACCGACAAGACGGACGTGGACCTGCACATCACAGAGCCGGGCGGCGAGGTGATCAACTATACCCACAAGGTCAGCACGCAGACCGGGGGCCGGCTGGACCGAGACGATACCGACGGCTACGGCCCCGAGATCTACTCATTGGGCGCCGCGCCCTCCGGGGTCTATGAGATCGCGGCGCACTACTTTGGGGATCGCGGCAGCGGCCAGACCACCGCGACCGTCAGCGTGGTGGCGCGTGAGGGCACCGACGAAGAGCGGCGCTGGCGCTTCGAGGTGCCTTTGACTCGGGCCGGCGAAAAGGCGGTGCTGGCGAAGATCAACCTTCCGCCACCTGGAATGCAGCTGGGCGCGGCCCAAAAACAGGCGCCCGCGAAGCACCAGCCCGACGCGCCGATACCACGGGGTCATTAGGGCCGCGGGCCCTCAGTCTCCAAAGCAGGTGCCGACCAGGCGCGCGCTCTTCACCAACTCGTGATCCAGGGGCACCGTCTTTCGGTGGCCGGCCACCTCCTCGAGGGGCACCGGCACGCAGGCGCCATTTTGAAAGGCGACCATCACATTCACGGTGCCCTCGGCCAGGAGCTCAACCGCGCGGGTGCCGAGGCGGGTGCAGAGGCTGCGGTCAAAGGGCGTAGGGCAGCCGCCCCGCTGCACGTGGCCGAGGGAGGTCACACGCACATCAGAGCCCGTCAGCTCCTGGATCTGCCGAGCGATGGTGCTGGCTCGGGGTTCGCGCACCAGACGTGGGGTTTGGGCATCGAGTGTGCTGTGCAGGCTCTGTTGACGCTCGGGCGGCGCACGTCGCTCCTTCTTCTTCTTCTTCTTTTCGGCCCGGTGCGCTTCCTTGGCGGCCTCTTCGGCTTGAGCGACGCTCATCGCGCCTTCCGCGGCGGCGATGATGGAAAAACGCTTGCCGTGGCGTCGGCGCTCCAAGAGGTAATCCGATACTCGCTGCGGGTCATAGGGGATCTCGGGGATGAGGATGACGTCAGCGCCGCCCGCGATGCCAGAGCCTAGGGCAAGCCAGCCTGCCGAGTGCCCCATGACCTCGCAGACGATGACCCGGTGATGACTGGTCGCAGTGGTATGCAGCCGGTCGATGGCATCTGTGGCGATGGTGACCGCGGTATCGAAGCCGAAGGTGAGGTCGGTCTTGGCGACGTCGTTATCGATCGTCTTGGGCAGGGTGAGCACGTTGAGGCCGCCCCGTTGGTGCAGTCGCAGCGCGTTCTTTTGGGTACCGCCGCCACCGAGGCAGACCAGCGTATCGATCTGCATGTTGCGGGCGTTTTCGACGGCAGCATCGAGCATGTCGACGAGCTTTCCGCCCATGGGCATGCGGTGTGGTTTGTCCCGGCTGGTTCCTAGGATCGTGCCGCCTTGGGTCAGAATCCCGCTGACGGTACGGTTGTCCAGGCTGATCGCACGGTTTTCAACCAGGCCGCGAAAGCCATCCTGGATGCCGATCACCTTGATGTCGTAGTGGTCCATCGCTGCCTTGGCGATGGCGCGAATGGCCGCATTGAGGCCGGGACAGTCACCGCCTGCGGTCAAGATCCCGATGCAGCGCGCCTTGCTCTTTTTGCCCATTGGTTCGCCATCATCAGGGCGGTCTGGGCTCGGGTCTAGGTGCGGGCCCCAGATTGGAACCGGCCGGGTGATTTTGTGGCAATCAAGTGTGGACGAAGCCGACGTTAGTCGGTAATAACCGTCGCCTCGTTGGTGGTCGTAGCTCAGTTGGTAGAGCGACGGACTGTGACTCCGTAGGTCGCGGGTTCAAGCCCCGTCGGTCACCCTTTGAAAAAAAGTTCTTGAATTGGCGAGCGAAGGACTGTAGGAACAGCGCTCACATTTCGGGATACGAAAAGCGTTTGGGAGTATAGCTCAATTGGCAGAGCAATGGACTCTTAATCCATAGGTTGGGGGTTCGATTCCCTCTACTCTCACGCACAAGCCCCCAGGACCCTCGTGGTCCTGGGGGCTTTCTCTTTTGGTGCTCATCGCGACCGCGGGCGGGCGCATAGACTCGTATGAATGCTGTTCCCATCGAGGGTCCGCCCGTGAGTGCGTCGGTGCGGACCTGGCTGCGCGACCGAAGGTTCGGGATCGGTCTGGCTGCGCTCACGCTGGTTGCTGGATTGACCCTCCGGGCCAGCCTCGCGGGGCCGTTCGCCAAGTATGGCGGCGTGGCTCTGTGGGCGACGCTGGTCTACGCGCTGCAGTTGGTGGTCAGCCCGAGGCTCAGGCCGCGTATGGCCTGGGGATTGTGCGTGCTGATCAGCTTCGCGGTGGAGTTTTTGCAGCTCAGCCCGCTGCCCATGGCTCTGTACGAGGTGCACCCATTGTTCGCCCTAGTCTTCGGGACCACCTTTCACACCCCGGATCTGCCGAGTTATGTGGCGGGAGCGACTCTGGGATTGGCCCTGCACACTGCTGGGGTCTCGTGGGGGCTCAGTCCGCCGGCCAGAACCAGGCCGTGAGCGCGGCGGTGACGAGTCCGCCGCCCGTGGCGAGCAGGACTTTTGATGCGAGGTCTTGGCCGTGGGCCCGACGGCGAATCTGCTCCAACTCATCATCCTCGCCGATGAAGGTCTGGTAGCGCTCAGCCTGCGCTCGGGACGAGATGAGCAGGCCGACCCCCGTGGCGGCGGCCGCCACCCCAGCTCCGGCTAGGCCCAGCGCGACCCACCTCCGGGTACGGAGCCCAGACGCGGGTGGGGGCGCCCAGGTTTGGGCGCTGCTGTGAGGTGAGGCGGCTCTATAGCCTTCAAAGTAGGCCCGTCCAAAGGGCAGGGCGAAGAGGTCTCTTTGAAACGTGAGCGCCTCGCTGCCTCGCTGCGCCAACTCCACCCGAGTCTCACGCAGCTGGGCTAGGTTGATGCGTCGCTGGGTGGACAGGTCGATCGCGATCTCCTTCGCACCATGGCGCAAGAAGTATTGCGGCTGCGGCACCAAGGTGAGGGTGAGGCTCTCCGTCGGCGCGGAGTTGAAGTCTGCAAAGCGCACCCCTCGGGCGTCCTCAAGGTGCCAGCGCCCCGCGCGCTGGGGCGGCAATATAACTTGCGGGGCATGGACCGCCCAGGCGCGATCAAAGATCGGCTCATTGAGGTGCATGGCGGGCGGCTGGGCGAAGATCTCCAGCCTCGCGGATGGGTTATGCACCTGGGCATTGGCGGCGGCGATGAATGCGCGGGCCTCGGAGTAGGTGATGGCGCCATTTCCGTTGACGTCGGCCGCGCCGGCGAGCGCGGAGCGCAGCTCGTGGCTGAAGATGCCCGCCGAGAAGCGGGACCACTCGTGCACCTCTTTGGCGCGAGATGTGGACAGCAGCACCCCGGTGTTGGGGTAGGCGTCGAGCCCCTCCTTTTTGAGGAAGGTCTTCAGGGCCGCCTCCGTGGAGGCGCTGCTGCCGCGTCGGGCCACCATGAGGTAGGCGTGGCAGGCGTCGATGATGACGTGGTTGATGGTCGCGGGGGACTTTGCAAGCACCTGTTGAAACAGGTCCCCCCGAGACAAGCGCGCATCGAGCAGGTGCATGGCGCCTTCGCCATCATCGCCGACGCTGCCGTGACCCACGTAGACGAAATAAAATACGGTGCGTAGACCCGCGGCACGATCTGCCTCGATCTTTGCGAAGGTGTCTTGCAGGGCTGCCTGCAACTCGGGCCGAGTGGGTGGGCGAGCCGCGGCTGCGATCTTCGGGTGCAGAGCCTGCGTGCTGGCATCCATCACCGAGAGCAAGGTCACTTGCTTGGTGCCGAGCCCCAACAGTTCGGCGTAGCGGGCGCCATCGTCATCGGCAAACTGAAGCGGCGCGAGGCTGCCATCGGAGCTTTGATTGTGGGCTACGATGACCGCGTAGGCGGCGGGGGCCTGCGCGGAGGGGCTCGGCGCCGCGCTTAGGGCGAGCGCCGCCACCAGGAGCGGGCTGATCACGGCTGAGGCCTCTGCACGCTGAGTTGTCGCACGAGCGTACCATCGGGGCCATCGAAGTGGGCCTTGAGGCTGGCGCGGCCCGCCGGCCAGTCCTCGCTGACCTTGATGACCGGACCCAGACGCTCATCTTGTACACCCTGCAAGATGTCCTGACGCGCGACGAGGATGCGGGGCTCTTGGTCTGGCGTGTGCAATGTGACCTGCGCGGAGTGCGCCATGCCAAGGTTCACGTACAGCAGGGCGATCTCGTCTCCGGGCATCACATCGTGCACCCCATGGCCCAGCTCTTGGACCTGGGGCGCTCCGTCGACTTGACGCACACGCAGGGCTCGAAACACCAGGCCCGTCGTGGTCGCCGCCTCACCGCGTGGCTGCAACGTCGTCTGCGTGGGCGGGCTCATGACGGTCAACGTGGTCACCGCGAGCGCGCCGACCGCGGTCAGGGCGAGGGCGATGCGGGGCAGGTACCGTGGCTGGGGCTGGGGCTCGTTGTCGAACAGGCGGTCCTCGATTCGGGCGAGCAGCGATGGGTTCAAGGCGGTGTCTGCGCTTTGATGGTGTAGAGCTCGTTCCGCCTCGGCGTAGCGTTCATAGAGCCGGGCGCAAGACTCGCAGCGCTGCAAATGTGCGCGCAGCTTCGCGTCGGCTTGAGGCCGGAGGCCTCGCGCAAACAGCTCCTTGATGAGGGGCTCAATGGCGACATGCTCTGTGTCAGTCATGGCGCACCCGTGATTCGACGGACCCACTGCAGCCAGCCCGCCTTTTGCTGTTCGTACCCTGCAAAGTAGCCGCCTTGCTGCATGAAGCGGAAAAAGGCGGTGCGGATCCGCATCTCAGACGTCTTGATCTTTGAGGCGGATAGGCCGGTCTCGCTCGCGATCTCTTGCTGCTCCATCTCTTGCACGAAGCGCAGTCGGTACACGGTCTGTTCGCGGGCAGAGAGGCTGGCCTCGAAGTCCGCCACGAGGCGCACAAGTTCGGCGCGTCCTGCATCCTCAGCGGGGTCGCCGGTGCGTGACAGCACACCCAGAAGCGGCTCGCTGGCTGCCTCCGGGCGTCGGCTGGGATCTGGCTCGGGAGGCGAGATGGAGTACTCCACGAGCGCGCGTTCCTTGCGGCGGAAGTCGTCAATGATGAGGTTCTTGGCGATGGTGCTGATGTAGGCCCCGTAGGGCGATAGGCCATCGTAGGCCAGGCGCGAGCGCTCCGCGAAGGCGCGTGTAAAGACCTCTTGCAGTCGGTCTTCAAGATCAAAGCTCGATCGGGTGCCGTGATAGCGGCAGCTGCGGCCCTGGCTGGTAAATGAGAATCCATATCGCAACAGCGGGGCGACCACCGGGCCGTAGTGCCGGTAGACTCGAAGCAGAGCGGTGCGTTCCCCTCGACGGAAGGCATCTTGCAACGCTCGGTCTTCGACCATCAGCATGTTTGGTCCGGGTGGCCGTTGATCATCTCGGGTCTTTGGTGCCTGCTACCTCTGCATGTCCTCTACGTGCAGCGTCAGAGCCAGGGCGATCTGGGCCTCACTTTTTGTCATGAGCATGGCCAGTGTCGTGAGCTGTGGCCCAAACCTGGACCGTATCGATGGCAGCTTGCAGGTGAGTGTTTCCAATATCGGGTCCGAGGTCCAGCAGCTGCGCATCACCGTGACGATGCCGGAGATCGGCGCGGAGCGAGCCTATGAACTCCCAGCTTCAGGCCCTGCACAGAGTCACATCATCGCCGCAATTCCGGTGGGCGCGGTGCAGGTGCAGGTCGTGGCGCAGGGCGCATCGGGGGTGGTGGCCACCGGGGCGCGGAGTGCAGTGGTTGCGCGCGACCAGCAGACGATGCTCGAGGTCCCGCTGGTGCCGGGGGGCCCGGGCGCGCCCTTTAGTACGACGATGGTGGTCGACTTTGGTGAGATTCGGCCCGGCCCGCAGTCCCCTCTACAGGCGGCAGCGCGCACCGAAGCAGCCGACTGGAGTGCGTTCAAGGATGCGATTTGACAGCGCTTTCCCGGTGATGCGCTGTTGGTAGATGCGACGACGGCGACCCTGCGCCTCGACAGAACCGCCTCGCATGAGGTGGAAAAACTTCAGGACCTTTGGCGAGGCACTGTGACGTTGTCGGTCTCCCAAGACGGCAGTGAGACGGTGGCCTCCGCCCGACTCGGCGAGGATAGTGCCGCGCTTGATCTGACGCCCACCGCCGACAACTTAGCCGCTGCATTTGACGTGAATTCTCAAGCGCCGCAATGGACGCTCAGCGGGGAGGCCGCAGCAAGCTCTGAGCCCGATGACGCGGGGTACGTGCGCGCGACGGTCACGCTGCAAGTGAGTAGGCAGTGATAGTCATTCGCAGTCTCGGTTGACGAAAATTAATCGATCCCAAATCGCTGTGGGCAGCTGGTCCGGCGTAGCTAGGATCACACCCGATGGATCCGATCTTCAACGCCGTAGTCGGCACCATCGTATTGTCGATGGTGGGATTGATTATTGGGCTACGCCGTCGGGCCCACCTGGCCACCCAACGTGACCAGGCCGCCCTGCGTCAGGCCCAAGAGGAGGGGGCAGATGTGCCGCCTTCGCTCCACCCCGTGATTGATACGCAGACCTGCATCGGCAGCCTGTCTTGCGTCTCTGCCTGCCCGGAGGGGCAGATTCTGGGGGTGGTGGACGGCGCGGCCACCCTCATTCGAGGTGCGGCCTGCATTGGGCATGGGCGCTGTTCGCTGGAGTGCCCGGTGGACGCCATCAAGCTGGTCTTTGGCTCCAGCGAGCGCGGCGTGGACCTGCCAGAGGTGGATACGCACTTTGAGAGTAGCCGTCCCGGGGTCTTCATCGTTGGAGAGCTGGGCGGCATGGGCCTTATCAAGAACGCCATGATTCAGGGCCTTCAGGCCGCCAGTCACCTCGCGCGTAGCCTCAGGGGCGGACCGCACACTTCCATGCTCGATGTACTCATCGTCGGCGCGGGGCCGGCGGGCTTGGGCTGTGCCGCCGCACTCAAGCAGGCAGGCCTGCGGTTTTCAGTGGTCGAACGGGATGCGCTCGGTGGCGCGGTGACCGTATTCCCTCGGCACAAGGTCGTGATGACCGAGACCGTCGAGCTGCCCGGGTGGGGCGCCTTCGGCAAGCGCCTCATGTCGAAGGAGGAGCTGGTGCAGGGGCTGCAGTCGGTCGTGCGGGACCTGCAGCTTCCCATTCAAGAGGGCGTGCGTGTGGACGCGATTCACGGCGAGGACGGGGCCTTTGAGGTTGAAACCTCGCAGGGCGTCGTGCGCGCCAAGAAGGTGGTGCTGGCGATCGGACGCCGCGGCACGCCAAGACGCCTGGGCGTACCGGGCGAGGACAGCGCCAAGGTCACCTATACGCTGCTGGATCCGGAGCAGTACCAAGGCCGCAAGGTGGCCGTGGTCGGCGGCGGCGACTCGGCAGTAGAAGCGGCGCTGGCCTTGGCGGCGGTCGCCGAGGATGTGCGGCTCATCTATCGAAAGCCCTCCTTCAATCGGTGCCGGGCCGCCAACCGACAGGCTCTGGAATCCGCAGCGGCGCAGGGCAGCCTGCACCTGATGAATGAGGCGGATATTACCCAGATTGGGCCACAGAGCATCGAGGTGCGGACCGTCCAAGGGCAGGTCCGTTTGGGCAATGACTTCGTCATCGTCTGCGCGGGCGGGGAGCTGCCCGTCGGCTTTTTATCTCGCAGCGGCATCGGTATGGAGCGCCACACAGGCGCCAAGGCCATGGCGTCCCCCGCAGCCAAACCTAAGAAGGTCGGCGGGCAATATGTGCGCACCAGCGCCGAGCAGGAGGCTGCGAAGAGCCGCCGTCAGACGTGGGCCCTATTTGTCGTGGGTGCGGGCGTGGTGGCCGCGCTGGCCTACCTGGGGGCGGACTACTACCTGCTGTCAGAAGAGGCGCGGCTCGATAGCGAGATGCACATGCTTTGGCGCCCTGCTGGCGATATCGGGCATGGCATCGGCGTCATCGCCAGCCTCGTCATGCTGTCGAACTTTCTGTACCCGCTGCGTAAGCGGCTGGGCTTGTTGAAGGGCACAGCCCCCATCAACCGTTGGCTCAACTTTCACGTCTTTGTGGGGCTGCTTTCGCCGGCCGTGATCGCCTTCCATGCCGCTTTTCAGTCCAATAATCTCATCGCCACGGGCACCTTCGCCTCCTTGCTCATCGTAGTGGTGACTGGCCTCGTGGGGCGCTTTGTATACGGGCTCATCCCCAGGGCTCAGGGCCGCCTGGTCGCTCGTGAGGTGCTTGAAGAGCAGGTGCGCGACCTACTGGATACTATCGGTACACGTATCCTAAAGGCCCGTGAACCGGGAGCGCTGCAACGTAGCCTGCGGGCCATTCGGCCCCGGTTTGATCACAGAAGCTCGGTATCAGGCCTGTTCATCAGGTACCCCATCGCGTGGGCCACAGAGCGGGTCCAGGTCTGGCGTCAGCGCGACCTCTTCGCGCAACCGCAGGCCTACCAGGCCTACGCCGATGGTGCCCATCTGCTCCTGCGGTTGAAGTTTCAGCTGGAGCTGTACGAGGCCCTGCGCCGCTTCTTGGGTTGGTGGCGTGTGTTGCACGTCGCGTTGGCGCTGGGCCTGGTCGTCATCATGGGCGCGCACATCGGGGTGGCCTTGTACCTGGGCTACGGGTGGATCTTGTTTTGAGGCCCGCCCAGCTCTTCGCCGTCAGCCTCGTGGCGTCGGTTACTCTGTGTTCTGGGGCTTCGCAGGCCCAGCTCTTTTCCCCGGGCAAGTTGGCTCAGGGCCACAAAGACCTTGAGGGCCTACGTAACTGCACACAGTGCCATCCCAGAGGCGGTGAGCTGTCTGCGGCCCTTTGTTTGGACTGCCACACCGAGCTCAAGGCGCGGGTTGCAAACGGCAGGGGCTACCACGGCTCCGCCCCGGTGAAGGCCAAGAACTGCGCCCGCTGCCATCACGATCACAAGGGTCGAAAGTACGGCATGATCCGCTGGAAGCAGCAGAGCTTCGATCACGAGCAGGCCGGCTGGAGCCTCAAGGGTGCCCACCTCAACAGCACGTGCCAGACCTGTCACGAGCCGCGGCTCATCTTCGACAAGGGTGTCAAGAGCATGCTGGCTCGAAAGAGCAAGGCGAAGACCTTCCTCGGCTTAAAGACTCGCTGCGAGGCGTGTCACTTCGATGAGCACCGCGGGCAGCTGTCCACTGAGTGCCAAGGCTGTCACGACGAGCGGGCCTTCAAACCCGCCAAGGGCTTCGACCACCAGGACGCGCGATTCGTGCTCAAGGGCAAACATCGAAAGGTGGATTGCGAACAATGCCATGAAGCGCAGCAGGACGCTAAGACCTCTGCTGGGGCCTTTCCGGCACCCGTCTTCAGTGAGTTTGCCCTGTATCGGCCTGTCGAGTCAGGCAAGTGCACCGACTGCCATGAGGACCCTCACCGAGGCCGCTTCGGGCGAAGCTGCACGGACTGCCACTCGGAGGCCGGCTGGGACCGAATCAAGACGAAGAAGTCTACGAAGGCCAGCTTTCATGACTCGACCCGGTACCCGCTGAAGGGGCTGCACAAGGACGTCGCCTGCGAAGCGTGTCACCTGCCATTGGGGAAGTCTAAAAAGGTCTTTCGTGGCCTGAAGTACAAGACCTGCGATGCCTGTCACTTGGATGGGCACCAAGGTCAGGTGCAGGCAGACTGTAAGGCCTGTCACGATGTGCAAGGCTTCCTGCCTGCACACTTCGGTGACGCGGCTCATGCCGCCACCGCCTACCCGCTTCAGGGCGCTCACGTCGCGGTCGCCTGTGCGCGCTGCCATACGGCATCGCTCAGGGTCAAAAGGCCCGGCCGGAGGCTGGCGCGGGCCCTCAAGCGCCGAAAACGAAGCCTGCAGGTGAGCACCCGGGTCCTGGACCTGTCGGAGCGGCGCTGCGCGCAATGCCATGAGGATGCGCACGCCGGACAGTTGCAGGCCCGCGTAAGGCAGCAGGGTTGTGAGGCCTGCCATGAGGTCGCCGCTTGGTCCCAGGTGCGGCTGAACCACGATACGGACACGCGCTACCCGCTCACCGGTGCCCACAAGGGTGCGGCCTGCGAGTCTTGCCACGTGGCCTCGAAGAAGGCGGCGGCCGTGGTCTACCGCCCTATGTCCACCGAGTGCTCCAGCTGCCATCTGGACGTGCACCTCGCACAGCTCGCGGATACAGAAGGCAAGACGGATTGCGCGCGCTGCCATACGACGGCGGCCTTCAGTGAGACGACGTTCTCCCACGAGACCGCGCGCTTTCTGCTGCTAGGCAAGCACGCCACGACGGACTGCAATAAATGTCACCTGGCCGTGGGCGATGAGGCGGCCTTAGTTCGCCGCTACCGCCCCTTGCCCACAGCCTGTGAGGCTTGCCACGCCGACTATCACGATGGGGCTTTCAACGACATGCTGCTCGCAGGCGAAAAGGGCAATTCAGGTTGCCAGGGATGCCACGCGGCGGCCGGATGGGCGCCGGCGCGCTTCGACCATGCACAGGTCGGATGGCGGCTGCAGGGCCGACACCAACAGGCGCGCTGCGCCTCCTGCCATGGCAATGACCTGTCACGACCCCTTTCGCGGGCCTGCGATACCTGCCACCTCGACCCGCACCGCGGCGAGCTCGGCCAAGGCTGCGACAGCTGTCATGCTCAAAGCCCCGAGCTGACGGGCTTGAGTGGCGGAGAGGGGCTGCGACCTTGGGCCAGCCGCTACGACGCCGATGCCCACCAGGGCGCGGTCTTTCCGCTGTCGGGTGCGCACGCCGCCATCCCGT
>SPJJ01049444.1_pt1 | contig 11293 bp, 9 predicted proteins | sample 3741741 | NCBI WGS metagenome assembly SPJJ01 (sample SAMN10925908, study PRJNA522277) | cold seep metagenome | isolation source: Elba SIP-enriched marine methane seep metagenome, extraction at timepoint T1 | place: Italy: coast of Elba, Mediterranean Sea | collected 2014-05 | reverse complement strand
TCGTGGTCTCGGGCCAGGCGAACCTGATCGAAGCCGCCAAGCCGGTCGATGGGGAGGCGCTGTCGCGGATGCGCGACCTGCTGCAAACGCTCGAAGACAAAGAAGCCCTGATTCGGCTGCTGGACAAGTCATTGGGGGCCGCTGGCATTCAGGTGTTGCTGGGCGCCGAGAATGCCCATCAGGCCCTCGACGGTTCATCGATGGTGGTGACGCCCTACGGGCCCAGCGATCGGCCCATCGGCGCGATCGCGGTGATCGGCCCGATGAGGATGAATTACGGCAAAGTCATGTCGATCGTTGATTTCACTGCGGACCTGGTGTCCCAGATGATGTCAGCTCAGTAGCCCCCGGGCGTCGCAAGTCGATCGGTTTTTCGTGTAATCTCGAACCGATGACTGGAGACAAGCCGAAGGTCGAGACGGCCGGGGACGACGCCGGTGCGAGCGCCTCGGACCTGCAGATTCCGATCGAGATAGAGGACGACGACAGCGCGGATGACGGCAGTGTCGAGGTAACCGACGCGGACGTCGAGGCGGGGGAGGCTGCCGAGCCGGCAGAACCCGCCGAAGAGCTGGCGGCCAGCGCGGCCGAAGCAGACGAGTCGGCGGCCAAGATTGCGCAGCTCGAAGCAAACATCGAAGAACTGCAGACCAAGAGCAAAGCGACGCACGAGCGGCTGCTGCGCACGACCGCGGATTACGACAATTTCCGCAAGCGCTCGAAGCGCGATCAGGAAGACGCGCGGACCGACGCCAAAACCAAGGTGCTGCGCGAGATGCTTCCGGTAATCGACAATCTGGAGCGCGCGGTCGAACACTCGGGTGGGGCTGCGGGCAACGGTGCCGCGGGCATTCTCGACGGTGTCCGATTGGTGCTGCGCCAGTTCGCCGGGGCTCTAGAGAAGTGCGATGTGGTCGGTCTGGACGCTCTGGGCGAACCATTCGATCCCAACGTCCACGAGGCCATCGGTCAGATGGCGACCACGGACTATCCGGTCGGCGCGTGCGCCCAGGTGCTTCAGCGCGGCTACAAAATCGGTAAGCGGCTGTTGCGGCCATCGTTGGTGATCGTGGCCAAGGCTCCTGACCCTGAGCCCGAAGCAGAGCCGAAGGCCGAGGCTGAGGCCGAAGAATCCGAGCAAGAAGCGGCTGCCGAGGCTGGCGAAGTCACCGAAGCTGCTGCGGCCAGCGACGATGCGGCCGGCGACGATGCGTCGACGGACGCGGAGGCAAAGCCAGAAGCCGACGCCGACGCGGAGGACGCGGAGGCGAAGGACTAGATAGATGCCGCGAGTCATCGGCATCGACCTCGGCACCACGAACTCGTGCGTGGCCGTGATGGAAGGTGATCAGACCGTGGTCATCGCCAACTCGGAAGGCTCTCGAACCACGCCGTCGGTGGTCGGGTTCGCCGACGGCGGCGAGCGACTGACCGGCCAGATCGCCAAGCGTCAGGCGGTGGCCAATGCCGAGAACACCATCTTTGCGGTCAAGCGCTTGATGGGACGCAAGTTCGAGGACGAAGAGATCCAACGCGTGGTCGCGACCACGCCGTACGAGATCGTCGCCGCCCAAAACGGCGACGCCCACGTGAGCGCCCGGGGTAACTCCCACTCACCGCCGGAAATCTCCGCGATGATCTTGGCCAAGATGCGCCAGACCGCCGAGGACTATCTGGGCGAGCCGGTAACCGAATCGGTGATTACCGTGCCCGCGTACTTCGACGATGCTCAGCGCCAGGCGACCAAAGACGCGGGACGCATCGCCGGTCTCGACGTGCTGCGTATCATCAACGAGCCCACGGCCGCCGCGTTGGCTTACGGACAAGCCACCGAAGCCGCCGAACGCGTCGCAGTCTACGACCTCGGTGGTGGCACCTTCGATATCTCGATTCTCGAGCTGGCCGACGGCATCTTCCGGGTGCGTGCAACCAGCGGCGATACGTTCCTCGGCGGCGAAGACTTCGACAACGCCGTCGTCGAATTCCTGCTCGAGCGGTTCTCCGAGCAGAACGACGGTTACGATCTTCGCGGCGACAAGATGGCGCTGCAGCGGCTCAAAGAAGCCGCCGAAAAAGCCAAGCAAGAACTGTCGAGCACCAACGAGACTGAAATCAACCTACCATTCATCGCCGCGGATGCGGCCGGGCCCAAGCATCTGCAGCTCGAGATTTCGCGGGCCAAGCTCGAAGCGCTGGTCGAGCCCTACGTGCAGCGCACGCTCGAGCCCTGTCGCGCCGCTCTCGCCGACGCGGGACTAACCGTCGCGGACGTCGACGTGGTGGTATTGGTCGGCGGTCAGACCCGGATGCCGCGAATTCAGGAGGTCGTCACCGCGTTCTTCGGCAAAGAGCCTCACAAAGGGGTGAACCCGGACGAAGTCGTTGCCATCGGTGCAGCGATTCAGGGCGGCGTGCTCACCGGCGAGGTTCAGGAAGTCTTGCTGCTCGACGTCACGCCGCTTTCGCTCGGTGTCGAGACCGCTGGCGGCGTCATGACCAAACTGATCGAGCGCAACTCCACGGTACCTACGCGCGCCACCGAGATTTTCTCGACCGCCGTGGACAACCAGGACTTCGTCAACGTGCACGTGCTTCAGGGCGAGCGCGAGATGTCCGAGGACAACAAGTCGCTGGCGTATTTCCAGCTCGTCGGCATTCCGCCGGCGCCGCGAGGCGTGCCGCGGATCGAAGTATCCTTCGACCTGGATGCCAACGGCATCCTGACCGTCGCCGCCAAGGACCTGGGTACCAACAAAGAGCAGTCGGTGAACGTGGTACCGACCAGCGGACTCAACGAAACAGATATCGACCGCATCATCAACGAGGCAGCCGAGTCCGCTGACCAGGACAAGAACCGCGCCGAGCTAGCCGCTGCCAAGAACAAGGCGGAGTCGCTGCTGTACACATCGCAGCGCGCTCTCGAAGAGTTTGGCGATGTTCTGGGCCCCGCGGAACGCGACAACCTGGAGCAGGACCTTCAGGATGCGCGTAATGCTATCGACGTCGGCACCATCGACCAGGTGAAGGAAGTTCTTCTGCGCTTGGAAGAATCGGCTCAGCGAATCGGTGAAATCATTTACGCCAAGGTCAGTGAAGACGCCGAGGCCGAACCCGAAGACGCGGATGCCAGTGCGGAGTAACGTGGTAGGGTTCGGCTCGGATGGCCCGTAAACGCGACTACTACGAGGTGTTGGGCGTCGACCGCAAGGCGGACGACGGCGCGCTCAAACGGGCCTATCGCGAGTTGGCCCGCAAGTACCATCCGGACATCAACCCGGACGCCGACACCGAGGAACGGTTCAAAGAGGTCAACGAGGCATACGCTGTGTTGTCCGATGAAAAGCAGCGCTCTCGCTATGACCGTTACGGCCACGCCGGCGTCGACAGCACCGAGGTGAGCAGCGGGTTCTCCGGGGTGGTAGACGCCGCCAGCGACATCATCAACGATCTGTTGCGTCGCCGTCGCGCCAAGAAGCGCGGCCGCGATCTGCGCTACACCCTCGAAGTCACATTCGAAGAGGCGGCGCTGGGCGCGGACAAGACCATCGAAGTCGCGGATCCGCGCAACCCGGAGCGCAAAAAACAGTTCAAAGTCAGCCTGCCGCCGGGCACCAAAGAGGGCGCGCTCAAGACGCTCAAGGGCGAAGGCGAACGCGGTACCTCGGGGGCGGGACCCGGCGACCTGGTGGTCATCCTCAGGGTCAAAGAGCATCCGGTGTTCCGGCGCGACGGCCACGACGTGTGGTGCGATGTGCCGATCTCGTTCTCCCAGGCTGCTCTGGGCGGCGTCGTCGAAGTACCGACGCTCGATGGCACGGTCAAGATGCGCATCCCGGAAGGTACCCAGTCCCAGCGGGTGTTTCGCATTCGCGATCGCGGTGTGCCCCGGTCGGCCAGCCGCGGTGGTCCGCGAGGCGATCAGATGGTCAGGGTCATGCTGGAAACGCCGACGAATTTGACCCAACGCCAGCGCGAGTTGCTCGAAGAATTCGCCGAAGCGAGTGGCGACACCATCGCTCACCCCCAGCGCAAGGGGTTCCTGGACAAGGTCAAGGCGTTGCTGTGATTCGGGGCCGGCGTCCGCGCCGCCTGCTACACTGCACACAGCTTGCTGCTGCGACCGCCCCATATCCTGGTCATCCCGTGCATGGTTTGGCTGCTCGCCTGCGGTGGCAAAGCGAAGCGGGACAGCCTGTGGTGGGCGGACAAGCACGACCAGTCATCTGGTACGTCGACCGATGGACAGCAGACCGAACGGCGCTTCGGCAAGCTGACTAAGGCCGAGGCGGCCAAACGCTTGCGGGCCGAGTTGGCCAGCGCGGATCCGCGCGCCGTGCAGGTGCTGGTGTTCGCCAACCGACTGGTCAAAGCCGGCGGTGCGCTGACGCCCAAGCAGGCCCGCCGCGTGCGCGCGATGGTCGACGCCACCGACCAGGAGTTTCTGACCCTCGCCTGGCCCGAGCTCGACCGCCCCCATGAACCCAGTCGAGCAGTGGCGTTGCGACTCGCCCTGTTGGCAGAGCACTCCGGCGATCCGGCCAGGGCCCGACGCATGCTCGGCTACGCCAAAGGCGAACCCAGTCTCGCGGCGGTCGTGGGCAAGTTGGAGCGTCGTCTTGCCTCGGCCCAGAAGGTGGACGCCGGCCTGGTCGCGGTGCTGTTGCCGCTGAGCGGTCACTACAAAAAGCTAGGCCGCGAGATGCGACTCGCCATCGTGGTCGCCGCGGCGTTCGCGCCGGGCACCAGGCTGCAGTTCATCGACACCAAGGGCGAAGCGAATAGAGCTGCCGCCGCAGTCGACGACGCGGTGTTCGTACACAAAGCTTCGGCGATTATCGGCCCGGTTGGGCAACGGGAGAGCGTGGCCGCGGCTCGGCGCGCTGTCGCTCTGGGCATCCCCATCGGCCTGTTGGCACCAGCGACCAACGGGGCGTCTCCACGCGATGGCGTGTTTCGCCTGTGGTCGTCACCCGAGTGGGAAGCGCGCGAAGCGGCGCGGCTGGCCATCTCGTTGGGCTACACCAAGTTGGCAATCCTGGCGCCCCGGGGCGATGTCGGCGCCGCCCAGGCCAGGGCATTTCGCCTGGCCGCGGGGGCAGGTCGGGCTCGGGTGTTGCGCACCGGGTTCTATAATCCTGCGCGCACTGCCATCGAAAAGGACATCAAAGCGTTCCTCGGCCTCGACCCCAAAACCAACCGCCGCCTGCGTCGCCATTTGGCCCGCCGCGGTTGGAAACGCGGCTGGAAGAGCTTCTCACCCAAGGTGCCGTTCGACCTGCTGTACATCCCGGACGACTACCGGCGCGCCGCCCTGGTCGCATCGTACATGCCATTCTTCAACGTCGAGGTGCGCACCGACGAGACCATGAATATCTACCATTTGCGCAAGAAGCACGGCGGGCGGTATCCCACGGTCGTTCAGCTTTTTGGCTCATCCGGCTGGCGCCATCCCGGCTTGATCCCGCGCGGCGGCAAAGCGGTGCAGGGCGCGATGGTCATCGACCTGTACAGTGGGAGCGACACCGAGGAGTTCGCACACGAGGCCGGCGCGGCGTTCGCCCAGGCGTTTCGCAAGCGGGTAGGGCGCAATCCCGGAGCGGTCGCCGCCCAAACCTTCGACGCGGCTTCGCTGATGTTCAAAGCCCGCGCCGCCGCCGGCAAGTACAAGGTGAAGAACGTGCGTGCCGCGCTTGCCGGCCAGTTGCGCGGCCGGCGGTTCGATGGTGCCTGCGGTCCGGCTCTCGTAAACGCCAATGGCGAGATTCAACGCAAAGCAATCATGTTGCGGGTCGATGGAGGCGATTTCGTACCCCACGCCCACTGACCGATGAGCGAGCTCGAAGCCTCATACGACGACGCCGACGCGGTGGCAGAACAGTACGCGGACGAGATGGAGCCGCCGAACTATCTGCTCCACGCGGGTTTGTTCGTGACCACGTGCGCGACTACGTATTGGGCGGGTGGGCTGCCGTTCGCGGCTACGCTAATGGCGATCCTGGTGTTCCACGAGATGGGCCACTACATCGCCGCACGCATTCATGGCATCGACGCGTCGCTGCCGTTCTTCATTCCGTTGCCGCCGGGCATATCGCTGGGCACCATGGGCGCGGTGATTCGCATGCGCGAGCCCATCTCCGATCGCAACAAGCTGATCGACGTGGGCGCCGCGGGGCCGATCGCCGGCCTGGTCGTAGCGGTACCGCTGTTGATCGTCGGCCTGAGCATGTCCGAGGTCGCCACCAACACGAAGCCGGGCATCGTCGAGGGCAACTCCATCGCCTACATCGGCCTGAAGTACCTGGTCAAAGGCATGTACCTGCCGGCATCCAGCGGCGCCGATGTTCAGCTGCATCCGATCGCATTCGCCGCTTGGGTCGGGTTTCTGATCACGATGATCAATCTGATTCCCATTGGTCAACTCGACGGCGGACACGTCGCTCGGGCGTACCTGGGCAACAAGCATGAGCGGTTTTCGGGCTGGCTGCACAAAGCGCTGCTGCTGGTCGGTCTCGCGGTGGCCGTGTGGCTGTATTGGGACGCGCGGGACTTCGGCTACGAGTGGCCCAGCGCACTCAAGTACAGCCTCACCGGGGCGATGCCCTGGTTGGTGTGGGCGCTGCTGCTCGTGGGCATGCGCGCAATGTCCGGTGGCCAGTACCATCCGCCCGTCGCCGGCGAGCCGTTGACCCCCGGGCGACGCTGGGTCGTGTTCGCCATCGCAGCCATCTTCATCTTGATCTTCACTCCGATTCCGTTGCGCGAGAAACTGATCCCATGAAGATTCAGTGCGTGCTGTGCAAAGAGATCGTCCCCATCGGGACGTTCCACGCCTCGGCCGCCGGGATCAACGTCACCTGCTCCGCGTGCGCGGGCGAGTTCTTCGTCGAATCGGGCAACGCACAAGCGGAGGCGAGCGACGATGCAGCAGGTGATTCGCCAGCCCAGGACGCCGCGGTGGTGTGTCCCAAGTGTGGCCTCGGCCAGGACGAGACCGAGGCGTGTCGCGGCTGCGGCCTGCGCGTCGCGTTGTTCGACGACTACCACGTGGACGAGGACGAAGAGGCGGTGGCCGAGCTGTCGCCTCAGTGGGAACGGGTCGTCGCGGCCTGGGACGATGCGACCGCCCACAAGGAGTTCCTCGACGCCGTTTCCATAGCGACTCAGTTCGCCTGGGCTGCGCGCAAGTACCGGGCGCGGCTGCGCGCTCATCCCGGGGACGAAACCTGCAAAAACCAACTCAACCGAATCGCCCGCATGGCCGAGGCTACCCTGGCGGTCAGCAATCCATCGGACCTCGGCGATGCCAAAGCGCCGTTCCGCAATGTCGCCTTGCTGCTGGTCGTGCTGCTGTTATTCGCGGGCCTTGGGGGGCTTTACTTCCTGTTCAAGCTCAAATCGGCCCCGGAGAAGCCGCCCACCGGTCCGGAGATTCAATTGACGAATCCACCGGTACGCGCGCCTACCGCAAGTCCCTAACTTGAATGATCGGCCCCTGAAGGCTACCCTCGTAGGACTAAGTCGTGGCGATCGTTGACGTTAACGAGCGGCAGATAACGCTCAAGCTGGTCTACTACGGGCCCCCTTTGTCGGGCAAGACCACCAATCTGCGCTTCATCCATTCACGGGTGGACGAGCTCAATCGCGGACGCCTGATGACGCTCGATACGAAGGACGACCGAACGTTGTTCTTCGACTTGCTACCGATTTTCTTCAAGGTGTCGGGACTGTCGTTTCGCGTGAAAGTGTACACAGTGCCCGGACAGCCCATACACGAGGCAACTCGGCGGATCGTGCTGCAGAAGGCCGACGGGGTCGCGTTCATCGCCGACTCGGCCAAGGACGCGACTCGGGCTAACAACGAGTCGTACGAAAACCTGGTGCGAAATCTGGCCAAGCTGGGCCTGCGCAAGGAGCGGGTGCCCGTGGTCATCCAGTACAACAAGCGCGACCTGCCGGACATCTTGTCCGAGGACCAACTCGCCGCGTTCGACCAGACGGTGGGCGAGGCGATCTACCCCGCTTCGGCGATCAACGGCGAGGGCGTGATGGAGACGTTCCTCGGCTTGCTCGAGCAGTCGTTCCGCTGCCTGGACGCGGACGCCAAGCTCGAGAAGAACTTCGGCATCAGCGGCGAGGCGTTCATCGCCGCGATGGCCAAGCATGTGAATCTCTAAGTATTCGTAACTTTGAAGGATTCCTCCATTACGGACCCTGCGTGGTACACTGACGACGTGAATCGCCAAACGGCGATCGACGCCCCGATCGACCTGGGTGAGCTTCTCAGCCCAGAGGATTTACGCCAGCTCGTCAGCAGCTACGCGGACGTGTGCGGCCTTGCGCTGGGGATTACGGACAGATCCGGCTCGGTGAGCATCGGTAGTGACGGCATCGACGTGGCGTGGCTTGCTAAGCAGCCGGCCGCTGATGGTGGTCTCGTCCGGGCGCCCGACGACGACGCCGGCCACTTCGTCCGCCATCAGCTGGTTCACGACGGCGAACCGGTGGGCTGGTTGCTCGTCGGTCCGTGCTCGGCCGGCAATGGCACCAAGGCGCCCAGTGAACAGCGGGCGCGCAGCCTTGCCGCCTCGTTCTCCAAGACGATCGAGGTGGTCATCCACAACGCGCGGGCGCGTCAGCTGAGCGCCGCCGTTCACATCGCCGCGATGAACGACGCGTTCGGTGAGCTGGAGGAGAAGAACCAGCGTTTGCACGATGCGGTCGAGAAGCTGCAAGAGCTCGACGTGCTCAAGACCAACTTTTTGGCGACGATTTCCCACGAGCTACGCACGCCGCTGACCAGCGTCATCGGCTATTCGGAGATGCTGCTCGAGGAGCTCGCCGGTCCGCTCAACGAGGAACAAAACGACTACGTGCAGACGATCCTCGGCAAGGCGGATCACCTGTTACAGCTGATCACCGGCATCCTCGACGTGTCGCTGCTCCAGTCCGGGGATCTGCGCATCGCCAAAGAACCCGTCGCCATGCAGGAAGTTATCGACAGCGTGGTGGCCACGTTCGCGCCTCAGGCGCGCAAGCGTCGCATCGTCATCGACATGCCCGCCAGCGACGTGCCGCGGGTCATGGGCGACATGCGCAAGATTCGCCAGGTGATATGGAACCTCATCGCCAACGCGATCAAGTTCACCCGCGATGGCGGTGACGTGTCCGTAGACCTGCACGTGGGACCGTTGTCGCCCGACGACGAAAGCGGCCGCTTCGGTTCGCCGCTTACCCGAGAGCAGTTGGGCACCCGTATCGGCACGCGGGTTCGCATTCGCGACAGCGGCATCGGCATTTCGCCGGAGAAGCAGTCGCACATTTTCGAGCCATTTTTTCAGGTGGATTCGTCGTCGACACGCGAGTACGGCGGCACGGGGTTGGGGCTCACCTTGGCCAAGAAGTACATAGAGGCCCACGGTGGGAATATTTGGGTGGATAGCGAGCTAGGGCAGGGCAGCGTGTTTACGGTGTCGTTGCCGGCGGTGCCGAAAGAGCTCAGTGATTATCTGACTCGACATCCGCTTTCATGAGTCGAGCGCGAAGTAGATGACGCTGTACATACTATTGCTTCTCGGCCTGGTGGCCGCTTCGGCGTTCTTCTCCGGCAGCGAAGTTGCGATGTTCAGCCTGCGCCGGGTCGACCGTGAACGCCTGGCCAAAAAAGAGCACCGGGTAGACGGACTGATCGTCAACATGGTGTCTCATCCGCGGCGGTTGATCGCGACGATTCTCATCGGCAACGAATGCGTCAACGTCGCCGTCGGCGCGGTCATGGCCGGACTGGTACCTCACATCTTCACCGGCAGGTCCGAGCTGCAGCTGGCACTGATCGCGACCATGTTCGCGTTGCCCCTGCTACTGCTGTTCGGCGAGATCACGCCCAAGAGCGTCGCGATCAAGACGTCGGTGGGCTGGACGCGCAAGGCCGCCCGGCCGCTGTGGCTGTTCGCCGTGCTGGTCACGCCAATACGCGTGATCGTTCGCGTGCTCGCCGACCTGGTCATGCGTCCGTTTCACAGCAGCACGTTCGCCAACGTGCGCTCGGAGCTGAGCGAGGAGGAGTTTCGCACCCTCGTGGACGCCGGCATGGCCGAGGGTGAGGTCAACCTGCGTGAGCGTCGGCTGATCCAGCGCGTGTTCGAGTTCGGCGACAAGACCGTCGACCAGATCATGTTGTCGCGCAAAAAGATCTTCGCGCTCGCCTACGACCTGCCCGCCACGCGCCTGGTCGAAGAGATCGCCCGTGGCGGTTATTCCCGGGTACCCATCTACCAAAAATCGCTCGATCGCATCTGCGGCATCGTCTACGCCAAGGATCTGGTGGTGCAGGGCGCCGGCCTGTCGTCGCCGCGCAAGCTGTCGGAGCTGCTCCACGAGCCGTTGTTCGTGCCACGGACGATTCCCCTCGAGCGGCTGTTCCGCCTGTTCAAACAGCGCAAGATCCACATGGCGATCGTGGTCAACGAGTACGGTCGCGTGGTCGGACTGATCACCATGGAGGACTTGCTCGAAGAGTTGTTTGGCGAGATCTCCGACGAGCGCGAGCAACAGAAAGCCGAGGCGAGCATCGGCGTGCGACTGACCACCGAACCGGTGATGCGAATCGTGCGGCCGGACGATCTCGACGACGTGGAGGACGCGTCGTGATCACCATTGGTAGCGCCATGGCCGTTGGGCTCGGCTGCGTCGTCGTTCAGGGGTTCTTCTCGGGCAGCGAGATCGCCATGGTCTCGGCCAACCGGGCCCGGTTGCGCAAACGCGCGTCGGAAGGTGACCGCGGCGCGCGGCTCGCCGAGGCGTTCTTGGCCAAGCCCGAGGTGTTGTTGGCGACCACGCTGATGGGCACCAATCTGGCGCTGATCATTTTCTCCGTCGCGGTGACCATGGCCCTGATGCAGAGCGGCGGCGGCGAGGCGCTGGCGATCCTGATGGTCACGCCGATCACCCTCATCCTGGGCGAGGTCGTGCCCAAGACCCTGTTTCAACAGCACGCCGACACGCTGGCAACCAAGGTCGTGTACCCGCTGCGCGTCGCGTCGTTCCTGTTCAGGCCCGCGGTGTGGCTGATGAGCGGTTTCGCCACCATCGTGACCAAGTTGTTGCGAACCGACCGGCAGCGCGCGTTCATCACCCGGGAAGAGCTGGCGTTGCTCATCGAGTCCAGCGCGGCTGAGAAGTCGGAGATCACCGAAGAAGAGCGCGAGATGATCGCCAACGTGTTCGATCTGTCCGAAGCCACGGTGGAGGAGGTGATGGTGCCACTGAGCGAAGTCACCGCCCTGCCCGAGGACAC
>SPJJ01004188.1_pt1 | contig 11298 bp, 2 predicted proteins | sample 3741741 | NCBI WGS metagenome assembly SPJJ01 (sample SAMN10925908, study PRJNA522277) | cold seep metagenome | isolation source: Elba SIP-enriched marine methane seep metagenome, extraction at timepoint T1 | place: Italy: coast of Elba, Mediterranean Sea | collected 2014-05 | reverse complement strand
TTTTCCACTTGAGATCGTATTTCTACAAAATCATCCTGTTTTGCCATTGCACGTTCGCCCTGTAATGCTTGTTGATGTCCATAATCTCGATACTCACAATAGGCTTTTTTCAGAATTGCTACTTCTTTACTGGCCATTATTCCTTGTTGCTCAAGCGCCTCCAACATCCTGATATTATCAGTATATGTTGTTAAGTCTTTATTTTCGCAAGCATGCGCTAAGATATGGAATTGTACTATAAACTCAATATCGACAATACCACCAATACTTTGTTTTAAATCAAAAACTCCGGCTTCGGTCTTAGCCAGCGCTGTACGCATTTTGTCCCTCATCTCGCATACTTCAGTTTTTAATACTTGCTTGTCTCTCTTTATGCTTAATACCCGTCGCCTAATCGCTTGATATTCTTCATGCAGTCTCTCATCTCCGGCAATAAAACGGGCTCGTACCAGAGCTTGATGCTCCCAAGTCCAGGCAGTATTTTTTAAATAATCTTCATAACTGTTTAAATGAGCAACTAATAAGCCGGAATCCCCACTGGGTCGCAATCTCATATCGACTTCATAGCATATCCCGGACAACATTTTAGTATCTAATAGATGACGTACTTTTTGTCCTAAGCGACCATAAAATTGAGAACAGGAAATAGACTTACCGCCATCTGTCATCGCATTGTTATCAGCGCAATCATATAAAAACACCATATCCAGGTCTGAGCCGTAACCCAGCTCTAAGCCACCCAGCTTTCCAAAACCCAGCACTGCAAAACCATTCTCGTCATCAGTGGTATTTGGTGGTAAGCCATGTTTAGAGGTTAATATTTTCCAGCTTTTTTTAATGCTCTGTTCGACGATGGCTTCCGCGACAAAAGTCAAATAATCACTGACCACCATTAATGGAATCACCCCCATAATATCTGCGGCAGCTATACGCAAAGTATTCAGATGCTTAAACTGACGCAGCTTATACATTAATTGCTCTTCATCCTGAGGGTGAATTTCCTGCAAAAACTGCTCTAACTGTATTCGTAATTGTTCTTTGTTTAAAGGTTCATAAAGAGATCGAGTATCCAGTAACTCATCAAATAACACGGGGTATTGTGCTAAATAATGGCAAATCCAGGGACTAGCCGAGGACAGTTTCAACAGTTGTAATAATGCTTCCGGATTTTCAGCCAGTAATGCTAAATAAACATTTCTTCCTGCTACCTGTTCAAAAAGATCCAGGACTCTTTTAAAAGTTGCATTGGCATTTTCAATTCCTGACATTGTATCGATCATCTGAGGAATCAAACGGTCGATCACCCCGGCTCCTTTGGAAGTTAATTGCTTAATTGCACGACTGTGTTTGAAATCATATAAAGTCTTTAATATTTCATCAGTTTGTTTAAATCCTTTTGCCTTTAAATAGTCGTGCGCATCCTCACTTTCTCCTGTCCATACGATATCAGCGCTGTCCTTGATCGTTTCCTGTTCCGACACTGAAAAAACCTGATCAAATACAGCGTGAACATTTGTCCTGATTTTATCTAAGTCTGTCTTAAAACTTTCCCAATCAGGATAATCCATGGATAAAGCCAGTATCAATTGTTGTAACGGTTCTGTAGGCAAATCATGCGTTTGTTTATCCTGATACTGTTGTATATGGTTTTCAGCTCGGCGTAAAAAGCAGTATGACTGTTGCAATTGCTTGGCATCTTCTTGAGTCAGCAACTCTTTTTCACCCAGCATATGCAAAATATTTAGAATACTGCGTTCCTGTAAATCGGAATCCTGCCCACCTCTAATCAACTGAAATGCCTGACCGATAAATTCAATTTCACGAATTCCACCCGGTCCCAATTTCAGATTTTCCATTCTGTCCTTACGTCTTAATTCCTGAGTAATCTGTAACTTTAATGAACGCAATTCTTCGAAAGCACCAAAGTCCAGATAACGGCGGTAAACAAATGGTTTTATCAATGCTGCCAATTGCTGGCCGCTATCGAAATCGCCCGCTACCTGTCTTGCTTTAATCATGGCATAGCGTTCCCATTCTCTGGCCTGGGTCAAATAATAATTTTCCATGCCATCAAAAGTCATGATCACCGGACCACTATCACCAAAGGGGCGTAGACGTATATCAGTTCTAAATACAAAACCGTCCACGGTAATTTCATCCAGGACTTTTACCAGACTTCGACAGATACGGGTAAAAAATTCGCCATACGTGGTTTCTTTTCTATCCTGCAAAACACCATCTTCGGCATAGGCAAAAATCAAATCGATATCAGACGAATAATTCAGCTCCCATGCACCCAATTTCCCCATACCCAGAACGACAATATTAATTTTCTTGCCATCCTCGGTCATCGGTACGCCACGACGGTTACATGCATGCTGGTATAAATAGTCGAGAGCAAATTGAATGCAGACTTCTGCCAGTTCAGTCAAATCAAGCAAGGTTTCATCCAGCTCGGCCCAACCCGCAAGATCACGCCATGCGATACGTATCATTTCTCGTGTGCGAAAGCGTCTGAGCTCTTGCATCAAGGTTTTATCAGAATCAATCGATTCTATTTGCAAGAAACCAGCATAAGCCTCCCTGCGGTTCGAGCTGAATAAATCACCGCTTTCAACCAAACCATGAACGAGTTGCGGTTTACACGCACAGGTATCGGAAACGAACTGACTACAACACAACACTTTAGGCAAAGTCGAAAAAAACAAATCATGTTCCGGCACAGAAACACCTTCCTGAACAAGTTTCTCCTCATAAGAAGACAACCTTTGCTTGACCGTTTGCTGCAAATCACCAGGGAGTTGATTGATTTTGGTTTGTAATTTCTCTATGAGTGACATTTTTAGCCGTTCCTTTCTTCCGAATCTAATTATTCATGACTGACGGATAAAATTTTCAGTCTTCGTAAACAAACTCTTAATGATATACGAAAGAATGTAATAGTGTCATTAAATGAACGGAAATTACGAACCATAACAAAATGAACCCAAACGGATCATTAGACCCTAGCCATCCTCATGAAATATTCGAACTAGCATAAACCCTCACCGCTCCCGCACACTCTCATGCTTATATTTAAGCAAGGGTGCCAAAAAGAATTCTATCAAACGTCGCTGTCCGGTTTTAATTTCAACTCTCGCCGCCATCCCAGGGCCCAGTTTGACCCATTTATCTTCAACCTGAATCATGGATTGTTTCAGACTGACCCTGGCTTTATAAACCAGACCTTTGTTTTCATCTGTCACGGCATCAATAGAAAGATCTACTATTTCTCCATCCAGAGTACCATAGTTAGTAAAGGGGAAAGCATCAAGCTTGATTGCAGCCTTTTGCCCCTGATAAACAAAACCGATATCCTTGTTTTCAACATAGGCTTCTATTTCCAGCTCTGTACTCTGCGGCACAATACGCATTAATTCCTGTGCAGGGGTTACAATAGCACCTGACGAATGAACGGCTAACTGTTGAACTTTACCATCCGTTGGCGCAATAAGGTAATGCGTTTTTTTCCGAGCTTGTGCTTTTATTAATTCTTGTTGAATATTAAGAATTCTATGCCCAAACTCTTCTGATTTTTCCAAATTGGTTTTAACAAAATCGCTACGAGCATGATTAATCTGTGCATCAATTTCAGCCAGGGTTTGTAGCAACTCCTGAATACGGCTTTGCTGGCTTTTTAAATCATACTTAATCGTTAATCGCTGCTGTTCGGTTTCCAAATAGTTTTGCTTCGGAAACAATTTTTTATCCACCAAACTTTTTTCATTGGCACTTCGCAGACTGATAATTGGTAAAATTGATGCTAATTTTTCTACCTGTTGTTGACTTGTGGTGTATTCAGCCTTTCTTTTTTCCTGCTTTGATAATAAAGTATCCAGCCGATCACGATATGCCAGCCATTGACTGCTTAAAACCGGATCATTCCATTTCGAGGGTATTCTAATTGTACTGTTTTTTTGTTGTTGTTTTACCAACCACTGCAAGCGCTTGTGTTGTTGTTCAGCATATTTAAGCTCGGCACTGAGTTGAGAAATTTCTGCATTAATCGCGCTAGGGTCTAACTCAAGCAAAATTTCACCTTGATACACATATTGCCCTTCCTGGACATGAATGGTTGATACTGCCCCTATTTCCAGTGGCTGAATCACTTTAACATGACCATTGGGGATGATTTTACCCACTGCAACGGCAACAATATCTATACGGCCCAACAATGCCCAGATCAAAGAACTGATAAAGAATATGACAATCAACCAAATAATCAAACGCCCAAAAGGTGAAGGCGGTGTTTCCTGTATTTCCAGCACGGCAGGAAGAAATTGGTGTTCTAAGCTGGGCTTCACAACGGTGCCCCTGCCTGAAGCGCATGCAGATGGGCATAATGACCTCGTTGCTGTAACAATTGCTGGTGATTACCCTGTTCAACAACTTGTCCACGTTCGACCACCAATATACGATCACATTGCCTGACTGCACTTAAGCGATGAGCAATAATAAACACGGTGCGCCCGTGACAAATCGATCGCATATTATTTTGAATAATACTTTCTGATTCATAATCCAGCGCACTGGTGGCTTCGTCCAGTATCAGAATTTTCGGTTGAGTGATCAATGCCCGGGCGATAGCGATTCGTTGTCGCTGACCCCCAGATAAATTACTGCCGTGCTCACCAACTAGAGTATCGTAGCCTTCAGGTAACTCCAGAATAAAATCATGGGCACCTGACATTTGAGCAGCTTGTATAATGGACTCCATTCCTATTGCCGGATTACTGAGAGCGATATTGTCGCGTACCGAACGATTGAACAGATAATTTTCCTGCAAAACCACCCCAACTTGTCGTCTTAACCAGGCCGGTTCGATCAAAGCCAGGTCTACACCATCAATTAACACCCGACCAGATTCCGGCACATAGAGTCTTTGTATCAGTTTTGTCAAGGTGCTTTTGCCAGAACCTGAACGACCGACTATACCAATCACCTCACCAGAAGAGATCTTTAAACATATATTTTTCAATACTTCGGGGCGTTCGGGGGTATAACGAAAAGTCACATGCTCAAAATCTACTCTGCCTGTCAGAGATGGTAAAGCGGCACGCCCCGGGTTATAACCCGGTTCGGTTGGGCTGTTAAGAATATCGCCCAGACGTTGCAGTGAAATACCGGCCTGTTGAAAATCCTGCCATAACTGAACCAATCGTAGAATCGGACCGCTTACCCTGCCGGCTATCATATTAAAGGCGATTAACTGCCCGACACTTAAATCTGCTTGCATAACAGCACTTGCCCCCACCCATAAAATCAGTACGGTGGTCACTTTGTTGATTAATCCGGCTATTTGATTGGCAATATTACCCAGATTAGCGGCTTTAAAACCGGAAGCAACATAGCCTGCCAGTTGTTCTTCCCAACGCCTTTGCATTTGCGGTTCTACAGCCAGAGCTTTGAGAGTTTGTATACCTGTAATGGATTCCACTAAAAAGGCCTGATTTTCTGCACCTCGCTTAAATTTATCATCCAGGCGTCTACGCAGGATAGGGGTGATAAATACCGAAAGCCCTATATAAAAAGGAATTGCTCCGGCAACAATGGCTGTCAAAAGAGGGCTGTAATAATACAGTACAACAAAAAACACGACGGTAAAAAACAAATCCACCACTAAGGTCAAAGCAGAGCCGGTAAGAAAATTGCGTATGCTTTCCAGTTCTCTGACCCTGGCTACGGAATCTCCTACTCGCCGCGCCTCGAAATAAGCAATGGGTAATGCCAGTAAATGCTTAAATAATTTGGCGCCCAATATCACATCCACTCTGTTTGCTGTATGGGAGAACAAATAAGTACGTAAACCTGACAATACCACTTCGAAAACTGAAATTGCCAACAAACCAACAGTCAGCACATCCAGAGTCGTCAAACCATGATGCACTAGGACTTTATCGATCACCACCTGAAAAAATAACGGGGTCAGCAGAGCAAACAGTTGCAGAAAAAAAGAGGCTAACAGCACTTCCAGAAACAGTTTTTTATATTTCATTAATGCCGGGACAAACCAGCTGATATCAAACTGCCCAGCCAAATTACCAAGAGATGCACGACGGGTAAAAAGAATGGCCTGTCCACTCCAGCTTTGCTTAAATTGTTCTTCTGTCAAACTCTGCGGGGCGGGCTCAAAAGGGTTTTGAATCAGTACCTTCCCTTCCTTGATTGCTGCCAGAATAAAAAACTGGCCGCTAGTATGTTGAACTACTGCTGGTAAAGCAGTTTTACCCAACCTGTCCCAATCACTTTCTGTACTTTGTACTTTAAGCCCGAGAGAACGTCCAGCATGGATAATTTCAGTAGAGCTAAAGGGCAAGCCCGGCTTTCCATGACCATGTGCTAAATGTTCTCCATTAGCCGGTAAATGATAAAAATGGGCGATAAGAAGCAGACAGCTTAAACCGCTGTCTTGTTGTTTTGAATCCAAAATACTCTATACCTATCCAGGTTTGATTATTTAGCATTAAATAAAAATGCTACGGAAATAGTCAGACATGCTGTTACCTTCAGATTAGCGTAAAAACCGCTCAATTTCGCATTCCAATAAACAAATTGATTTCCAACAAGCTTCCACCAAATGAGAGAAGTTTACCCAGTAACAACAATCTCCTGACCTCCCATACCGAGAGGGTTTAATCAGCATATTTCTCCACAAAAGTGACTGAAGCCTATAGATAATCGGGATAAACTAAGTCCATGATGCAGCCAGAACCGGTGCCAATTGCCGCTGCTGTTCTTCTGCTAAGTTAAATTCTCCGGCGACAGGAGGATTAAAAGAAGCCATCGCAGAAACAAGCTGATCAACCTGATTATTAGCCAGAATATAGCCATCCGATGATTGAATTTGTTCTAGTTGATTTTCTCCGCCTTTATACCAATCGTTTATAGTCACCTGGTCAGAAGTCCCTATCACCTGAATTTGAAGATTGTTGTCCAGTTGCCTAAACCAAAGCTGTTGATAATCGATATTGTCGGTAAACTGCAACACATCGACATTATCTAAGGTTGAGTCAAATTCACGAATAATATCCTGCCCATCCCCTCGGGAAAACTGGTACAGATCATTCCCCGCACCGCCACTCAAGTTATCATTTCCCTGGCCTCCAATCAGCAAATCATCGCCTGAGCTGCCCCATAACACATCGTTACCGGACTCACCCTTCAATTCCACATTGCCGTAACCATAAACCGGACTGGTCAGATCAACCACATCGTCACCACCGCCCATAGTAAAGCGTTCAACTTGTTTCAGCCTTGGCCCTGTTTCATCAGGGAACGGGCTATAACTATCATGAAGAAAGACCGCATCGTCTTTTTCCGTTCCCTGTAAGGTATCGAAACCAGCACCGCCATCGAATAAATCGTGACTGCGAGACCTCCCGGCAATGCTGACGCGCTCAGAACTCCCTTTAACTCCCGGACTTCCTGCATTCATTGCAATAAATGCAGTTGTCCAACTGTCATCCCCTGAATAAACCAAGGTATCGTTACCATTGCCGGCACGTAACCAATCACTTCCACTGCCTGAAATCAGGATATCATCACCGTCACCGGCAATCAGAACATCATCCCCGGCACCACCATCCAACACATCGTTTTCAATATTCCCCGTTAATCGATCAGCTCCATCACCGCCGAACAGCTCATTTTTTTGTCCTGAAGCCCCGGTTAAACTATCATCACCTTCAGCACCATAAATTCGATTGTTATAACCCTGCTGTCCGACAATAGTATCATCAGCCTCAGTTCCAAATTTTTCCGCAAATAGCTCGGCAAAGTCAGCTTCCGTTTTAATCGAACCGTCGGCAAATTCAAAACGCTCAATATGCGTCCAGCGTTTATCGGCATACCAATCCTTAATCGTGATTCGATCAGTTCCATTAACATGACTCAACACCAAGTCCAACCCTGAAGCCTTAGCGCTCATATCTTCGACACGAATACCCTCACCGAAGCGCAGGATATCATACGTAGACCCTCGCTCTCTGATTTCATCCATTCCATCGCCAGGATTAAATAAATAAGTATCGTTGGAAGAGGTAAATTCCGTTAGAAAGCGATCATTTCCGCGTCCGCCTATCAAAGTATTGGAATTTCCAGAGGTTATTTTCAGGTAATCGTTTCCATCTCCGCCATCCAGCACCCCGCCACCCGTCAAGACATCATCACCTGCGCCACCTTCAAGCAAGTCACGGCCGCTATAGCCGAATAATTTATCCGCGCCCTCTCCGCCAAACAATTCGCTACGCTTTCGATCCGTGCCGCTCAGCGTATCATCTCCATCGTCACCATAAAGCCGGGTTTGATAATAACGCTGTCCACTCAATATATCATCTGCTTCCGTGCCGAATTTCTCCACATACAGATCGGCATAATCCTCTGCAGTCTTTATCGTTCCGTCCGCATACTCAAAGCGCTCGATATGCGTCCAGTTTTTTTCGGCAAACCAATCCTTAATGGTAATCCGATCTAAGCCATTTTGATGAATCAATACCAGGTCCAAACCAGAAACATCAGCGCTTATATCTTCGGCACGGATACCTTCTCCAAAGCGCAGGATATCATAGGTAGAACCCCGCTCTCTGATTTCATCCATCCCATCGCCAAGATTAAACAAATAAGTATCGTTGGAAGAGGTAAATTCCGTTATAAAGTGATCATTTCCTCGGCCGCCTTTTAAGATATTGGAATTCCCTGCGGTTATTTTCAGATAATCGTTTCCATCTCCGCCATCCAGCACCCCGCCGCCGGTCAAGATATCATCACCGGCACCGCCTTCCAGCAGGTCACGGTCGCTATAGCCAAATAATTTATCTGCGCCATCACCGCCAAATAATTCACTACGTTTTCGATCCGTGCCACTCAGTGTATCGTCTCCGTCCCCGCCATATAGCCGGGTTTGATAATAACGCTGTCCACTCAATCTATCATCGCCTTCCGTACCGAATTTCTCCACATAAAGACCGGCATAATGCTCTGCCGTCTTTACCGTACCATCCGTATACTCAAAGCGCTCGATATGTGTCCAGTTTTTTTCCGCATACCAATCCTTAATGGTAATCTGATCTACGCCATTTTGATGATTCAAGACCAGATCCAGACCTGAAACACTCGCAGTTATATCTTCGGCACGAATACCTTCTCCAAAGCGCAGGATATCGCGAAATTCATAAGATGATGAACCACCGGCCCGTATTGTGTCGTGTCCATCACCCAAATTAAAAAGATAGGTTTCCTGTGAATAGGCTGAGTCGCTAATAAAAACATCATCGCCGACACCGCCATAAAAAATATTATGTCCACTACCGCCTTTAAGAATATCGTTCCCCATTCCTCCGCTTAAATAATCATCACCAGCGCGCCCGGTCAAGAAGTCATTTCCAGCCTCACCATAGATGTAACTATCCGAAAGCGAAGCGGACAACTGATTATCCAGGCTATTCCCGATAAGATTCTGCCGATCTGATGGTAGCTGATAATCGCCTGCCTCAGCACTCAATAACACAATATCCAACGCTGATGAACTTAATGTTTCATCCACCGATAATCCGCTGAAAAAACCGGCAGGAAAAGTGCTTTTGTAATCCCAAGTCGTTAATTGTTCAGACATTCGCTCGACAAATTCGAACAGTTCTCTGACTCCATCGCTATGATCCTTATTGATACCGTCTACCAAAAGCTTTTCCATTGCCCCGTAATCCAGTTGAAATTCACCTTCGCTATAATCCAGGTTGATACTGTCCAGATAAGGTTTAAAGCGGGTTTGCAGTAATAAGCCATCATACACCGACTGCCTTAATGCCTGATAAGCCTGCTCGATAAACTGCATCTGTAGTTCGCTCAAACTAAAATTGGTTTCATCAATATAAACCTCGGCAGGCAGTAACCCTCCACTCTGGGTTGAGTGGCTAAAATTTCGACTGGTATTGCCGGATCTTATCAATACTTCAGCTCCATCTATACCATCATCGTTATTGCTGTCCTTTGCATCAATATCAAACTCAAAAAAGTTTTGATTATTGAATACTTCCAGTATTTGGATTTTTGCCAGCACATCGACATTTCGTCTGTCCACAAAACGCCCGACTTTAAGTTGATCGGCGCTGTGATAATTGTTTACATCAATTCCTTGATCCGATTCCGTGTTTTCCTCACCTGAGCCGATTGTTGATCCGGTTTCAACAGTTTTATTGATACGAAATTTCAGTGTGCTTGCGCTACCGGATATTTCAGCATCATCTATGCGGTCGGTAAGCTGTTTAAAGTTTGCCGTTTCCGCCCAGGCATCTATCAGTGCATCGAGTTGCGCCTGTTGTTCCACTTTTGTGCCTGCCCGGCTGTAATCGGCCAATCTTTCCGCCAGTGTTGTACTCATCGTGGCGGCCTGTTTCAAATCCCTGACATCCCCTGAACCTTTCATATCCGGCAGACTTTGTAACTGTTCCGGAATAGCAATATTATCAGTAAATTCGCTGTAAAAATTATTGACCGCCAGATTCAGGCTGGCGGCAGCACCGGCGGTGCTGGTACTGCCATCAGCGAAAGTAAAATGCCCCGAAGCAATCGCCTGATTATTATGGCCCAAATTTTGACTGATATTTTGGTTGGCTGTGCCGATGCTTTGTATATTCAATGCCTCCAGGCTTGCAAGTTCATCTGCCTGGCTGATCCCATCCTGATTGTTATCCTGCCAGATCCGTAAATCGGCAAAAAACGTATCGGCACTGTCCACCCGACCATCCTGATTGCTGTCCAAATCCGCCAGCGCATCAAATCCATTTGTAGCCAATTCGCCATTGTTTTTTAAGGTATTGTCGCCAAACAGTTCACGACCGTTATCGATTAAACCGTTCCCATTTCGATCCAGAACCAATAAGCCATCATCAGCAGCAATCCAGCCGGTCGCGGTTTGCTGACCATTGGCATTATGATCAAACAGTACGGTGCCATCGGCGGGGGTGGTTTCAATACCGTCGCCATCCAGGTCTAATATTAAGGGGTCGCGGCGGAAAACGAAGTCTAGGGCTGATTGATTGCTTGTATTGGTAACTGAATCAATCTCTGCACCGTGGGCTGGTGAAAGAACAAAGTCAAATAAACCCTCAACAGCATTCACTAAATCATTAATAACGTCTTGTCCGCGTGCCTCAAAGGCTTCCCAAAAAGCAGGGTCAGTTATTACATCAGTTACTATTTTTGCTGCTATGCCTGAATCATCAAGAAACTGTTTTGCGGCATCAGCCATCGCTTTAATTTCTG
>SPJJ01031700.1_pt1 | contig 11301 bp, 8 predicted proteins | sample 3741741 | NCBI WGS metagenome assembly SPJJ01 (sample SAMN10925908, study PRJNA522277) | cold seep metagenome | isolation source: Elba SIP-enriched marine methane seep metagenome, extraction at timepoint T1 | place: Italy: coast of Elba, Mediterranean Sea | collected 2014-05 | reverse complement strand
TGGGCGCCCTCATGCTCGCCTGGGGGCCTGCGGCCGCCCTGGGCAGCTTCAGCGTGTGGGGCAAGCTGGCGGGGCGAGGGCCCCTGGCGGTGCGGGCGCTGGGCGGGGGCGCGCTCGCCTTGGTGCTGGGCTGTGTGGCGGCGGCGTGCCTGGGTACAGGGGAGCTGAACTGGCTCACGCCGGGGCTCATCTTTGGCCTACCGGCGGCGGTGCACTTCGCCGTGGACCATGGGCACCGCGGGGTGCGGGTCTTCGCTGGGGCGAGCGCGCTCACCACGCTCGTGTCGCTGGTCGTGTTGCTTCACATCGTCTATCCCTTTGCTCCGATAGCTCCAAAGAAGGACCGCACCATGCGTGCGGCCGGCTACGCAGGCGCGGTGCACAAGGTGCACGAAGTAGCCCAAGAGCACGAAGCAAGGCTCATAGTGACACGAAGCTATCAGATGGCGAGTCAACTCCGCTTTCATATGCAGGATGCCTTGCCCGTGCTGGAGATGGCCTCCAAGCGGCGCAGCCAATACGATCGATGGCCTCGGCCCTCCGTCTGCCCGGGAGACGTGGTGGTATTGGCCTGGGGGCGCCGGGACCTGCCGCCTGGCTTACAGGGCCAGCGCCTAGGCGCGATGGTCACGGCACAGCGCCAGCGGGCCGGTCGCAGCCTCGATCCGCTCTTCGTCCAGGCCTTGAAGGTCAGCGGCGAGGCCTTGTGCCACGAGGCCCAGCCATGAGCACCTGGCGTCGCCTGCTGGGCTACCTTTGGCCCTATCGTATCGCGCTGTCGCTGGCCGGCCTGTGCATGGTGGTCCTGGCGGTGACGACGGGCAGCTACCCCATCCTATTGGACCTGCTCACGACAATCTTGGTGCAGGGGGCAGGGCAGGACGCGGTGCTGGCCGCGGTGCATAAGTCCCTGCAGGGTCTAGCTCGGGTGGGCGTGCACTTCGATGAAGGCCAGATTGCGCATTTTCTCTCCAGCCAGGTCATCCCGCTCTTTGGCACCGTGGTCGCCTTTAAGGCGGTCTCTCAGGCGGGGCGATTCTTCGCGATGGGCTATGTGGCCCAGCGGGTGATTCGTGACCTTCGAAATCAGCTCTTCACGCGGCTCGTGAATCAGGGCTCGGCCTTCTTTGCGCGGCAGTCCACCGGGCACCTTATCTCCCGGGTGATGAATGATGTGGCCCAAGTGGAGCGGGCCGCGACCTACGCCATCCCGGTTCTGATCGGCGATGCGCTCAAAGTGATCTCCTTGGGCGCGGTCTGCCTGATTCAATACACCGAGCTATCCCTGGTCGCCTTTGTGGTGCTGCCTGTGGCGGTGCTGCCCATCGTGCAATTTGGACGCATGCTCAAGCGCTACGCCAAGCGTGGTCAGCACGCGGTGGGCGGCCTGACTCACCGCATCAGTGAGGCCTTGGGCGGCATCCGGGTGGTGCATACCTACGGCGCCGAGGCCCACGAGGTGCAGCGCTTTGAGCAGGCCAATGAGCACTATCTGAAGATCATGATGAAGAGCGTCTTCGTGCGGGCCGTGCAGACCCCGGCGATGGAGCTCATCGGGGTGATGGCCTTGCTCATGACCCTGTCCTACGCGGTCGGCAAGGTGGACAGCGGTGACATCCGCCCCGGCGAGGTGGTGGGCTTTTTGCTCGCGATGGTGCTGCTGTACGAGCCCGTCAAAGCCATGGGGCGCTTGAACGGGATCATCATGCCCGGCGTGGCCGCCGCGGAGCGGGTCTTCGAGATCGTCGATCGAGCACCGGACATCCTGGATCGACCTGAGGCCAAGGTCTTGCAGAGCGACCCCGATACGGTGCGCTTTGAGGGCGTCGGCTTTCGGTACACCGATGAGGGCCCCTGGGTGCTGCGTGCGCTGGACCTGGAGCTGCCGCGAGGCAAGATGGTGGCGCTGGTCGGCGGCTCCGGGGGCGGCAAGTCCACTGCGGCGGCGCTGCTGCCCCGGCTCTTCGATGTGCAGGAAGGCGCCATCCTCTTTGATGAGGTCGACATCCGAGATCTGACGCAAGAGAGCCTGCGGGACCGGGTGGCCATGGTCTCTCAGGAGACCTACCTGTTCAACGATACGGTGCACGCCAACATCGCCTATGGCTGTCCGGGCGCGACCGTAGAGCAGGTGGAGCAGGCGGCTCGGCACGCGCATGCGCACGACTTCATCTGCGCGCTGCCCGAAGGTTATGAAACGAATACCGGCGAGCGGGGCGTCAACCTGTCGGGCGGCCAGCGCCAGCGCATCGCCATCGCGCGCGCGTTCTTGAGAGATGCGCCCCTGCTCATCCTCGATGAGGCGACCAGCGACTTGGATACCGAGAGTGAGCGCGAGGTGCAGCAGGCCCTCGACGCGCTGATGCAAGACCGCACCACCTTGGTGATTGCGCACCGGCTGTCCACCATTCGGGCCGCACACGAGATCGTGGTGCTGGACAAGGGCCGGGTGGTGCAACGCGGGCAGCACGAGGCGCTGCTCGCCGAAGGCGGCCTGTACGGGCGCCTGGCCGGTCTGGCGGAGGGCTGAGCTTGCACATCGTCTATCAGCTGGTCAGCTACCTGGTGATTGGCCTGCTGTTGCCGGTGTGGATGCTGCATCCCAAGTTGCGGCAAGGCCTCTTGCGGCGCTTGGGCCTGTACCGCGACGTCGCTGAGCCCGGGCAAATCTGGCCGCCCACTCGGGGCGAGGGTCCACGGATTTTGCTGCACGGGGCCTCGGCTGGGGACCTCTTGGCCCTGTTGCCCATCATTCGTCACCTGAGGGCGCGGGCGCCGGACTGCACGCTGATCGTCTCGACCATGACCAACAGTGGCTTTGCGATCGCTCAGGATGGCCTTGAGGGCCTGCCCGACGGCGTGACCGTGGTGCCCTATGACCTGCCGGGCGCGACAACCCGAGCGATGCAGGTCCTGGCCCCGGACCTCTTGGTCCTGGAGTACACCGAGCTTTGGCCGAACCTCATTCACGCCGCCAAAGCCAGCGGTGCGAAGGTTGCGTTGACCAATGGTCGCCTGTCGGAGGGCAACATGCGGCGCTATCGTTGGATGGGGCTGCTGTTTGGAAACCCGCTGGCGCGGCTCGACTTGCTGCTGATGCGTGAGGAGGTGGAGGCGGAGCGTGCGCTGAAGCTGGGCGCACCTCAGTCTCGGATCCAGGTCACGGGCAATACCAAGTTCGACAACCTGATCAAGAAGCTGCCCGAGGATAGCGACGCGCTCAAGGCCGCCCTCGGCCGGCACGAGGGCGCATGGTTCGTGGCCGGCTCCACCCACGAGGGCGAAGAGAAGGGCATCCTCCAGGCGTTTCGTGGCATGCGCGAGGTGCAACAAGACCTGCGCCTTCTGATCGCGCCTCGCTATATCGAGCGGGCCCCGAAGATAGCGGCGCTGGCCAAACATGAGGGGTTTGAGGCCGGGCTTCGTAGCGCGGACAGCGCGCAGACCAGCGACGTCGTGGTGCTGGATACCATGGGTGAGCTGGCGACGGCCTACGGCCTAGCGACCTTGGTCTTCGTTGGCGGCAGCTTTGTGCAGCGCGGCGGGCAGAACATCCTGGAGCCGGCGGGGCAGGGGCGGCCGGTGCTCTTTGGGCCCAATATGCGCAACTTTCGAGACTCCGTAGAGGTGCTCCTGGGTCGAGGGGGCATTCAGGTGACCTCGCCTGAGCAGCTTCAGAAGGTGGCATGTGAGCTCTTGGCGCGCCCCGAAGAGATCGAGGACTTGGGCTCTATGGCCAGGGCGGCGGTGCAGAAGGTGCGCGGGGCCTCCGAGAAGAACGCGCAGGCTCTGTTGCGGTTGGCGCCGCGTCGTTCACTTCATTCGTAGCGGGCCACGGCGCCCAGCAGCTCCGCGCGGACCGCATCCCTCAGCTGGGGCGGCTCAAGCAGCTCGGCGTGCTCGCCAAAGCCCAAGACCCAGCTGATGATCTCAACGCCACCCTTGACGGTCATCGTGAACTCGATGCCGCCCTCCACCTTCTTGATCTTCTGAGTGGGGTGCCACTTGCGTCGCTTAACGAAGCGCACAACTCGATCTGCGAAGAAGATGCGCACCTTGATCTCATCGCCACCGATGAGTCCAAAGTTGCCGTCCACCAGTTGGTGGGGCTCGTAGTCCTCGGGGTACTCGAAGCGGTCATTTCGTTGCCAGTCAACTTGCCGAAACCCGTCGAGGGCGAAGGTGCGCACCGCGCCGGCGTGTTCACTATGCCCAGCTAGGTACAGCCCCTTCTTGTAGACCAGCAGGGTGTAGGGCTCCAGCATGAAAGCCTTCTTGCCCCGACCCACGCTGGTATGACGCGCCTCTAGCCGGTCCTCACGGATGAGCGCCGTGATGATGTCATTGACGTCCTCTATGCGGCCTTCATAGATGTAGGGCGCCTCGTTGACGTTGAAGAGCTTACGCTCGAGATTTCGGGCCGCGACGAAGTCCTTTCGTTTGAGCGTGGCCCCCAGCTGGTCGAAGATCTCGTCGAGGTCCTCCTTAAAGCCGGTGCCCTCCAGGAAGTCGAAGACCCGACGCGACAGGTACAGCGAGGTCATCTGGCTCGTTGTCAGTCGCAGGTAGGCCTCTCGCGTGCTCGGCATCAGCCGCCAGATCTTTTGCCGCCCCTCCCGGTCATCGTAGAGCCGCTCACCCGTATCTTCGAGCGCCCGGAGGTAACGGATCGCGGTGCGCACGCTGATCCCGAGGCGCTCCGAGATCTCGTACACAGTCGCCCCACCCGTGGAGTTCAAAAAGGCCCGTACCTGGTCCAGACGGCGCGCAGGAGCGTATCTGCCGGTCTTCTTTGACATGGCCGAAGGCTACCAGCTTTGACCGGATTTGTCAGAGTAAGCCGTAAAATGGTTGCAGTGAAAGACAGCAAAGAAGCAAAAAGCATCAAGAATTTCGGACTCCTGTACATCATCACCGTGGCCGCGCTCGTGGTCGCCTGTGATGTTCGTGACTTCCTCCCGATCCCCTCCATTGGCGTGATTGAGCCTCAGGAGGAGACCGTAAACGGCAACCCAACTTACTTTGAGTTCGATGCCAAGAACTGGGACATCGAGGCGGCTGGTATGCGCCGAGATGGCGCCGGCTACTTCGTGATCATTCTGCAAGATGGCTGTCAAAAACCCGGCCGCCTGGTCCCCTTCGAGCAAGGTTATGTACACCTCGCCAATGGGGCCTATCAGGCTCAGGTTCACCTTGAGCCCGGAAGCTATGAGATCTGTGTTCAGGTCGCCGATGGCAACCATCGCGCGCTCGAGCTGTATGAGACGGTGAAGATCGTGGTTGTGAAGTGAGCCCCGTGCGCCCCTGAGCGGGCGCTTTCCCTGACTCAGGCTGGGCAGGGCCCCCACGATGTCGTACGATGTAGGCGTGCTTTCATCGTATACTGCGCGCATGTCCTTGGCGCGCACCCTGATCCCCTCCCTGCTTTGTCTTGTCGTGGCGGGGTGCACGGGCGCCGAGCCGCCCATGGTCGGGTGCTTGGGCGATAGCCAATGCGAGACCGGGGAGGTCTGCCAGGAGGGCGCCTGCCTGCTGCCCGCCAAGCTAGATTGTATTGAAGGTGGCTCCTTGCAATCGAGCTTGCTTGTGGAGCCAGCGCCGCTGGACTTCGGGGTGGTCGGCACCGAACCCGTGGTGCGCAGCATTACCATTGGCAACCTGGGCACCTGCAATCTTCAGGTGGTACGAGCCGAGATCGAAGGCGGCGCCAACAGTCGCTTTGTATGCGCCGGTTGCATCGAACGCACCTTCCCCCTGCGCGTCTTCCCCGGCCGGGGCATTCGGCTCGACATGACCGTGCAGCCAGGCGAGGCCGGATTGCTCGAAGACCGGCTCTTCCTTGCCACCAACGACACCGACAACCGTGAGTTCTATCTCGACCTCAAGGCGGACTCGACTGGGCAACCTGCCTTGCGCGTGGACCCCCTATCCCTGGAGTTTGGATTTGTGCCCGCAGGCGGCATCGGCGAGCGCGTGGTCCAGGCCATTAACGCCAGCGAGGGTTCGGCCAACCTCGAGGTGATGAGCGCCGAGATCGACCCCTCGGACAGCCCCGCCTATACCGTCGCGCCCATGACCCTGTTGCCGGTGAGCCTGGCCCCCGCGCGCCTGGACGCCAGCGCACGCGCCGCGTTCACGGTGCGTTATCAGCCGCCCGAAGAGATGTCTTATGCCGCGGACTTGGTGATTACGCCCAAGTATGCGCCGCCGATCCGTATCCCCCTGACCTCGAAGGCTGAGCCTCCGGTGGTCTCGGTGAGCCCCATGCACATTGATCTTGGCAGCATTCGGCTCGGGGAGAGCGCCGCGAGCATTGTGACGGTGCAGAATACCGGCCGGGCAGACCTGGTGGGCACCACCACTTTGCAGGTGGGCGGAAGTAATGACCTTAGCCTTCCGCAACGTGACCTGCGCATCGCGCCGGGCGGACTGACAGAGATCGGCGTGGTCTATGAGCCTACGCGGGGCGGCTCCATCGGGGACAGCATCATCGTTCAGACCAATGACCCGGCGAACCCGCGTGTCTTGGTCTCGGTGAGTGGCACCGCGGTGGCCGCCGCGGAGCAGGTGGTCTCGGTGGAGATGACCTTCGAGAACGACTCCAGCTCCGCGCTCGACGAGGACCTTCGAGACGTGGACCTCATCATGGAGAACCCCCTGGGCCTGGTGGTGCGTAAGGCCTCGCCTCAGGGCGCCTGGGGCAACTATGGGGCGGCACGGTGGAGCGCGCCTCCCGGCGATAACCCGGAGCGCGTGGTGCTGGGGCGGGCGATGCAGGACGGTGAGTACCTGGTGACCCTGTCCTACGTGGAGGACTGCTCTACCCTTCCGACGGCGCTCACCGCGGCGCTGTTGGGCATCGGGGCCGATGAGTTGATTCGTGCCCTGTCTGAGGACGCGGTGGCCATCGACCCCAGCCAGCTGGCCAGCGCGGTGCAGAGGGCCTGCGCCCAGCGCAGCTCTAGCCAGGCGACCGTGATCACCACCGTGGATGGTACGCAGGTCGATACCCGGCGCATCCGAGTGAATCAAAAGGGTGATCTCGTTCCGGCCTTGAAGCTCGTGGTGAACAACGGACGCTTCACGGTCCAAGAACCCTAGGAGCCCATTGTTCGACGGGCTCCTATCCCCGCTGTGCGATCGCCTCTGCTAGGCTCGCGCGGGTGAGCGCGTCCCAGGGCCGAAACCGCAGCATCGCGGTCGTATGGCTGGTCATCTTCTTGGACCTGCTCGGCTTTGGCATCGTCATTCCCAGCTTGGCCTATTACGTCGCGGCCTACCCCATCCCAAACGCCGCGATTCAGGCCGGCGCGCTGCTGGGCATCACGGACCCCTCGGCGATCTTCGTAGGCATGCTGCAGACCGCCTACAGCGGGCTTCAGCTCTTCGCGGCGCCCGCCTGGGGGCGCCTATCGGATCGCATCGGTCGTAAACCTGTCTTGCTTGTCAGCGTGGCCGGCTTTTCTGCCGCGTGGTTGGCCTTCGCCTGGGCGCCCACCGTGCTTTGGTTGGTGGCCACGCGCGCGCTGGCGGGGTTATTTGGGGCCAACATCTCCACCGCGCAGGCCTACATGGCCGACGCCTTCCCACCGGAAAAGCGCGCCAAAGGCATGGGGCTCATCGGAATGGCCTTTGGGCTGGGCTTCGTCTTGGGGCCTTTGGCAGGCGCGCTGCTGGCCAGCGATACGGCGGTGGGGCTCTTCACCGCCGACGCGGAGCAATTTGATACCTACCGCCGCGTGCTGCCTGCGGTGGTGGCGGCGGGGCTGAGCGCGGCCGCCTTCATCACGGGGGTCGTCTTTTTAAAAGAGGCCCGCCGACCGGGAGCCACGAACCCAACCCCCGTGTCGCCGGCCGTGACGGGCTTAAGAGGCCGGGTGGCTCGCCTGCTGGTGGTGTACTTCACGATGATCTTTGGCTTCGCGGGCATCGAGACCATGTTCAGTCAATTCAACTTGCAGGTGCTGGGCGTGCAGCAGCAGACGAACTCCCTCGTCTTCGCGGTGGTAGGCATAACGATGGCGGTGGTGCAGGGCGGTCTGATCGGCAAGGTCACCCGTCGCTTTGGCAGCCACGCCGTGCTGCGCTTTGGTCTCGTGGGCCTGGGAGGCTTCATGCTCCTGTACGGAGCGCAAGGACAGTTGCAGGTGGGGTTGTGGGGGCTCATCTCGATCTCCGCCGGCATGGCAGCGTGCCTTAGCCTGGCAAACCCCAGCGTGCTGGCCCTGGTCTCGGAGGCCAGCCACGCCGACCGCCAGGGCGCGGCCATGGGGGTGACCTCCTCAGCAGCTACCCTGGGGCGTGCGCTCGGCCCATTGCTGGCGGGGGTGCTATTTGCCCGTTTGGGCCCGGATTGGCCGTTCACGGTGGGCGCCGTGCTGATCTGGCTGAGCCTGCTGTCCTTGCCGCGCAGGGTGCCTGTGCGCCCGCAGGGCCCGGATCAAGCGGTCGACTGAGGAAGACCTGCGTGTTAGGCAGCGGCCATGTCGACCGAGCGTTACGAAGTCGTAGTTGTGGGCGGTGGCCCCGGTGGTTACCCGGCGGGCATCCGCTTGGGCCAGCATGGCAAAAAGGCCGTGGTCATCGAGCGTGAGCACCTCGGAGGCGTCTGCCTCAACTGGGGCTGCATCCCCTCCAAGGCGCTGATCCACGCCGCGAACTTGCGCCACGAGGTGGACCACTTCGGCGATGTCTTCTCTGCCGTGCCCGAGATCGATACCAAGAAGCTCCAGGGCTGGAAGAACAACATCGTCAAGAAGCAGCGCAATGGCGTGGCCAGCCTGCTGAAGGCCAATGGCTGTGACCACATGGTCGGCGATGCCACCCTGGTGGGTCCCAACGCGCTGACCGTGAAGAGCAAGGACGGCGAAAAGCGCGTCGAGTTCGACAGCCTGGTGCTCGCGACGGGCGCCAGCGTCATCGAGATTCCGCCCTTCCCGTTCTCCGACGAGCTCATCGGCTACGCCAAGGACGCCGTGAACTATGAGGTGGTGCCCGACAGCTTCGTCATCATCGGCGGCGGCGTCATCGGCTGCGAGCTGGGCATGGCCTACGCCAAGATGGGCGCCAAGGTCACCATCGTCGAGATGCTCGATACCATCCTGCCCGGCACCGACAAGGACCTGCTGCGGCCCATCACCAAGAGCATGAAGAAGCTGGGCATCACGATGCTCACCAAGGCTAAGGCGAAGGGCTATACCAAAAAGGACGGCAAGGCCCACGTCGAGGTCGAGCTCAAGGACGGCAAGAGCGAGATCGTCGAGGCCAGCCACGTGCTTGTCGCGGTGGGATTCAAGCCCAATACGAAGGGCCTGGGGCTCGAGGCGGCCGGCGTCAAGACGGACGAGCGCGGCTGGGTGGTGGTCGACCAGCAGTGCCGCACCTCGGCCAAGAACATCTTCGCGGTGGGCGACGTCACCGGGCCGCCGCTGCTTGCGCACCGCGCCACGCACATGGGCGAGGTCGCGGCCGAGGTCATCTGCGGCAAGCCTTCGGCGTTTGACGTGATGGCCATGCCCTTGGGCGTCTTCACGGACCCCGAGATTGCGCAAGCTGGGTTGACTGAGGCCGAAGCCAAGGCTGAGGGTTATGAGGTCAATACGGGCCTGTTCCCCATGGCAGCCTTGGGGCGCGCGAGCGCGATGAACGCCACCGAGGGCGTGGTCAAGGTCGTCGTGGACGCCAAGACCGACGTCATCTTGGGCATCGGCATCACCGCCTTCAACGCCAATGACCTCATCGCTGAGGCCTGCCTGGCGCTGGAGATGGGCGCTCTGGCCGAGGACCTGTCCCTCACTGTGCACGCCCACCCCACGCTCGCGGAGGGCCTCATGGAGGCTGCCAAGGCGGCGCGCGGCGAGGCGCTTCACATCATCAATAAGAAGCGCCGGTAGTCCCCCATGACCCGCCCCCTCGAGGTCGTGCGCCTGGGGCGCATGCGCTACGCCGACGCGATGCAGCGCATGGAGGCCCAGGTCATGGCCCGTATTCGGGAAGAGGTCCCGGATACCATCTTGCTGCTCGAACATGAGCCGGTCCTGACCCTGGGACGGCGCGCCGAAAAAGGCCATATCGTCGCGAGCGAAGACCTGTTGCAGGCCCGCGGTATTGAGGTCTTCGAGACCGGCCGGGGCGGCGATGTGACCTATCATGGTCCGGGTCAGATCGTGGGCTATCCGATCATCAGCCTCGCTCCAGAGCGCAAGGATGTGCGGCGCTACGTGCAAGATCTGGAGGCGATGATGATGCGCGTGTGTGCGAGCTACGGCGTCACCGCTGGACAGGTGGATGGCCTCATTGGCGCCTGGATCGAATCGAATCGCAAGATTGGCGCGATCGGGGTGCGGATCAGCAAGTGGGTCACCAGCCACGGCTTTGCGTTGAATGTGAACTCCGATCTGACGGCCTTCGACCTCATCGTGCCGTGCGGAATCTCGGATCGTGGGGTCACCTCTTTGCAGCGCGAGCTGTCGGTCGAGATAGACCTGGACGAAGCTTTCGACCGCGTCGAACATGAATTACGGGCGGTTTTTGGGGCTCGGCCTGCTGTCGGTTCTCTGGCACCCCGGTAAATCCGCTGTATTCTGCTAAAGCTTTTGTGCAAGTCGGGATGCGCCCTGATTTCGAAGGCTTGCTTGCGCCTTCGATTGAAACGAATCGCCCCGAGACACCCGGGAGCGGTTTGAGCAGATTGGACTACAGTCGAGATCCCGACGACCTTTGAGCAAAAAGCTCAACAAATTGTATCAAGTGCGCTGGCACGCCTAATGCTTTCTCTAAGGGCATGCAGACGAGCGTGCGCGACCGGGAGATACTTCAGCACATGGCACTTGTGCACCAGGTTGTGCGCAAAATTAGCCGCCGCATCCCGGACAGCATGGACCGTGAGTCACTCATGGGCGCGGGCATGCTCGGGCTGATCCAGGCCGTGGATCACTTCGATTCAGATAAGGGCGTCTCGTTTGAAAGCTACGCGCGCATCCGGATCAAGGGCGCGGTGCAAGACGAACTGCGCCATATGGATTACCTGACGCGCGACCAGCGCCGGGTCGCCAAGAGCGTGACCGAGGCTCGAGACAAGCTCACCCGCGCGCTCGGCCGTGAGGTAGGCGACGATGAGGTCGCCGTACAGACCGAATTGACCGTTGAAGAGGTGCGCACCGCCGTTCTGCAGAATAACGCGCCCCAGGCCGTCGACCCCTCCGTCATGGATGAGACGGTGATCGCGACCCCCTGGCAGGAGATGCCCAACCTTGAGGATGAGGTGGCCAGGCATGAGGCCGTGGAGCGCGTGCAGGCCGA
>SPJJ01044383.1_pt1 | contig 11302 bp, 11 predicted proteins | sample 3741741 | NCBI WGS metagenome assembly SPJJ01 (sample SAMN10925908, study PRJNA522277) | cold seep metagenome | isolation source: Elba SIP-enriched marine methane seep metagenome, extraction at timepoint T1 | place: Italy: coast of Elba, Mediterranean Sea | collected 2014-05 | reverse complement strand
TGTTGAAATATGATGGAATTTTTACGCTTCAGGCAAAGGGCGATGGGCCGGTGAGTATGCTGGTCGCGGATGTTTGTTCTAATGGTGATGTGCGTGGGTGTGCGAGTTATGACCCGGAGAGATTGGAGCACGCACGGGAGCAGCTTTTGGCGCTTAAGGCGACGGGGGATTCGCATAATCATTTGGCGCAATATCTGGGGAAGGGCTATATTGCGTTTACCGTTGATAAGGGCGGTGTGTGTGACGAGAATGCCGAGCGTTATCAGGGGATTGTCGAGCTTCAGGGGGCGTCGTTGGCGGATTGTGTCCGGCATTATTTTAGTCAGTCCGAGCAAATCGAGAGCGGGGTCAAGATGGCCGTGGGGCAGCGCGATGGTAAGTGGCGTGCGGGTGGTTTAATGGTGCAATCTATGCCGGAGGATGATGGTAATAGCGAGGCTGGAGCATCGAATTTGCATGAAGATGACTGGCGGCGCGCTATGGTCTTGCTGGATTCTTGTACAGAGGATGAGTTTCTTGACCCGTTATTGCATTCCAATGTTTTATTGATGCGGTTGTTTCATGGTGAGGGTGTGCGGGTTTTTGACCCATTCGGGGTGCAGAAAAACTGTCGTTGTTCACAAGATAAGGTTGATCGTGTGTTGGCGATGATGTCGGATGATGATGTGGAGTATATGAATAAGGATGGACGCATTGTGATGCGTTGTGAGTTTTGTAGTTATGAGTTTTCTTTTGATTACGATAAGGTCAAGGCCGAGCGTCTAGCCGGTGACGGCGCGGGTGAGGCGGAGTAAAAAAACCGCCGGTGGGGAGCCGGCGGTTTTTTGTTATTATAGTTTGTTTTTATATCTCTAAAAATCAAGTCCCATTGCCTTAAAGGTTTGGTTGTATTTTTCTCCGCCTTCGTTGTATTGCCCCTGTTCAATTTCTTGTAGGGTTAGGGCGATGGTGCGGGTTTTAACGCCGCTTTTGCCTATGCAGGCGAAAACGTCTTTTACTTGTGTTTTTCCCTTAACGACGATGTTCTGGTCGTTGATTTTGCAGCTTGCGGTTTTGAATGCCGCGGCTTGCACACATTGTTGGGTTGCGTCCTGGAAGTTGTCGGCTGTGTGGTTTTGTGAGATTTTGGCCGCTTTTATTTTTGTTCTTTCCCACATGCTGACTTTTCCGTCGTCTGCCAGTGCTTCTTTTGTTTTTGTTGCGACGTTTTTGATCTCATTTATTGTCTCTTTTTTGAGTTCGTTAGATTCCGCGCAGTGGTTGCCTTCATCCGCGTTAATTGGTTTGCGGGATGTTTTCGAGAAGTCTAGTCCTGTGACGTTGTCATGGTGGACATCGCCGTTTGAAAAATTAACCCCTTGGTTCCATATTTTTTGTGCATCCTGTGTTGATGTTGGCATGGTGGAGCATCCGGTTACGAGGGGGAAGATTAGAGCTAATTTTTTTGCGTGTATCATTTGTTTGATTCCTATGAATGGTTACTCAGTTTTTTTGAGGTTTATGTAATTTATATTTTTCATAGAAATTGTCAAGCGGCCAAATGCGTTTTATCTCTTCCAGAAATTGGGGTGTATTAGAACGAGGACCGTTACGATTTCCAGTCGCCCTAAGATCATGCCGAGGCTTAGGAGCCATTTTGCGCTGTCCGGTAGTGTTTTGAATGTGCCGCTTGGCCCGATGATGTCACCGAGGCCCGGGCCAACGTTTGATATGGCGGTGGCCGCGCCGGACATGGCGGTGAGGAAATCAAGGCCGACATAGGACAGAGCGATGGAGAGCAGGGCAAAGCACAGAGCGTATAGAAAGAAGAATCCCATGACAGACAGGGGGACATCATTGGGTATGGCTTTGCCGTTATAGTGGGCTATGAACACGGCGTTTGGGTGGATTAACCGTTTTATTTGTAGCAAAATGATGGCGTAGAAGACTTGGAAACGGAATATTTTTATGCCGCAGGATGTTGATCCCGCGCAACCGCCGACCACCATGAGAAAGAAGAACAGGCTTACGACGAATCCACCCCATTGGCCGTAGTCACCATTGACGTAGCCGGTGCCGGTTATGAGCGAGATGATGTTGAAGGAGGCGCGTCTTAAGGATTCGATGAAGGGTAGATCTTGCTGTAGGGTTAGGTAGCTTACTGTTACTATTATGCTGATGGCGACTATGGAGAGGAACCAGTGCACTTGAGAGTCTCGCAGCAGGGGCATTATGTTGCCCCGGATTGCTTTCAGGTAGAGGACGAAGGGCATTCCGCCGAGGAGCATGAAGAAGGTTGCCACCATTTCGGTCGATGGTTTGTTAAAGTGGGCGAGTGATGCATCATAGGTTGAAAAGCCGCCGGTTGAGATGGTGGTCAGGGCGTGGGCTACGGCGTCGAAGGTGCGTAGGCCGCTGGCCATGTACATGATTATGCAGAAGATGGTTAGGCCTAGATAGATTGTGCCTATGGAGCTTGCTAATTGCGCGGTGCGGGGCAAGGCTTTTTCATTTTCTGATAGTTCTGTGCGGAAGATTTGCATGCCGCCGACCTGAAGGAAGGGGAGGACGGATAGAGCCATGATGATGATACCTATGCCGCCTAGCCATTGAAGAATGGCGCGCCAGAGCAGGATGCCCGGCGGGGCGTTTTCCAGACCCGTGATGACGGTGGAACCGGTTGTTGTTACGCCGGACATTGCTTCGAAGAAGGCGTCGGTGAAGCTCATGTCCAGTATAGAGAATTTAAAAGGGAGAGCGCCAAATGTGGCGAGCGCGATCCAGCTCAGGAAGGTTAGCATAAAGGCTTGTCGGGCATTGATGTCGAAATTATGGCCTGAGTTGCTGAGGAGCAGGGAGCCACCGAAAAAAGATGTGATGATGATGCAGATGAAGAAAACGCGCCAATCCTGATGCCCTAAATATAAATCGGCGAGCATGGGCATGACCAGACTTAATGATAGAACCAAAAGCAAAATGCCGATGACGTAGAGGATTGGCCGAAAGTCCATGTGCTGGGTCTCCTATAAAAAAACCGAAGCGCAATTACTTACGCTTCGGTTTTGTATTTTATGTTCTCAACAAGTTTAGTTGAAAGAGATGTTCACGCGGCGGTTGGCTGGTTCGCGAACATTGTCAGGTGTTTCAACCAATAGCTCGGTTTCGCCTTTAGCGTCAATGATGACGATTGACGGGTCGATACCGCGCTCTACCAGTGCGTTTTTAACTTTGTTGGCACGTTTAAGGGCCAGACGCTGGTTATATTTGATTGCACCGGATGTGTCGGCGTGACCGATCACATTTATGCTTGTTGGCGGGTTTTTTGTTACTTCGTCAGCAACAGCGTTCAAAACATTAAGAGCGCCCGTGCCGAGTTTGCTTGAATCCCAGTTGAAGAAAACCAGATACATTGCGTTTTCTGTGGCCATTGGTGCCAATGGGTCAACGCCGAACGAGCTGTCGGGGGCTGGTTCTACTATTGCCGGTGGTTGAAGTTGGCTTTCCAGATCTGCAATGTTTTTCAGGAATTCATCCTTACATGCCATCTCGCCAGCGTCTTGCCAGTTTTCTTCCTGGCCTTCGATCCAGCAGTCAAACTTGCCTTGTGTTTTTGCGGCCAGTGCCGGTGCGATTTCGCGTCCGCCAAGGTCGTATGCAACGATTAGTCGTCCGCGGGCGGCGCTTAATTCCTGAATGTGTGTTTCGTCAAGGTTCCAGTCGCTGATTGGCTCTGGCAATACAACATCGCCAGCGGCGGCGGCTAAACCTTTGCGTGCGAAGTGGAGGGCGTCGGGGTAGTCGAACATGTCTTTAAGTTCGCTATTCGAGAATTGACGGTACTCATCAGCAAGCGCCTGTGTGAACGGGCTGCCTATGGCTTCTGCTTCGTTTAGTGCATCTACTTCACTAAAGCTTTTGAAGGCTGTACAGCCTGTTGTTGTACCGGCCAAGGCTAGTAGCCCGGCTGTTAGAACTATATTGCGCAGCGTTTTCATTAAAGTGCTCCTCACATTCGGCGTGCTTTTAATTAGTATTAATAGGTAGTTTCTAAAGAGGATGCTTTGAAAAGTAAAGGCTGTTTCAGTTTTGTGTGTAGAAATTCACAATTTTTTTTATGAATTATAAGTTGTTATATGTGGCTGTCTTTAAATATGTTGTGGGTGTGTGCATATAAAGCTTGACTTTTATTTCCGAAAATACCAATTAAGACGCCATTGTAGCGCAATCGAAACGCACCACGGCCTTTTCTTCTTCTTAATGGAAAGGTTTGTGAATATAAATAATTATAAACGGGAGTTTTAAGGGTATGCAGAAACCATTGCTTGGTAAAAAGATCGCTGTGCTGGTGGCAAACGGGTTTTCAGAGAAAGATCTGACGATGACGCAAAAGGCGTTAATGAATGCGGGCGCGAATGTCCGTGTTGTTGGTATGGACCAAGGGTTGGTGAATAGCTGGAACGAGCAGGGCTGGGGACTGAACTTTGCGGCTGATCAGGTTTTGAATGAAGCGCTGGCGGTGGATTTTTCTATGTTAATCGTGCCGGGTGGGCAGCGTAGTATTGATAAGTTGAAGCTGACTGCGCATACGCGCCGCTTTGTTAACGGGTTTTTGAATGCGGACAAGCCTGCCGCCTTTTTTGGTGATGCTTTGTCATTGTTGCCTTTTGCGAATAAGGGGGAAGGGTATGTTGTGTCCGGTTCCGAGGATTTGCGTGAGGAATTGGAAGCTGCGGGGGCGGAATGGTCCGAGGATGCACATACGATCAGCCAGAACATTATAACGGGTGGTGCCTTCGAGGGCGCGCGGGATGATTATGCGGCGGCAGTTATTGCGTTTTTTCTGGATAGTGCTAATGATGATATAGAAGCGGTTGCGGCTTAGGGGGGTGTTTTCTCTAAAGGCAGGTTGGGGTTTATGAAGGCAGAAACGGAAAGTGTTGTTAAGGATGTGGAAGCGGCTCTGGTGCTGCTGAGGAGGCATCTTTGACTGGGATGTTGCTGTTGCGCGTCTTGACGAGCTGAATACCCTGAGCGAGAATCCGGATTTGTGGGCTGATCCTGAAAAGGCCCAGAAATTGATGAAAGAGCGTACTGGTTTAGAGCAAAAAATTACCGGTTTGCGTGAAGTCGAAGCACATTTGCATGACAATATAGAGATGATCGCGCTTGGCGAGGATGAGGGGGACGATGATATCGTTGCCGAGTCCGAGGCGGCGCTTGATGCGCTTAAAGTGGAAGTCGAGCGGCGACAGCTCGAGAGTCTGCTTTCCGGTGAGGCGGATAGTAATGATGCTTATTTGCAGGTTAATGCGGGGGCAGGCGGCACCGAGGCGCAGGATTGGGCTAATATTATCTTGCGGATGTATACGCGTTGGGCTGCTGGTCGTAAGTTCAAGGTGAGTATTCTTGAGATGAGCGATGGGGAAGAGGTCGGGATAAAGTCTGCGACGTTGAAGATTGAAGGCGAGAATGCTTATGGCTGGCTGAAGAGTGAGAATGGTGTGCATCGTTTGGTGCGGATTTCGCCGTTTGATTCGAATGCCAAGCGCCATACGAGTTTTGCTTCGGTCGGGGTTTCGCCGGTTATTGATGATAGTATTGATGTTGCGTTGGAGGATAAGGATATTCGTGTTGATACGTATCGTGCGAGTGGTGCGGGGGGGCAGCATGTCAATAAAACCGACAGTGCGGTGCGGATGACCCATATTCCGACAGGGATAGTGGCGGCGTGTCAAAGTGACCGGTCGCAGCATAAAAACCGTGCGAATGCACTTTCTATGCTGAAGGCCAAGCTTTATGAGGAAGAGCTTCGCAGGCGTGAGGAAGAGGCCGCTGCTTCGCATGATGAAAAAACCGATATTGGTTGGGGGCATCAAATACGTTCTTATGTTTTGCACCCTTATCAGATGATTAAGGATTTGCGTACGGGGGTTGATACTTCTAATTCTTCGGGGGTTCTTGATGGGGATCTTGATTTGTTTTTAGAGGCAGCGCTGGCGCATAAATTGAGTAAGGGCGAGTAGAGCCCAGTGTATTAAGCGCTGTATAAGTTCGGGGAATGGTTTTTTATTCTTGTTGTTTCGGGTTCTCGTTACTACTCTTGATTTGCTGGGCATTTTAATCGGGAGGTTTTTCTGTGCGATTGTATACTTCTTTTTCTCTTTTTGTTGCTGTGTTCGTTGCCGGTTTGTGTTCCGGTCATTTCGCGTATGCTCAATTGACGCTTGATCCTTATCCTGATCGTGGTGCTGATTTTGACTGGCAGGATGATAGTGCGGTGACGGCGCCTATTACGCCTGCTGTTGATGCTTTGGAAAATGGTGTCGGGGTGGGCGCTGGCGGATCGTATTGGTCTGTGGGTGCGGGGCAGGATTTACGAAGTGTGCTCGAGGCGTGGTCCAAGGATAGCGGTGTTGAGTTTATTTGGGATATTTCCGGTCATGAATTTTCTGCGTTGCGTTCAATAGAGATGTCTGGCGGATATGAAGAAGCGGTTAGGGTTTTGTTGAACCAGTATGTTGAGCATGCTGTACGCCCTGTTGCGCGGTTGTATCTTGAGACTGCGGAGCGGAAGAAGACGTTGGTAATTTCTTTGGCAGATTAATTTTCGAGGTGGCTATTAGATGGTGAACAAAAATATGGGAATGCGAAGAGCTTTATTGTCTGGTGCTGCTGTGTGCTCTCTTTTTGTCGGGGGGCTTTTTCCGGTTGTTACTTTTGCGCAAGACGCTTCTGATGGGCAGGATGTTTCCCAGAGTGTGCCTGTGGGGCAGTTGGGTATGGTTGCCGGATTGCAGAAGCGGATTATGGTTTTGAGTAAGGAGAGGGATGCACTCGCGGAGGAGCTGGAAAATTTGTCGCAGGAGCAGGCGGGAGATGGTTCGGCGTTGAGTGCTCTGGAGCTGGAAAATCAGAAATTGAGGGATGCTTTGGCGCAGAGTCAAGAAAAGGAGGCACTTTTCAGCGCGATTGAAGATGAGCCTCTGGTGGATGAGCGTTATGCGCAGCAGGTGCAGGTGATTGACGCCTTGGCTTATGAAAACGCGGTGTTGAAGGAGCGGTTGAATCAGGTGCTTGCGTCTCGTTCTGTTACCGATGGGGAGGCGGTGGACATGGCACAGCGTGCCGGTGTTGTTGCTGTTATTGAGGGCGGCGCGGGGGAGGCGCTGGATTCTGTTTCTGATACTTCCGTTGGTGGTGATATTTCACAGGCGCAGAAGCAGGAAATGTTTATGAAGGATGTGGTGAAAGAGGGCGTGCCTTTGGCCGAGAAGCCTCAAATTGTTTCTGAAGAATTGCAACCGCCGGAAACGCCGCTTGAGGTGCGTCAGGCGGTTGATGCTACGCTTGGTTTTGAAGAGATTTCTCTGGAGGATGAGCCGCGTGCCGAGCAGAATGTTTTGTCGTCGTCATCGTCGGTTGCGGCGGTTGCGGCGGGGGGGTATCAGCCGGAGTTCTCTGTCCCTGATTTGTTAGCTGTTGTTAGTCCGGGGGCTGCCCCGCGCTTGATTGAGGACGTGTCCGGGGCGCAGGTGGCTGTTTATCAGTGGAATAGCGATGGAATTTACGGTTCTTCCGAGCAGCGCCCTTTGGAGATTGAGGGAGATTATCAGTTTGATGTGTTGGCGCAGGAATATCTGGAGCGCACGGAAGAGCGTTGTCCGGGGGCCTTTGCGGTTGTGCTGGAGGATACGTTTGAGGGCGCCGGGGGGCGGGTTGATAGCTATGATGTTGCTTGTGTTGGCGATGATGTTAGTTCTTCTGCGGCGTTGCTTTTTTATGGTCGGGATGGCGGGTTGAGTGTGCTTGCGCATGAGGTGCCTACCGAGCGATTAGAAGAGGCGATTGAACGTCGGGAGCGTGTTGTTAGCGCCATTGTTCATGGTGGCTAGTTTATAAAAAAGATGCCGAAATTCTGGCATCTTTTTTTGAATCTTAGGTGTATGGCTTTGAAAGAGAGGGCTAGTCTTTCTTTTCTTTTTTGTTGTCGGTTTCTTTGCCGTACATGTTGAATGGTGTGAACATCTTCATTGCGTTTTCGAACATTTCCATGTTTTTACGGCTTAGTTCTTCCAGATCTGTTGCGCCTGCCATCGGGAATATTCCGGGGGCGGTTGTGTTCATGCTGTCTATTGATTTGCTCATATGTTCGCGGATTTGTTCCTGATTTTTAACGAAGGATTCCAGTGTTTGTTCCAGATAGTTAGGGACGATGGACTGGATGTTATCGCCATAAAAGCCAATGAGGTTTTTAAGGAAGCTGGTTGGCAGAAGTGTTTCGCCTTTTGATTCCTGATCTACGATGATTTGTGTAAGAACGGAGTGTGTGATGTCATCGCCGCTTTTTGCATCATAGACCACAAAGTCGTATCCGTCTTTAACCATTGTGCACAGGTCTTCCAGTGTGATGTAGCTGCTGCGCCCTGTGTCATAGAGGCGACGGTTTGCATATTTTTTGATTACGGTTGGTTCGGCTTTGCGGTTTGAGGTCTTGCTCATTTCACACCTATTCCTTAGGGGTTAAAAATTAAAATTGTTGCAGTGGGTTGCGGGGTATTATGCACAAAAATTAGAGAATTAAAAGCCTTCTTTTGTTGTGCGATAGGAATTAGATTTACATGTACTTTAATTGGTTTTACTGTACGCCTTTGATTATTTGACAGGAGAGTTTTTATGAGTGCCGAAGATGTGATTGTGATTGTTGCAGCAAAGAGAACCGCTGTCGGAGCCTTTAACGGAGGGTTGAGCAGTGTTTCTGCACCGCGTTTGGGACAGGTTGTTGTTGAGGCTTTGTTGTCTGAGGCGGGGGTTGATGCCGGTGATGTTGATGATGTTATTATGGGGCAGGTTTTAACGGCGGGGAGCGGGCAAAACCCTGCGCGTCAGACCGCGATATACGCAGGTGTTCCGGAGAGCAAAACAGCGCTTACGGTTAATCAGGTTTGCGGTTCGGGGTTGCGTGCTGTGGCAATGGGGATGCAGTCTATCTTGTGCGGTGATGCCGATGTTGTTGTTGCAGGTGGTCAGGAAAATATGAGTGCTTCTCCGCATTATATTCATATGCGTGACGGGGTGAAGTTTGGCAATGTCGAGTTGCAGGACACGATGATTAAAGATGGTTTGTGGGATGTCTATAATGATTTTCATATGGGCATTACCGCAGAGAATGTTGCGGAGAAATTCGGCATTACACGTGAGGAGCAAGATGCGTTTGCGGCTGGTTCACAGAACCGTGCCGAGGCGGCGATCAATGATGGCCGGTTTAAGGATGAGATTGCGGCGGTTACGGTAAAGACCCGCAAGGCAGAGATCGTTGTTGATCAAGACGAGTTCCCACGTAGCGGTGTTACGGCGGAGAGTTTGGCGAAGTTGCGTCCGGCTTTTAAGAAAGACGGAACGGTTACGGCTGCGAATGCTTCGGGCATTAATGATGGTGCAGCGGCGGTTCTTTTGATGCGCAAGAGCGAAGCAGAGAAGAGAGGGTTGGAGCCGTTGGCGGAGATTAAGAGTTGGGCCACGGCGGGGGTTGACCCTACGGTTATGGGGACGGGGCCTGTGCCGGCAACGGGGAAGGCCTTGGAGAAGGCCGGATGGAGTGTTTCTGACCTTGATCTAGTTGAATCTAATGAGGCATTTGCTGCACAGGCATTGTGTGTTTTGCGGGAGGCTGGTTTTAACCCTGAAGTGACAAATGTCAATGGCGGGGCGATTGCTTTGGGGCATCCTATCGGGGCGTCGGGAGCGCGCATTTTTGTGAGCTTGCTGCATGAGATGAAGCGGCGTGGTGCGGAGAAAGGTCTTGCAACGCTTTGTATCGGTGGCGGTATGGGGATTGCGATGTGTGTTGAGCGTTCTAAATAAAATATAAATAATATAGAGAAGGATTAGAGAATGGAAAAAGTTGCGATTGTTACCGGTGGTACGCGTGGAATTGGTTTGGAAATTTCAAAGGGCTTGATTGCCGAGGGCTATAAGGTTGCTGCTATTTATGCAGGTAATGAAAAGGCTGCGAAAGCATTTTCAGAGGAAACGGGTGGAATGGCCGTTAAGGTGAATGTTGCAGATTTGGGGCAGTGTGAAGCGGCGGTTGCCAAGATTGAAAAGAAGTTGGGGCCTGTTTATCTGCTTGTTAATAATGCGGGTATTACGCGTGATGGTATGTTGCATAAAATGCCAGCGGAAGGTTGGCATGAGGTGATCGATACTAATTTGACGTCTTGCTATAATATGTGCAGGAGTGTGATTTCCGGTATGCGTGAGCGGCAGGATGGGCGCATTGTGAATATTAGCTCGATCAATGGTCAGAAGGGGCAGTTGGGGCAGGCAAATTATTCGGCGGCTAAGGCCGGTATGCTTGGCTTTACCAAGGCGCTTGCTTTGGAAAGTGCGCGTAAGGGGGTTACTGTGAATGCTATTTGTCCGGGGTATATTAAGACCGAAATGACCGATGCCATAGAGTCTGCTGTTTTGGAGAGTATTGTGAAGCAGATTCCGGTCGGGCGTATGGGCGTGCCGAGCGAAATTGCGGATTTGGTGGTGTATTTGGCTTCTGATAAGGCGGCTTATATGACTGGCTCTACGTTGTCGGTCAATGGTGGCCAATACATGGTTTAATATGGTAAACTTTTGTAATGGGTAATGATACTAGAATTGTGCAAGAGCGTCGTTTTTTCATAAAGGGAGCTATGGTTTTTGAAGAAGGGGAAGTCGGGAGTTCGGCTTTTCTTATTCAATCAGGTCGGGTTTCTGTTTTTACCGAGAAAGATGGTGCTCGTGTTGATTTGGCGACACTTGAGGCCGGACAGATATTTGGTGAGATGGCTTTGTTGCTTGACGGGAAGCGGTTGGCTTCTGTCGAGGCGTTGACTGATTGCAGTTTGATTGTGATTACGCGGCAGGTTTTGGAGCATAAGTTGGAGAATAGCGACCCGACTGTTAAGGCGATTGTGAACATGTTATCGCAGCGGGTGCTTTCTTCTAACGACGTGGTGGCAGATAAGCAGTCAGACGCACAGGATTTGACAAGCATTGCGAGTGTTATCTATCAGAACATATTTAATAGTTTGCCTGTTTCGAAGAGACGGGATTTTCAGTCTTCTGTGCTTCCGAAGTTGAATGCGTTTTTTGATGCTATGCGGGCATTTCAAAAGCGGAATAATTAAAATTCAGGATTTTTTCTTTTCTCGCGTGTAGTTTTTTCACTTCTTCGTTATTGTGCTATTTCATTCAAATATCTGGAGTTTGAAAAATGAAGTGGTTTGTTTCTCTTTTCTTAGTACTTGTTGTTGTCGCTGTCGGGCTTGTTGTTGCGCCGGGGTTTGTT
>SPJJ01032066.1_pt1 | contig 11302 bp, 7 predicted proteins | sample 3741741 | NCBI WGS metagenome assembly SPJJ01 (sample SAMN10925908, study PRJNA522277) | cold seep metagenome | isolation source: Elba SIP-enriched marine methane seep metagenome, extraction at timepoint T1 | place: Italy: coast of Elba, Mediterranean Sea | collected 2014-05 | reverse complement strand
GATTCCATTCGCCGGGAGGTGGTGGCGGGCGGGCTGCTTCCCATAGGCGCCGAGATTGCACCAAAAGTGCAAGATGTCCTGCGGTATTGTCTGCACGGAACGCCCAGCCTTCGGCCCACCGCTGAGGAGCTCGCGGACACCCTCGACCGACACGTGCCCAGCCTATCCGAGGGGCGCGCTGCGCTGTCACGGTTGGCCGGCGTGCAGGAGCCCGAGCTGCCGACCGAGGTGCTCGCCGCAGACGAGCCAGAGCCCGAGCTCAGCGCGACGCCCATCCTGGTGGACCTGGAGTCCGCCGTGATCGAGGCGGCCGAGCCGGTAGTATTGCCGGTCTTGGAGCCGGGGGCGTGGATCGGCGAGTACCGGGTCTTGGGTCATCTGGGCGCGGGCGGCTTCGCCGAAGTCTTGGAGGTGGAACACGTCGCCTTTGGTGGGCGCTATGCGCTCAAGCGCATGCTTCCGACCGGCAACTTGCGACGTTTTCGGCGTGAGATTGAGGCCTTGGAGCGCATCGATCACCCGCGGGTTGTGCGTCTGGTGGCACATGGGCTGACCGAGCAGGGCGAGGCTTTCTTGGTCACGGATTGCCTGCATGGAGAGTGCCTCACCCAGCACTTGTCGCGCTACGGGGCGCTGCCTGAATCTGTAGCATGCAGGCTTGCCTGCGATATCGCCGAAGGGCTTGCGGCGGTGCATGAGGCGGGCCTTGTGCACCGCGACCTGTCGACCGGCAATGTGATGGTCGTGCAGCAGGATGGGCAGCCCCGAGCGGTGCTTGTGGACTTTGGCATCGCTCTGCTGGATCCGGGCGGAGACCGCTCACGCATTACGCGCCAGGGCATCTTGGGCACTTTGTACTTCATGGCGCCTGAGCAGCTCGCAGATGCCCATGAGGTGACGGCCGCCGCCGATGTGCACGCGCTGGGCATGCTGATGTACTGCATGCTCGCGGGCCGACCGCCCATGTCCCCAGACCAGGCGGCCGCAATCTCCTGGATCCGCTCCGGGGTGCGGCCCGAGTGGCCCGGTGCGATGGGGGACTGTTTGAGCTCTGCCTGGCAACGAGATCCAAAGGCGCGGGCCTCAGCCGCGCTGCTCGCAGAGCGCCTCTCTGCCCTGGATGGGCCTTGGCTCGATGATCGCGCCACCACCCCGTTGGCGCCCCGGCCGGTCGCGAGTGTCCCTCCTTCTCGCAACCTGGCCTTCGCCGTGTTGGTTGTCTTTGTGGCGCTGGCCGCATGCGGGCTGGCCTGGCTCTTTGCGAGGCCGACGCCGCCGGCCCCGGCTGCACCCGCCATTGTAGAGCTGCCGGAGGCGCAACCGAGCCGGCCCGTCGTCGCCCGCCGCGCTGTGGCCGTGCCGCCCCCTCAGAGCCCTTCGACGCCCGCCGCGGCCGCCGAAGCCCCGCCCGCCCGACGGCCGTCCAAGGCGCCGGTGGGCAAGAAGGTGGCCCGCGACCGCCCGGCCTCTGTCTCGCCCCGCCAGCAGCTGCAGCGGCTGTTGGCGGCCCGTGGTCTGCAGACCAAGGACATCAAGCTCGATCCGGAGCTGGCGCCCCTGTACCGTCGTTGGCAGGCCTCCCCGGACGAGGCCGATAAGGCCGAAGCTTTCGGGCTGTTGAAGGGTAGGTTGCGAAACGCGAGCATGGACGCGACGCGCATCGCACGCCGACTCAAGGCCTTTCGCGCCCAGCTCGCGGCGCGGGCCTCGCGCATCGAGGCATCTGAGCTGCAGGCCCTCGAGCAGGCCTACCTCGACATCGTGACTGGGCTCCGTGGTGGCTGCGCGCCGGATGCCTGTCGTGCATGGGCGAAGCGGATTCGGGAGTTGGAGCGCAGGCTCTAACGAATGCGTACGAGCTGGCCCTGCCAGGACAGCAGGGCCCAAAGCGTGTCGCCGCGGCCAGGCAGCAGCTTGGCGACGATGCCCAACCCCAGGGGTGTGGCGCCCGGCGAAAACCGCCCCCGGACGGGATCGTAGCGCGCCAAGAAGGCCCTGGGATTGGGCCCGACTTCGGTGATCCCCACCATCACGTGGTTCGGGGCCTGGCTCCACTCGGAGGTCGCCCAGGGCACACCGGGCACCTCGAAGAAGGGGGTCACGGGGCCGAGTCGGTAGCCATCACTTTCGCCCACGAGCACGTGTATGGCCCCGTAGTGGCCCGTGGTGCTAACGATGAGGCGACCTGCTGCGGTCAACATCAGCGCGCCGCCATCATCTGAGCGTCTGAGCACGTCGAAGAGGGTGGTGAAGGGCTCTGCGATCTGCTGCTCAGGTTGCAAACGATAGAGGAAGGCCTCGTTGCGATCTGCGGACAGCAGACCGCCACGATCCACGAGTGCGTCTCTGAAGATGACCGTGGGTATGGAGATCCAGCCCAGGTTGGCGCCTGTAGCGCGGTCTAGGGTGCCGACGACGGTGGTGCGGGGGGGCAGCTGGGAGGTGAGCACCAGGTGCACGCGTGAGGGCGTGACCACGAGGCTGGTGACGAAGACGGGCACAGGCGTGGTGGGCAGCTGCAGGGGCAACTGCTCGACGAGGGTGCCCTGCGCGTCGAAGCGCGCCAGCTTTGGGGCCTCGCCTCCATAGGCCCCGTACAAGCCGTCGTTATCGTCCGCCGCGATGCGAATGAGGCAGGGCGGTGCGGTGGCGGTGTGGGTGACTTGCAGGGTTTCGGGATCCACCCAGCTCAACGTAGAGGGCCCGGGGTCATCGCAGAACATCAGGCCGTCCCCGTCGTCGGCGTGTTGGGCGACGACGATGCGCCCGTCCCCCAGCACCACCATGTCTGCAAGCAGACCTGTCAGTGGGTCGTAGCCCTCGAGCGGCTGGCTCGACTGCCCCAGGGGCACGTAATTGGGTGCGTCTCGAAGGCTGAGGGATTGCAGGTCAAGTTGCTCAGGCTCTACCACCGGGTGCAGGTAGATATCGCAGGCGCCGCAGGTCCACGCACCAAAGACGCCACCTTCATCAGTCAACGTCGTGCAGGGCTCTTGGTTACGAAGCGCGGACCAGCTCTGGCTGTCTTGCTGCCAGTCTAATTGCAAAGCCGCGGAGCCACACAGGTCCACCGCGATGTCGATTCGGGTGTCGCGCTGCACGACGTCGAGCGTGCAGGCCTGCTGTCCGCAGCTGTCCTCCAACCACAGCTCAGGCGCGACGGGTGCGCTCGAGCCGGCGTCGGGGCCGTTTTTCCACTCGGGCCTGGAGACATCACAGGCCGTGGCGCTCACAGCCATCAGGGTGATGAAGATGAGACGCTTCACTGCAGCCCCCACCACAGCCCGCCGGACAGCGCGGCGGCCCCGCTGAGCGCAAAGAGCACGTCGGCCGTGATCGCCAGCTGCTGGGTCTTGTCGGCTTGAGACTCATAGATGTCCCGCGTGGCGGCGTCCTCGGCCGCGCCCCGGGCGGACTGACTGAGGGCCCCGACCGCGATCGCCGCCACCAAGCTGGCCCCCGCGGCGCCCATGAGCACCCACGGTCCCCAGGATCGCTCGACGGGTTGGGAAGGAGGCGGTGCAAGGGGCACCTGCTGAGCCACAGGGTGCTGCCAGGCCTCCGGGAAGAGGGCTCGGACCAGGCCGTCGAGCTTCGCATCCCAGGCGCTCTGGTCGGATTTCTGCAAGTCAACCTGCGACTGCTCGAGTGGCCCCTGGTTCGAGCGGACCGCCTCCACTCGCAGCAGGGTGATGGCCCCAAACAGTTGCACCGTGACCAGGTCGGGCACGTCGAGGCGCCGTCGTGTGGCCGCGTCACAGGCCGGACCCTGCTCACATTGGCCCCAAAGACCCGAATCGACTCTGACGAACCGTTGGGTCACGGCTTGCAGCTTGGCCGCGAGGCGTCGCGACAGGTCGGAGGCCACCTGGGCCGAGACCTCCTCGCCCACCCTGACCTGCAGACCGATCGCCTGCGAAGTAGCCGCCTCGCCGGTTGCAGCGCCGCCTAAGGTCAGGGCCATCGCCGCTAGGCTCGCCGCACCTCGCATGAGGCTGAGACTAGCGCCCCTCGGCTGCCTTTTCCAAACAGCAGGAGACCAGGGAGGTCCAGCCCGTCTGGTGGCTGGCTCCACAGCCGCGCCCGTGGTCCCCATCGAAGTACTCGTAGAAGAGGATGAGGTCCTTGAAGCCAGGGTTGTCTGCGTAGCGTTGGTCTTGGCCGTGGCAGGGCCGCTTGCCGCTGGCGTCGGGCACAAAGAGGCGAGACAGGCGCTCCGAGATCTCCCTCGCCACGTCCTGAAGCGTGAGCTGCTGTCCTGAGCCGCTGGGGTACTCCACGGTCAGGCTGTCCCCGTAGAACGTGCCGTAGGTCTGTAGCGCCTCCACCAGCAGGAAGTTGAGCGGGAACCAGACTGGGCCGCGCCAATTCGAGTTGCCGCCGAACATGTAGGTGTCCGACTCCCCTGAGGTATAGCCCACATGCTGGGACTGGCCGTGAATCTCGAAGTGAAAGGGCTGCTCCAGGTGCACCCGCGATAGAGAGCGAATCCCGTAGGGCGACAAGAACTCGGTCTCATCGAGCATGTAGCGCAGGGTGCGTTGCAGACGATCCCGGTTGGGGACCGCAAGCAGCCGGCGGCCCTTTGGCCCGATCTCCATGCAGCTGATCGTGCGGTGCAGGTCCTTTCGGTTGTCGAGGAACCAGCGTAGGCGCTTGGCGAAGCCGGGCAGGGCCTCAAGCTTCGCCTGGTCCAGCAGGTGCACGGTGAACAGCGGAGCGAGGCCGACCAAGGAGCGCGTGCGCAAAGAGTGCACCTCACCATTGGCGCAGAGGTGGTCGTAATAAAAGCCATCCTCCTCGTTCCAAAGCCCAGTCCCGCCGATATGGTTCATGGCATCGACGATCTCGACGAAGTGTTCGAAGAATCGGGAGGCCATGTCCGAGTAGCTCTTATCGTGCTGCGCCAGCTCCAACGCGATGCTCATCATCGTGCCCGCGAAGAAGGCCATCCAGGAGGTGCCATCGGCTTGGTCGAGATGGGTTCCATCGGGCAGGGGGTGGCTGCGGTCAAAGACCCCAATATTGTCGAGCCCCAAGAATCCGCCTCCAAAGAGGTTATTACCATCGGGGTCTTTTCGGTTCACCCACCAGCCGTAGTTGAGCAGGAGCTTTTGAAAGCAGCTCTTGAGCCAAGTGACGTCGCCCTCGCCATCCTGCGTCTCGGCCTCGATCTGATAGACGCGCCAGACCGCCCAGGCGTGCACAGGGGGGTTTACGTCATCAAACTTAAACTCATAGGCCGGGATCTGCCCATTGGGGTGCATGTACCATTCACGCAAGAAAAGTTGCAGCTGATGCTTGGCGAAGTGTGGGTCCAAGCGCGCGTAGGGGATCATGTGAAAGGCTAGATCCCAGGCCGCAAACCACGGGTACTCCCACTTGTCGGGCATAGACAGCACGTCGAGGTTGAACAGGTGAGGCCAGCGCTGATTGCGCGTCTTGTCGGGCTGACGTGAGGCGGGCGGGTGGGCTGGATCTCCATCCAGCCAGTGGCGCACTACCAGGTGGTAGAATTGATTCGTATGCAGCAGCCCAGCGTAGGACTGGCGGGAGACGTTACGCTCCTGCAGGCTTAGGCTGGCGGGGATGCGCTGAGCATAGAACTCATCCGCCTCTCGTTTTCTGGCCCCGAAGATCTCATCGAAGTCGGAAAAGGGTGTGGTGCTGACGGCCTCGGACTCCGTGAGCCGAAGGCGGAAGACCCTCTCTTCGCCCGCAGGGATCTGCATGCGGTAGTGCAGGCCAGCCTTCGTGCCCGTGCCGTCCGTGCGAAGCGCGTCGGGCTGTTCGCTGATGATGTGCTCGTGAAAGGCATCCTTCGCGGGGCCTTGGGGCTCGGTGCTGTCGAACAGCCGCCGCTTATTGGTCTCATTGTCCGTGAAGAGCAGGGGCCCTTCTGTGTCCACAGAGAGGCGGAAACGCGACAGACTGGAGTGGTGTACCAGGTCCAGGTCGCAGGGGCCCGCGCCTTCGGCGGCGCGAATGTTGGGCTTTGGCCAATACCCGTCGCCGGTGCGTCCCCACGCCCAAGTATTGCGGAACCAGATGGTGGGGATGAGGTGCAGCGGCGCCGCCTCTGGGCCTCGGTTGCGCACGGTGAGGCGGATGAGTACGTCGTTATCGTCGGCCTTACAGTACTCCGCGCTGACGTCGAAGTAGCGATCCTCGTTGAAGACCCCGGTGTCGAGCAGCTCGTACTCGGGCTGGGACTTGTCGCGTCGACGATTCTCTTCGACCAGGTCCTGATAGGGAAAGGCAGCTTGCGGGTATTTATACAGCGACTTAGCATAGGAGTAGGTGGGGGTCGCGTCGAGGTAGTAGTACAGCTCCTTGACGTCCTCTCCGTGGTTGCCCTCCGGACCCGTGAGGCCGAACAGACGCTCTTTGAGGATCGGATCGTTCTCGTTCCACAGCGCCAGTCCGAAACACAGCCTGCAGCGCCGATCTGTGAAACCAAGTAGGCCATCCTCGCCCCAGCGGTATGCGCGGCTGCGTGCCGCGCTGTGCGACAGGTCCGACCAGGACTCACCCCCTGGACTGTAGTCCTCACGCACCGTGCCCCACTGTCGTTCGGACAGGTAGGGCCCCCAGCGCTTCCAATTCTTGTCACGCGCGGCGTCTTGTTGAAGGCGTACGACTTCGGGTGTCTTGACCATGAACCCGATAGCTTCTACTCGCCTGCTCAACGAGGCACAAATGAGAGCGCTGGCCGTATTCCCCCAAGACAAGCAGATCCGCATCATCGATCACCCCGAGCCCGCCAAGACCTGGCCGAAGCAGCTGCGGGTCAAGGTGCTGGAGGTGGGCGTATGCGGCACCGACAAGGAGATCGCGCGCCATCTGCACGGCGATACACCCAAGGACGATGCGTACATGATCATGCACCACGAGGCCCTCGGCGAGGTGCTGGAGGTCGGCGCGGAGGTCAAAGGCTTCGCGGTGGGCGACCTGGTGGTACCCACGGTGCGCAGACCATGCGGTTGGATGGAGTGCATGCCCTGCTCGATGGATCGCCAGGACTTCTGCTCCACGGGCGCCTATACCGAGCGCGGCATCGTCAAAGCCCACGGCTTTGCGACCGAGCAGATCGTCGATGAGGCCAAGTGCTTCGTGAAGGTGCCCGCGGCGCTGCGGGATGTGGGCGTGCTCGTTGAGCCCCTGACCATCGCCGAGAAGGGCCTGTTGCAGGTCTGGGACATCCAAGAGCGCCTGCCCTGGCGCACACGCCACGTGGGTCGAGGCAAGGGACCGAAGCTGCGCGCCCTTGTCCTGGGCGCGGGGCCCATCGGCCTGCTCGGCGCAGTTCTGCTTGCAGACAACGGCTTCGATACGCACGTCTACTCGCTCGAAGACAGCGATGACCCGCGGGCCAAGATGGTGGAGTCCGTGGGGGCGAGCTATCACTGCGCTAAGAACCTAGACGTCGACGCCCTGTGGAAGACCCTCGGGGACGTCGACATCGTCTATGAGGCCACTGGGGCCTCCAAGCTCTCCTTTTCGGTCCTGGAGCTGATGGGACCGAATGGCATCTTCGTCTTTACGGGTGTTCCGGGCCGCAAGGAGCCTTTCGAATTCGACGGAGCGAAGGTGATGCGTAACCTCGTGCTCGAAAACCACGTGCTCCTAGGCACCGTGAACGCGGGCATGGACGCCTTCGAGGCGGCGGTGCGGGACCTCGCGGTGTGGCAGGTGAAGTGGCCGCACATCTTTGAGACCCTGATCAGTGGTCGCTACGACCTTGAGGATCACGCGGGGCTCTACGATGGCAGCATCCCCGGCGTGAAGAACGTCATGCGGGTCGCCCAGTGAGCTGGATCGACGTCTCAGTGGCCCTGAGCCCCGACCTGGTGACCTGGCCGGGCGACCCCAAAGTGCAAGTCAGCCGTCCGATCAGTATCTCGGACGGCCACGACTGCAACGTGAGCCGGTTGGACTTTGGAGCGCATACCGGCACGCATATGGACGCGCCTGAGCACTTCATCGCGGGGGGTGCTACGATCGACCAGATGCCCATCGAGGCTACGGTGGGACCGGCCCGAGTGATTGAGATTCACGATCCTAAGAGTGTCGGAGCAAGTGAGCTTGCGCAGTATGACCTCGAGGCGGGCGAGCGGGTCCTATTCAAGACCAAGAACTCCCAGCGGGACTGGGCGTTTGCGCCCTTCGACGAGGACTTTGTGCACATCGCGGCCGATGGCGCTCAGGCCTTGGTCGACGCGGGCGTGCAGACCGTGGGCATTGATTACCTCTCCGTGGGTGCGTACGAGGGAGATGGTGTGCAGACCCACCAGATCTTGCTCGCGGCGGGCTTGTGGCTCATCGAGGGCCTCGACCTGAGTAAGGTGCAGCCCGGAAGGTATGAGCTCGTCTGTCTGCCGCTGAAGGTCCTAGGCGGGGAGGGGGCACCGGCCCGGGTCATCCTCAGGCCGAGGGTCGACGACGCCACATCCTGACCGGCCAGCTGATCACAGACAAGAGCGCCGCGGTCCATCGCAGGCGCGGTTGCGGACAGCGGGTGGGCACGGTCTCCCAGGCCTCGGGCGGGTCGGGGTGCTCAGCCGGGATCAAGTCATCATCGTAGATCTGTCCCGCCTCGATCAGCTCGTCACAGCGGCGGGCGTAGGCGAAGCGGGCGGCCACCCTTGCGAGGCCATTGAAGTCCGAATTGGGCAGGGCACCGCCGCGATAGCCGCTGTGTCCGGCGTCGACGATGTCCTGCACGGAGGCAGATCTCCAATCCAGGCCTAGGGCGCGAAAGGCTGCGTCGACTGCGATGTCGTCATGCATAGGACCCACCACAGCAAGGCGTGGGCCAACCATGCTTTAGCTCCTGCACCCCGAATCCAGACATCCAGACCCGGGGCGTGTCCGGAATCCGGACGATTCGATCCGGACACCGGACGAATGCGCGTGCGCTGCGCCGCGATTGTTCTAAGGTTTGGGTGCCGTGACGCTCTATTACGGATGCCCGGTTTGGGCGCATCGAGGCTGGGTGGGGAGCATTTTTCCGCACGACGCCAAACCGCAGGACTACCTGCGCCACTATGCCCAGGTCTTCAACGCGGTCGAGGCTAACTCCACGTTCTACGCGCTGCCCAAGGCCGAGGTTGTGCAGCGCTGGGCGGAGGATGTGCCCAGCACGTTCCGCTTTTGCTTCAAGATGCCGCGGGCGATCAGCCACGAGGCCCGCCTTGTCGGAGCGGGCGCGGAGACCAAGCGTCTGTTCGAGCGCATGCAGCCGCTGGGTGAGCGCCTTGGGCCGTTCTTTTTGCAGTTGCCGCCCAGTTTTGACGCGCGAGGGTTCTCTGTGTTGCAGGCCTACTTGCAGAGTTTGCCCAAGGGCTTTCGTTATGCGGTGGAGCTTCGGCACCCGGACTGGTTCGACGAGGGCCCGCACGAGGCCCGGCTGCATGACCTTTTGCGCACCATGAATATCGAGCGGGTGCTCTTCGACAGCCGCCCGCTCTTCGCCGACAAACCCTCGGATGCGACCACCGCGGCCGCCCAAGCCAAAAAGCCCCGGGTCCCGGTGCGTACAAAGCCGGTGCTCGACCGGCCCTTTGTGCGCTTCGTGGCCAGCAACGACCCCCGAGGCAGCTCGGGCTTTTTAGGGCAGTGGCCGGATGAAGTGGCCCGCTGCTTGGACACCGGGGAAGATGCCTTCTTCTTCACGCACGCGCCCGATGAGACGGTGGCCCCTCGGCACGCGAGGGTCTTCCTGCACCTGATGCACCGCCTTCGGCCTCAGAACGTGCCGAAGATGCCCGCCTGGCCCGGAGAGGCCCCGGTTGAAAAGGCGCAACTGAGCTTGCTAGGGGATTGAGGCTGAAGCAGGGCAGATTGCGGAGTTGAGCTTCAGTACGCCGACTGACGCTGGCTAATCGGGCGCCGAGCCGGTAGAGGTCTCAGCGCATGGATCAGCCCGCTAGCAAACAAGCCCTCGAGACGCCCACTGACCTCGCTGACCAGACCAAGGGCTGGGATGCGACCGAGACGGCGGCGCGCATCGCCGCCGGAGAGGTCTCCACGGTCGAGGTCGTTAAGGCCGCGATCGCGCGTGCTGAGGCCTCACAGGCCACCATCAACGCGATCAAGCACCCGATGTATGAGGTCGGACTGAAGCGCGCAGAGCAGCCTACGACCGGCTGTTTTGCCGGTGTTCCGACTTTCATTAAGGACATGGAGGCCTGGAAGGGCGGGCCGACGGGCTACGGAACGGCTGGCATGCCCGCGCTAGTCGCGGAGGCGAACGCCGCGAGCGTGGCCGAGTTCTGTTCCACCGGTCCGATCGCGCTCGGCAAGAGCACCACCGCCGAGTTTGGTCTCACCGCGACAACCGAGCCGGTGCACGGCAGCCCCACCCGCAATCCGGTGAACCTAGAGCACAGCTCGGGCGGCTCATCGGGCGGCGCCTCCGCGCTGGTGGCCGGCGGCGTGGTGCCGATCGCCCACGGCGGTGATGGCGGTGGCTCCATCCGCATCCCGGCCGCCTTTTGCGGCTTGGTGGGACTCAAGGCGACGCGTGGTCGCCTCGCCCCGATGGCGAGCGCGGCGCGCATGCCCATCAAGATCGCGACCTACGGGGTGCTGACCCGCTCCGTGCGGGATACGGCGGCCTTTTACGCTGCGGTGGACCCGGCGCCCCAGGGCATGGCGCCCATTGGCCACGTGCAGGGGCCGGGCACCGACAAGCTTCGAGTCGGAATGTTCATCGACCCGCCCTCCGGTGAGGCGGTGAATGCGGAGGTCCGGGAGGCCACGCTCGCCACCGCCCGACGCCTGGAGGGCTTTGGTCACTCCGTAGACATCGTTCCGGCGCCCTACGATCAGCAGTTCGCGGATGACTTTCTCTTGCACTGGGCCATGCTCGCTGCGGGTGTGGAGTTCACCGTCAAGCGCACCCCGGGCAGCGATGTGAACCGGCTGGAGCCCTGGACCCGAGGCCTCGCAGCCAAGGCGCGGCGGGAGTGGTGGAAGATCGCGCCCGCGATCTGGCGGCTGCGTAAGTATCAAGCGGACTATGCCCGCGTCTTTGAGCGCTGCGATGTTCTGATGTGCCCGACGACGGCCGAACCCGCGCCCAAGATCGGCGACCTGTCCGCAGGGCAGCCCTTCGAGCAGAAGCTGCAGCGCCTCGTTCAGCTCTTTCCTTATACCCCGGTGCAAAATGCATCCGGTGGACCGGCGATATCCGTGCCCGTCGCGCACACCGCCAGCGGGCTACCTATCGGGGTTCAGCTCGCCGCTCCGTGGGGTGAGGAGCGACGACTCATTGAGTTGGCTTTTGCGCTTGAGGGTG